>Ga0208005_1000751_pt1 | contig 11348 bp, 21 predicted proteins | sample DEB19_08_DNA_3_FD_184530 | JGI IMG/M metagenome (GOLD analysis project Ga0208005, IMG submission 184530) | Aqueous microbial communities from the Delaware River and Bay under freshwater to marine salinity gradient to study organic matter... | ecosystem: Environmental > Aquatic > Marine > Coastal... | reverse complement strand
CTTGACCTCTACCCAGCAGGTCCACGGTGCGCCGATCTGCGCCTCTCTGGACACGAGCAGGTCGGGGATACTGTGACCCGCCGACCCGAAGTCGATTACGTCAAACCCTGCCGCCCGTAGCGCGGTCACTATTTCCTTGTGGTTGTTGTCCCGCCGTTTCGCGTAGCGCATTTTCTTCCATCCGTCGTTGTAATCGAGTGACGCCCATTTCGCCCCACAGGTGCCGAACCATGCCTCGGACGTGCGGGTCGCCTAGCACGTCTTTCGGGTTTGCCTCACGCACTAGCCCGCCGATCATGCCTTTCAGTTCGTCGGTCATCATTTTACGGGTTTCCCACGGGCCGACCGTAATGCGCCCGAGATAGGCGTCGGCCAGGCGCAGCTTGCCCATAGGGGTCGTGGCAATCTCCGCCCACATTTGGACGTTGCCGGCGACCATGTAGCTGATGTCGCTACTGACGATTGATTTCTCCGCGTTCATTGTTTCGTGTTCTCCTGTTGCATAAGCAATATTTGATACAACCGCAATTTCGGAATTTTGTTGTCCCGAAACCACTTGTTGATTGACTGGCGTGTGATCCCAAGCGCCTTGGCAGCGGCGTTTTGAGAGCCGTACTTTTTGATTAAATCTTTTGGAGTCATGCGAACAGGCTAAGAGTGTTGACAGGGGATGTCAACCTAGACATACTTGCCCATGAGGATTGGCCTCACAGGAGATTCAAATGGATGACATTCACGAACAAATGCTCGTTGAGATGGAGCGCGATGCGCTTCGCATGGAGCAGGACAAGGCGGAGATGGCGATGTTTAACGTCATCGAAGCCGTCAACGAACTTAATCGTATTGACGCCGAAGGAGCAGTTCAGCTCCATTCACTTTTCGGTGACGTTCTCAAAAACATCGACATTGCAATAGCAAAACTCGCAGAGGGCAAATAATGAAGGTTTACGAAAAGATTGCGGCGGTCACCGCTGACTTGTCGCGCATTGGCATTGCGAAAGATTCCAAGAACGCCCAGCAGGGCTATCAGTTCAGAGGAATCGACCAGGTGTACGGTGCCTTGTCGCCGTTACTGTCAAAGCACGGCCTCTGCATCCTGCCTCGAGTAAAAGATCGGCAGGTACTGGAGCGGCAAACCAAGTCGGGCGGCGCGTTGTTTTACACGACGCTCATCGTCGAGTTTGACTTTGTAGCCGCAGAGGATGGTTCCAAACACACGGTAATCACAGTCGGGGAGGCAATGGACAGTGGTGACAAGTCGTCTAATAAAGCGATGTCTGCTGCGTATAAGTATGCTGCTTTTCAAACTTTCTGTATCCCCACGGAAGCGGACAATGACGCCGATGCAACGACGCATGAAGTTGCTGCGGCGCCTGTAACCGATCCTGCCATTGAAACCGCGATTGACCTTGCGGCGAACATGGCGGAACTGAACTCACTGTTTAATCAGTTGTCGCTTGATGAGCGCAAGGCGCATAGGGCGTTGTTCACCGCTCGCAAGGCAAAGTTGGGGGCTTAATGGAACAGAGAACGCCAGAATGGTTTGCCGAGCGCATCGGCAAGGTTACGGCGTCTCGGGTGGCCGACGTTGTAGCGCGCACGAAATCGGGATACGCCGCCTCTCGAGCGAACTACATGGCCGAGTTGGTTTGCGAACGCCTTACGGGCAAACGTGAGGAAGGCTTTATCAATGCCGCTATGCAATGGGGCATTGACCATGAGGCCGCTGCGCGTGACGCATACTCGGTTAGAGCCGGCAACCTGGTAACGGAGGTTGGCTTCATGCCGCACCCGAGCATCAAAATGTCTGGAGCATCACCGGATGGACTGATCGCGCCAGAGGGATGCGTCGAGATTAAGTGTCCAAACACGGCCACGCACATTGAGTGGCTGCTGAACCAAGAGCCGCCGCAGAAATACTTTTTGCAAATGCAGTGGCAGATGGCGTGCGTGGGGGCGGAATGGTGCGACTGGGTGTCATACGACCCGCGTATGCCAGAACATTTACAACTGCTCACCGTTCGTATCCCGCGTGACGACGACGTTGTGAAGATGCTTGAGCATGAAATCTACGAATTCCTCGTGGAATTGGAAACCAAAGTCAACAAACTGAAGGAGTTAGCCCTGTGAAGCAATACGACAACACCAACACCGGCCTGCTGGCGAAGAACGAAAAGAAGGCAGCCGAGATGCACCCCGACTACACGGGTTCGATTAACGTCGGCGGCACGGAATACTGGCTCTCGGCGTGGCTCAAAACGGGCAAGGACGGCGGCAAGCTTGCCGGACAGAAATACTTTTCGCTTTCTGTGCGCCCGAAGGATGGCTTGCGTGCGGCCACGCCGACGAAGAAGCCCGATCCGGTCGAAGAAAAGTTTGTCGATGATGACGTGCCGTTCTGATGATAAGCGAAGAACGAGCAGAAAAAGCCCTGCGCTTTCTCGTCGACACCGACGAGACTTGCGCGGCGGCAAAGGCGGACGTAGAGCGCGCCGAGTACGCATACAAGCGCACGAAGGAGATGGTGTTCATCCACGCCGAGGGAACGGTCGCAGAACGGCAGGCCACGGCAACGATGCACGCTAAAAGCAAAGAGGCGCACGAGCATTATGTATCGTGCCTGGCGCACTACGGCCACATTGCAAACAAACGGGAGACAGAACGTATTGTTCTGGACACATGGCGCACGATCTGTGCAAACAGGAGACAGCAATGAAGTCGCAGACGGACATGATTCACGAGCACTTGCTCGCTGGTAATAGCATCACGCCGGTTGACGCTTTGCGTGAGTTTGGATGCTTTCGACTGGCGGCTAGGATCGACGACCTTCGAGGGCGCGGCGTCGATATTGAAACGATTACCGAAAAGAAGAACGGCAAGAAGTACGCCCGCTATGCCCTGCGCGGCCAGCTGCAGATGGTGGGCTTGTGATAAAGCGCAACGAACTGGTGTTTGTGATTACGTTTGCGTTGGCAGTAGGCGTGACGTTTGGGTGCATCGTTGCGTCAAAGTACGCTCACCGCTCGGCTATTGAGCAGTCCTGCGCGCACTACGATGGGCGCACGGGCGAGTTCAAGTGGGGGTTGCCGCAATGAGTAAGTATTACTGCAAGCATTGCGGGCGCACGGTGATGCGCGAAAGCAAGCAAGCATGGATTAATTCGTTTTGCACGAAAGTCGGAAAAGTTACAAGGTTGGTTAAAAAGTAATGGGATATAAAGTATCGCGCATCCGTCGTTGCTCAAGCTGCAAACAGACGTTTGTCAATCCAGAAAGTTTCCTGCAGCACAAGCACAAGGGCGGTTTTTGCCGATCCGAAGAGGCGCTGAACTTTGCAGGGTTCACAAAAACCGAGAAAGGATGGAAAAAAGTTAATGCCGCAACATGAGCACAAGTGGGAGCCGCCAGCAGTTGTCGGCCAGACGGTAACGGACGGTCGCGGACAACCTCGGACGGATATGGTCAATCACCCGCCGCACTACAAGGTGGGCGGGGTGGAAACAATCGACTTTATCGAAGCAAAAGAATTAAATTTTTGCTTGGGAAATGTGGTGAAGTATGTGGCCCGAGCGGCGCACAAGCATGATGCCCTGCTCGATTTGAAGAAGGCGCGGTGGTATCTGGACCGGGAGATTGCCAGCCTAGAGCGGCAATGAAAAAAGCCCCGGCAGCTAGGAGACTACCGGGGCAACTCTTGGGAGAATCAACACGGAGAACGAGATGGACTGTAAGGTATCGCCATGACAGACGCAAGCCCGATAACCGACGCGGCAATTCTGGCCGAAATCAACGAACGGGATGTGTCGAATCTGACAAAAGATCGTTGGCACGGGCGCTTTGCCTATGTCAAAACGAACGATTCCTATTTCGACCTGGTAGAGCGCACGGAGTACACCCGAGGGACGTTTAACGCCCTATATCGGCACGAGCCAAAACTGGCGAGCATCCATTCGGAGAACAAACGATGCGACCCTGCCCTTTGGTTTGACGAGAACCGGAAGGCTCGAGGTGGTCACGCCCTATCGGGGGTCACGTTTGCCGCAGGCGAGGGGAACCTTGTCTCCCGCAACGGCGAGGTATTTGGCAACCGGTGGCGCGATGCCCGTCCGAAGGGTCGCCCTGGTGACGTATCGCTCTGGCTCAAACACGCCGAGCGCATGATCCCGAGCGAGTCCGACCGCGAGCACGTCTTTAACGTAATGGCGCACAAACGGCAACACGCCAATATAAAAATAAATCATGCGGTATTGCACGGCGGCATACCGGGATCGGGCAAGGATTCCTTATGGGCGCCGTTTCTGTGGTCAATCGGCACCGACCAAAACGTGAACGTCGAGGTGATCCGCCATGACGAGCTAACCGGCGCGTGGGGTTACGCGCTGGAGTCCGAGGTTCTGGTCATCAACGAACTACGCCAGAACGAGCGCATGGATAAGCGCGCCTTTGAAAACACGCTAAAGCCGCTCATAGCCGCACCGCCCGAGTTCCTGCAAATCAACCGGAAACACGCGCACCCCTACAACGCATTAAACCGATTGCTGCTGCTTGCGTTCAGCAATGAGCGAGCCGCTATTAGCCTGCCGAGCGACGATAGGCGGTGGTTTGTCATTTGGTCGCACGCGCCGCGCATGGCCGACGAGGACGCATCACGCCTCTGGCGGTGGTATCACGATGGTGGTTTTGAGGCAGTGACCGCGTGGCTTGACGCTCGGGATGTGCGCGGATTCTTGCCAGGCGCTACGCCGCCCGTGACCGACGCCAAGCTCGCGTTGGTCGACCTTGCAATGAACAACGCCGAGTCCTACGTCACACAAATGGCGAGGGATCGTGTGGATATGTTCGAGCGTGGGGTTATAGCGGCGCCCCTTAACCTAATTGCTTTGCGGATCATTAAGAATCACCGAGACGCCCCTAAAATCTCCCGAGACGCGATTCTAGTCGCTTTGAAGGAAGCCGGATGGGTCGACCGAGGGCTTGTACACTCGCGCCGCTATACGACTAAACGGCACGTCTGGTGCGCGCCGGAGCTTACAGATACGAAAGGGGCAGTCTTGCGCGATATGCTCGAGGCCGCGCCCCCGAGCCTTACGGTGGTGAAATAAAAACCCCCGCGCTGGGCGGGGGTGGTAGTTAGTCGCCTGCGATCAATTCGGCCACGATAGCGGCCACGATAACGGCCAGAAGGGCGGCCATGTCACCGATCACCGTCGAAAGCGCGGCCTATTTCATCCTCGGCATCCGAAAGCAAACGGTCGGCCAGTTCTTTAAGCCCAAGCCCACGCGCCGCTATCGCCTGCACGATGAGTACCTGCGGGTCGCGGCTCTCGCACCGTAGGATCGCCTCTAATGCGGTCTGGTAACGGTCTGCGCGGACGTGTGCCGATTCCCACACTTCACCAGCAGGCTCGGGGTCGCTAAAAAGTTCTTGCATTTCTTGTTCGGTAAGTCGCGTCATAGGTAATCGACCCCCCATCGTCGGCACCGCCAGTTAGGCTCCGGTAGGCCGCGCCAGTCTTCGCGTATGGTCGGCTGCGGGGGCCACGGGGGCGCGTAGAGTAGGGATAGCACCCACGTCAAAAAGTCCCTCATATGCGCCCCCTCGCGGCATTGTAGGCGTCTTTCGCGCCCTTCACGGCGCACGTCATAGTGTGGGTCGATGGATGGACGCCGCAAACCTTGCACCTTGCAGAGTCGGGGGCGGCCACCCCGTCGGGGTCTAGGGCGCGAACGATACCCTCGAGCGCGGCCAGCATGTAGGCGGACGACGCGAGCAGGGTCGCATCGTGATAACTGCTAATGTGGGTCGCAATGGTCCGCCCCCCGTAGCCGTCGCCCTCGCGTATTTCGTAGCCGTTCCAGGCGTCGTCCACAATGTGAAAGCGTCGATTCTCATTCATGCTCATATATTTCACGCTCCGTGATATGCACATCTGCGGGTAATTCGTGCGGGTAAAAGGTGGACACGTCGAACACGTCGCGCCCCGTCCATTTGTCCCACGGCCACGCGGAGGGGTCGCCAAGGTCGTCGGTTTCGACGTGTAGCACTATGACGTACTTTTTCACGGCATCGCCTCAAATTTGCGTTGAATACGTCGAACGGTATCGGGTGGCAATGTGGCGGCTATTTCCTCCGCCATTGCCACACATTGCGCCGCCTTTTCGTCGTCCGGCGCGTTGATGGCGAGCACGAGCGCGAGTTCTAATGCTTCGGCGGGGGTCATGCGGCCACCCCCGAGACGACGAAACCGGAACGATCACGACGGGCGCGCCCTTTCGCGACTAAACCAACAACGACGCCGCGACGGTCCAAAAAGCGCAAGTCTGAAGCGTCACCGTCGATCACGCGACGACCGAGAAAGTGTGCCGGCAATGCTTTGGCGAACACTGCGGCAAAATTAACGCGGGCGCCATAATGGCGAACGGCAGCGGCGACAATGCGCGCAAACTCGGGACGGTGAGAGTACGAAAAGGTAAGCGTGTAGTTCGGAATATCCGCGATGCGCCGGTTAGGTATTTTCGTGTAATCGTAGAATTGAAGGGCATCGAATGCCGCAAAAATGTGCGGATAGGTGACGCCGGCACGCTCGCACGGGATAGACTCAAAGCGTACGTCAGACGTGCCGTTTAATCGCACGACAAGCGTCAAGCCTACGGTATCGGCGAGACGTTTCGCACGCTCAAGCTCGGAAACGAGCACGCGCATAAACTCTGGCCGATTCGTGTTGAATAGTTCCGTGCGGCGCAAGCGTGCACGCTGTACGGTATTGTCGGGCAGTTCCTGTCCGTTCGATGCCGTAAAGGTAGCGTTACCAGGCGCCATGCCGCCACGTCCGGCGGTATTGAGGCAAGTAGCGGCGCACCCGGCCAGTTCGGCGGTAGGGCACAGTTCCGTGCCACTCGTGTCATGTGGCGCAAGGTAAAGGATCGCAGTCATGAATCCGCGAGACTGGCCCTTAATCGTTTTCGCATTCGCGTCGACGTTTAACAGTGTAAAGCGTGCCATGTGGTGATTCTCCGCAAGATAATTATTGATGGATGTTTGCAAGGTGGCGCGCATAGTCGTGCGCCATGTTTTCGGATGAAAAGATACGCTTCCGGTCGAATACCATGCCGGAGTCGATGTCTCGCAACGAAACGATAAATCGACCGTCACGCTTGACATGAATATCGGCAGCCATGTTCGTACGAGTGTCGATATAGGTTTTCAGAAGCATGGCAGTCATTCCCAATTGAAAATGTAGGCTAGGATGCTGTAGAGGCCAGCTAGCACGCCGAAGCCTATCAGCGGCAACGAAAAGGCAAGCATTGCATCGTAAAACATTATGTTTTCTCCCAATAGAATTGAACGATAAAAAGAGCTGCAGGCAGTGCGATTAAAATGACTGCGATAAACGCGGCGCAAACTTTCTCGAATACCTTTTTAGAGCTGCGACGTTTCATGTGTTCTCCCAGTGATTCTATCGACGTGGTGGATCATAAAACAATGTTTTATAGAGTGTCAACAGTTTAGATGCAGAAAGTTTATGCAAACGAATCTTGCATAAATTGTGGTAGGCAAAACGGAAAATTACCTACCACGAACCACCCACAACCACCCACAACCACCCACAAAACCACCCACGAACACCCACAATGGCAAAGTAATGCTTTATACCTTTAGACTGAATCTAAAAGTGTGGGTAGCTGGGGTATGCGGAAAGGTGAAAAGACAACCCACACCTAACTGCTTGAAATGATCGACTAAAGCTCGAGTGTGGTAGGTGTGGTAGGTTGGTTAAAAATTGAAAAAAAAAGATATGGGTATATAGAGAAAATACAAATGTCTCGGACAACCGTCCGAAACTACCACAGGCAATTATGTTGCTGCATAAAATCCCTATCGTTGCATTAGTGCAACAATCCCTACGCTTGTTGCTTACTGCCAACGTCCACTATGCGGATGTTGCGTAAACGCTACACTCTACGTTGTTGCGTGGATGCAACATCTGCCTGGTGGTTGTTGCGCTGGTGCTACACTTGGTGCAGGCGTCATGCCTAGACGTTACGTTATAACGCAATGGGGGGGGTAGGGCCGAGGGGTTACCGGTCATAGTTATAATGCCCTCACAAAAACTTTTTATTTTTTTTACATAACATTCCATTACACTCTCCCGTAATGAGTTCTTTTAAGTCGATTACGTTTGCGCCTCGTGAGATCAAGGCTTCGCCAGACCTTCTGGAGAAGATTTACGAAGCGTCCCGGTTAGGGTTGAAGGGTGATGCGTTGGCGTATGCTGCGGGTTTGCAGCCTGTGGAGTTTCGCCAGTTATGCCAATTAGACAACGCTGCGTCGATTGCCGAGGCGAAGGGTCGTGCGGACTCTGAGGTTGAGGCGGCGTCGGTATTGCGTAACGCTGCGCTTGATGGTGACGCGAAGTCCGCCCTCGAGTTGCTTAAACACCTTCACGGATGGGTTGCCAAGACTCAAGTGCAGGTCGACGTTAAGTCGCAGATCAGCATCGTTGCGGCTTTGCAGGAAGCGGAGTCTCGCGTCCTCACTGGCCGAGTATTTGATGCTGAACGGCCTGCACTGACCGCTAGCCCTGCTGTTGCAAGTGGGACTACTATTGCGGGTGAACGCCTAACCCTTGAGAACGTCCATGCCTCCGCCGACTAACGCTTTAGCGCCTCAGTCCCCGAACACCTTGCTTGAGCCACGCGAAATGTCTCAGCAAGAGTTTATTTCTAGACTGCTTCCGCCTTTAGCCATTCCAATGGGCATTTCGGCAGGGATGCGGCAGCAATTAGAAGGCTCCGTGCAGGGTGCATTAGACCCAGTAGGTACGGTTAAAAACATCTATCAATCCATCGTTAAGTATTCGCGTAACCCGCAGGAGGCGCTTGAGGCCATGCGTGCGGTACGGCAGCAGTTAATGTCTGGCCCGTTTGCCGCAGCACAAATGATGGCAGGGGCCATTCCGATGCCGGGTTCCATGCGTGGCGCGGTAAAGCGTGAAATTAATGCTTACCACGGTTCCCCATACCAATTTGAAGAATTTGACGCTAGCAAGATCGGAACTGGCGAAGGCGCTCAAGCATATGGCCGCGGTCTTTATTTTGCTGAAAGCCCTGAAGTTGCAAAGTCATACCGGAAAAATCAAGGATCTTTGTATACGGTTGACCTGCCCGATGAAATAGTAAATCGCATGATTGACTGGGATAAACCGTTTAACAAACAATCTTTACAATCCCAAGAAGCAATAAAAACAGCACTAGAGATTCGTAAAAAACAAACTGGAGGATACGGTTTGTTTGATCCGTTAGAAAAAAGCAACATAAAAGACCTTGTTAAATCTATTGGCGAAGAAAGATTAAGATTAGCTGGGGTGCCAGGAATTAAATATTTAGACGCTGGAAGCCGTGGCGGCGAAGGAACTCGTAATTTTGTTTTATTTCCGGGCGAAGAAAAGAAAGTAAAAATTTTGAAACGTGACTGATGCAACTGCCGATCTATAACCCCGAAGACGAACAACTGCTGATGGCGCGGGTGTGGGCACCCAAGATTAAAGACGACCCCGAGGCGTTCGTAATGTTTGCCTTTCCGTGGGGACAAAAGAATACGCCACTCGAGCACTTCTACGGCCCCCGTAAGTGGCAACGCAAGATACTTCGGGACATCGCAGAACATATTGCTGCGAATAAACAGGCTACGGCTTACGAAGTGATGCGTATGGCGACCTCCTCGGGTCGAGGTATCGGTAAGTCTGCGCTGGTGTCGTGGCTAATCCTCTGGATGCTCTCGACCCGCATAGGCTCTACGACCATCGTATCGGCTAACTCGGAAGCCCAGCTGCGCTCGGTGACGTGGGCAGAAATTACCAAGTGGGCTGCCCTTCTGATGAACTCCCATTGGTTTGAAATCTCGGCTACCCGCGTCATGCCGGCTAAATGGTTGGCGGAATTGGTCGAGCGTGACCTCAAGAAAGGTACCCGCTACTGGTCGGTCGAAGGTCGCCTGTGGTCGGAGGAAAACCCCGACTCGTACGCCGGTGTCCACAACCATGACGGCGTGCTGGTGATCTTCGACGAAGCCTCCGGTATCCCCGACCCTATTTGGTCAGTGACCGCCGGCTTTTTTACGGAAAACACCCCTAACCGCTTCTGGTTCGCTTTCAGCAACCCGCGCCGTAACGAGGGGTACTTCTTCGAGACGTTCCACGGGAAACGTGCTTTCTGGCGTACCCAGAACATCGACGCCCGCAGCGTGGAAGACACCGATAAGGCGGTCTACGAGCAGATTATCGAAGAATACGGCCCCGATTCCGTCCAGGCAAAGGTAGAGGTTTATGGCGAATTTCCGTCGGATGGTGATGAGCAGTTCATATCGCCTACTGTTGTGGACACCGCGATGGTTCGCCCGCGATATAAAGATGAAACTGCTCCTGTCGTTATTGGAATCGACCCCGCCCGTGGTGGTGCGGACTCTACCGTAATCGCCGTGCGCCAGGGACGCGACATCGTTGCGATCCACCGCTATAAGGGCGAGGACACAATGGAAGTCGTCGGGCGCGTTATCGAAAACATTGAGAAGTACCGCCCGGTGCTGGCGGTGATCGACGAGGGGGGTTTGGGGTACGGCATCCTCGACCGACTGAAGGAACAGCGGTACAAGGAAGTGCGTGGCGTGAACTTCGGCTGGAAAGCCAAGAACCCGATTATGTGGAAAAACAAACGCGCCGAACTTTGGGGCAATATGCGCGAATGGCTCAAGGATGCGAGCCTTCCGCAAGACCGGGTGCTGAAGTCCGACCTCTGCGGCCCCCACTATAAGTTCGATTCGATGGGCGCCGTGCAGCTGGAAGGGAAGAAGGAGATGAAAGCCCGAGGGCTGGCCTCGCCCGACGCCGCCGACGCTATCGCTATCACATTTGCATTTCCTGTTGCATCACGCGAATATAGGCAAGCGGAAGTGCGCCGGTCGTATACACAGACGGGCGTGCTTACTTCGTGGATGGGGTCGTAATGGCAAAGTCTGTGTCACTGTCGGTCAAGCGCGGGGAAAAGCTCTCGACGAAATCGGGAGCCGGACTCACCGCCAAAGGGCGCGCAAAGTACAACCGTGCGACCGGATCGAAACTAAAGGCACCTGCGCCAAACCCTAAAACGAAAGCCGACGCCGGAAGGAAAAAATCCTTCTGTGCCCGCATGAAAGGGGTTGTGCGTAACGCTAAAGGGCCAGCAGAGCGCGCTAAAGCGTCCCTGCGGCGGTGGAAGTGCAGATGAGTCACAAGAAAGGGCTATATGACAATATCCATGCAAAGCGCGCACGAATCGCTGCGGGTAGCGGCGAGAAAATGCGTAAACCTGGCA
>Ga0208005_1000750_pt1 | contig 11351 bp, 24 predicted proteins | sample DEB19_08_DNA_3_FD_184530 | JGI IMG/M metagenome (GOLD analysis project Ga0208005, IMG submission 184530) | Aqueous microbial communities from the Delaware River and Bay under freshwater to marine salinity gradient to study organic matter... | ecosystem: Environmental > Aquatic > Marine > Coastal... | reverse complement strand
CGCTGTCCGTGCTGAAACGGAAGAGGACCGGATGCTACTTGACCGCTTGTTGGGGAAGAAGTGATGGCCGACGAGACGTACACCAAGCCCGACCTCCGCGAGCGCATCAAGGACCGCATCATGGCGGGAGATGACGGCGGCAAGCCAGGGCAGTGGTCCGCACGCAAGTCGCAGCTCCTCGTCCAGCAGTACGAGAAGGAAGGCGGCGGGTACACCTCGTCGGAGCGTACCGAGAAGCAGAAGAGCCTGAAGAAGTGGTCCGACCAAGAGTGGACGACGCCGTCAGGCAAGCCCAGCGTGCAGGGTAAGGACGCCACCGGAGAGGTCTACGCGCCGAAGCGCACCATCGAACGCCTCCGCGCTACGCCTGCTGGTCGTGCCAAGCTCGCCAAGGCAACCGCTGAGAAGCGCAAGGCTGCTGCCAAGGGTGAGCAGTTCGCTGGTCATGGATTGAACAAGAAGGATTGACGGCTTCTCTGGAAAGCGGTAGAAAGCTGGTGCCAGAAGTTCGGGAGAGCTTCGGCGCTGTTAAGGGGTTGCCCCTGTCCACATGGTGTGGGCAGGGGTTTTCCGTTACTAGTACCGTGTGCTGGTGCCTGGGGAGGTCCAGCATGAGGCGACCCCCGACGGTCTACATGGTGTAGGTCGCCGGGGGTTTACGCTACCCGTCGTAGCTGGGCTCTGTCGCCTCGACGCCAGACCGGACGAGCACGTCGCGACCAAAGTTGAGCGCAGCCAAAAGCTGACCTTGCTCGTCGTCTCCGTACACCTCGATGTGGATGCTCTCCGGCGACACCGTGTGGACGCTGCCGTCGTAGCCTGTGAGCGTGACGCTCCATCCCATCCCCGCCATGTCCGTCAGCGTCAGCGACGACACGGCACCGTGCCCAGCATCGCCTCCGCATGGACCCGTGCTCTCTGCCTTGACGTTCAGCACCGTGATGCTGCTGAAGATTCGACTGCCGGATGCTGCTCCGGTCGGACCTTTGATGCCCATGTGCTCTCTCTCCGTGGTGGTGGTGGTGGTGGTGGCGTAGCGATGGCTGCTGCGCGGGTCTACAGGTGGCTCGTTGGCGATGCCGCACGCGCAGATGTCCCCAGCATGGTGGTGCATGCACCCGTCAGGACCGTGCATCGTCCACGGGTGCTGGCACCGCTGGCATGTGGTGAAGAGGTTCATGGCTTCCTCTCCCACCACACGTTGTAGCCGATGGTGTATTCCTCTGGCTCGCGGTGAACGCCGCGCTCGATGGAGTCAGATTCTTCCTCCAGCACGGATGCCGCGACCGAGATGTCCCTACGCTTGGCTATGGCAGCACGCTCCCGCAAGTACGCCACGACGGCAGCACGCTCCTGCTTGAGGTCGTGCTTGATCTGCTCAAGGACAAGCTTGTGGACGCGCTCGTTCTGCGTCAGTCGAGCAATCTGCGCTCCCTGGTCGGCAACCAAGCGCGTGAGGCGCATCTCTTCGTCGGTCATAACTTGCCCTCGTCGGTCAGCATCGCATCCATCTCGCGCTCGTACTCTGCTTCCGCAGCCAAGTACGTCTCTTGGCACGCGACCGAGCAGAAGTCCGGTGCGTCAGCGCAGACAGGTGCTCCGTCCTCGTCGCTGTTGGCGGCACCGCACTGCGGGCACGTCTCAGGACGGTCGTCGTCGTCGTAGGGAGTTCCGCTGCACCCAGCAGGGTAGCTCCAACCAAAGATGCTCATGCCCCCTCCTCGCGACGGTGCTCGCCGCGCTCGATGGCGTCTGCCCGTTCTTGCATGGTGTAGGCAGCTATCGGAAATCCATCGCGACGGTGCGAGACCGCTTCTTTACGCAGCCACGCCACCACGGCGGCGCGCTCCTCCTGGCGTGCCCGCGAGGAGGCGGCGTGCATGACCATGTCCATGACGGTCGAGAAAGTTGTGGCGTCGTCGTTCATGGTCCCTCCTCGCGGCGGTGCTCGCCGCGCTCGATGGAGTCGGCTGCATAGAGTAGCGCAACCTCCTTGATTGGTATGTAGTGGATTGACTCATCGCGCAGCCACGCCACAACGGCGGCGCGCTCCTCGCGGATACCGTCGCGCAGCATCGCGTTCTCTTCCTTGAGAGCTTGGAGGGACACCTCCAGCTCAGCCAGTTGCGACCGAAGAAGCGCGTTCTCGTCTAGGCGCGTCATGGCCACCTCCCGATGCGCCGCACCGTTGCGACCAGGATGTCTAGCAGGATGTCCTTCATCTCTCTCCCGTGGTGAGGTGAAGGCTATAGCAAGGCGTGATAGCGAGCGTCAAGGGAGTTGAAAGAAGATGAACAACCTGTGCAAGCTCTACACCCCCGACAAGTGCGCCGCAGCCATTGTGGACCACCTGTGCCGCAGCGGAGAGCTGCGCTCTGAACACCGCATCCACGAACCGCACGCTGGAGGAGGCTCGTTCATCCGCGCCCTCGAACGCTTCAACGTCCACGTCACCGCTGCCGACCTCGCACCCGACAATGGCGTCACCGTCTATGGCAAGCCAGTCACCCAAGCAGACTTCCTCGCATGGCTCCCCGACCCCCACGCGCAGCCAGGATGGATCATCGGCAACCCTCCCTACACCGGAGCGGAAGACCACATCCGGCATGCCCTTGCCACTACCAAGCGACACGTCGTCTTCGTCCTGCGCCTCGCCATGCTCGAAGGCGTCCACCGCTCCCAGCATCTCTGGGCAGAGACGCCCCTCCGCGAAGTCATCGTGCTGGCACCACGTCCGTCGTTCAGCGGTGATGGTGGTACCGATAACAAGACGGCTTACGCAGCCTTCTGGTGGGACAAGACGTGGAACAAGCCACCGCAGGTCGCGTGGCTCAACTGGAAGAGGAAGTAGCCATGACCAAGGTACAAGCCATCCTCGAAGACCTCATCGAGGCCGCTGCAAAGCACGACGATGCCTGCGCGCACGAAATGGGCACCGCCATCGCTCGCCTCGTCGCCACGTTCTGCACGACCGACGACGTGCCCGTTGAGCTGATGGTCGCGGCTATCGAGGAGCAAGCTGCGGCCTTCCGCGCCGTCAGCGGGTTCGTGGGTGAGGCGGGGGAAGCCTAGCCTTGACCCCCAAAGTGGTACCGAAAAAAAGAGGGGCCAGAGCAATCAAAGCCGACTCCCTGGGGGGGGAGGGGGGCCCCGACCCTGCTACTTCCTCGCTTATCGCACGTCGTACCGTCGCAAGCGCACGCGCACACTTCCGATAAGGGTCATTATGTAAAGTCGGAAGGTGCCCCTTCTTCCCCCGCGTGAAAGCCAGGTGCGGGCGCGTGCCAGCTCGGAGGGACACGACCGAGGGGGTAGGCGAGGGGGCGCGTCACCTCCCCCCGTAGGCGATGTGCAACCTAGGGCGCTTGCCGTGCATGCAAGCAGAAGCGGGTGAAACGGGTAGAAGCTGAAGAAGGGCTTCTAGGGGCTAGGCTTGAATGAACGGCGGTACAGGCGCGGGGGTTGGCCTGCCCCCTCTTCCCATTTTGAAAGTCATTTTCAATATGGCCATCCATCAAATCGTCGCAACTGCCCAACCCCCTGTAATCACTACGCTTATATACTGCCGTGCTCGCAAGCATCCTGCAATCAAGCATAAGCCTAGGATCTTCCTACCTTATTCCTAGAATTACTGCAGGATCTACACACTATCCCCCTTGCGCGCACGACCTCCCCCCCTTCTTTACCCCTAGATCCCCTAGATCGAAGGGGGGGGGATCCCCTTCTATACGGGAATGTGGTGTTTCCGGCAGTCTGCAAACATTCTCGCGATAACGCAGCTTGATCCTGTGTTTCAGTATGTTTGCAGGATGTTTGCGAGCGGCAGTACACTTGCGACGCTTGCAGGGAAAGTTTCGGAAACTTCGTGAAACCCCTTGCAGCCTGCTAGGCGCATGGCTAGCATACAAGTGTCGGCGGGGGACATCCCTTCCGGCCTTGACAACCCGATACCGTGCTAGGCGGCAAGGCTCACCAGAGGGGGCCCCCGCCACTGAGAGGGCCGCCCATAGCAGGCGGCTAGCAGGCAAGTGGGCGAGCCTCGAATCGCCCCGCACTAGACCGCATCCCGTGGTCTAGCGTCCCCCGCTGCAAGGATGCGGGGCAAGGGCCACGGACGGCCACACGGAGTCAGCATGCGTCGCAGTGAATGGTATGTAGGCGTAGCACCTACGCAGGACGGAGTCGGATACCCGGAAGTTTTCCAGGGTGGCGCGGTTGGAACCGACTACACCCGCAAGGGTGGGTGGGGCGGCTATGACCGCGTGCACGGACCCTACCGCACGGAACGGGAGGCGGCGGCGGCGGCGCGCGCGCTGCCACGTGGCGGTGACGTGAACGGCTAACGGAAGGGGGACCGCTTCCCCCGCACTAGTGGCGCATGTCGCGCCCTAGCGTCGCGCGCTGTACGATGCGCGCCTAGGTCCACGTACGGACACAGGAGCCCGATACCATGAACCCGCATCTCTCCCCGACCCTCCGCGAGCGCGTCACGCGCAAGCTGCTACTTCCCTCGGTCGTGGTGTACGACGGACCTAGCGCCCTGGACGGCGCGCGCATCGTGGCCATTCTCACGGGAGGTGGTCAGTCCCTGTCGCGCAACGAAAAAACCGGGCCGCTCGCGCAGCTTTGGATCCTCCGAGCTGACGTTGCGCCGCACGTAGCCGTGCGTGACGGACGGGATGCTTCCGTGTGCGGGATGTGCCCGCAACGCCCCGCGCTCGGAGGTGACTGCTACGTTCGCACGGATCAGGGTCCGCGCAGCGCGTGGCAGGCATGGCACGACGGCAAGGTGCCCGCGTTTCATCCCCTAGCGGCGGGGACCGCGCTCGCCCTTGCGGTCAAGGTCGGGCGCATTGCAGGCGTGCGCCTAGGGGCCTATGGTGATCCCGCCGCTCTCCCCCTGTCGGTCGCGCGTGACCTTGTGGAACCCGTGCGTCGCGCTAAGGGCGTGACCACGGGCTACACGCACCAGTGGCGCACCACGGACCCCGAATGGGCGCACCTGGTCATGGCAAGCGCGGACAGCGCGGAGGATCAGGTCGACGCGCGCGCAATGGGCTACCGTAGCTTCCGAGTCGTCGCTCCCGACGCGCCGGATACTGGCAAGGTCAAGGGCGCGTCGTGCCCTGCTAGCGCGGAGTCTGGCAAGGCTAAGACCTGTGCGACGTGCGGCTTGTGCAACGGCGCGACGGTTCCCGGTCGTATCGGCGGGGACGTGCGGATCAATCTGCACTAGGCGCGCAAGGGGAAGGGGCCCCCCCTATAGGGCCCCGCACTACTCGGTCGTGGTGACCGGGTAGCGTCGCGCGCTGTAGGGATGCGCGCCTAGTCCCACGGACGGGAACACGGAGGCTCTACCATGCGTCAAGCTACCTACACCGGACGCCACCCGCGCGGCACGGCGCGTCGCCCCCTCCCGGCGCTCGCCCTGGACGTTGCCGTGTGGGCTGTCGCCCTGGTCGCGGCCTACCACCTGGTCATGCTGGACTGGACTATCTAGCGAAACACGCGCGGGGGGATGTTCCTCCCGCCGTGTCGTAGGGTAGCGCCCTACCTGACGAGCTACGCGCGGTCGCTCCGCGCACACTACGGAGCCCGATACCATGCACACCACGCTCAACCCCGCGCGCGACCCTGAGACGCGCAGCTACCCGTTCACCTGTCGCAGCTCGAGCTGCGCGCGCACGTCCTGTGACGCGTGCCCCTTCCTCGCGGACCTCGAAGCATTCAAGGCGTGGCGCGAGGAGCGCGCAGCCGTGCGCCTCGACGTGACGTGGGCCCCCGGCGTGTGGACGGCCACGCGCTAGGCAACGCACGGCGCGCGGCCACCTTGGTCGTGCGCCGTCTCTCTCTCACGCACACGGAGGTACAGAATGACACCAGACCGCCCACGATTCGAGCGCGCCGAAAGCCTGCACCGTCGCGCGCGCGACAGGGCATGCGAGGCCGAGCTGGCTGGAGACCACGCGCTCGCCCTGGTCTTGTGGCTGGCTGCCGCGCAGCACGCCGACGAAGCCGCACGCACGGCGCACCTGCACACGCTGATCCCGATCTTCCAGGGCCACGCGTCGCGCGCGCGGGGCAGCGTCAAGTTTTGGACCGACCACCTTTACACGCGCTAGCCACTAGGCTAGTAGAACACGGGCGGCGCGCAGTGTGCCGCCTCTTCTCTCACTACGGAGCCCGATACCATGAACACGCATCTCGACATCCTCCGCGCGGTCAACGCCCGCGCAGCTCAATACTCCCCCTTCTGCAAGGTGGACGCCGACCTCGCGGACGAGGCGGGGATGGACGGCAACTACAGCCGCCAGCTTCAGGCCGCGCGCGACCTCGACTGCGCGGAAGAGCGCACCCTCTGGCTCGTGTCGCTCGGCGGTCCCGGCGACGCGCTGCGTCAGCGCAACTACCTCGCCGCCGACGGGTGCACGGCCATCCTGGTCCGCGCCGTTGACCGTCTCGAAGCCATCGAGATCGCGGGCCGCGCGCTGACCGTGGTCGAGCCCGCCGTCCTCGAAGCTCACCCCGTCGACCGCATCATCGGGTAGCTAGCTCGCCGCAGGCCCTGCACTACGCACCACGCGCGGTGCAGGGTCTGAGTCGGTCTAGACCGAGTCACCACCACCACGGAGCCCGATCATGTACGAGTGCACCAACCCCCGATACTGCGCGATGCGCGAGCGGTTCGACACGGTCGAGGAGTTCCTCGACATGTGCGCCCACGCTTTCGGCGTCGCCCCCCTGCTCACCGCGCGCAACTGCGGTGACGAGTACCACGACGAGCACGGGGAAGTCGCGCTGCGCGCCGTCTGGTCCTAGCTCGCCGCAGGTACCGCGTAGGACGCGCGGTATCTGAGTCGGTCTAGACCGAGTCACCACCACCACAAGGGAGAGAGCACCATGCTCACGAAGGAACAGATCGAGGAGGTTATCGACCTCCTCCAGCGCGTAGCTATCGAGCAGCGCGCGCAAGCCGAAGTCAACGACGTGCGCGTCGCAGCGGAGTGGACCCGTGGGTTCGCTCAGGGCTGCGTTACCAGCGCGGAGATCCTGCGCGAGCGCCTCACCATCTGGTCCGACTACAACGAGGCCGTCCGTGCTGCGCGCTGACGGTCGGGCCCTGCTCCTGGTCGACACGCACGCCGACCCTACCGCCGACGCGTGGTGGCGTGCCGCGCAGGCCGCGCGCGAGGACATGCCGCGCCCCGTGTTCCACCTGCTCGCAGGTCACGGGCGCGTGTGGGTGTCCAGGTCTGAGGCAATGCGCGCGCTGGCCTACGTCGTTGCGATGCCCGAATGGGAACAAGCCACGCACGCACCCTTCACCGTGAGGTTCTGACCATGCCGAACTACGATCATGTCCGGTCTGCTGGCTGGCGGCGCTCCTGCGATGGCGTGTGCGCGTGGCGCGAGGACGCCACCCTGTACGTCACGCGCGCATACAGCGGGATGTGGGTCTACCAGATCCTATGGTCCGACCTCGACCGCCCGCACATTCAAGGCGAAGCGCGAGAGCGTGACTACGCGATGGAGCTTGCCGCGCGCGTCTACGCCCAGACCAAGCATGCTGACTACGACGGAGACATGCTGCCATGAGGCTCGACACCCTGACGATACTCGGTCCTGCCGAGTTGACCCGCCTGTTCGACAAGCGTGACCCTGGCGTGCCCGCCACGCTGGCGCTTGCCGAAGCCATCCGGGGGAACACTGAACGAGCACGTGCGTACCTCGACGTGTCGCGCGCGCTCACCCGCTACAACCAGAGAGGAGAAGCATGACCACCACCACCACCACGCCTGACGCGCAGACCGCGCGCGAGATCACCTTCACCATCGACCCGCGCGAGCGGGACAAGGTCGCAGTCGTCCGGCAGGTTGTCCTGTACGCCGCGCTCTGCCTTGAGCCCGACGACGACGGGCACTGCGACGCAGAGCTGGCCATCAACGTGCTCGAAGGTGCGGCGGGCATGCTGCGCGAGCTGGGCGCGACCGAAGAGGAGGACGAAGCATGATCCCGCAGACGCAGAACCGCACGCGGCCTAAGCAGCTCGTCGTGCAGGTCACCGACCAGGAGCGCGACCTCTTCCACGAAGCCGCGAAGGCGGCAGGGCTCCCCATGCAGGCGTGGGTGCGCTCCATCCTGGCACGCGAGGCGTACTCGGTCATCGGTTCCCGGCGCGAGGCCGACGCGGTGCGCGCGGAACGTAAGAGCGCGGCGCGCGCGTTGCTGGATGGTGAGTAATGATCACCCCAGCGTTTACTGTTTGCGCGTGCGCCGACCCATGGTGTCGCGAGCACGGGTGCCGACTTGCCAACGGCCTGAAGTACGGTGTCCAGCCGAACTACGGTCCTGCATACGTCGTCCCGAACGTGCCGCGCCCGTTGACAAACGACGACCTTGCGCGCGCCTACGACATGGGTCGTGACATGGAGCGCGCGGCTGTGGTCGCGTACCTGAAGAGCCTTGCGGACGCGGCTGGTCAAGCCGACGCATTCTGGCAGGGCGTGGCATCCGGTAACGGGTACGCGGCGCAGATGATCGAAAGCGGCGAGCACCGCGCATGATGGTGTGGACGATGGTGGCCACGGCTTACGTGCGGACCTGCGAAGGCTGCACGGGAGTCGTGGCCTCCGGCATCGAGCGCGACCCTGACGCTTTGATAGTAGCTGCCTCTGATCAATGGCCGTTCGGTACGTGCCTGGAGGCGATCATTGATCAGAGGTGGCAGCGCCTCGTCGTAGAGGACCGAGGGTCAGCCATCGACAAGCGCGACGAGCTGGACATCCTGGTCGCAACCGAGGACGAGGCGCGCGCGTGGGGTAGGCAGTCCATCCCCGTCCGCTACTGCAAGCTCAGATAGAAGAGGCCCCCGGTTCAGCACCATGCTGGCCGGGGGCTTTGTCGTTGGAGAGGTTCAGTTCCAAGGACAGTGGTAGCAGGTATCGGAGTTGCACCGAATGTCCGGGGTTATCCGGAAGCCCGTCTAGCTCGGGCGTCAGGCGAACTTGGCCTGCCCTTCCTGCTGCCTTACTGCTAACCCCAGATGCCCTGCTGCTCCACCTCGATCTCGCGGCGCTTCAACTCTTCCTTCGTCTCGCGCTCGATGTCCTGCTGCTGAGCGCGGTGCGCGCCCTCGTAGCCCTGTCGCGTAATGGCCACGAAGCGCGCGGACATGCGGGACCGGGGCATGTTGCTGGTCTTCGTGGGCGACGACGTGTTCTTGTCGGTGAGGATCCACCCGCGTTCGGACCAGGTCGAGAGGACCGCCGCCGCGTCGTACCCCATCTTCGTGAGGTTATCCTTCACCGTGCGGTACAGGATGTAGCAGGTATCCCACCCGCGCCCGTCCTCTCCGTAGCCGCTCCACTTGCCGAGGCAGGAGAGCGGAGGCTCCAGCTCCTGGTCGCGCGCGATGTGCTGCGGCGTCTCGGACATCGCCCAGTTCAGGATGTCGATAACCGCCGAGGCTGCACGGTCGGACGCCATTATGCTGACGCGCAGGACCGAGTAGGCTTCCGCGAGCGGGCTATCCACGAAGGCGGGCATCCCGGCACGCAAGTAGAGGAACTCGGCCACGCTCAGGACACCGAGGTACTGGCTGAGACGAGCGCCGACGGGCGACGAGGTCATCAGCTTGGACCACCTATCGACGGCGTCGTAGTACTCTTGCTTGCACGCAGCCTGCACGTCAGGGTCCATCAGCATCTGCACGATGCGAGGACCGAGGTGGCCGTAGTGCTCATGGCACACGCGCGCGATGACGCGGGCGATCTTCCCGTGGTCCGTCCCGTCGTTGCGGAAGGGGCTACCCCAGAGCGAGAGGATACGCGCCGACGCTCCACCCTCCGTCGCGTAGTGGGTGAGCGGTGCCTCGCCCGTGGAGATGAGCACCGTGCGCCACTTGCTCATCTCCTGCTGGCCTGCGATGGTGCCGCGCCCACGGCCCACGCCCTGGGCGACCGAGTAGACGATGCCGCTGACGCGCTCAGGCTTGGCCCGCTTGGAGTCATCAAGGATGAGCGGGAGGTCGGAGCACATCGCAGCGGTGCGCTCGATCCACGTAGGCGTCGCATCCCATGACCATATGAGGCCACCGTCACGCTCCGAGGGCATGCCCCACACCGACGCGGCCAGCCGCAGCGACGTGGTCTTACCCCGGCTCGTCTCCCCGGCGAGGTCGAGGCAGAAGTTCGGAGCCTCCGGCAGCACGCGGAGGATGGGTGCTGCGAGGCTGGCGTACAGGAGCAGACCGAAGCGAGGGTGCGGACGCAGGTTCTGGACGAGAGCCTTCCACGTCTCGAAGTCCCCCGCCTCGCGGTAGCCGCTGGCGATAGCCGACGCACCAGGCTTGTGCGTGTTGAGGTGGAGGCCCGCCTCGTCCCACTTGTTGTCGAGCGATGCGTTCTCGACTCCGTCGATGGTGATGCGGTTGCGACCCCAGAGGAAGTCGTTCGTGCCCTGCCACCCGAGGTGCGAGGAGACGCGGGCTTCCGGCAGGGAGGAGTCGTTCGCCACCATGAACGCCTCGAACCAGCCGACGAGCTGCGGCGCAGACTGCGAGGACACCGGGAGGTCGAACTGCGCCAGCTCCGCGAGGTTGCGCGCGATGGCCACGACCTTGCGGTCGCACACGTAGCTGCGCCACACGCCACGGCTGCGCCAGCGGAGGATGACTTGGCTCCCGTCGCCGGAACTATCTCGCAATATCCCGGTAACAATAATCGGGACGCGCGAGATGTTCTCGGTCTGCTCCTCGCCCTGCGAGTCCATCTGCACGCGCCAGATGCCGCCGGAGTTGAGACGCCACCCGACCGGGACGCTCAGGTCTTCCGACAGGTCGAGCCCATCCCTTATGTCCGCGAGCTGGTCCTCGACGCGCTCCAGCAGGGAGACGATGCGCTTCCCCTGCGACGGCTTGCCTGCTCCGTCCCGACGAGCTGCACGCTTGACGCCGTCAGCCTCCAGCCGGAGCTGGCGCATGAGGGTATCGCCCCACTTGCGGAAGCCCTGCCGCTGCTGCACGGCGAGCACATCCCTGGTCAGCGCGTTCTGGTCCTCGACGTACTGGCAGGCCAGACCGAGGAGCAGTTTCTGCGTGGCGATGTTCGTCCACTGGTTCATCGCATCGCGCGAGGTGATGGTGTCGAGGTTGCCCGCCCATTCGCGGAGCGAGGCTACGGCCCACGTCGCCAGCTTCTTCCTGACCTTCTCATTGCCGAGGTCGCGGGCGTCCACGCTCTGTGCGAGCAGGTCATCGAGGCGGGCACCGCCTGCTAGGCGTGCTCCGAGGTCATCAGACATCTACGTTCTCTCCTGTGGTGGTGGCTGGTTCAGCAGGCTGCGTGAGGTGG
>Ga0208005_1000749_pt1 | contig 11363 bp, 10 predicted proteins | sample DEB19_08_DNA_3_FD_184530 | JGI IMG/M metagenome (GOLD analysis project Ga0208005, IMG submission 184530) | Aqueous microbial communities from the Delaware River and Bay under freshwater to marine salinity gradient to study organic matter... | ecosystem: Environmental > Aquatic > Marine > Coastal... | reverse complement strand
AGGCTTTCACGCAAAAATGCACATCTTCGCCAATTAGACCACCCGCCCCCCATACTACATCAAACCAAGGCTGCGGCATAGCCTCAAACACAGACTTATGGGTTAGCACAACCCCAAAGCCTACAGCAGTCACCTCTTCGATACCCTTTTTACCTCGACTCTCGATCTTCTCGAAGATTTCTTTATCCTCGTGAAAGTTGATCGCAGTTGGCAGAACTGGTTTACGCCTCGTGACTGCATTCACCCCAACAATCTTTTGTCCGTGTGCTAACAGTCGTTCTAACGTGTTCTTAGGGAACCTCATGTCCGAGTCCACCCAAAGAATGTACTCAGCACCGTCTGCCAACGCTTCTTTGGCTAGCGACTCTCTTTGACTGAATATGAGCGTTCCAGGGGCGGTATATAACAGGAATGATCCTCCTGTAGTCGCGCATCTATTAGCCCCGTCGTATGCTGCAAGACGAGCCATATCAAAGGCAGTCCCCGTCATCATCGTATCCCGACATGGAACACAAAGAGCTATCTTCATACTTTCCCTGGACGAGTTCTAAAGTGTCTGTTCTCTGGGTCGTTCATCCACGCCCTGAACTTTTTTTCGTCTGCGACCGCAAAGCCTCGCATGATCCCCTGTTTGTTTAGATCGTCAACCACCGCAAAGGGTAGTTGTGCGTAACGTGTCCACTCACCCCAACGCTCGCGCTCGTCTGTGGCGTTATAGAGTGCCTTGTTCTGCTCGACAATATCCGTGATGTCCTGAGTTCTCTCAAAGACATACTGGTCGTCAGTTGCATGAAATTTAGTTTTAAGCATAAAAAAAGGGAGGTTGTTACGCCTCCCTCTTTTTTACCACAGTTTTTGTTACGCTGTCTTGAGGTCAGCCAAGATACCGTGAGCAGCCTCGTTACGCATCTCCATCGTGAACTCAGCAAGGATCTGAGTTTTCTCGGAGTCACCAGTCTTGGCAAGCTCATTGGTCTGGAACGGACGCAGATAACCAACTGCTGCGTATTCCGGATCAAGGATGAACGCGTCACGGCTACGAACGAACCTATCAGGTACAACCGAAATCGAGCCGAAGTCACTTAAATAGACATCAGCCGCGCCAATGATGGTCGTCGGTGCATCTGACGGAGCCATGTAACGCTGTGCTGCAATACCCGCAAAGGCCGAAACAGTCTGCTTGAGCGCAGGGCCAACAACGAGGATCTTGGGGCTGCCGCCAGAGGTGTAAACCTGCTGAACGCCATCCTTGAGAATTGCCTCGGTAAAGGTACGGGTTGTACCGTCCGAACGGGTCGAAACACCGATTGTGGTTGGGTTAGCACCGTCAGTCGTGTTGTAGTTCGAGTTGGTCTTGAGCCAAGACAAAAGCGAACCCAACTTGCGAGCCGTTGACGAGTTACCAGCACTACGTCCCTGGTTGGCAGCAAGAATGGTCTCTTGGTCGCGCTTTAGCTCCTGCGAAGCCTTGGAAAGCTGGTAGGCTTTTTCTGCACGTCTGCCTGCAAGGTCAACGGCCATCATCGTGCCTGACACCTGGATCGTCTTAGCAACGATCTGCGTGTAATTACCGAGACGGGTCGTCGGGCTGATGGTTGCTGCTGTTGCGTCGTCACCTTCAACCTGTGCGTTGTTGGTTGTTGCTGCGGCCAACGTATCGGTCTGCCACTCGTGGTAGACAGCCGTTGCTTTGGTGCGAGCAAGCGACGAAAGGATAGGTGTCTCGGTCGGGCTGATGTTGTAAATAACATCGGTTAGATCTTCACGCTGACCGATAGCCGTGAAGGTCTGGAATGTACCTGAAGGAACAGTCATTTCAAACTCCTGATTACAAGAATCTTTCAAAAACCCTTGCAGCGTCTTGCCGACTTCCTGTCTTGCGTAGACGCGCAAAGTCCTGTTTTGCCGCTTCTGTGGATAAGGTCTTACCTGTTGCCGTTCCTGGTTTGAGCAGTTTCGGAGCCTCGTTAACTTTTTTGTTAACGGCAGGCTTAGACTGCACAAGTTTGTCGTACTGAGCCGCCTTCCACAATGCCAACACAGCGCGTGAGTCGGTAGCATTTGCAAGTTCTTGGTCGGAATAACCAAGATTCTTAGCGTAAGACCTGAGCTCTGCTCTCACCTTTTCACCCTTCTTTGGGTCTAGGTAATCAGGAATCGCAGCCGCGACTTTCTTTGCTTCTTCAGCAATGTGGGCCTCCAGTTGTGCTTCACGCTCGGCCTGTTGCTGTTGTGCAATGCGCTCACGTTCTGCCCGAATCTGGTTGATCTGCTTTTCCATCCGGCTTTGCTCAGCGACCTTCACTGCATAAGCAATCGGGTCGGTCTCTTTCAATGCCTCAATATCCTCAGACTTAATCTGCGCGTTCAGGAACGAATCCATCGCTTGCAGACGTTGAGAATATGCGTCTCTCGCCTGTTTTGCTTGCTCGATAGCAGACTTCTCTGCTTCTACAGCTTTACGCTGTTCGGCAAGCTGATTGGTTTTTTTATGGTAATCCGTACCTTTTTGGTAGCCTTCGATCAACTCTTGAAGGGTAACCTCGCGTTCTTCGCCTGCTGCTTTGACGACGAAACGCTGTTCCTCTTGAGTCTCCTCTTGCGCTTCCTCAGACTCGGATTCACTGGCAACATATTCTTGCTCTTCCGACTGGTCTTGAACTTGCTCTTGTTGAGGTTCTCCTCCAGTCATCATGCCAAGAAACGTGTCTGCTGCCTGTCCCACTGTCAAGCTAGTCCCAACTGGGTTGCTGCTTTCCATAAACCACCTTTACTTAAAAATCCTAAATCGCCTCTTCACTATCTCGCCTTCAGCGGCAACAGATTCAAGACGCGCCTTAACCTGACGCACTGCGCGAATAGCCACGTATGACTCTTCTCGTAGATCAATGTCGTCAGGACTACTATTGATGATACGCTCGATGTTGTCTTTTTCCAACTCAGTGAAGATTTCTGTCAGAAACTCATCACCAAGTAGAGCTTTAGCTCGTTCCCAACGCTGTGTCATAGCAAGCTCTTAGCCTTCTTCTTGGGTAGTCTTGACTCGTTAAGAGCCTCTAAAAAATCTTCGCCGTACTTATTCACTGCTTTCTTGCGGATTACGTACTCGCCAACCTGGAGCGACCCGTAACCATCGTCAGGGTTATCAGGGTTCGGGCCTAGTAGACCACGAACCTTTCCACCTTTCTCGTAGGCTATCTTGTCTTTGGTTACTTTACCGCCTTCCCAGTTGCCGGTTTGTTGCATCTGGTCTACGTTCTCACCGCCGTAAGTCTGGCCCGTTGCTTGTTCATAAACGGCTTGTAGTGCCGCCCTGTCAAAAACACCTGGCGTATATTGTTTAACTGCTTGCGTTATAGCTGGAGTGCCAAACTCTAACTGCCTGGGCCTTTGATTTGTAAATCCTGCAGCGCCAGACATAAAGGTAGGCGTAATACCAATTTGGATCTGATCTGGAAGCGTTACATCTTGGCCTAAAGCATAATTGATAGTTTCAGGTGAAAGTCCTTGAAGTTTTGCAAGCTGCCTAAATTGATCTTGAGTCAAACCTTGATTTAGTTTGCTTTGCGTTGTTGCTCTTAAACCAGAACCAAAGTCTTTTGACGCTCCAAAGATTGGTTCGCCACCAACAGAATAAAACGGAGGATTAACGAGTGGCGTGACCTCTAAAGTATTGGAACCACCAAATGTTCTTGGTTGCGTTTGGAAACCACCAGAAGGAGCTCCCGTCAATGAATTCAAATAGTTTTGATATTCAGGAGACGCTCGCAAATAACTTTCAAGTTGCTGCGTTGTTGACCACGGGCGACTACTTCCTTGGATCAAATAAAACCTAGACAGCTCATCATTGCTAGGACTTCTGTTGAATAGGTTCTTAAAGACCTGCGACGCTTGTTCTGTTGTGATCCTGTTTGTTAAGTTAAGCGTAGTGTCGTTTCCTGTGCCACCCGTTACCGTTGTCGCGCCACCTTGGATTGTGTCATTACCGATACCACCAACAACAGTGCCAGCTCCGGTTCCTACGGCTCCGGTAAGACCTCCAGTTATGATAGTTCCGCTATTACCCCCGCCTCCAGTAATAGTATCGTTTCCAGTACCTCCCGTGGTAGTCGCATTCTGCTTTGCAAGATCTGCGGCCATGTAAGCATCACGTTCTGCCGCAGTTGGGAAAACTAAATTGTTGTATGTGTATCCTTGTTGTGTAGGTGCTGGGTTTCTTATTTCGTTCAATGCGGTTGATAGCGGTACTTGATTGCCCTTTAACAGTATGTAATTTTGAGCTTGTTCGTAGCCGATACCATTTGCCATCAGCGTTGCAAGGTTTGCGTAGGTGACAGTGTCACCGCCTAGAGCACCAGTAAAGGTATCGTTTCCTGCTGCCCCAACTACAGTACCCGCACCAGCCCCAACGCTTCCAGTTAAGCCACCAGTAACCGTTCCGCCCGTTGTAGCTGCCGTGGTTGTCGTAGTTGGTTCCGTTTTTATCGGTGTCGGCAAGAAAAGGCTATAAAGACCAGGGTCTGCTTGACCTTTTAACGCTAGCAGAGCATCAGCGGCATTAACAGTACCACTACCATCAAGATCAAACGACAATCCAGGTGGTGGACGTACAGCATTGGATAACCCAACTCCTGCCTTCATGATCTCATTGGCTAACTGTTGTGCTGCGTTGCCTGCGTCGTAAGCACTGTACTGGCTTGCCCATGGCATGTTCTGAGCATAAGCCTCAACCTTGCTTCTGTCGTAGGCTTGCACGATGGCGTACGGGTCTGTCACCGTTCCACCTGCATATCGATTGGCAAACTCAGCAGGTACACCAAGATCAATAGCTTGGTCTACAACGCTCGGTGCTGTAGTTGTTCCTGTGGTTGTTCCTGTTGTGGCTCCGGTGGTGGCTCCTGTTGATCCTGTGGACACAGAAGCACCTGCGTCGGTAGGTGCGCCACGCATATACGTTTCATAGTCCTGGTAAGCGTTACCTACTGATTCATTAGGGTTTGCAGTGGCATAGGTTCTTGCCCAAGAAAGAGGGATGCCAGAAGCCACCAAGTCGGACGTGAACGCATTGATTCTTTCGTTTAGCGCAGTCTGCGCGGCTATATCCTCTGGCGAAGGCGTAACAGCTTGATAAACCTCTTGCGTAATCGCCCCTGACTGGAGAGCTTCTCCGGCAGCTCTTGCAGCAAAGGCAGCCTCAACAGTTGGATAAAGCACGCCGTTGTAGGTTCGGTTGCTCTCATCTAAAAGCCTTGCGTCCTCGGCTTCTTTAACGGTGTTGTAGACGTTTCCAGCGTAAACCCTGCCCGTAAGATCGTTAGCCTTAGCTAACTGATCGTTCATGTAAGCATCACGCGCAGCTATTGTTGAGAACGTAGCCCCATCAGGAGCTTTGAAACCACCCATAGCCATGACAGCCTCTTCGACTGTCATAGTGTTTGCCCCGTAACGCTCTAGAAACGGTTGAGCATTCTCATAAGCTACACCGGCGGCAAGTAACGTTGCTAGGTTTGCAAGTTCCATGATTATCCTGGGATCTCAATGTTAGACGTAATGCCTGCGCCGACTTTCATAGCCTTCATCTGCGCTTCTGCCTCAAACTCCATGCGCTTAAGTTCCATCTCAGCCAAAGCCTTCTCTCTTGCTAACTGAATGTCAGCCATAGCTTTCTGACGCTTGATCTCGATGTCCGCTTGCGCCTGTGCCATCATCATTTGTACGGCAGGATCTGGTCCTTGTTGTTGGGGTTGTGCAAGTGCAGCATCGACTTCAGGAGTGACTTGCTTGAAGAACTCAGCAGAGTCTGCAAAGCCTGCCGCCTCAATCAACTTTCCGAGCGTCGCACGATACTGAGAGACAGACACTAAAGGATTGTTCGGGCCGTACGCTTGGATGATCTGCTCTTGCTTTGCCAGAACCATACTCAGCATCGCCATCTTTTGCTCGATGTTCCCCGTACCAAGTCCGACATTCACTGACACATCGTACTGGTTCGACCACTCTCTGGGATCGTACTGAACATACTGGCCGCGCATCCGAATGATGACCGCTTTGTCCTGGTACTTGCATAGTAGGTGTAAGAGTCCTTTGAATAGATCTTTTACACCTGTTTCAGAGAAGATTCTAGCGACTAACTCGATCTTGCCTTGTGAGGCCTGCGTAAGGGCTGCTATGGCCGCAGCAGTCACGTTTTGTAGGATGTTGGGGTCTAACCCTTGGGAAGCCTCTGTAACGCCCGTACGCTTGGCTTGGATCGAATCCAAGTACTCCATGAACGGGAATACCTGCTGGGCAACAGGATTGACCTGGATAGGAACGAGTGCGCCAGGGTTCTTCATCCTGACCACACCACCAGGAGTCACCGACATAAGATCATCGAGATTAACCTGACCTTCTACAGCCCCCATCCTGGTATTGTTCTGTAGGTACAGGTTATCAAGCATCTGCCTCGTTAGAGTAGTCTTGATAAGTTGGAGATCAACTGTACGATCAGCAGGACAATCCCCAAAGAAGCGATGAGGTATCGGAATAGGGCAGAGGGTGTAAAACGGCACATAGTCGGTTTCCTCGTTACTTAGGATCTCATTCCCAGAAAAGTGAACCCGTCTAAGTTCTGCAATCCCATCTCCGTCGTAGTCAGTCTTTAGGTAACACTCGAACACTTCAACCGTCTGCATGGACTTGTCGAGACTCGGCTCCATATAGGGCTGTTCGTCTCGGTTGTATCGAGCAATGTACTCAGCGGAGAACTCAAGATCGTTGTACACCGGAAGGTTCATCACGATCTCAGGATCGAACCCCATTGCCACAAGATCAGACCTTGTGATGAGTTTCCTGTGTGCGACAAAAGGCGTGTCTCTTACGGTCTTTCCTGCCTTAGAGATCAAGAACTCTTCGGGAGGCACGTTCTCAACCTTGATCTTTCCGGCTTTGGTTTTCTTCATCAGCGCGACGTTATGAACACGCATGACTTGACCATCAATATCCTGCTCAATCGTCTCTTGTGCTGCAATCTCCATTGTCCCGTCAGACATAAGCATGGCTAGCTCATCGTCTGTCAGGTTCGCGTACTGTTCCTTTGTGACTGAAATCGAGTCGTCCCAGTAGGCTTTGATAACCCCGACCTTCTGAAGGATCGCGTCCTTGAACCAGTCGTGCATGATCGAGATGCCTGGGTTTTGCTTCATAAGCACCCAGTTTGTGTACTCAGTTGCTTGTTGGGCTAATGGCTCATCGCCTGGGCCTACAGGCTCGAACACGCCAATCTCATCAGCAGAAGTAAAAAGACGCATGAGGGGCGGAAGCATCCCGTCTACCGCTTCTGCAACCTCTCCGGTTACGATCTGGCTGCGACCCTCTACTTCATTACCATAAGGGTCACGCATGTAGGCAGTGAGCGCGTTCTTACGCTGCTCGACCGTCTCGGTCTCCAAGAAACCTATCGCGTTATCAATCTCACCTTGGAGAATCGCCTTTAATCGTCCGTCATCCATTTAGACCACCCAAGATACGTTAGGTTTCAGCGGCTTAGACCAACTCGTTGTTTCTGACATGCCAACCGCAAGATACCGAAATGCGTCAGAAGCATGAGATGCCCAGTCATGAAGAGGCTTATCCCAATAGACTTGACGCTTATCGTCGTATTGTCTCCTATAGTTGCGTAGTGCGTCCACTCCGCGCCTAGTCTTGGAGTCAAACCAACAATAAGGGATCATCCTTCTTACTGCCTGTATCCCATCGTCAACACCCATTCTCGGCACAATCGTGATGTTTAGCCCTGCTTCTTGCAGGAGTTCTAGCCTCGATCGTCCTGAGCCTAGCTCCCTTACTTGCACATCGTGAGGCAGTAACTGCTCGGCTAGTTCGTAGTGATTCGTTCTCAGCCAGTTGACATACCAATCGAGTCCCTGACCGTGGTTCTCTACAAAGTCAATGAGCCTTGTCTCTAACCCAACTCTCTGACAGACCCAGATCGCAGTGGAGTCGCCTATACCTAGATCCCAGGCTGCATAAGTTTTGGCTAAACCGTCTACAGGGATGTCATGGAATCGCTCAGACGGTAGCTCATTGAGAAGTTGCCCGTAGTAACTTCCTTCGATTGCACTGTCAAAGGAACACTCAAACTCTTGCAGGTACTTGTCGTCTCCCATTTCAGACTTGGCTGCGTCGAGTTCAGCCTGAGGGATAAGACCTGTCTCGGATGCTCGGAACTCAAGCAAGGCCCAATCGTTATGCTCAGACGCATGGTCTCTCAGGGTCTTGAAGTGGTTGTTTCCCTTTGGTGTTCCGAGGAATAACGCCCATCCCATTCTGTCCGATAAGGCCGGACGAACCACTTCCGACCAAATTTTAGGGTTCTGGTCTCCAAATTCGTCGAATACAACCCCGTCAAAATACTGTCCTCGCAGAGAGTCTGGGTTATCAGATCCTGCAAGCTGAATCCTTCTGTTCCAGAAATCAACCCGTAGCTCCGCAATATTGGCAGTGGCGTTAAGGGGTTGGGTAAATTTGAGGAGGTAATCCCAGATAACTCGTTTGGTCTGGGAATAGGTAGGCCCGATGAACGCATATCTCGGAGCCTCCTTGTTGTTCTCTATCGCTGCTCTAATGAGATGGTTGACAGCACTAACCGACTTTCCCATGCGCCTGTGCGCGACAACAACAGCAAAACGCTTGTCTGATAGCGCATTGTGGATCTGAAGTTGCTGCTCCCTCGGCGCATAAGGGATGACTATTCGGGTTGCGCCCATGAGATCTGCATCGCAACTGGTTGACCGTCAGTTCCCGTTACCTCTGTCCTTGCTAACTTAGGTATGTGGTACTCGATAGCTCTCAAGTAAATATCGCAAGCCTTTTCTGGGCTTTTTGCGGCTACTTGGTCTAGCCAATTAGAGAACCTTGGTGCGTTCAGTTCTGCCATCTTTGCAATGGCTTCCCTCACCGCAGCAGTGCTTTTGTTAGGCACTCCCTTCTGCCTACCCATGCCAGCAGCAGGAGGCACTCTCTTTTCACCATCATTCAGCACTTTGTTGTCCATTCGTTGTTTGTTTGCAACAGATTAGTCTAGTAAACCAAGTTGTTTGAAAACTATCAATTGTTCTTCTGGGATGTCGTATGACGACATAGGAAAAACCTCGCGCCTCTGTGCTGGAGTCATTGATTCTCTTGCTTGCACCGCCCTTGACTCAGCCTCTCCAGCAAGTTTACGGTAAGACTCAAACGGTCTAGCCACAAGATTTTTTTGCTCGTCAATAAGTTGCTGCTGTTCTTTGTAGCTCGGCCCGTATTCTTCTATTTTTTTCTTGGTTTTCCGCAAGATTGACTTAGCCTCCTCTGGAGAAGTAGAGGATGCAATATTTTCGAGTTGAGGATACCTTTCAATATTTTTTTCTTTAATGATGCTTGCAGCACTTCTTAGCCACTCATCTCTACCCGAACCTTTTTTGCTTGGCATCTTCCCTAACTTGCTTGTGATTTCGCCGCTATATTCATACCAATCAGATAGGTTGAAGATTGAACTTGGCTTTATGTTTTGCTTTTTCTCCATTGACTCAAGCCAGTGAAAATAATCGGCTTGTTGGGCAGCACTTCTTTCTCTAATTGCGCGTTCAAAACGCATTACATCATCTTCAAGCAAAGACATTTTTGGTTGAAAAACCGAGGCAATTATTTGAGGTATAGCCTCTGGGTTTCCACCGCCAGCAAAATTCTCTCGATATTGAATACCATGCTGAATTTCATGCAACAAAGTAGATCTCGCTTTGGCAAGTTGCTCATCGCCTTCATATCGAGATGCTGACCCGCCGGTTTTGAACACATCTTCTTTGGTTAACTGCCCAGGTCTGTAATAAGACCCGCTATATGCAGGATTTTCTTCAAGCCTTAATTTTGCCTGAGCAAGATCTGGGTAAGCCTTAAAAAGCTCTGGATGTTCAAGATAGCTACCAAGTCTTGCTCTAAGCACTTTTTCTGGCTCTCCGCTTTTTGCGGTAGAAAGAAATTCTTGCCAATTTAATTGGGCTAAGTCATCGCTTATTTCTTGCCTTAATTGTTTATCAGAACCCCTAAAAGTTCCTGTTTGCCTCCAAATTTCTTCTTTTGGCAAGCCTTGGGCCTCAAGTTTGTTAAAAGCAATCTCTGCTTGCGCGTTCCACGCTGGAGATTTTTTGCCAATAAAAATTTGTGCGCCAGCACCAGGAATCCTAGCTGCATTTGCCATCGTAGAAGCAGCAGCAAAGGGTAATACCGACCCGTACAGTTGACTAGCAACACTTGCCTGCTCGCCTAGTCTGTAAGCATCAGACATTTCTTGAGCCTGTGGATCCATCACCGAGTACGTTGGGTTTCTACCTGTGTACCCTAGCAATCCCTGCGCTATAGGACTCGTCTGCCCGTACCCTGGAAGCGAACTCACACCTCTCGGCAACTGCTCCGGCAGCGGAGGCAGGAACTTCTCTTCGTCCAGCAGACCTTTCCTACGCCTCACTTCTTGTTCCTCGCAGAGATTGCTTTTGCTTTCGCTCTGGCATCTTCCTTAGAACTTGCACCCCATGCCTTTAGGCTGAGAAGCAGTCTAGTAGGGCTACCATCAGGTTTGCGCTCTGGCCCAGGCATGTTACCCATCCTCGCTAGGAAAGACGCTCTGCGCGGGTTATCACCGCTTTTCACGGGAGCTTTCAGGTTAGACCCAGGGTTCGCAGCCTCGTAAGACTTCCGACCTTTCTCGTTGAGCCCACCCTTAGCGTTCTTACCTTCTTTCCTAGTCCAGGCGGCAGTCACTTTTTCCTAGCCTTTCCTGCCTCAGATAAGGAAATAGCAATAGCCTGCTTAGGGTTTGTTACCTCTGGGCCTTTCTTGCTCCCTGAGTGCAACTTACCCTTTTTAAACTCAGTCATCACTTTCGAGATCTTCTTCTCCGCCTTCTTCATCGCCCATCTCCCAAGAAGCGCAAGACTTGTCCGGCGCACACATAAAGTTCCACTGATGGCAATAGCCCGCACCTTCTGGCAGGCAATCCTCCATGTCCATGTCGAAGTATTCGCAATTGCCGCAACGCCTTTCTTTGGCTTGACTCGCAGAGATACGCCACTTTGCGCCTAAGTCTCTCCAGAACTGAGTATCGCCCTCTCGTTCAGGGCCATACATTGCCTTCTCTTTTGCGATTGCCTTGTTCTCTTCGTTCAAAACCTCATCTTGCGTTGGAAGCGGACAACTCTCATCCTCTTCCTCGTCGTTTTGTTTAACAACGATCATGACTTTAGGGGAAAGCAAGCCTTTCATTTTTTAGCCTTTTGTGGTTGTAAAGGAATGCCTACTTTCCGGTCATACCTGATGGGTACAGGAGGCACTTTTAGCTTGTAGGGAGA
>Ga0208005_1000748_pt1 | contig 11367 bp, 21 predicted proteins | sample DEB19_08_DNA_3_FD_184530 | JGI IMG/M metagenome (GOLD analysis project Ga0208005, IMG submission 184530) | Aqueous microbial communities from the Delaware River and Bay under freshwater to marine salinity gradient to study organic matter... | ecosystem: Environmental > Aquatic > Marine > Coastal... | reverse complement strand
TCGGACCAAAGTATATTTAAAGTGAACTTTTACGTCTTCTCCATGTATGGGTTTGCGCATGACAATTTGGACATAAAAGTTTTAAGTTTTCTCTTGTATTGTTTAATCTATCACCCGAGATATGTTCTAACTCCAGAGTAATTGGTTTATTCAACCAAGTTGATAGATTACAACTTTGACATATATATCCCCGCTCTTTTATCAATCGCTTTTTTATACTTTCAGTTTTCGTAAGTTCATCAAACTTTTTTACACTAGATCCTTTTTGTATCCACGCCTGTCCAGTAAAATGAGATGTATCTAAATCTAGTTCGTTTATCTTTCTTTTTATAGTGTCATAATTACCACCGGTGGTATTAAGATTTAATAGTCTTAACACTCCAGCAATACTTTTACTATTTAACACTGCTAGTTTTATATCTTCCTCTGAATAATCTCTATATTTTGCCATATCTTTAATGCAATACCCCGGGTGGGACTCGAACCCACACTGTGGAGATTTTAAGTCTCCTGCCTGCTTCCGATTGGGCTACCGGGGCGTATGCCCCCTGAGGGGCAGATTAAATTATACCAGATTAGTCATTATAAGGGAAGTCTGGTTCATACATTGCGTCATCATCGCGGACATAATCGTCATCATCATATCCGTATTCTTCCTGCCCTTCATAGTAACCCTCTGGATCAGGATAGTTGTCCAAGTCAATATCATCAAGAGTCGGAACAGAGCTAAAAACAGTGTTCGGATTCATGTTCATTGTATCAGAAAAAGTAATATCCTCGGGAAAGTTATACGAATTCATTGTTGTTACACTTGTGCAAGACTCACATCAACCTTAAACTGATGCTCCAACCAATCAGGGGAGTAATGTGCAACATCTTCGATGAGGTTATCTGCACCATCCTTACGAATTTCAGACATAAATTTGTCATACATCATCTCCTTCCATTCGTTAACGATGTCATCCATGTCCATGATGTCGGTGAGATGGTCGACATATTCAGATACAAAATTCTCACGAATGTTCCGGTCGGAGTTGAGTCGGTCGGAGAAGTCGTAGATGTTCATTGTTTTTGGAGTAGTTGTTTGTTGTTCTGTAGAAGGACGAAGTTTCATTTGCGATAGGGCGATGCCCAGTATCGGCGGTAGGCTGTAACGACAATGATTGCCGAGGAGATGATACCCACCAGACCGAGGAGGGTCACCCAATCGCCTTGGAAATTATACATGGAAGGGGTCATTTTGTCAATACCAGTCGAGGAAACAATCTGCGGGAATCTCACCGCGATCGGCGAGAATAGACTCGGCAATCTGCTCGTTTGAAATTACATTAGAAACCTCGTGGATTCTAAAATCAAACAGAGGAGACTTTGCCACATCGTTATCGTATACCTCAGATGTGTAGAGGTAGGAGATAACTTTACGGTTTGTCATGAACGTGACAGGAAAGCATATATTCAATGGTGTTGGCAATATCATTCATCGCCACACGAAGGTCAGGTTGTTGACCTGATTCCATCTTAACAATAGGACGGTAATCGTCGGTGAGTGTCCACCTCCATTGCCCCATTGTTTCACAATACCATAAGTTTACTTTCATTTGATGAACGCACTGAGAATATAATCTACTTCTTCAGCAGATGAGATACTTGGGTCGATGAACTCCTGCCAGATGTAATCTACCGGGAGGCCATTGATTGCTGCGAATTGTTCACAGAGATCGAATGCACAAAGTGCATCGTCGTAGATGTCATGCATGGACTCAGAACTCACAGAAGAAGTCACAGGGTTGGGGGTAGATCTCTTCGTAGATCTTGTCAAGAACCCGGCGGATGACAGGGTAAAACGGTTCGTTTGCACTTGGGTATCCGCAATCCTCAGCGTCTGAGAGGAACTTTCTCACGCATTCCAATTCGTCATTTGTGAGAACCAGGGTCGTGGTTTCGTCCATGTCCTTTGTTTGGTACTTTCATAAGATACTTCAGATCGGAGGAGAAGTCAAGGGCCCTGTGCCACTAACCAAGGTGTCCAGGGATCTCCCCATAGACCCCGTGAGGTCCTATAGTAAGGACATCGACATGAGGGATTCACCCGATGGCCCGCAAAACATTCAACGTCTCTGAAATGCTCGAATGGGCTAACGAGATTCTCGCAATGCCTGAGTCGGATGTTATCACACCTGAGCACAAACAGGGTGTGATTCATGCACTTGATTATGTTCTCCACGCGACAAAGAACTACCACGGATTCGGGTACCTCGATTCGTATGATGCAGAAGACCCCGAGTTTGCAATCAATGGGCGGAAGAATGTCCGCCGAGTGTATTTCAAAAACCCCACTCTTCTCAAGTGAGTTAGAACAATGGTTGAGAACGACATCACAATCACATTGACAGAATCTCAACATGAGTTACTTCTCGATGTATTAACTCATGCACAAGATGCCATGAATTTGTCACTACCTTTCGATGGTTTGTGCGAACTTCCATTCAACAACTCAATTGTACAGAGATACACAATGACCGAGAATTTGAAAGAGTTGTTACAGGAGTTGTGGTCAGATCGCTTTGAATGATATAATTTAATCAGTTACCTAACAACTATGTGGTTATTTACTTCTAAAGGTTTCGTTTCAATCGTTGCAGATAAAGACGATTCAACTCATGGACGTCTTCTTGTAAGATCACGGGATAAGTCTCACATTAAAGAGTTGTTTCCTGAGGCGGAAGTATTCTCAAAACAACCCAGCGATTATCAATGGAGGGCATGGGTTTATCGTCTAGATGTTGAAAGAGCAGTTGCAAAGTACATTGATAAGTTGAACTATACCAACTTCAAAAACTCAATCTCTGATGACAAATACCATGACGCATGTATAGACGTCTGGGGCACAATGTACCACAATTATTGTCTATAATTGCCGGGCCAATTTGCGAGGATTGCGATAGAAAACCCTGTGGGGATAATGAGTACAAAATATCGTAAACCTGATCAGATCATTCAACCGTGGATGTTTGGCGATCCGTTTCAGAAGTCAACTTGTCTGTGGTTGAAGAATCTCCCACCCCTAACTCCTACAGAGATTGTTGATAAAGGCGAATTCAAAGAGTGGGTAGATAGTAAGACTGGGAGAACGAAAAGACAATCGGTTTGGTCATACAAACTACCTGGAGATGGACACAATAGATCTAAGACATTCTCAGGGATTGCGAAAGCAATGGCAACTCAATGGGGCGGGTTAGTATAACTAACCTATGTGCCACTTGGGTTAGTGTCCACTGGCCCTTGACCTGGGCCACGGAGCCTAGTATATTGATCTCATCAACCAAGGGAAACACCTCATGGCTCTCTCCGCTCCCTCCACGATCACCGTCTCCACCCGCCGGGGTCCTATCACCTTTGAGACCCGACTCGAGTGGGAGGAAGCTGTCACCGAACTCCGCGGGATTGTTGCACTCAACCCCACGAATGACTTCGCTAAATCTCTCCTCGAGCGGGAGGACAATGATCGTTACATGAGCGATTCGCAAGTGTCTTGGGTATACAAACTCGCCCAAGATGCAATTACTGATCGGGAGTTTTCTGATCGGGTTGTAGGTAAAGCGCAGGATCTTACAACCGACGCATCTAACATTCTCGGAGCACTTACCGAGGCAAATGTTAAAGGGATCAAGCGTCCAGTTCTCCGCCTCATGATGCACAATGGCGCAAAAGTGCGCATCAAGTACATGACTCAAGGTAACAATGCTGGAGGCGCATGGGTCACGGTTGAAGACGAACTTCGTGGGAAGATTAGTGATCAAGGGGAGTTCACACCTTACAATTGTAAGTATCAACCAGCCGACTGGATTGCCGATCTGGTTGAGTTCATCGAGCAGGTCAATTCTGACCCCAAGAGTGCACTGATCTCCTACGGCCGGGTGACATCATCCTGCGGATGTTGCGGACTCCCTCTCACCAATGCCAAGTCGATTGAACTCGGGATCGGGCCAATTTGCCTCGATAAGTACGGCCTACTGGGAGCAACGCTCCTCGCATAAGGAGTCAACCTCCGCCCTGCTAAGTATAACCTACCCCCAGGGAACTTCCTGGAGGTAGGCTGTACTTTGGTCCGATACAATGTGCCAGTCAGCAAGCTGGCACATGGACACTTTCTGAACTGGACTCCTTGACTCGCCGGGACAGTCGGGTGTAGGATGGATGGGTGGTGCGAGGGTGGGAATGTCTCCCACCTTTTTTAATGCCTTAGTGAGTAGTACATATGTATCAATGTATCGGACCATTGGTATAACAAAGGGGGGCTAATCACCCCCCAGGAATTTATATTTAGTTGGTAGGTTGGTAAGTTATATTATACTAACTAACCTACAAATACTCCATCTGAGATGTACTCATTAACCTCCTCGTCGGTATAGATGTCCCACTGAGTGAGAGAATGACCCAGATAGATAGCGGTGTACATCTTCGCCGTCTCGATGCAATTGAAGGTCACGGCAATCATCGGCCAGCCATTCGGCCCGTCACCCATATACTCCACATTGTGGATCTCAGCGGCGTCAATCTTAGACTCTTTTGTGATAAGAGCATGTGCCTCCCAAAAGTCACAACATCCCTCCGTGGAGATGTCATACTGAACGCGGAACTCCTTGGTCACTTGGGATTCTCCCTGATGGTGATGAGATCATTCTAAGGCATGGGGGCCTCTCTCTGTGGGAGAGAGTGGACAGAGCCTTGGTTGGCACACCGCCCCTTGACTAGTACATATGTATTAATGTATCGGACCACTGTCCGACGGACAGATATAACAAAAAAAGGGGGCTAATTGCCCCCAAGAGTTATAACCAATCAACCAACCAACTCACCAATTATTGTTGAAGATGTGTCCATCAACCTCGGTGTAATCCTGACTCAGGTTCTCCCAAGTTGCCTCCCAGTCAATCTCAACGAAACCGGGGATGTTGTCAAGGTTCCATGCACCCTCGACAAGATCACGGGCGTATTCTGCACCACTGCCCCAACTACCGCAATAGGAGTCTTCGAAGCCGTCGATGGATTCAATACCAAACTCCTCGACAAATGCCTCAACAGCCTCCATTGACCAATTGCCGCGGATTTGATCAGTCAACTCCGCCCAGGTTTCGTAATGACCCTCATCGAAAGCCACGTACCCGTACTCCTCGATAAAGTCACGGATATCATCGAGCGGGTAACCTTCGTTGTTAACAAGGTCGAGGATTTTGTTATACGATGTCTGGATGACTTCGTCGGTGGAGAGTACAATTTCAGTGAGCCAATCGGCGTTGGTCAAGGTATCACCTTGGGCGGTGGCGGTGGTCATTATCGGGTCCTCCGTGAGGTGGTTGATAGGGTGAGAGGTCGCCCCCCTCTCCCTGTTGATACCAATATAGACCATCAGGGGGTCGGGGTCAAGGGCTTGGGTGATTAGGACTTCTTATGGTACACTTGTACTAATGTATCGGACCATGTTCACTATGAACATATAAAAAACCCCAGGCGGCTTGCGCCGCGCTGGGTACATCCTACTCGAGATGGACATCGCGTTCGTTAGAACGCAATCTCTTCAAGTGTAGGCACGGGACCGACAACCTCGTCTTGTTTCTGATCTGCAATCACAGCCTCCATGTACTCCGCGAGGATCAACTTTTGCTCTGGAGTTTTCGCGGGAAGTCCTACACGAAAGCGGAACTTCCAATGCGGCTCATCAAACGCAATCTCGTAGGCATGTTTCGCATTACGGTAACGATCGTTGATCTCACGAACAACTTGCCAACGGGGTTTCTCAACAACAACGGTGTGGAGAGACTTGGATGCTCGAGACAATCCCACATAAAGTAGGGCTCGTTTGTTAGACGCTTTGGCGAAAGAGTTAGTGTCAACATAGACATTCTCGATGGTGCTCCCCTGAGACTTATGACAGGTGATTGCGAAAGGATAGAGGAGTTTTGTCCAGTAGTTACGGATGTGCTCAATCTCCGTCATGTACGCATTGATTGCATCGAATGCCTTACGTTTCTGTGCCTCACGGACAAGTTTGGTGAGTTCTTCTAACTTATCCTCGATGAGTGTGTATTCGCTAGGAGGCACACATGCCACCCAACAAGTACCCCTAGACCCCTCAATGTTGAGACGGTAAGATGTCCAAGGGCGAGAGGAGTTGGTGGTATGGTATGCATCTCGGGCGACGTCTAAGATCCTCACAACCTCGCCATTATAGGCAGCTGGAGTGTTAGCGTAGGAGAGCAAATACTCGCCGGCGATGAACGCCTGAGAGGCGTCTACGTCCATCTTAGTGTATACATTGTCCCTGATGAGTTGGCCAGTTTCATACACCGAGGAGTTCTTAAATGTGATGAAACGGTATTGAGCATGGGCAACACTCCCGCGTTGATCGGATACAATATCCTCGATCATTTGCGAGAGCATGGTGTCATTGTCATTGTGTACAGTGACACTCGACTCATCGTCAGAAACAGACTTCTCAGGAAAGTACACCTCCTCGCGATTACGTTCGGCGACTTGATGGATGACACCCTGCTGACGCATCTGCTCGACGAGGTGGATCTGCTCGAGTTCGGTATCATCAACCATGCCAGATCCTTTCTGCATGATTGTGGGCAACTGAGCAAAATCCCCGGTAAATACAATCTTAGCAGCAGAGTTCTTCAGAACATCATAGTCCCGCTTGGAGAGCATAGAGACTTCATCAATGGCGATTACCTCCCATCCGTTGATCCTATCGCCCTTAGGTGCGGTGAATGCAATGTTACCATCACCGATGTTAAAACCATGGCGGGAGAGTAGACTAGCCACGGTGGATGTTGCGATGTAGGGTCGCACATCCTCGGGCATCTTCTCGAGTAGATTGATCCGTGCGAGGTGGGTAGGTGCACAGATCAGAACATTTTTGCCTTGGCGGAACAACTCAGCGAGGGCTTGGGTGAGAACATAAGTCTTACCACATCCTGCTTCTCCAGTGAGAAGAAGTTTGTTAAAATTGCCAGAGACAACTTTGTCATAGAAGCCCTGTTGTTCAGTGTTGAGCATTGGTGGCGGTGGAGTTGTTTCCGATGTGACTAATATAGACCATCCTCGCCCTCCCAACACAAAAAGTGTACACTAATTAAACTGTCCACTGCCCCGGTGGGGCATATGTATCGGACCACAAAAAAAAAGTGGGCTTTCGCCCACACTTTCAGTATATCAAGGCCCGTACGGATTGCCTGGCATGTCAACAATGTCGATCAGGTCACAGGGGTATTTGTACATATACTCCTCCAGCATTCTCTCTGCTTCAGCGAGAGATACGGAGAAGTCGAGGCACTCAGAATAGCCTTCGTCGTCAACTCGTGAGATGGAGTAATACATCAGCCCCGCTCCTTCCACTGCTTGAGTTGATCTAGGATGAGTTGGGTATCCTCAACGAGGATTTGTGCGCCCTCAGGGGATGCCTCTGGACGTAAACCGGAGAGAGCCTCAAGGCGGATCCTCTCCCATTTGTGGATCTCAGCCTGGAGTGCATTCTCGAGTCGATAGAGAGAATGTACCGGAAGGTTGAGTGTGATTTGAGCCATGAGGTGGTCCTCCTTGGTGGTCATGAGACTAATATACTCGAGAGGGGCCCGAGATGTGGGCCCCAGTGGACAGTCTATCAGCTGTCCTCGGTAAGACCCAGAACCTCGTCCACCTCTTCATTTGTGAAACCTGCACCGATCATAAACTCAGATGCAGAATGCAGATCACCACCTTCGTAGTCGATGATGTCCTGCGCAAGATAATCAATGTCGACATCGAATGAGTCTGCAAGTTGATCAACTGCGTACTCAATCAGTGTACTCATGTCCATGTTATCAACAACACGGAATGCATGATCGCGGGCGAGAGCGCGGATCTGGGTGTTAGTCAAGGCCATGAGGTTCTCCTCGTTGGTTGATGAGACTAATATAATCCCCTGAGGGGCCCATGTCAAGGGTCAGTAGACACTAATCAAACTGTCCACTGTATGTATCGGACCATAGGGGGCCGAGGCCCCCCTGAGAGATTAGGTCAGGCGCTGAGAACAGTGTTCAGCGAGTTGTTCTTGACGAAGGTGGATTTGTTCATGAACTTGAGCATCAGAGGCCGACGACCACCCGTCAGGTTCTTCGTCACGAAGACACGATCTGCACCGATTCGTTGTGCATAACTCGTGATCTCAGAAGTTGCCTGGGAGATTGCAAACTCCTCAACTTTGTTACCATAACGCTCGAAGGTGGGAGCGGAAGTAATACGAACCACGGTGGAAGTGTTCTCGGTCATGTCAGGAATGGTGGTGATGTTGGACGAGGTTTGTGTACCGTTGAGTGCAGAGTCGAGGGTCCGAGATGCAATCATCCACCCAGTCTTGGTGGTAAATTGCAACATTGCAACCCGACCTTGCTTGCCAAATTTGTGCTTGGCAATACGCACATTCTCTGCGTTGAGAGATTGGGCGCAGGAGATGATCTCAGGGAGAGAATCTGCAACGAGACTCTTCTCAGCAGGAGTACCGAACTGGGCGAAGCTGGGAAGAACGTTGATAGAAACTGCCATCAGGAAGATGCAAAGAATTGGTTGGTGGGTGAGAAGGATTTGGGTTTACCCCGTCCGTCTCATGAGATCAATATACTCGGTGGGACCCCAGAGATCAACCCCTTGGGGCCACTTTGTGAAGTGTCACACTCGGGTGAGCACCCCATCCTTCACGAGTTGATTGAACTTAGCACCGGCACTTTCTGCCAGGGAGATAGACTGAGCGACATCATCCGCGGAGTTATACTCCTTGCCAAATTGCAGGGCATAGATATACTTACCTCCTTTGGCAAAAGTAACCTCAGCCTCCTCAGCCATCGTATCGAACACGATGGATTGAAGTGCACTCGATCCGAGAGTCTGAACCAGAATCTTCAAAGTGGTCTCCGTGTTTGTTTGACTCTACTAATATAGACCATCAGAGGGCAGGAGTCAAGGGTCGTAACATATCTTAACATGCGTGTATCGGACCATCGCCCAAGGGGGCATGGGGTGACCTCACCCCCGCTCCTGCTCACGATCCTCCGCTTTAATTACTTCAAATAATCCGTACTCATCATAGCCCTTGTTTGCATACTTCTTACGAATGTTCTCGAGTTGTTGAGGAGTTGGACGTTTACGCTCGTTCATACTTTACCTCTGCATAGTTTGTCCACTTATCTAATATAGACCATCAGGGGGGCAGATGTCAAGGGTTGTAACATATCTTAACATGTATGTATCGGACCATAGGGGGCAGGCGCCCCCCTGATGGTTTATGTCACCCAGCGAGGACCATCTCGATGAGTTGTTGTTTCTTTGCCTTCTTCTTCGTGCCCAGGATGTTCTTAACCTGGGAGACGGTTAGGATCTGCATCTCATCCGCAATCTCCGCGAGTGGGTGATAGAATGCCGGAGTAGGAGTAGGCTGTTTGATCATGGTCATAAGTTCGGTCCAATTTTGTTCGGTAATGAGCACCGAGATCCGTGAGAGTTTGTTATTCAAACCGTGGACGAATGTGCCGGTATTGTATCCGGCGTTATACGCAATCTCGATGAAGTTCTGTACACCAACCCTGATGAGTTGATATACATCCATCGCGATTACATAGGCGAAAACAATTACCGTGGCGGCAATCTTTGCAATTTTGTGGAACTTTTGACCCAGTTCTTGAGAAGAAATGTTGAGGCGGTTCATGACATTTAAGGGGTGAATGTTTGCGGATGGGAGGAGGGAATTGTAGAGGCATCCGCCCCCTCATCCATGTCACCAATATAGACCATCAGGGGGCCCAGGTCAAGGGTTTGTGATCTTCCGTAATATAGGAGTTGGTTATGGGTCCGTCCCGCTCAGATAAGATTGTCTTATGACCCGTGCGTGGTGGTCCGATACATTGATACGCTTGTACTATGAAAAAATTTTTACGATTTTTAGTTTTTACGAGTTACGATTTTTTGCGATAGTACACTTGTACTGGCGTATCGGACCAAGGGGGCCGTGGCCCCCCTGATGCTCAGGCCTCCTCAGGCAGAGGAGGAAGCGATTCCAAACAATCCACGAATGCCTCGCCAGGCAGACAGATAGGAGCCGAAGACTTCAGCCCCTTTGAATCACGAATGTTCGCAAAGATCGGCAGACCGATAAGAACCCCCAGGATGGAGGTGAAGAGAATGGCGCCGGAGATGCGATTGAGAGTGTTCATCGGATTGGTGAATGAGGTGGGTTGATGTAAAGAATTGCTCACATGATATAGATACCATGCTCGGCATATTCTGCCGGATAATTCTTCATCCAATTCGCCATCCTTGCAGCGAGGGTTACATCATCAGATGCGTTGTGCAATTCCATCACCCATGCAGGAGTGGAGGAAAGATCATTAGCCATGTTGAACATTGCACAGAGAGAATTGATAATTCGTGCGCGGTTCATGAGAGGCGTCTCATCAGGACTCCCATATTATAGGGGATGGCGGGCCGCCCCGTGGGGCTTTGTAATAATTCGTAATATGGTCCGATACATAGATACGTCTGTACTACCCGACAATATTACCAACTAACTCGGGTGATAAGGCCCCCCTATGGGGGGGTGGCCAAAAGATAAGGCCCCCCTATGGCTGCCGGGACTCCCGCCAGGCCCCTCTAGTAACCAGCACCTATTTCAGCGGATTATGCCTCCAGTGCCTCAACCAACTGGATTATTTGTTTCATCGCCCCGAGTGAGTTCTCGTAGTTCTGGATATCTTCAGCCTTCCAGCCAAAGTAACCTCCATCACCACTCTCACCAAACTGGCTCTCCAAAACTCTCCCAGTCACATGGACAAGGCTTTTTTGGTACTCATTGGCCAGGCTCTCAGCCAACTTCTTAATCATCCCAAGCGTAAACCCTTCATCGCCTATAGTCTCATCGAGTGAGATAACAAACTCTTCAGCATCGGGACTCTGGGCCAGAGCCCCAATAACATCATCGATGTTGATGGGTACATTAATCTCTAGTTCGCCCATGATCAGAACTAGTTAAGACTCAGGTCATATTCCTCGGCCACCCTCTCCATGTCTTTGGTGTCCCGAAACTCATTAAAGGCGATTTCACATCCCCCGGCCATAATCACCCGGTCAGAATACCCAAGTGTTTTCGCAACCTTCTCGAAGGCGGCAAAGAGCTCGTGGATATTGAACTCGGTCACATCCTCATACTTAAACACAATATCCTCGCCGTAGGGAACTTTGCTCTTGGTATCATATTTATCCGGCTCGTCATATTGCTCGAGGTGGATTATCATTCGTGTCTTAATCATGAGAAGTCTTCCTCTTCAAAGGTGAAGT
>Ga0208005_1000745_pt1 | contig 11387 bp, 7 predicted proteins | sample DEB19_08_DNA_3_FD_184530 | JGI IMG/M metagenome (GOLD analysis project Ga0208005, IMG submission 184530) | Aqueous microbial communities from the Delaware River and Bay under freshwater to marine salinity gradient to study organic matter... | ecosystem: Environmental > Aquatic > Marine > Coastal ... | reverse complement strand
CAGAATTAATCACATTTGCAAAAGTAAATATGAATTGTTATAAAAATGCTTAGCCAGGGTAACTAATAAAACTTTAACAAAACTGAGTTTGCTTTTTCTTTTATCAGGTCAGCAGATAAGATATACTTCAGATCAATCTAATCAAACAGCATAACCTTAAATATTTTGCATATGAATTAACCCAGTTGCGTAAAACTAAAGAGTATCTGTAACTTTACTAGCAAGCAAGAAAGTGAATTTATTACGCAAAAGTATTTCACAAAGGTTCCATCTCCGCTGAATTAAGTCCTATCCTTAAATTGATATTTTAAAATAAATAAATGTTGCATGATTATTTCTAAAAATCAACTTCTTCTTCTAGAAAGTTCTGGAAATTAACTGCTGTAGAATCAATAATGTAAGTACAAATGGAACGCGGGAGGGCTCAATAAATCCACCGCAAGTCCGCAACAATCATAGCCAAAGTCAGATTGGACCGAGCGATACGTTTTCGAAGGCTTGTTTTCATTTATATGTTAAACTGTGTTTTATACATTAGACGCAGTACGTATTTTAATTATAGACAGATGTATTAGATGTGAATCGATTATACGAGTACGATCCTAATGATTGTTGGCACAAAAACAAATGTAAGGAACAAGGTAAGAAACGCTATAGGTATAACATTCATTAATTAGCAAATCATAACGGTGTAAATTTCACTTTATTAGAAATAATCGTTATACTACCTTTAACCTTGCCAACCAAGTTTATCGGCAATCATGCCCATAGCTAAGGGGGCGAAAATAGCGCAGAAAGGCACCACACCGTAAATGATTCTTATCTCTTCTGACACGATTATGCCCAACGATTTCATGTGAATTGTCATGTAAGGAAGAAGGAATCCAATACCTGAGGCAAGAAAAAAGAGAAGTCATCGAACCCGTACCCAACAGTTTGTTTGTGTTGTATAAATACTTTGAATATTTGTTACAACATTAAAAAATAGAGGGAAGCTTACTGGAAGAGATAATGAAAAAAAACTGTTGGTCTTAATAAATTCCGACAATGACGCGCGTTTGAATAGTTTGTTAAAATTATTGAGAAAAAGCGAAGACAAAGTCGTAGCAAAAATTATACTACTACCGACATTTGCGTCGATCGTACGTGTCAGCCCTTTCCGTAATGCAATGGATAGCCTCTTGCTCGTGTTCCCAGGTAAGCAGTCATCATATCCGCTCGGCATTCTCCGCATCGCTTCGACTCTCCATGATAGCCAGGAGCAACTTGGAAGCGTTGTTCTTTAGCTCGAGAACGAGATCCGTCCGTCATTGAGCAAGCGGATTGATGTCCGTCACCAAAAGGGCAGTGATTATGTCCAATCCGTTGGAATCGTGATGAGCGATGCAGTTCTGGTTCTCGTTCGTGACACGGACCCTGGCAGTATTCGGTCATTGACTCAAGCGTCTGGTTGATGAACGACACGTTACGCTCCGTTATGTAAAGGCCCAAAGACAAATATCATACATAATGAGGTTTCATTTTAAATATAAAATAAGATGAGTTATAACTGTACCCCAAAGTTGTGGTTTTCACAGAGAAGCTAAAAGAAACACAGAACAGGTAACACGATGACGACTTTGGGCGACATGATGGAATCACTCTTTTATTTTTGACAATTCAGTAAATATTTATAGAATTTAAAAGTTGCTAGATATAATCAGAGTAAAGGGCGATTTTTTTATTTCGCCTTGTATTACCCAGTTAAAATCAACAGTAAAAAGAAGACGGCAAATTTAATTTATTAGCACTTGCAATATTTGGAAAATTATGGTGGTCATTGACGTATTTTTGTTTGCTTAATGAGGAGCATGTCTGCTTTTTTAAAACTTCCGTTCACAGTCAAACAAGTTTCAGAGATTATTTTAATTGAATTTTTAAAATGTTGAAGACTTCTGTTGAAACGAATAAAATATCTTTTCTTTTTTTATTACCAAGAAAACATACCCAAACACACTTGCTAGTCTGCTGTTACAGTTGTTGTAAGAATTTTTTTCCCCTCTCTTCGGAAGGATCTGGAGACAATAGCTGAGCTCAGCGAACTCGCATTCCAGTGCCCCGCAATATGTGATCTCATCCTGCCTTTATTCTATCTAGATCCATATTAATTGATCGCTTCTATACTTGAAAAAACTGTAAGAAAATAATGTAATAGATGCTCCATCCAACTTTGTATTTTAAAAAGTGGCGGTAAATCTCAATGCACATAGCAGGTGATTGCGCTTGGGTCAGGGTATAGAATTCTATTACAATTTCTTAAATAATCAATTCTGCATATTAAGAAGATTCTTGTTATTGTCACTTTCATCACGACATAAAGGTATTCAATATAATCATAGGTGTTCAAGTTACATAGGTGCATTGGATTGGCCCACAAATTTGATTGACAGTAACGTTTAATTCCCTTTTTTTAATACATGGTTTGTTTCATTCGAGTCGTTCTACTTATCCTAATGACTGTAGGCTTGCGTTAACTAATATCAAAAGTCTTAAAAGTAACCTGTTCGTGGCTAGGTAAAGAATATTTAAAAATAGAAGAATCATGAAACATGAATTCTCATCGGACGACTAGAATTATATTTAAAAGTTAGTACTGGTACTCATTTAGGAACTATAAAATGACAATTTAAAAGGAGTAAATAAGTGATAAAGGAAATTTTTGAGATGAGAAATTAGCGTATTTTATTTGGTGGACTTTTCTGTTGTTGTTGATGAAGCCATACTAAGATCCGTCTCAGATGAACTGGTCTTTTCAACTTGGATGATCGGACAGAGAACAGATGACTGAAATATATTTTTCTGTATTTGAATTTCCTCCGTTTTGGCCGAGTTATGCTTTTCCTTGATAAATTTAAATACATTACCTCATAAAAATGAATGTAAGATATGAAAAAATAAATAAATTGTGTAGCAGAAGAGTATTACCGATCCAAAAACAGACAATTCACTAGTTTGCCAAATTCCAATCGAGGTCCGACCACTTTCCATGCTAGTCTTTGAAATCGGACTGTGTCAATAGAACAGTAGTTAATGTTTAGGAAATCTCTATATGGGAAACCACCCACAATCTCTTTTTACAGTATTATTGGATTGAAATATACCTATATCAGGGTTACTTTTTATCAGATGACACTGCAGGAGCGCATTATTTTTTATATTATTGATTTGCGTGCAATAACACATTTTTATTGTACAATATGCTGGGATAGAGTGTAGATATTTTGACCTGTTATTCGATACTGTTTACGGCCTTATATACAGTTATAAATACGAGAACAGCAAAAGTGAGGTTCCAAAACAAGGACTTAATAAAAATCAATAAAAGTTATAAATTTCAGATGCCGAGCATGCGAAAACATTTTTTTGCGTGATCGCTTCAATGCACAAACAGCGCAATTGCTCGAATGCGTTTTCTCTAAGTACAAACATTAACCGCGATATCCTTTAAGAAGTAACAGCTAGAAACATGGATAAGAATAGGCCTACAAATACCGATGGGCCTACTAAAGAATAAAAATATAATTTTCTGTCTAGATTCTATTTTAATCATTTTTTATGCAAGCCGTAGGCCTATCAGCTAATAATAAATTGCATGCTCTTCTAAATTAGGTATTGATGATTAGAAAGTTACGTGAAAAAATGTTCCATATTCTTTGCTATTAGTAGAAGGTTTTCTAGCCACTGTTCTAGCTCCTCTTGGGTAAAATCGTCCTCGTAGGGACCTTCGTCAACATTTAATTGGAGGTTTTCTATTTTCAATTTATACAATTGTTTTTTTACTTCGCGAAGTCGCCGAGCGAGCTCTGTTTATTGTCACTTTCATCACGACATAAAGGTATTCAATAATCATAAGTGCGTCTAATTTTTTAAAAATAAAGAACAGTGTCATCATAAAAGACTTAGGAACCATTCTCAACTGGCTTTCTTTGAAATAAGCAGTCTAGTCCTTATTACCCTACCTGCAATTAAAAGCAGAGTTTAATTTATTTAAAGTCGAAAAGCAAATTATATAACTCTAGCAGCCATATTATTACAATCGGTAAATCATTTATGATCGCACTATTTTAGTATTTTTATTATCTTTTCAAAGTGGTCAAAACTGATTTTTACCTGAAAGGTTGTTAATGTGACCGCTAGATGGATATTTTAAAATTCAAAATTCGGATTTATTCAAATTCGAATTTCTTTCGCTTTCGTCATTTTATGTTTAAATAATTAAATATTTTATAGTCCTAAAAGAGAACTATTCAACTAAACATTAATTCTTTAGAGTTATGCTAAAAAATAATCAAAGTCACTGGAAATTCCTTTTAAAAAATTGCTTTTTCTTGCCTCTCTAGTGACCGTTCGTGATTTCTGAGTACCAGAACCAGATTATATAATAAATAGAGTTGCCTATTATATCTGTGGCAAATTCTGTAGCTCTGTACTGCCAAGTGGCTGGTTCTGTGGGCGAGTGGTTGAAACAAAATGACCCGCAGTTGAGAAAAGGGGTTGGGAAATCCCCAACTGTCAGAATGGTAACGAAGATTGCTGTAGCTCTGTACTGCCAAGTGGCTGGTTCTGTGGGCGAGTGGTTGAATCAAAATAACCCGCAGTTGAGAAAAGGGGTTGGGAAATCCCCAACTGTCAGAACTTCGCATACCTTTTGATTATTTCTTTAAAAATCGCTCTCGTCGCGCTCGTCAAATAATAGCTTTTTAGTTGCAAGTGGACAGCTGGAAAGATATATACTTGTAATTTTTTTTGTAGAAAAAATAATTTTCATATGTGACCGATCTACAGTGATGTGTCGAATATGCATTAGCAATGCAGAATAAAATCAAATGCCGTGGAACCTTCTAATGCGCAATAATCCATTAATGTATTTTAGCGTGTTTCTTGACAGGTCGATTGAATCGTTTTGAATCAGGTCGACGAAAACTGTACGCAATTATAGACTTAAACTTAACAAAGTCGTCCACAAAGTTTCAAGAATGAGCAAATGTTTCACGAATAAGAAAAATTGTTTTTGCTGCACTATTTTGAGATTTTACTAGAGGAAAATGACTAGCTGCATCGACGTCTTCTCTGTACATTCATAGATGCACTGTTACTGCTGCACCACTGAAGTATGTTCGTGAGTTTGTCAGTTTTAACCTAGTAGCATTAGAACACCAGGAAAGTTGTTGCGCAACTTACAGTTCTGGTCGGCGTGTTGTATACCATAATCATTCTGATTCCGCTTAACAGAACAGTAAAAATAGAACGGGTCTATAGACATGATAGTATTTACGGTGTTGGCTTCAAATCACATTTTATTCTGCCTAGTTTATAGTTCAATAATAAACTTGCATTAAGATTCTATATACGTATTTAAAATAAAATAGTTTTCGTTCACAGTAAAATTGTATTCCATAGCTAACTACAGTGCTGCTCAGCGTTCTCAGTTTAGAGACATACAACATATGAAACGTTGTATAATGATTTAAACAAAAAAAAAAATTATTTTCAGATTGAATGTTACACTCTATATCTAGTATTCTAATAGACATGTGTCAATTAAAACACAATGAACATACTTACTAAACAAAATGTTAACTTTTAAAAACAAAGAACAACATTATGCAACAACATAACAACATATAAACCATCCATACAAAATAACACTAATGAAGTCTACTTTAAGTGTAAATGAGTGAAATAACACTCAACATCGAATTCTTTATTGTATATGAATTTTAAGAAACCAAATAACAAGATATAAAAGGGAACTAATATCAATGATTCTAAATAATTGATTGTTATTTCATTCAAAACAAACGACAAGTCTTGATGAAGGAGAAAGCCAAAGAAGTTGTTGCCGTGACCCGTGTAGTCAATTGATTCGGCGATGGATCCTTCCATGAGATACAGACTGACCTTATCACCTGCTTTTAAACTGGCGATGGTGTGTAGGAAGAATGGTGATAAATGGGCCGAACCACCGTTCGGACTTCCGATGTAAGATGACGCTAAATCCGTTTGACCGTTCAGTTTCAATGCAACGTGCAGTTCATCCACCATCAAAGCGTCTTTAAAGCCGTTGAAGTGAAACGAGTATTGTCCAGAGTACGGAGCAGTGAAAACGCCAGTCTTAATTTCCATTCCTCGGCCTACGTTTACCAACATTTTTTCAAATGTAAATCTAGTGCCTATGGCAAAAAATCGATTCTTCCTCGTCGCGTGGAAGAAAACAGGCATCGTTTTTACGTCAGCAAAGCCGATCCTTGTCTCTTCATGATAAGTTCGTTTAAATTCAGAATCCAGAACTTGAAAACAATATAAAATATTGTACTGCGCAAGTCGATTATATATTGCCTACTATTATTGATATTAATACCTGATGAAAGGCTGCTGAAAGGTTGATCAAACACACAATAAATGATATCGAGCCCTTTGATGTTATTGTCGTTGTTATTGTTTTTGACCGGGTAGAAGCCGTCGATTCTATGTCCAAGTTTGTAAAGTTCACTACAATTGGTCGGCATAGTTGAACTTATATATTAGAAAACCGTAATTATAAATCAATCAACTTTAAAGAATATTGGTTTATGACATACTTCCGGTTGATACAGATTCACTATCAGTTATAGAATTGTATCCGAAATCCTTCCGGTATCCTACACATAAAAATATTTTAAATTAAGACATAATTTTAATAATTATTCAATATTTTTTAAAAAATAAACCTTCATTGTGGGGCAATCGAGTGAAATCGCAGTAAACTGTTTCGACACGATTGCGACTGCTGTCTGCTACGAGGTAGAGTCCATTGAGTGAATGACCCGAGTTGCTCAGTTAGGTGCAGTTAGATGGCATGGGGCCAGGTGTTGACTTGAGATTCACTTTCGATTTTAATTCTGCACAGGTGATAAATTACAACAATGCAAGCGATACCTCATAAATTAAAACCAAATTGAATACCTTGGAGTTGTGAATGAATTTCGTAGAGTGCGTTTGAAGATGATGGGATGGTTGAATGTTTTGTTGATGGCATGTTGATGTTAACGGAAAGAACGGACGTTGCGTAACTGAGACGTAAGCTGCGCGTCTGGAGGGATTGTTGATCGCGCAGTTTGGCTAAATTAACCCTGGCCAACGATATTAAGGGCTTCGGAACGAATTACTCTCCATTCCACGACACTGAATTCTTACTCGCTTGATAAAGTCGGTCAAGCGATTCCTTAGACAAAGATTTGTCGGTCGAAATACTTCCCGCTAATTTAGGAGTGAAACTAGCCAAGCCTCCGAGTAGTTTGAAACTCACTTCAGCTTCCAAATTGCCATCAAACTTAAATACGTCAACTAGTGCAGCTTGTTTCTCCTTGTCTAATTTCTTGTATATTTCGTTCCATTCTTTAGTCGTTTTATCCGGCCGGTAATTGTCTTCGTTCCAAAAAACGGAATCCCACATTTTGTCGCTCTGTTCTTTGATTGTCATTCTCGAAGAAACGAGCAGCTCTTTGAGTTGATTGTTGATTTGTTGCTGTGAGTTGGGTGGAACAACGTCAGTGTCCTCAAAAGTTTCGATAAAGATATTTGTAGCCGATTCACTCACGAGACGCTTCTCGTCTTCCACTTTCAAAAGAACATCTCCTTCAGGCATTCGCTGTAGAAGTTTCGAAGCCATATCACCCGTCACAATGTTCACGACACGGATCTTGGTCTCGCGCGTCTGCGACTTGACCGACGCCATGCGGAAGTATAGCTGCAAGTGCGAAAACTGGTCGGGATTGAGGCGCATATGTCGGGCCAACTCGTCGCAATCGTCCAATTTGTAAAAGATGAACTTGAACTTGACTCTATCCTGTCATTGTCCAGATAATAATTGCGCCGTTCTTCGGAGGATGACAGCGCGCTGGTCATGATGAGCTTCTCGAATGGCATGACATCTATTTGATTGCTAATTATGTCATCTTTTCAAAAAAATTGTTGTAAGTGAATAGAATAATAGAAAAGTTACGGCTTGTTGTGCATTATCATTGTTTACTTCAGAGTTCTCCGATATGTAACCGAAACGCAAAGTATGAAGAACCGAATGAACCGATGAACTAAAACACCTTTATTAAAGCTACAATACGCAAATGAAAATCAAGTATTCACTAATTGAATTATAGATTTGTAAAAATCGATAGTTTAAATGTACATGTAGAGTTGAAGACTTGTAGCGTTATGCAAATAGTAAAAACACTAGAAATTACAACGAGCTGGTTTAGCATTCGCGATCGAAAGAAATGTGCTAGCTATTTGCTTATGACGCGTAGTTTATGATAACCCAATAATCTCGTCAAGTCGCCGCCAACATCATCACTAGTTCTTAATACAATCCAGGAAACGGAAAAAAAAACTCCACTAACTATCACTGGTCCGGTGGTCCTAATACAAAAACAAACCAAAGATTATTTTGTGCTTTTATTATACATCTTGGAGAATATTGCTACTTACTAAAACAGATTAGTCAGACCTGCTGAGACCTGAGTGAAATTGTGCACTCTGTAAAACTCGAATAAATGGTCGCATGTATAATTTATCGCAAATTGGGAAATGTATAAGCCTATTACAAATTTACAATTATTTAACGAAATATGTGAACCATGTTTCGCTCGATCGTCCATAATTAATTAACATTATCGTACTCTTAATTCATCCATAACAACTGTTTGTGAAACGAAGGATTCAAACATTGTATAGGCCAGTATAAATTTCTTATTTATTGTATGCAAGACACATACAGACACAAGCCGTATATAAAAAATATAAACAAACTAATTAGCAAACCGAAGCGCCAATGTAGATAGAACAATACAAATTAGGGAATTTATTCGAGTTATTAGACAAATTTAAAGTCCGAGCCCGTCTGTCCGTCTGTCCGTCTGTTGCGTAGGGGAGAAATAATAATTTAGTTAGCCTATACTGAATTACTTGCTAGTGATAAAATAAGATTCTTAATAATTTTTTTTAAGATAAGTCTTATTTGAAAGAAATGGTGCAAATCGAACCAAGATGAAAAATTTTACGTCTCTTATTTCAATCAGACCTTATTTAACGATTAACAAAGGCCGTTTTTGTTTGACCTGATCGGGTCTTCGCGTCTTGCCGATTGATCAGTTGGATGCCAATAACAATAAGATAAAGAAAAATGACACTTTCGATCGAAAATGACGGTAACGATATCATTCTATGTATACTTAACTTTGTATCCTTTCATAGAAGGTAGCAGATTTAGCAAATGCAGCGTTGTAATACTAAATACTGATTCTATCAGGTGGTAAGGCGGTCTAAAAGAAATGAAAACATTTTTTACAAGCACCAATAACTTAACTTAAGAATAGATCACAAGTTACATAATTTTCGGTGCGATTCTGTGACAAAAAAGGTTCGGTTGCGCCACTTTGATCTTTAGATGCCTCTGATTCGACACTTGTACTAATTATTGGGCGTGCACGGGTTTCTACTACTGGCGTGGAATTTTCTGTTCATTTTGCGACATGCAAACATTAAAAACATTACACAAAATAAGTAGAATAGTCTACTGACCATGATTGATGGCTGCTTTATCTTCTGGCTTCTTATTACGAAGATGGTAGACGACACCCAAAACACATTCTGAATTTTTCTTCTAAAATATTTATGAAGTAAAATGAAAGTAAAGATTAGGCTTTCAATCACTGTTCTTTTTTATATGATGTTCAATCTACATGACTCCTTAGGGCATAATAAATTGTATAGCTTGTTTAACTTAATATATTGGGACTTTGAAAAGACGATCGTCTGGTTTTCTTATCATGATTACATTGCACAACAAATTTACCCCATTTATTCGGCCATGTGCGTGTTGTCATATAGTGTGCATGCGCTAACCTGTGGGTTAATTTTTGTTAAAGATACTTCTAGAACTAACAATAAGCGGCGCAAAGAGACATGGAGTACAATTGCAAAAAATTTCTTTTTGAATATAGCATTCGATTGGAGAATAAGGTTCCTTCAATGTCAGATGGTAAATAACGGTTCATTTCCACAGATATTTCATTTCAATTAAAATCGCAAATCTCTGTGTATAGAGTAGTGCAATCAAAGTGGGCCGATTGTTTTCCTCGCGTGGGAGGATCTTGGATTGCCAAACGCTGCGTCGCATTTCAGTTAAATTAACGCGAAAGGCGGCAGCTATCCATTTCCTGGAATGTAGACGCGCGAATAATGCCGACTGGCCGTGAAACGCCCTCAGTGAAAATGCGATGAAAATCGGGGTGGTATTGCGCTAAATCCAATGCGCCTTTGGTCATAAGCTGCTCGCGAGTTGGAAGTAGTCAATGAGCGCAATGACAATAATATAGGTGATCCGTTAGGAGAGGCGCTCTTCGAAAACAGCAGAGAAAGACTCATTGTGCCTCTTCTTTCATGCTTTTTTTGTTCTTTTTGACAAGAAAAACTTCAACTTCAACTTCCTCAGACAGGAAAAGCCAATAAGGGACTTGGAGAAGAGCGGCTCTATATTTGGTATTAATGCTACAACGTATAGCAAGGAATCTACAAGCGCCGAACTGTTTTATGGCTCTCTCCAAAACAGGTGACACCGTTGAAACACGGAATGTTTTCAGAATAGCGATTTTATTTTGACTGTTGTCAAAAACTTGGTTTCATATAGCTGATGAGAAAATGTTGGTCAGCAGAACAGCCTCAGAAGAGGCAAAACCATTTTTGCGAGAAGAAACTCTGTTTGCCAGACCAACAGTGCTATCCATTGCAGAGGACGAGTGAGTTACTTGACATTTTTTCTTCACATCATCTTTTCGAAGACAGAGCTCCATGCAGTTGCATGGAGTGGCCGGAAGTGAAAATAAGCGATGCTGATTTTTTAGTCTTTTAGACTTCTAATTGACCAGGTTTTGATTTTCAGTAGCTATACGCATCTTCTTTTATGATATCGAAATTAGAGGGGATTCTTTCTTCAATAAGAACTGGATATAACAGGCTAATAGGCTGCAAAAGGGTAGCTTATTGAAATAATCTCCTGTCTGCGTCTTGTCTTCTTCCAGAGAGAAAAGTGTAGAATTGAAATTTGTCACAAATTCAGTCGGAAGTCACGAAAAAACACCACAATAATATGCCATACCCTTAGAGAAACAGGGTTGAAATGTTGCTATAGAAGATGCCAGACTTGAATGAGGGTTGCTGACCATCATTATTATGTCTGAAATGACGATAAAAAATATAATGAGCGTACATTTTCCTTCATTTTCATGCACCAAGATGCCCTCCATAGACTTGACAATTAGTTTAAATCTTAAACAGTAAAAAAACAAAAAAAAAAAAACACACAGAATTAA
>Ga0208005_1000744_pt1 | contig 11388 bp, 8 predicted proteins | sample DEB19_08_DNA_3_FD_184530 | JGI IMG/M metagenome (GOLD analysis project Ga0208005, IMG submission 184530) | Aqueous microbial communities from the Delaware River and Bay under freshwater to marine salinity gradient to study organic matter... | ecosystem: Environmental > Aquatic > Marine > Coastal ... | reverse complement strand
ACGAGAACAGGCGCGTCGTGATGTCGAGCATCCCGTCAAAGATCGACGTCACCCCACGCATGAGGGGGCTGATCTTCCAGTTCTCGATCCCAATGCCGGTTTCCGATGCCATCGTGCCGGATTGAGGGGCGCGAGGGTTTGCGGCAGCACCTGCGCTACCTGGCGGCTCCGATCCACCCCGCTCGCGAAAGAACTCCGGCATGTCGGCTCCGGAGCCGACGCTAGGCGGCTCCTCAGGGACAAAAGAGTCAGTCTCGTAGAGACCTGGCTTGATGGATGACCTTGGGTTCTCCGCGGCATTCGTGAAGCCATCGGCAAACGTCCCGCCTTCGGGCTTTGGAGTCCTTGCGGCAGATGCTTGGGACGAATCACCAGAGCCTGTGCTCTTCGACCCGATGGGCCTGCCATCCGCGTCGGTTGGGACGAATTCCTCGGCGCTGTAGAGGCCAGGCTTGATGGAGCTGCCTCCAGGAGTGGGCTCTCCGGTCGGGCTGCCAGCTGCACGTTCCCGTTCGTCATAATCGCGCAGCGGACGAAGCTTCAGGTTCTGCTCCAGTTGCTGGCGCGCTGATCTCCGTTCAAGCCAATACACGCCGGCTCCAAGCGGTGCGGCCATGACTGCACCAGTCGTCACGTTCGCGACGGCGTCGCCAAGCTCGTAGGTTGGCTGCGACATGTACGACGCGAACGATTGCAGCCCAGTTGCTGAGAAGCTGGCCGCCTCCGCTCTTGCCATGCTCCGCATCAGCGTTGGTGACTTGCCAAGGAACCCAAGCCCGACAGCATTGATCGGATCCGTTGCGCCAGCAGCCAAGCTGAACCAGAAGTAGGACGATGGGTTGTCCTGGGCAACGCGAGCGTTGTAGTCGAGCTTCCTGGACTCGAGCAGTCGCGTGTCGTACTCCTCGCGGCTGTTCGACGTGTTGAGCCACAGGCGGTAGCGAACCATCCGCGGATCATCCTTGATGATCTGGCTGGTCAGCTCATCGGCGCGAAAGTCAGGGTCGGGCGCGAACGACTGCCTCTGGGCTGCTTCGTAGACCTGGTACGCCGACCAGCTGTCGCCAAATGCAGCCTTGGCCACATCAAGCATGCCGGAGCCGTAGGCCTTCCAGCGGTAGTCCATGGCTCGAGCTTGAGCATCGATCGGCGACAGCTCGCCAAGTGGCGTTGGCTGGAACCCCGGGATGACGAAGGGATCGCTCATGGGCTCGAAACGGTCCCGCTGCGTGCAAGGTTGAGGATCTGGCCGATCTCAAGCCACTTGGCCAGCATCTTGACCTCGTTGTAGTTCGTTCCGCTCGGCCGTGTTGCCGCAAAGTCCTGATCGCTCAGCGGCTTGCCATCGGCTCCGGTCGCCAAGCGAAATGGGTCCTGCGACTGGCGGATAAACTGCTCTCGCGTCATGCCGCGCAAAACGTTTGCCGGAGGCTCTGGCTGTCTCTTGTTGCGCTCATCGATGATGGCTCTGGCCTCCAACTCGGCGTCGGAACGGATGCCGTCCAGTTGAGCTTTGCTGATGTTCGGTACAAACACCTTGCCAATGGGAACGAGCGTCTTCTCTCCCTTCCCCGTGTCGGCCAGGACGCGAACGTCGTAGCTCCTGCCTTCTATCTTCTTGCCGTCCTTCTCGACGGAACCGAAGCTGTCGAAGGAAACCTTCCACAAACCTGGCTTTGACACCGCTTGGATGCCATTGGTCACGGTCTCATCGGCAAACTTGAAGCCGTTCTTGATCGCCCGTTCGGCAAGCGGCGCAAGCACAGAGCGCGCAATCATCGGGCCACCTGGACCGCCATCGATCGGATGCAGCGCCCACTCGGCGACATACTTGGCGTTGGGGTTGAACGCCTGTGCGTTGTTTGCCCCGCTGTAGAAAGACGGGCTGTATCCACTCCCACCCCATGCACGCTTTGCGTTGGCAGCGGCGCCTTCAATGTCGCCGCCCATCTCGAGGGCGCGGCTGGAGACTTCAGCCCCCAGTCGAGCCTTGTCGACGGGGTTCATCGTCACCGGCGCCGTCTCGAATGCCCATCCGATGATCGGCAGGCCTGCCGCCGCATTGAATCCAGAGAACGGGTTGTCTCCAAAGAGAAGAGACAATCCCTCTACGGCACTCTGCACTACCTTGCTTGACTGGCTGAGATTGTATCCGGCCTGGAACGGCTTGACGGATCCCTCGTACCCACCAAACACGGCGCGTCCTGGCGTCTGGGAAAGCCCAAGCCACCCATCAAGCGCATCAACGCCAATCGACGACAATTCGGAAATGGCCTTGCCGCTGGCTGCGGCAACTTGACCATCGAAATTTTGAACCTTCGCTCGCACCTGGGGCCCACTAATGGCGCTGTCGGCCCAGCTCTTGCCAATGTCATTAAGCGCAGCGTTGAAACGCCTTTTCTCGACATCCAGGCGCGTTTGATCAGCACCAGCTTGTTGCGTGTTGACAACATGCTGCTGCATCTCGCTCCAGAGGCGATCGAGCTTCATGCGCTCATCGGCGGAGGCAAACTCCCTGTCTACAAGAGTGGATCTGAGGGCGGTATTGCTCATCATGTACCCAAGCATCGGACCGTACTTGCGCAGCATGCCTTCGGTTGGCGTCTTGATGAGGCCGCGGAGATCTTCTTTGATCTGGGCAGACATGCCGCCACCGCGAAGCATCATCTCAAGCATCAGGGGAGCATGGGTCTCGGGCTTGGCTTCCCAGTGGTTCCAAACCTCGTCCAGGGCCTTTGCCGCTTCTGAATTCGCAGACAGGGGATTGTTCCTCCCCTCGAAGGTGTCTCGAACGAGGTTGAAGGCACGCACCCTCTTTTCGTTCGCCTCGTCTGCCTTGCGGATGTTGGCCAGAAGCTCTTTTGCATGGGCGTTGGCCTTGCTCTGGAACCCTCGGTCCTCCGCTCGCGCTTCGGCAAGATCCTTGTTGATGTATGCGACTTCTGCGCTGCTTGCGTAGCTCCTCACGGTTGCATCAAACTTCGGGTCGAACGGCAGAGCTCCCTTTTCGAATTCGTTGAGCATCATCGGGACGACGCTCTGCGGATCGATGTCTCCACGCGCAACAGCGGCTTTCATCGACGAAAACCACTCGCTCTGGCTCTGGTTTGCGCCGAGAACGCTAGGGTTCCAGTCCATCGTGCGCTCGTTGTAGGACTGGATAAACCTGTTCTGGAACAGCCGAGCAAGCTGTGGGTTGCCCTTGAACTGCTCGAAGACGAGCCGGCCTTGCTCCTGCAGGACGGTTTGCGGGTTCTCGCCATTGCCCTTCAAGGCAGCAAGCACCGGCTCGCTCAGCTTGATGCTGGCAGCAAGGAACGCTTCTTCCTGTCGGCGCATGGTGATGGCGTCGACGGAGTCACGGACCGACGATTCGAGCTGGATCTTCGCGTTGATCTTGCTCATCCATGCGTTGGCAAGTTCGGGACCAAACTTGGCAATCCCATCGTTCATGGCAGCGTCGACAGCGCGAAGGCCTGCTGCGCGACCCATGCCCGACTCACGAAAGCCAGCGCCGCTGTTGAACGCGGCCAAGGCCTTGCGCTCGACATCGGAAAAGTAGACGGCAGCGTCGAACGTCCTCAATGCCGCCTGTTGCCTGTCAGCGCCAAAGGCGGGGTTGATGTCGGCAATGCCCTGGACGGCAGCGGCAAAGTCGCTGCGACTGCGTTCGGCCGCAGCCGAATTGCCATTGCGAGCATGAACAATGGCTTCCCCGATGATGCGGTTCTGGTCAGCTTCCAGTTGGCTGCCGATCTGAAGCACGTTGCGCTGGTGGACTTGATCGACAACCCATGTGCGATGCTCGGCCGCGATCTGGCCAATGCGCGTGACAAGACCCGAACGCACGTCGTCCGGCATCTTGCGATCCTTGACCGCGGCCGCGATGTAGTTGGATGCCTGCGTGTCGAAGAACTGGATCGGGTCGATGTTGGACGCCATCGGCTTGCCTTGGTCATCAACGGGGTTGATGGACCTGTGGGCGTAGGTCTTGAACTGAGCGGCCGCGTCGGCAGTTGCCGCAGAGGTCCAGGCTTGGCGTTGCGCGTTGTTGAAGGCGACGGATGCGGGCGAGGAGCTGCTGCGAAGGTTGATCGGGGCAAGGTTGCCATAATCGTCGCGAGCAACGACAGCGCCGTTCTGCTCTGCTTCCTGGATGTTGGAGCGCTCGACCTGACGCATGAAGTATTCGGACACGTCGGCCGCGGACTTGGACCCCTGGAGCGCGGCAAAGCCAGCGTCCTCGAGGCCGCGCATGCGATGAACGCCGATGTCGGCCACGTTGACGCGTGGCGTCTGGGTTCCGTAGCGAGGAAGGTCTGCCATCAGGTGTTCCACCAGCGCTGGGGATCTTTGACCCATCTGCGCACGCCTTCGTCATCGGCAACCTTGCTGCCAAAATCAAACATCGATCGCCCTGCTTGCGCGATGGCGCGACTGCGACTTGCGGATGCGGAAACAGCAGCGTCGTAGCCGTAGAGGTCCAGGTTGCGCATCTTCGAGCCAAGGCCTGCGCGGATCGACGCCTGGTCAAGGTCGTATTGGCTCTGGTCGTCCCTGCGTATGGAGTCGAAGCTGTCGAGCTCAATGCCGCGAGAAGACGCAAAGGCAAGCTGCGCGCTGCCAGCCTGCTGGAACTTGCGGGCGCGCTCTCCGGACTGGATCGCGTAATCGGTCTCTGCCTGACGACGCGCATTCTCGACTTGCGCGTTGATGCCCGCTTGCTGGGCGCCAGCAAGCTTGTAGGCGCTTGCAGCGCCATAGAGCGACGCAGCCGTGGAAGCGGCTGCAAGAGCAAGCTTCATCATCAGTAGCCAACCACGGTTGCGAATCCGAGGATCGTGACGGGCAGCGGCACCTGGATGCCAAGCGTCACGGTCGGGTCCTGTTTCCAGCCAAGCATGCGGAAGTGATAGGTGTTCGACTTCCTTCGATCCTGCGTGTTCGGGTCTTGAGCGACATCCCAGACATCAAGGTCCTGGCCGTTGGCGCGCACGCTCACGGAACCAGCAATCGTCACGGAGACCTGGCTGAGTCGCTTGGGGCGGACGTGCAAGGATCCGATGGGCGTTTCGATCTCTGGCGGAAGCGTTTCCAGGGTCGGAGACCAACCGATGCCGATGTAGGTCTCGCTCGTGGGGGCGACATCAGGCGTCAGCACGCCACCGTCGAGGGACAGGGTGCCGTAGTGCTTGCCAGCGGAGACGACGTCGTACTTGCCGTCGGCACGCGCTGGCCCCAGAACGCCAGATGCAAACGTCGCGGCCGCGGCATGGGTGGTGAAGCCGTCGAGCGACGCTTCCACGTCGAAGCGAAACTTCTCAAGGCTGTAGGTCGTGCCACGCAAGATGAGGACAAAGGCCTCGTTGTTGACGACGGCAACGGACTTGAAGAGTCCGTTCGGCGTGGTCCAGAACGTCCATCCGGTGAGCTGCTGCGAGCGAAGGCTGTGCAGGACAGCCATGCCGCCGTTGTCCATGACAACGAACAGGTACTGCTCCGGAATCGACGCCGAAGCAGGAAGAGCAGCGATCGCTTGGGGGTTGGACACGCGCTGCGCCGTAAACACGCTGGTTTGCTCGGCGCTGTAGGCCTGGATCGTGTCGTTGTAGATCAGCTCGCGCATGACCTTGCCGCCCGTTTGCGCATAGGAGACGGCGCCATCGAAAACCTTGCCGTTGCAGGTCGTCGTGATGCCGTAGTTGGCTTGCGGACGGATCGAGATCGTCGCTGGCGTGAGGGGCTTCGTCTCGGACTGCGGGCAATAGGCGACGAGCTGGTCGGTGAAGACCAGCAGGTTCTGGTGACTGACAACGCGGCGGATGTCTTGCACCTTGTCGACGCTGATGCCTGTCCAGATCGCTTGCGCATCAAGCCCGGTGCCGGAGTCGAAGTTCTTGTAGCTTCCTACCTGCGACAGGTAGAGGCCCTGCCGGCGCGTCTTTCCGCCGCCAAGCACAAGCCGGTCGTCATGGAAGCACGCGCAGATTGGCCACCCACGCTTCGCGGAGTAGACCTGCTCTTGCCAGTCCGTCGTCGCGCTGGTGTTGGCAAGCGTCTCGACCACGGTGCAGCCACCCATCACCGTGTCGGAGGTGCGCGTCCCCAGCAGGACCTGCTTGCCGCCGATGCGGATATAGAGACCGTTCCAGCTCGTGTCGGTGAAGATCGCCGTGCTTGCGGTCACGGTGATCGTGCCGGTCGTCGCAGACGGCGTCAGCGTGATCGAGCTGGCCTCGTAGCGATAGAACGGGCCGAGATACTTCGCCGGCGTGCCGCTGGTGTCAAAATCCCAGGTCGCGATCGTGAAGGTTGTCGCCCCGGTGCGGGTGACCTGCCGCGGCTGGTAGTTCTTGTGGAAGAGCAGCAGGACGTCGCCACTCTGCGCCACAGACACCTCCCGGATCTCGCTTGCGGCATAGGGCGTCGACAGCGTGCCGCAATCAGCGCCGTCGCTGGTGCGCCTGATGCGCAGATTGGCGCCCTCAAGCTTCATGACGTAGCCTTGGGTGCCGTCGAACTCGAACTCGAGCAGCTGGCCGTCAACCGTGCCCCAGCTTGCCACGACGCTCTGAAGTGGCGGGCGCGACCTCTGGCCACCCTGAAGCAGTCCGCGGAAGTTCTCCACGACCTTGGCGCCGTTGCGCCACCCCTTGACGTCGGAGCGCATGCGCATCAGCGCATCAATCTCGCCAGAGGCGAGGTTGGTCTGAAGGCTTGTCTGACGCTGGAACATCAGCGTCGAGCCGAGATCAACCGCCAAGGCTTGATGCGGTTGGGCGCATCCTGGCGGCTGTCGATGTGGCAGGCCTTGGACAGCAGCATCTCGTAGGAGCGACCAAGGGCATCGCGCATGGAGCCAGAGTGCGACAGGGGACCGCAGAATCGGTGCATCAGAGCGGCCTCCAGCGCCTCGGTGAAGTGCGCCGGGAAGTAGCTCTCGTCGACGACCCGCGTGTAGTCGATCTCGAGGGTGTCGTCGCCGTGGTTGATGTGGACCTCCGAGCCGTAGACCACCCATTCGTCGGCAGCCATGTCGTCGTCGCCAACGCTGCGGACGTTCCAGAGCGCAACAAAGTCGGCGGGCAGCTGGTAGGCGCTGTCGAAGGCGGTCTCGTTCGTGCTCTCGATCTTGTTGATCGACGCACCGATCGTGGCGAAGCGCCATGGGTGACGGGACAGCACCTTGCGGACGGTCGCGTCGTAGAGCTGGCTTGCGATCACGCTCTCCGTGGTCGTGCCGGAAAAATCCGCGATCTGGTTGGCGCCAAGCTCGATGAGAGCACGAGAGCAAATGTCGATCTTCGTGTCGGCCATTGCACGACCCCAAGCACGCCGTCAGGAAGAAGGCGGGGCCCTGCAAAAGCAAGGCCCCGCCAGTTGCTCAGTCGGTGTTGGTCACGGTGAGCGCGAGCGTGTCGCTCAGGTTCACGACCCCCGACGCGTTCGTCATCACGACATGCCAGCCGGCGGTACCGACCGTGGTGATCGTGTTGAGCGTCGAGCTAAACGCCGAGGCCGAGATGCGCAGGACGACGTCGCCCACCTTGAGCTGCTCGAATGCAGCGCTCATGTAGCCCGAGGTGTCGACGGTCGCGGCGCCGTCGTTGTCCTTGTCGATGTAGACGTAGAGCCCGTTGGCGCCGAAGGAAGCGACGCGGAAGAGCTGGCTGGCGGTGAATGCCATGGGAGGTTCTCCTTCCTCAGGTCTCGGTGCAGTCGATCTGGAACACGCCCGTGTCCTCGATGCGCACGGAGCCGACGGCGATGCGCGCCTGGGCGAAATACTCGCCCTTCTGCGGCACCCAGTCGAAGTTCGTGCGGATCTCGCTGTTCATGCCCAGCGCCATCGCGGACTTGTGGTAGGCGAGGCATCGACGGGTCGTGGACGACAGCGTGAGGCCGGTGAACTGCATCCACATGATGCCCAGCCAGCGCTTCGCCGTGACACCCGACTTCCACGGGAGCGCGTCGGGACCGACATAGTCCTGGGACGCGAACTCGGAGATGGTCAGGAGGTTGGTCCACTGCTCCGGCGCGATGAGGCAAACGCGGCCGCCATCGTCCGGGATCTCGTTGGTGCCCATGAGCTCCATCAGCGTCAGGACCTTGGAACGGGTGAGCCCCGTTGCCGCGGCCGCGATCTGCTGGCCGGCAGGCAGCGACGCATAGGCAGCCGCGGTGATCGTGTCGTCGACCTTGCGACCGGCAGCCTTGGCCAACGCGCCAGCGGCAAGCTGCCGCTCGTCCATGTTGGTCTTGAGCTCGTCGAGGTCGTTGATGTACTCGCCACCGTAGTAGTCGGTGATGGTGAGCGTCACGTTGGTGTGGTCGACGTTCATGACCGGCACGTCGCCGTGCTTGCCCTTGGTCGACATCGTCCCGGAACCGTACTTGTGGAACTGGAACGTCTTGCCGGTGCCCATCTTCTCGCGGATCGTGCCGCGCAGCTGGGAACCATCGCGCTGGAACGCGACGAAGGTCTCGTCGTCGAAGAGCTTGATGAAGTTGTTGTCGATCGAGGTCGACATGAGGGATCTCCTTGAGCAGGTTGGGTTGAACCGCGCTGCCGGTTGGTCCCTTCACGCCGCCGCCGGTTGGTCCTTGCGGGCCGGGGCTCTCGCAAAACGGGGCCGGGTAGGCGAATTGCTCCTTCGCCGTACCCCGCCCCTTGTCTGTGCGCCTATCGCTTATGCGCCGGTTGCATAGAGACGCTGCTGGAGAGCGCCGACTTCGCGCACGAAAGCCGGATCGCGGCGATACGGGTCGCGGTAACGCGGGTCCATCATCATCTTGCGCAGGTCTTCGCGAGTGCGCCCATCGCCGGCCGGTACCGAAGGCGCACCTTGCGGCTGGTTGCCTGCCAGGAGGCGTGCATCGACAAGCTTCTCGAGCGCCTCGAAAGCCTTGGCCGAAGTCGCGAGCGGCTTGAGCACTTCCCAGTCGGCGCCAAGCGTCTTGGTCAGGGCCTTCTGGAGGTTGGCGATGCGCTGGATGCCGTTCTCGCCAAGGCTTTTCACCTCGGCGTCGATATCGGGCATGTCCGCAGCCATGCCATCGACGTAGGCGGCGATGCCGGACTCGAACTGGTTTTGGTTCAGGCCCAGCTCGTGCGCAGTCGATCGCCACCACTTCATCATCGGGTTGGCTTCGTTGAGGTTCAGCTCGAAGTTCTCCTTCGAGTACCCCTCGGGCAGCTTGACCTGGTAGCCCTCGGGCTTCTCGGGCCGGGCCTTCATGCGGCCTTCCTCGAAGTCGCGCTCGACCTGGCGACGCAAGTCGTCGCTGCGCGTGAAGACCTTGCGCTCGACCTCGCCGTAGGCCTTGCCGAAATCGGACAGGCGAGCGGCCTTGCGCTGGGCGTCGTAGAACTTCTCGGGCAGCCAGTCCGGTCGCTTTTCCATTGCAAGCCACCCATCCGGAAGAGGGGATTCCGGATTGGCGGCGCGCTGCGCAGAGATCGCGGCCTGGTCGCCGGCAGTCAGGCCGCCAGACCTCGCGCCGCTCAGCGGCGGCGGCTCACCTGAAGACGCGGCCGCCGGAGCGCCTTCGGCGCTCCGAGCCGCCTGCGGCGTTCGGCCTCCGGCCGGGGCGCCAGACGCGTCGTCAGGGCTTCGCGGATACGGGTTTCTCAGCATCGATGGCTCCTCTTTCCATCAGGTGACGCATCAGCCAGACCGCAAAGCGCATGCCTTCGCGGTATTGCAGCACTTCGTTGAGCGATCCGGGCGGATGCACGGTGCGCAGGGTCAGTTGCTCGAGGTATTCGAGCAGCATCGCGCCGTCGGGCTTCGACAACGCGGAGTGAGCGGCCAGCTCCACCTTGCGCGGGTGGACGCCGCTGTCGGCGGGCTTTGCGAGGGTCGACCTCAGCCGGGCGACGACTTCCGATTCATCCAAGCATTCCTCCCCCGCCTCCGGCTTGCGGCCCCATCTGCTGTGCCATCTGTTGCATCTGCTGCAGCATCTGCGCTTGCTGCTCCTCGGTGTAGAACAGGTCGGCGCGGATGTCCTTGCGGTCGGCCAACCACTTGGCCACCTTGTTGGGCTCCATCAGCATCATCAGCGGAAGCTGCTGGCCAAACGTGCCTTGCAGGGCGCCGGCGAACTCCATCATGCGCTGGACGTCCTGGTCCTTCTGGGCAGACGCCAGCGGGCTCTCGCTCTTGATCTCCACGAGATCGCCATCGACGGACGGCAGGCTGATGCGGCCGGTCTGCTTGAGCAGCCAGATCGTGCGCCGGATGACGGGCTGCACCAGCTCGCGCTGGAGGCGGCCATAGGCCGATCCCATGCGCCGGTAGAGATCCTGCATCCTGGCCTGCACCTCGGTCGCCGACATGGGCGTGCCGGTGGGCGGGCCGAGCGCCTCGTCGTAGAGGGCGCGCTTGATGCTGGCCTGCAGGTCCTTGAGGATCACCTGCGACAAGTCGAAGCGGCTTGGCACCTCGAGGGGGCGAAGACCCTGGGATCCGCGTGCGTGGGGGATGATGGTCCCGGGCAGCAGCGTGATGGTGTTGGGGTTGAGGACGCCATCGTCCTCGCCTTGCCACAGGCCAGACACCGCAAGCTCGGCGTTCTCCAGGTTCAGCTGCACGATGACGTTGGCGACGCGCACGTCAGGCATGGCGTTGAGCAGCGGGCCGCGGCCATAGACCTCGCCAGCAGCGACAGACCAGCGGAAGTTGATGTGCGGGCAGGCGCCGGCCCCGCTGTAGGTCGTGCGCAGGATCTCGACCTTGGGCGACGAGAGCCACACGACGTAGACATGGGTCTCGACGCGCTTTGACCAGTCTCGGAAAGTCGCCTCGTTGACCTCGATTTCGTCGAGCGGACGGTTCGCCATGCGATCCATCAGCTCCATCGGGACGTTGGCGCCGGGCCACTCCTTGTCGATCAGGCCGACCTGGATCTTGCGCTTGCGGAATCGCCCATCGACGGTCCCCCACGGGCCTGCATCCATCGCCATCTGCGTGAGCGGGACCGCGGTGAAGCGGATGACGTCGTCGCGATCGTAGTCGGCGATGAGCGATCCCGTGCCGATCCCGAGCTCCATGTAGGCTTCGTGGATCTGGCTGTCGAAGTTCGAGCGATGGAGGACCGCAAAGACCTCTTCGCCAATCTCGTCAAGCTTGGCCTGGATCTCGTTGGCGTTGTCGGGGTCGATGATGCGGCCTGGCCGCAGGCGCGACCAGCGCGAGAAGGTTGGCGTGAGGCCAGCCTGCAGGCGCGACGCAAACTCGTGGATCGAGGTGACAGCCGTGCTGTCGTAGAGGTTCAGCGTGTTCTTCTGGCCGTTGGTGTGGGAGAAGAACCGCGCCCGATGCGGCATCGAGAACTCGTAGCACTCGTCCCACAAGGTCTTCCATTGGTCATGGACTTGGTGCG
>Ga0208005_1000740_pt1 | contig 11473 bp, 10 predicted proteins | sample DEB19_08_DNA_3_FD_184530 | JGI IMG/M metagenome (GOLD analysis project Ga0208005, IMG submission 184530) | Aqueous microbial communities from the Delaware River and Bay under freshwater to marine salinity gradient to study organic matter... | ecosystem: Environmental > Aquatic > Marine > Coastal... | reverse complement strand
AAAGTGAACAGGAAAGTCAATGAAATCAACGATCTACCAACACCACCTCCGCGCCAGTGCTAGCTTTTCGTACCGTCACTTATTGCACTGAAAACGAGGAGACCCCTGGACAGCAACACGATCGCACCTGCGGTGTTCGCGAAGATGGGAAGCGACCCGATCAGGGACTTCACGCCGATCACCATGCTGGCCGCGGGTGCGCACATCCTGGTCGCACATCCCAGCTTCGTGCCGAACAACCTCAAGGAACTGATCGACCAGGCGAAGGCCAAGCCGGGTGAGCCATATGCATCGTCCGGGCTGGGAACGGCGCAGCACCTCGGCATGGAAAACATCAAGGTCAAGGCCGGCATCAACCTCACCCACATACCGTACAAGGGCGGCGGGCAGGCCATCACCGATGTGGTCGGCGGCCAGGTGAAGGTCGCGATGCTCGGCCTCGCGCCGGCACTTCCTTTCCTTCGCAGCGGTCAATTGAAGGCCATCGCGGTCACGGGCGAGAAGCGCTCGCCCCTGCTGCCGAACGTGCCGACCGTGTCCGAAACGCTGCCCGGCGTGACCACGCTCCAGTGGTTCGCCGTGATGGGTCCTGCCGGTCTGCCGCAGGACATCGTGGACAAGCTCAACACCGAGCTGCGCGCGGTGTCGAAGGACCCGGAAGTGGAGCAGAAGCTCGCAGCCGTGGGGCTTGAAGTGCGCAACACCGCGCAGCCCTCGGAGCTGAAAAATTTCATGGAAAGCGACATCCCGAAGTGGCCGCCGCTGGTCAAGGCCGCAGGCATGAAGCCGGAATGACCATGCAACTCGATGAAGAGGAGCAGGCCATGCTCCGCGGGGAGCGGGGGCAAGCGGTGCAGGAGGCGCTGCAGTTCCAGGTGGAAGTGGGCGACTTCTTCGAGGCCAGGCGCTTCGTGAAGATCAATAACGCGCACGTGATGGGCGACATCGAGGTGATGGGTGACGGCGGGCTGGGCCTGCTGCGGCGGATGTCGCAGCAGAAGGCGCAATGCGTCGTGCCGACGTCCAGCAATGCGCAGTGCATGCACTTCCACCCCGAACCGCGTTTGCGCCAGGATGCAGGCGAAGTTGCCAAAGAACGCGAAATCCTCGCGCTGTACGACGGCATGCGCATCGCCGCGACCGACACCTGCATCCCTTACCAGACCGTGTACCAGCCAAAGCTCGGCGAGCATGTTGCATGGGGGGATACGGGTACGGTGATCTACGCGAACTCGGTGCTGGGCGCGCGCACCAATTACGAGGCGGGCAAGGCGAGCTTCGCCGCAGCGATCACGGGACGCACGCCGGCCTATGGCTTTCACCTCGATGAGAAGCGCCGCGGCACTTTCCTCGTCGAGCTGAAGGCCCGGATGGACGACCTCGCCGACTGGGGTGCGCTGGGCAAGATCGTCGGGCATCCGAACCAGGACTATCTGGCGGTCCCTGTGATCGACGGTCTCACGCGCATGCCGATGTCCGACGAGCTCAAGCACCTCGGCGCATCACTCGCGAGCTACGGCTCGATGGCGATGTTCCACATGGTCGGCGTGACGCCGGAAGCGCCGACGCGCGACGTGGCTTTCGGCGGCAACAAACCAGCAGGCACGGTGACGGTCACGGACGCGGACATCCAGGCCGTGTACGACGCGTACAAGTACCGCGAAGGCCGCGCGAACATCGTCGTGTTCTCCGGCCCGCAGCTGTCGATCTTCGAGATGCAGGACATGGCCGCGCGTTTCAGGGGCCGCCAGGTCGCACCTGGCATGGCGGCGGCGATCACCACCAACCACATGATCTACAGCGACGCGCAACGTCTCGGGTATGTCGCAACACTCGAGGCGGCGGGTGTCACCATTTTGCAAGGCGTGTGCTTCTACATCCTGCAGCGCCTGACGCAGATCCGCGAGGAGAACGGCTGGACCAACCTCATCTCCAACTCTGGCAAGCTCGTCAACACCATCACCGCGCACCGTTTCAACACCGTGTTGCGGCGCACCCAGGATTGCGTGGACATCGCGTGCACGGGAGAACTCCGGTGAATCGGGTTGTGCATGTCACGCGTGCCTGGGGCCCGGTGACCGAGGCGCCCGTTCTGGTGATGCGCGAAGGCTTCAGCCCGCGCTACGACCTCGACCGTCTGACCGGGCTCATCTCGCGCATCGGTCACAGCGCCGAAGGCGAGTCCATCAAGGGCCGATTCCTCGTGATCCCGACGACCAAGGGCGGCGTCGCGGGCGGGTGGGCCTTTTTCGACCTGCTGCACAAGGGCATCGCGCCCGCCGGCCTCGTTTTCGGAAAACTGAACCCGGTGATGGTGCAGGGCGCCGTTCTCGCACGCATGTCCGTGACCGAAGGCTGGTCAGAGAACCTGCTCGATGTTCTGCGCACCGGCGACCGCATCAGGCTGGATCCGCAGGCCAAGACAATCACCGTGCTGGACTGAGCGCGCGCTGGCCTCGGCCGGCCTGATATGCGTCTTCAGGCCGCAGCCATCCGCCCTGCCATCGCTTCGCCGAACGCCCTGGTACCCAGCTTGCCGCCAATATCGCGCGTCGACTCGCCGGCCTGCATCATGCGCATGGCTGCGGTCTCGATCGCTTCCGCTGCCTGGATCAACGCCGGCTGCCCGTGTCGCGTGCCCAGCCACGCGAGCAGCATCTGCGCCGACAGGATCATGGACAGGGGGTTTGCAAGGTCCAGGCCGGCAATGTCCGGTGCGGACCCGTGCGCGGCCTGCCCCATGGCGTGGTCCACCCCCGCATTGAGCGAGCCGGCCAATCCTAGGCTGCCCGACATCTCCGCCGTCAGGTCGGACAGGATGTCGCCGAACATGTTGGTGGTGACAATCACATCGAACCGCTCAGGCGCGCGCACGACATGCGCCATCATGGCGTCGACGATGACGTCGTCCACAGTGACGCCGGGGAATTCAAGGCCGACGGTGTGGCAGATGTCGATGAACATGCCGTCGGCGATCTTCAGCACGTTGGCCTTGTGCACGATCGTCACATGCTTTTTGCGGATGGTGGCCAGCTCGAACGCACTGCGCGCGATGCGCTCGCAGCATGAACGGGTGATGCGGCGCAAGGAAATCACCACATCGGGGGTGATCAGCATCTCGTTGCACCCGACTCGATGTTCCGGTCGGCATAGAAACCTTCGGTGTTCTCGCGCACGACCACGAGGTCAAACGGATCGAAGCGCGATTTCACACCCGGGTAGGTGCGCGCTGGACGTATGTTGGCAAAAAGATCAAGCTTCTTGCGAAAGAACTTGGACGAGGTCAAAGCGCTTTGAAGCGGCGTCGAGAACAGCCACAGTTGCGGCCATGATCTCGGGCCCGATCCTGTCACCGGGAATGACAATATGTCCATCACTCGCAAACGCATCGTGGCGGCGCCGGGGGCCTTTGAGTGTGAACGAAAACGCTGGTCAGCCGCCCATCTGAGCTCAAATTCGCACTGGGTTATGAACAAATCCGGCAAGTGAAGACACTCAATCGCGATCTTCTTCGACCCGGATCCGGACGCGGTTGGGGACCCTGCAGACCTGGCTTCTCGGAAGCGAAGGACTGCTTCGGAATACATTCATGGCAAGAATAGGAAGAGCTTTGCACAGTACAAGGCATCTCCAGCAGAGTGATCCGCCCCCAGCGCGCGCCAGGTCGCACAGTTGAGCCCACTACCGGACACCAGGTAATCGCGGACCCGGAAATATCTCCCCATCATCCTGCCGTAATGGCTACCATTTTCCTTCTGGAGGACATTAGATTGGCAGTCGCCAGTTTCGCCCGACCTGAGAAGGACTACGCACGATGCGCACAGAAGACAACATCACCCTGACTCGTACCAACCACGGCACGCCAATGGGCGACTTGTTCCGTCATTTTTGGATGCCCGCACTGCTTTCTGAGGAACTGCCTGGTCCTGATGCGCCGCCCGTTCGAGTACAGATCCTTGGGGAGGATCTTGTTGCGTTTCGTGATACCGAAGGGCGGGTCGGGCTGCTCGATGCGTTTTGCCCGCATCGACGCGCCGAACTCTATTTCGGCCGCAACGAGGAATCGGGTTTGCGATGCGTCTACCACGGGTGGAAATTCGACGTTCATGGGCGTTGCGTTGATATGCCGAATGAAGAAGCCGGCTGCGACCTGGCTGAAAGTGCATCCACCAAGGCCTACCCAACATTCGAGCAAGGTGGCATCGTATGGGCTTATATGGGTGCCGGGGCTCCGCCCGCAGGTGCCCCGGAGTTTGACTTCTGCCGTGTGCCTGCAGATCAGCTCTACGTATCCAAGTGCCTCATGAAATGCAATTACCTCCAGGCGCTTGAAGGCAGCATCGACTATTCACACATCTCTTTTTTGCACAAGGATCTCGAGAGCGCAACCGGGGGTGCTGACGTGTTCGGTATTGGCGAGCTGATCAAACACTCGCATGACGATGGACGCCCGACTCTTTTTGCCGACCGGACCGACTACGGGCTGCGAATCGCCGCTCGCCGCAATACGCACGACGACGCCTATTACTGGCGTATCGCGCGGTGGCTGATGCCCATAGCCGTCATCGTTCCCACCGCGCCTGGCAACGTCTCCCGGGCTAATCTGTTTGTTCCGATCGACGACGAAAATTGCTGGTGGTATCGGATCCGTTGGCACAAGGACCAGGCGCTCAGCAGCGCGGAGATTGCCGGCTACGCCAAGGGCGCGTTCGACTACGCAGAACTTGTGCCTGGTACCCACCTTCCGCGAGGAACCCGTCAGAATGATTACCTGCAGGACCGGACTTTGCAGCGCACGGCTTCGTTTACCGGCATTCCGAGCGCGCAGTTGCAGGACTTGGCCATCCAGGAAAGCCAGGGGCGTATTCATGACCGCAGCAAGGAGCGACCCATGAAGACCGACATGCCGATCATCCAATGCAGGCGCCTTCTCCTGGAAGCAGCCAGGGCGCTCCAGGAAGGTGTGCTGCCTGCAGCGGCATCGCGTCCACAAGCTTACCGCGGCTATGCCTATGCCGTGACTCGCGCACGCGACGTCGATCTGGACGCCATTCAGGCAGAACTGTTCCCCGTATCATAGGCTTGGGTCCGACATGGACCCCGTAGTGACACCATCCGAATAAGGAGACGACATGAAACTATCGAGAGTGATTTTTGCAATAGGTCCGCTGCTGGCAATGGTGGCGTTTGCCCCGGCCCAGGCGCAGTCGTGGCCCAGCCGGCCGGTGACCATCGTCGCACCGTATCCCGCCGGCGGCACACCTGACCTGATCGCAAGAGCCATCGCCGAAAAGATGGGTGCGCTCCTGGGCAGCCCTGTCGTTGTCGATCCCAAGCCGGGCGGCAATGGAGCGATCGGCACCGGCGTCGTGGCCCGCGCAGCTCCAGACGGATATACCCTGCTGCTGGCGACGCTCAGTCACGTCACAAACCCGCTGCTTCAACGGGCCGTGAAATGGGATCCCGTAGCTGACTTCGCCGGTGTGGCCGAGATTGTGACGGCGCCGGTCGTTGCAGTGGTGCCCAGTACACTGCCCGTGACCAACTTGGCTGAATTTGTCGCTTACGCCAAAAAGTCACCTGGCAAGCTCAACTACCTCATGCCGGGAATCGGGACCTCGATGCACCTGAACACCGAAATGTTGAAGAAGGTCGCCGGCATCGACCTGGTTGCGATCCCATACAAGGGAACGCCGTTGGGCTTGCCCGGATTGCTCACTGGCGAACTCTCATTCGCGATGCTTCCGTTGTCCACGGCGGCCGCCCAAATCAGCTCAGGCAAGCTCAAGGCGCTGGCAGTCGTTTCCCCTTCAAGGCTCAAACAGCTTCCTGACGTTCCGACTCTGTCGCAAGCGGGCTTCCCGGGCGCAGAAGTTTTGTCCTGGTATCTGGTGCTGGCCCCGGCCGGCACGCCAAAGGCGATCATCGCCCGGCTCAACGATGTGGTGATGAAGACCATTGCAGATCCAGAGATTCGGGAGCGGCTGCAGAAACTAGGTGCCTATGCATCAGACCCGAAGACATCCAGCCAAATTGACAGCATGCTGGCAGCTGAAACATCGCGCTGGACAACCACGTTTCGTGAACTGAAGATCGAGGCGCAGTAACCGGCCGCAAAAGTGCTCGCGATGTCATATGGCGCGAGGAATCAGTTTTGACTTTGCAGCAATTGATGGATTTCGTTGTCGTCGTGGAGCACGGCAGCCTTCGCCGCGCGGCGCAGAGCACCGGACAAAGTCAGGCCTCGCTGACAAAATCCATTAAACGGCTGGAGGTATCCCTCGGTCTGGAGATCTTGGTACGCAATTCGCGCGGAATCACGCTGACGCAAGGCGGTGAGCGCTTCCTGCCTCGCGCGAGTTTGATCCTCTCGGAAGCCAGGCAGGCCAAAGCCGATGCATCTATGGCGTCACGAGGTCATCCTGTGGTTTCTTTTGGCGCGTCGCCGCTGGCCGCGATCTCGCTCGCGCCTGCTGCAATCGAAGAGTTTCGCCGCCGCAATAGCGATGTCGTAGTGCGCTGCGCGAACGGACCCTACGCCAAGCTGCTTGCCGAACTTCGCGCTGGAAAACTCGACTTCATCGCGTGCCCTGTGCTCGACAGTTCCGCCGACAACTCGCTTGTAGTCGACGCGGTGTCAAGCCACAAATCAATCATTGTCGCCAACGCTTCGCATCCGCTTCGCAAGGCGTCGAGCTTGCGCGAGCTGGCCGAGAGCAAGTGGATTGCCAACGGGCCCATTGAACGACCGGACGCCAGCATTACCGCCATGTTTCAACGGTACGGCATCGGCGTGCCGAAGATCGCGATGTACTGCGAGTCGTTCGTTGACGCATTGGCGCATGTCCAAAGGTCCGAGTTGCTGTCACTTTGCCCGCCGTGCCTGGACGCTATTGGCCTGTCAGGCAAAATAGCCGTGATCCGGACGGTTGAAGAGACGCCTGAACAGAGTATTTTGCTGATGCGTCGCAGGGACCGGGTCCTTTCCAGGGAGGCTCACACGCTCTATGAGATTTTCACGAAGGGCGCAAGGCCGGCTTAAGGGAGAGATGCCTGATTGAAGATCGGCAACCGCCTCTCTGGGAACCGGTGAATAGCGCGCCGTCCACAGAAAAAATGGGCCAAGTGTAGAGAGATGCAGAAATCATGACAGGCTCGGACGCAGTGCCACATGCACGGGCTGTGCGTGCGAAATCTCTGCGCTGATTCGGGGTCTCCTCGTTTTCAGTGCAATAAGTGACGGTACGCAAAGCTAGCACTGGCGCGGGGGTGGTCTGGGTAGACCGTTGATTTCATTGACTTTCCTGTTCGCTTTGTAAACGGGTATGGTGGCCTCCCACTTTTGAGGTTCACGATGCAGGGTTGGCACACAACGTTTTTGGGGATGCGTGGGCTCCCCCGCGATATCAGCGACTTCGAGATGAAGGCATTTTTCACCTTCGATGGTGCCGAGCGCGACGCAATCAATGCACGCCGAGGTGATTCCCACAAGCTTGGTCTGGCGCTCCATATTGGTTTCCTGCGCATGAGTGGGCGTTTGCTCGGTGCCTTTCGGGTAATTCCAGTAGCCTTGTGGCGCCACCTTGGCAACGAGCTTGGCATTGCAGCACCAGAAGTCGCCTCGCTGAGAGCCATGTATGAACGCGGGCGCACGCTATTCGATCACCAACAAGTAGCCTGCACGGTCCTTGGATTCCAGTGGATGAGCGAGCACCAGCGCCGCTCACTGGTGGGGTCTCCTCGTTTTCAGTGCAATAAGTGACGGTACGCAAAGCTAGCACTGGCGCGGGGGTGGTCTGGGTAGACCGTTGATTTCATTGACTTTCCTGTTCGCTTTGTAAACGGGTATGGTGGCCTCCCACTTTTGAGGTTCACGATGCAGGGTTGGCACACAACGTTTTTGGGGATGCGTGGGCTCCCCCGCGATATCAGCGACTTCGAGATGAAGGCATTTTTCACCTTCGATGGTGCCGAGCGCGACGCAATCAATGCACGCCGAGGTGATTCCCACAAGCTTGGTCTGGCGCTCCATATTGGTTTCCTGCGCATGAGTGGGCGTTTGCTCGGTGCCTTTCGGGTAATTCCAGTAGCCTTGTGGCGCCACCTTGGCAACGAGCTTGGCATTGCAGCACCAGAAGTCGCCTCGCTGAGAGCCATGTATGAACGCGGGCGCACGCTATTCGATCACCAACAAGTAGCCTGCACGGTCCTTGGATTCCAGTGGATGAGCGAGCACCAGCGCCGCTCACTGGTACGTGAACTGCGCGACGAAGTGGCGCGCTGCGCCGACCGCGATCAGCTACTCGTGCGGGCGCGTCAATGGCTGTACAAGAACAAGCTGGTGATCGTGCACGAGCGGGCAATTCGGACACTGATTGCGGCGGCACTTGCCCAGCTTGAAGTTGAAACAGGCACCGCCATCGCCGCCAGCGTTGATCCAGCAACACTTGATCGCTGGCGAGCCTCAGTTTCAGAGCTGCGCCCAGATGGACAAACCCAGCAGAGTTGGCTATGGGCTGCACCGGCGAAACACTCAACCCGCCAAATCAGCGAGGTACTGGAGCGCATCGACCTGCTTTACACGCTGGACGTTCATAAGCACCTGGCAGACATCCCCGATCTCATCTTGCGCCGCTACGCGCGCCGACTTGTCTCCAGGCCGCCCTCAGCCGGAGCCAAGATCAAAGAGCCAGCGCGCACCGTGGAGGTCGCATGCTTTCTTCGGTATTGCCTGTTCACCACCACAGACCAGTTGATCCTTATGGTGCAGCGCCGGATCGCCGATCTGTGGCGTCAGGCTGCCGCCGATGTCCCCGCTACCGTCAATTGGGCCGCAATGTACAAAACGCTGCTCGGCGAACTTGTTGCCTTGAGCGCGCAAGGTGCGGTGCCAGATGCTGAGTTGCGTGCCCGTCTTGAAGCCTTGATCACCGAAACCCAGAAACGCAAACCACCGAGCAGGGCCTCCCTGGTCCGCGAGGGATTGATTGATGGAATTCGCCCCGTGCGGTCGTTGCTCGTCGCCATTGCAAAGCTGCCCTGGCAGGCCACCGGCGAGCATCCTGCCATCGAGTACCTTGCCAAGCTGCAAGCTTTATATCTCAAAGGATCCAGAAAGCTGCCAGTTGAAGTGGTGGCACCAAGTCTGGGAATGATCTGGCAGGTTTCGATCTCCAGCCCAGACCGGGAACGGGCGTTTCAGGCGTTGGAGGTGGCCACCCTGTTTGCCCTGCGCCGCGCGGTGCGCAATGGCTCGGTCTGGATTGAGCACAGCCTGAGCTTTCGGGGTCGTGCGCGCTTGTTCTTCACGGACGAGCGTTGGCAGGCAGAGTCCAAGAAACACTATGCCCGTCTATCGTTACCCAGCAAGGCTGCCACTTTCTTGAAGCCTTTGCTGGCCAGAGTAACTGCCGGTGTCGATGCGGTGGCCGCTGCAGCCCGCAGTGGCGTACTGCGCGTGGATGATGAACTCCATTTGTCGCCATTGCCCGCAGAGGACGAAGACCCAGAAGTGACCAAGCTGCGCGCGGCTTTGGATCACCGCATCGGTGAGGTTCAATTGCCGGAAGTGATTCTGGCCGTTGACGCCCAGGTGCGCTTTAGCTGGATCATGCTCGGACGTGAGCCGCGCTCTACCGACGAGCTGCTGATGGTCTATGCCGGCATCATGGCCCACGGCACCAGTCTGACTGCGGTCGAATGCGCGCGCATGATTCCGCAATTGTCTGCCACCAGCATTCGCCAGGCCATGCGCTGGGCGCGGGACGAACGGCGTCTGAGCCAGGCCTGCCAGGCTGTGCTGGAATTCATGCAGCGACACCCGATTGCCGCCACCTGGGGGCGGTCCGATTTGGCATCTTCTGACATGATGAGCATGGAGACCACCAAACGGGTGTGGCAAGCCCGGCTTGATCCTCGGCGCAACACACCTTCCATTGGAATCTACTCCCATGTAAAAGACCGGTGGGGCATCTTCCATGCGCAGCCCTTTGTGCTCAATGAGCGCCAGGCGGGCGTGGCCATTGAAGGTGTCATCCGCCAAGAAAAGCTGGAGACCAGCCAGCTTGCTGTGGATACCCATGGCTACACCGACTTTGCCATGTCACATGCCCGTTTGCTTGGTTTTGATCTTTGCCCGCGGTTGAAGGAACTCAAACAGCGCCACCTCTTTGTGCCACGCGGCACCAAAGTGCCCGCAGAAATCGCTGCGGTGTGCGAAGCCAATGTCGACGTCGCTTTGATCGAAAAGCATTGGGATAGTCTGGTGCACCTGGCAGCCTCGGTCATGAGCGGACATGCCAGTGCGGTGGCAGCTCTTGCGCGGTTCGGTTCTGCCGCCCAGGGCGATCCAATCTATGAGGCTGGCGTGCAATTGGGGCGGTTGCTGCGTACGGCGTTTTTGGCTGACTACTTTGTCAAGGACGCTTTCAGGAACGAGTTGCGCCGGGTGCTCAATCGGGGCGAGGCTGTTAACGCCCTCAAGCGCGCCATTTATACCGGCCGGATCAGCCCGGCGCAGGCCAAACGTGTCGATGAAATGCAGGCTGTGGCCGATGCGTTGAGCCTGATGGCCAACATCGTGATGGCGTGGAATACCTCACAGATGCAGGCGGTCCTGGATCGCTGGTCGAACCGCCGCCAGGTCATTCCACCGGAACTGATCGGGAAGATTGCGCCCACCAGGCTGGAGAGCATCAACTTGCGGGGTGTGTTTCGCTTCCCGGTTGACCGCTATGCTGACCAAATCCTGCCTTCGCGGCCAAATGCATCGATAACTGGCACCAATGGATGAAACCGACCACGGTTTGACGCCACGAATCGCAGATTTGAAAGTGAACAGGAAAGTCAATGAAATCAACGATCTACCAACACCACCTCCGCGCCAGTGCTAGCTTTTCGTACCGTCACTTATTGCACTGAAAACGAGGAGACCCCGGGCTTGACCCCGGCGCTGGCTGGCGGTTCAACCCCTTTCTGAATGCCCTCGCAGACCACGGTTGGCTGCGGCTGGACCCGACCGGCATCGGCCTGCATGTGGGATCCCACTGCGAAGCGCTGGATGCGGCCGGGAACCCGCAACCCACGTTGAGGGCCATCGGTCCGCCTACCGCCGGAGTGTTCGGCGACCCGCTCGGGGTGCCGTTCATCTCCGGTCAAATCCGGCGGATCCTGCCGGACGTGCTGCGCACCCTGGATTGCTGAGTTTCGGGCCGCTTAGCCTCGGCAGCCCCGTATGTGTGACCGGTGAATGCCCCACCGGCGGTGGGGACGGGGCGGCGGCATTGACAGCCGGTGGATGCGATCGTATAATAGCGAACCGCAAGTAATTTTCGTCCGAGGTCAAACATGCTGAATTCTGCAAACAATGAGATCCTCACCCGCGTCGGCCCCGGCACGGCCATGGGTGGCCTGTTCCGGCAGTTCTGGCAGCCCGCGCTTCTGTGCGAGGAGCTGCCGGCGCCGGATTGCCCTA
>Ga0208005_1000736_pt1 | contig 11509 bp, 24 predicted proteins | sample DEB19_08_DNA_3_FD_184530 | JGI IMG/M metagenome (GOLD analysis project Ga0208005, IMG submission 184530) | Aqueous microbial communities from the Delaware River and Bay under freshwater to marine salinity gradient to study organic matter... | ecosystem: Environmental > Aquatic > Marine > Coastal... | reverse complement strand
TGGGGCGGCGGCGAATCGCTGTGGCCTGACATGCTGACGATCCAACTGGAGGCCGACGAGCGATGCGCACCGGGGTGGACGTACGACTCCGCGGCGACTCCGCGCTTCATCGATCCGACCCCGCCGTCGGAGTAAGATTTCAACATGGCCGACATCACGACAATCAACTCGAGCGACACCCTCGCGGCTAGTCGGTCGACCATCAACACGAACTTCGCCAACCTTCAGAACCTCTGCAGGTCGGCAACTGCCCCGGCCTCGCCGGTTGCCGGAATGCTGTGGCTCGACATCTCGTCGGGCAATGTGCTCAAGATCCGCAACGCTGCGAACTCCGCGTGGGTCACGCTGCTCGCCAACACCGAGACCTCGGGAGGCGGCTCGCTGCCTCTCACCGGCGGCACGATGTCCGGCGCGATCGCGATGGGCACGCAGCAGATCACGGGCTTGGCGGCGGGCACGGCATCGACGCACGCCGTGAACAAGTCTCAGGTCGACGCGCGAGAGCACGTGGTCAGCGTGACCATCGGAGCCGTCTCGGCGACTGCGACCAAGCTGCTCACTGTGGCTCCTGCGGGCATGTCGATCGTCCAGGCGTACATCGTGAACGCTTCGACCATCTCGACCAGCGCGACGAACTACTGGTCGATTCAAGTGGCCAATCAGACGCAGGGCTTCAACATGGCGTCGACGGCCTTCACGACTAACTCAACGGGCGGCAGCGCGATCACGGCCAACACCGCGACCAGCCTGCTGCTCAATCAGAACCTCTCGCCGACCGCACTCGATGTCATCAACGTGACGCTCACGGCAACCGGCTCGCCGACCGCGACCGGATCCGATGCCATCGTCGTGCTTCGGTACAAGATCACCACATAATCAGTCGGGTCACTCGATTCCTATCCGTGGTTTGTTCTCCTGACTTTTCTCTATCTCCATTCCCCCGACTGACATTCAACAGATGGACAAGATCCTCGAAAACGCCGACCTGACGGACCTCCTTCTCGGAGTCGTGCTCGCGCTTCTTGCCATCGCGATGCGGTGGATCGCCAAGAAGGCGAAACTGAACGACGCGCAGAACGAGGCGATGGAGCAGATCCTGCTTGCCACCCAAGAGGTTCGCCGCGTCTACGTCGACGCCATCCGCAAGGCATCGGAGGACGGAGTGGTTACCGACGAGGAGAAGCGCCTCGCGCTCGATCTCGCCAAGGCCCGACTCCTCGAGCGCGTTGGTCCCGAAGCCAAGAAGCTTGTCCTCTCGTGGGGCGAAGAGCGGCTCCGAGGACTTCTGCAGATCGCCATGGAAAAGGTCACGGCAGACAAGCCGGCTCCGGTGGCCTGACGTGGACACGCTCAAGGCTCTCGGCATCGACCTGACCCTCTGCATTGCAGGAACGGCCGGAGCGGTGATCACGATCGGAAAGAAGGCGCTCGAGAACCTAGCGGTCACTTTCACGTCGATCGTCGCGGGTGTCGGGTGCGCGAACTACCTGACACCGATCATCATGGACATGGCGAAACTCGACAACCCGAAGTGGCAAACCGGGCTTGCGTTCATTCTCGGCACGCTCGGTCTGAAGACCGTCGAGATCTTCGGCCAGCGCGTCGAAGACGCTCTGCGAAGGAAGACTCCAGCGCCATGACTTGGATCTACTGGATCGCCAACCTGTGCGGTATGGTCGGCATCGCCGCGCTCAACGTCGCGATGTTCGGGCGCGAGAACTCGCGCGTGTACAAATGGCCCAAGTGGCAGTCGACGACTCTGCGAATCTCCATGCTCGCCGTCATGGTCGGGCACGCTTACTGCGTGATCGACATGGGCAAACCAACGTTCGGTGAAGTCGTGCTCGCCTGCGGTTTGGGCTTCATCTTCCCGTGGACTGCGTGGTACCACTGGAACATCTTCGTCGTGAAGTACCGAGAAGGGCTGCCGTTCCGCAAGGAACACATCATCGAGAGCGACATCTCATGAGCGCGATCTTGGCCTTCCTGACGAAGTTGATTGCCGACGTGCTCGGCATGGCGCTCGACAAACAGAAGACGACCGGGAGCGTCTCGCACGGCAACACGACCCTCGTGCCCACACCCGTCGATGAGCTCAAAGAGAAGGCGCGACGTTCTGGTCTACTTGGCCTGGTGGTTCTTCTTCTATGTGGCTGCGGCACCACGCATGTGGTGGTTGCGACCCTGCATCCGGTCGAGCCGGAAACGGCCGGCTGGCCTCGGGTTGCGCAGGATGAGGTCAGGGTTCTGCTCGACGGAACCGACAAGATCGGCGTCGTGAGCCCCGCTGGCGGTTACTTCTTGGTGCACGAGGCCGACTTAAAAGGTCTGCTGCGCGCCGCTGCCGAAAAAAAATAGATCCGCAAACCGCATCCGGATAAGGGTTTAGAGCGTTCGCGAAAAAAAGTTTTTCGACGGGCTTGCTATTCTTTTTTAAGTTCGGCAAGATGCTCGCACTTCGCAGCAAGTTGCTGCAAGTATGGAGCAAACCATGTTTTCCGTCGTTTTTTACCTCGTTCTGTTGTCGCTGTTACCGCTCTCGGCGGCCGTCGGTTTATCCGAGACGGCCATGGCGGTGCCGTTCGGTATCTGCCTCGTCATGCTTCTCGCGGGTCCGCAGGGCTGCGCCCACCTCGCCAAGTCGTGGCTGAAGGGGGGTGCGAAGTGAACACCCGCAAAAAGCGCACCGTCGTCAAGACGCCTCAAACCGATCGCGCCTGCCGTCAATGGTCGTTCGAAATGCGGACCGCGGTCTACCGCGCCCACAAGGCCGGAGTGACCGACGAGGACCTCGCGATCCTGACGGGCCGGACCATCCATGCCGTCAGGCAGCAGATCGGAATCGTCCGTCGCCGCGACGTGCGGCTCTTCGACTCCTCGTTCCTTGAGGAGTTCCGCATCACCGAAGGTTCCCCGAAAGGTGACCAGTCGTGAAGTTGCAGGAGATCATCAAACAGAAGTTCGGGTCGCTTCAGCAGTTCGCAAGCGTGATCTCAGTTCCGGCACCGACCGTGTCGAACTGGTGTCGCGGTCTCGCGATCTCGAAGAAGCACCGCGGAACCGTGTGCATGGTTTTGGAAATGGAAACCGAAGATCTGCAGAAGTTGCAGATCGAAGCCGTCAAGGAGAACTACCGTGATTGAGATCGTCAAAGGTCGATCCCTCGCCCCCGACCGTATCCTCGTGTACGGTCGCCCGGGCGTCGGCAAATCGACGTTCGCAGCCGGGGCCACGAACCCCTTGTTCATCGACGTCGAGCGCGGATCGGGTGCGCTCGAGGTCGACCGTGTCCACCCGTGCAACTGGAAGGCCGTCCTTGAGGTCATCCGTGGGTGGCCGGAAGGCTACTCGACCCTCGTCATCGACACGCTCGACGCGCTCGAGAAGTTCATCTTCGCCGACGTTTGCAGCGAGGCCGACGTCAAAACGATTGAGGACATCGGGTACGGCAAGGGCTACGCCCGCGCGATCGACCGTTGGGTCGAGTTGCTCGGTGCCCTCGACACCCTCCGCATCGGCCGCGGCGTCGAGATCATCCTGATCGCCCATGCGACCGTCCGCTCGATGACCAACCCGGGCGGGTCCGACTACACCAAGTGGGAACTCGCCGTGCACGCCAAGTCGGTCGGGTTCATCACGGCGTGGGCCGACACCATCGCCTTCGCGGACATCGACCACACGATCACGAACGATGAGAAGATCCTCGTGAACGGTCGTCGGATCCTGCGTCTCGCGCCTGGTGCGTGGGAGGCTAAGTGCCGCTATCGCGGGACGCCTGCCGTGATCGACAACTCCTACGACGCCTACGCCGCGGCGCGTTCCAAGGCCGGGGCGAAGTCGGCGAAGGAACTGTTCGGTGAGGCGACGGCCATGGCGGTCGCGATCCCGGACGTCGAGACGCAGAAGAAGATCGTGAAGTTCCTCGACGAGCACCAGCACAACGCGGCGAAGTTGGCCTCGGCCATCGACCGCATGAAGAAGATGGAGAAGACCGATGGGATGGCTTGATGACGACGGCCCGAAGGCCGGGAACAAGTTGGGCGCTGGCCGTCACGTCGTGACGATCTCGCGCGTGACCACGAAGAAGAAGGACGGCTCGCAGATGCTCGACAAGCAGGGCAACCCTCAGTTCGTCGTGACGCTCGAGGCCGCCAACGGCGAGCTCGACTGGTGGTGCCCGATCATCGGCAAGATGACGTGGAAGTTGAGCGCGCTCGTCAAGGCTGCGCTCATGCCCCATGAGGTCAAGGAACTCAAGGAGCAGAACATCGAGCCGCATCACTTCATGGATTCCAACCTCGCCGAGCAGTGGCTCAAGGGCCGCACGCTCGTCGCGGAAGGGAAGCAGGACGGCCGCTACGTCAACTTTGAGTTGTCGGCCTACGACCCGATGGCACCTCAGCCGGCGAAGCCGCTGGTGCCTCCGAAGGCCGAGGCCAACGACGTCCCCTTCGACGACGTGCCGTTCTAATGGCTGACCCGCGGCAGCAGTGGGATTTCAAGAACCCGAACTCGCCGCGGGCAGCCTACGAATGCGACCTGATGGGTGACTGTCTGCTTCTCGCGCGACGCCTCGATGCGTACATCGCGAGCGCAGATGGTCGCCCTGACGGAATCAAGAAAAGGATGCTCGCTCACGCGGCCCGCACGTTGGAGTTCATGCGCGGCCGTTTCACCGATATCGAACTCCGCATGGAAGCAGTAGGGAAAGGGGTGCCAAATGAGAGACTGGGGAACTGCAAACCGTATGCTCACCTCGAGCAGCACGGGCGTGTCATCGAGTCCGTTGCCGCCATTTCGGAAGACGGAATCGAGGACGTGCTCGATGATCCTGAAGATCTTGGCGATGGGGCCGATGACTGACGAACAGATCGTCAATCGGTTCGCGTCCATGAACATCGCGGCGAGTCCGTCGGGGATTCGCAGCCGTCGCGCCGAACTCGTCCGAGCCGGGAAGGTGGTCGAGCACGGCGAGTCGACGACCGCGGCGGGCAACGTCTGCTCTGTTTGGAGGTTGCCTTGAAGAAGAAGAAGCCGAAGGACTGGACCAGGGCGGCGATGGAGTTACCCGCTCGGATGCCGGACGGCGTGGCCCACGCCCCGCATGATCTGTTGTCGGCCTATCAACAGATCGTGCTGCCTCAGTTGGAACGGGCCACCTACAAGTTGGGCAACGCCTCCAAGATCGACGAAGCCGTGCGGGAAATGGTCGTTCTTGAGCTCGCCTTGAAGCAGGCTTTGGCGGTGCTGCGATGACCTTCGACCAACGATTTGACAGGAAGTCGGCGATCGGTGCCTCTGAGATCGCGACGGTGATGGACATCTCGCCGTGGTCGCGGCCGTCCGACCTGTGGATCTCAAAGCGGTGCGGGCAGACGATCGACCGTTCGACGTTCTTCACGCGCCGCGGCAACCAGCTCGAGCCGACCGTCAAGGCCGAGTACGAGCGGCAGACCCACTCGGTGGTGATGCCTCAGGACACGACGATTCGCCACCCGACCGTGCACATGCTGTCGTGCACGCCGGACGGGTGGATCAAGACGGGCGTGCACGGCGTCGAGTTCAAGTGCGTCTTTGGCGAGTCGCAGAACGATTGGCGCACGGGCATGCTGCCGTACCACTACGTCCTGCAGTGTCAGATCTCGATGGAGATCACGGGCGCATCGAAGTGGGACCTCGCGGCCTACCTCGTCGAGAAGGGCCACGCGGAGGACGACGACCCTCCTGGTGAGTTGGTCCACGCTCGCCTCTACCGCGACGAGCCGCTGATCGACTGCCTCGTCGGCTGGTCGATTATTTGGTGGGCTCAGCACGTCGAGGATGGTGTTCCCGTGATCGACACAAAGATGCCGCTCCGCGACCGGCTCGAGGCGTTCCACCAGAAGGTTGACAGCATGCGCTCGGGCGGGCAGGCTGCCGACCTTCGCAGGAGAGCGATGCAGTCGTACGTGTCGTGGTGAAAGATCAGGGGGTTGGGGATGGCCTTCGTCAAATGGCGACCGGGTGCACACTCGGTCGAGATCGGTCGGCTTGCCGACATGCTCGTCGCGAACCGATGGGCACCTCGCTACGCGGCGTACTACGTCGCGGAGGGCATATTCATGCGCGTTAAGTTTCATCAATATGCGCACCCGGAAGCGCCCATTCGGGCCCTCTCCGCCCCCGTCTTTGCACAGGTGACGGCATGGCCTCACCTACGAAACGTCGACAAGTTCCACGCCGAGTGCCTCCGAGTCCTGCGAGCAGACGACGAGATGTTGCGAGCAGACGACACGATCTTGCGAGCAGACGACAAGATGCTGCAAGTTTACTCAGACCGAAATCGCGAGTTGCAGCCGAAAAACATCGAATCTGAGTTCGAGTGTCGGATCCTAGAGAAGAGAAGAGAAGAACAGACATACCCCCCAAAGCCCCCCAAGGGGGGACTCGACACCTTCGCTTCGCTCAGGTCCGAATGGGACCGTCAGCGCGGCCTGCATCGACTCGACCCGAGCCCGAGGAACTCCCGGACGGTCGCCAAAGCCCTCAGGAGGCTGTTAGAGGCGTCGGAAGACGTCGTGATGGCTCACCGTGCCATCGGCTTCTTCTTCGCCTTAGAAGACCGCTGGGTGGCTTCCCGGGGATATGACGGAAAAGCGTTCCTCGACCGCCTCGAGCAGGTCATCGGACGGGCTCAGCGACCCCTCGTTAAGCCCGTCGACGTCAAACCGAACACCGTTACGGAACCGCTCGCCGACCCGGCCGTCGTTCCGCAACTCATCAACCGACTCAAAGGTCGGAGAGCCGCGGGGAATGGTTCCGCCGCAGACCGGACGATTTCATCACCCCAACCGCCATCGTCCGGTGCTCTCCGGCCCCCTTTGGGGAATCGTCAGGAGAACGCGAATGGATAGGAACGATCCGAACTGGCCGATCCCCGGGCAGGCCGCCGACTTCAAGTCGGCAGAGCACGACCCGCAGATGCGCGCCGTCATCGAGAAGATCGACGACGACATCTCCATCTGCTTCATCTTCGAGGGCTCGCTCTCGCAGAAGAAGCGGTACTACGTCCGCGAGACCGCCGAGTGGCCCGACCGCATTGCCGAGACGCTCGAGGCCATGGCCGCCGAGATTCGCCGGCTGAGGGAGCCGAGCACGTGAGCTGGCATCCGCTCAACAAGCCGTCGGTCATCGCCGCGAAGGCGACGGTCGAGCAGATCGAGGACTGCCTCCGTCACTCCGAGGCATCGTTCGAGTCTCAGGCCACGCGCCTGAAGTACTACCGCAAGGTCGGCGAGCCCGTCCACATCCGACGGCTCGTCAGCGTGATCGAAGGAATCGAGAAGAAGATCGTCAACCTCAAGGAAGCCCTTCGTCTGAAGGGGATGGAGAAGTCATGAGCAAGGAACCCCGCAACCCGGCCGACGTCATCAAAGACCATCTCGAAGCTCAGCAGCAGTCGTACTACCACGAGCCGTCGATCTACATGACCTACTGCGAGCAGGTGCTGCAGGTGACGAAGCGGCCGCAGTCCTGGTCGGTGTTCAACCTGACCACGGGCCGCCTCAAGTCGCTCGACGATCGGTCCTTCACGAAGTTCTTCAACGACTTCATGAAGCAGCGCATGCTGTCGGCGTTCGAGATCGACAGGAACGACGGCATGGACCTCAAGCGCGTCCGCGACGGCGTCGAGGAGGACGGCTGATGTACCGCTCGTACTGCTGCCGCAAAAAGCCCGACCTCGTCCGCATCGACGACATGGTCGCGTACTTCTGCGGCAACGAACAATGTGAGACGTTCGTCTTCCAGTACACCCCCGGCGAGGACCTCGAAGAACTCGCCGAGTGGTGGAACATCAAGTGCGGACGAATCGAAGTGTCGAAGAGTCTGTGCCGACTCATCATCAAGGCCGACCTTCCGAAGCGACTTCACCACGAGTTCGAACAGCAGAACCTTTACGAAATCGCCGACCTCAAACATCTCCGACCGATCCAGCTGAAGCGGAAGTTCCGCCTCACCCTCGGAGAAGTGGCCCGGCTTTGGAAAACGGCAGGACTTAAAGATGCCTGAGAAAAACGTCTACACCCTCGCGGAAATCATCCCGGCGTCCATCGCCGGGAAGAAGGACCAGATCCTCGTGTGGCACTGCCCGAAGTGCACCAAGTACTTCGTGCAGATCCTCTCGCAGAAGGCTCCGGCCATCTGCTCGAACTGCATCGAGGTGAAGTGATGTATCGGGGCTACCTCTACACCGACGACCCCGAAGCGCACCGCACGCTGGGCCCCGACAGCCGAAAGGCCGGGGCCATGCACATGCACATCCAACCGCTCAGCACCCTCGAGATGCATGGCTTTCCTCGGAATGCCACGTGCGTCATGGTCTACGGCGAGGGTGCGCCGGCGCGTGAGAAGTTCCGACCCTTCGAACAGAAGAAGTTCCGGGTCATGGAAAGCCTGCCGACGTGGAACGACATCGCCAAGACGACCGAACTCGTGGGGCTCGCCCAACTGCGCGACCCTCACTTCTTCGCGCCGCGCGTGTCGATCATCGTAACCACGCACCGCCAGGACAAGTTCTACGAGGGTCCGTTCCAACGGTCGATCAAGCGGCAGATTTTTAAGGACTTCGAGATTGTCGTCGTCCACGACGGCGAGGAACCGGGGCCGCTTAAGGGCGTCGACACTCAGGTCGGCATGCCCGAGGTCAACCGCATCGGCTACCTCAAGGGCATGGCCGTCGCCGCGGCCCGTGCCCCGATCGTCGTCGAGCTCGACCACGATGACGAACTTCTGCCCGACGCCCTCGAGCGCATCGTGCAGACGTTCGACTTCATGCCGTGGGTCGGATTCGTCTATTCGAAGTTCGCCGAGATCAAGATCGACGGCACGTGCAACGAGTACGGTGGTTACCTATGGAACTACGAAACCGTCGAGAAAGACGGCCGGACATTCCGAGTCGGTGACCTCCACGACGTCGAGAGCAAGTGCATCGTCGACGGCAAGGTCGATCCCGTGATCATGCACATGGGTCTGTGCCCGAACCACGTCCGAGCGTGGCGGCGTGCCGACTACTTCAAGGTTGGCGGGTACTCCGACCTGCCGTGGTGCGACGACTACGATCTGATGATTCGCTTCCGGCTCGCCGGCGTCCGCATGTACGGCATCAACGAGCTGCTCTACATCCAGTACCTCGGCGACTCGACGTGGGTCAAAGACCCCGCGATGCTTACGCGCGGCATGCTGTCCGTTCAGTCGGCCTACAAGAAGGAAATGGCTATCAAGCTCGGCGCTAGAATGGAGTGATGAAGGAGAGCGATATCCAACGGCAGATCGTGCAGTGGGCAAAGTCCAATCCGCACCTCGTGCCGTGCCTCTTCCGAGTCAACAGCGGGACGTTCCAGTCCTTCACCGGGTACATCGTGGCGGGGGCCCCGAAAGGGACCCCCGACCTTATTGGGTACCTGCCCGACGGGCGCATGCTGGCCGTCGAGGTCAAGGGTCCGAAGGGCGTGCGATCCGTCGAACAGGTCGAGTGGTCGAAGAAGGCGAAGAGCCACGGCTGCAAGGTGCTCTGCGTCCAAAGCCTGCAGGCGTTCGTCAAGGCTCTGCTCGACGTAGAATAGAGCCATGATCGCCAAGAACGACTACGTGCCCGAAAACCCGTACAAGTGGGACAAGGTCAAGGAGCGTTTCCTCAAGGCTCTGCGGCAGGGTGCGACCCGAGGACAGGCCGCGAAGCGGTGCGCCATCGACACCGAGACCGTGCGCAGGTGGGCAAGGAATGCGGAGATTGAGGCTGAAATGGCCGCCGCGGAGGAGGAGTTCTTCGACATGCTCGAGGAAGCCGTGCTCTGCAAAGACGTCGTCAAGCCGACGGTCACCGAGGGCGGCGAGGTTCAGATGATCGTCAACCCTGACCGCGCCCTGAAGATCCTGCAGACCAAGGCCGAAGGTTGGCGCGTGAAGACCGCCGTCGAGCACTCGGGCAAGTTGTCCATCATGGAACTGATCGAGGGCAAGGGCGATGAATCCAACCGACTCTCCGGCTCCATCTCCGACATCGACACTGTCGAGTGACGGACGGTTCGCCGAGAAGGTTCTCGGGTGGAAGCCGTGGGAAGCCCAGTTGCGGATCATGCGGTCGATCCGCGACCACCGTCGAACGCTCGTCATGGCCGGGCACGCCGTCGGCAAGACGCGCACGCTCGCCAGCCTGATCATCGAGTGGATGGCCATGCGGCCGGGCGCGCGCGTCGTCTGTACCGCGACCACGAACAAGCAGGTGCACTCGATCCTGTGGGCCGAGGTCAGGAAACTGATCGACCGCGCGCCATACCTGATCGGCGGCGAACTCAAGGAAACCAAGTGGCGGTTCCGAGACCGCCTGGCTGAGGCGCTGTCGGTCGACGATCCGACCGCCATTCAAGGCGTTCACGGCCGCGCCAACCTCGTCGTCGTTGACGAGGCCGAGGGCGTTCACCAGTCCATGTGGGATTCGCTCGAGACCCTGCTCTCGTCGAAGGGCTCGCGGATGGTGCTGTGCTTTAACCCGGTCACGACCTCGGGCTACTGCTACGAGGCCGCCCAGCGCCCCGACCTGTTCAACGTGATCTCCGTGTCGTGCCTCGACCACCCGAACGTGCGCGAGCGTCGGCAGGTCATCGAGGGCGCGGTCACCCACGAGTGGATCGAGGAGATGCGGCAGCGGCACGGCGAAGACTCGCCGTTCTGGTCGTCGCGCGTGCTTGGTCGGTTCCCGGCCTCGTCGACCAACTCGCTCGTCACCATGACCGAACTGATGGACAGCGACGCTCCCACACAGGTCGTCGACGAGCCCCGCATCGGCCTCGACGTCGCCCGGTTCGGCGACGACCGCTCGGTGCTCGTGGTGCTCGACCGCAGCCGCACGGTCATCGAGTGCCAGTCATGGACGAAGACCGACCTGATGGAGACGACAGGCCGCCTCCGCGATGCCATGCGCCGGCACGGCGTGGCGTCCAGGCGCGTCGGCGTCGACGTGTGCGGCATGGGTGCCGGGGTCGTCGACCGCCTCGCCGAGGACGGGATTCGGTGCACGCCAGTCGACTTCGGGTCAGCCGCGGATGGCGACTGGGGGCCCGTTGTCGGCCGCGAGGCGCAGTTCACCAACCGCCGCTCCGAGTTGCACTGGGTGGCGCGGTCGCTCCTTCGCCGTCGCGAGCTCCGCATCCCGGCACAATGGAAGGAGATTTGGGCCGACCTCTGTGCGCCGTCGTACTGGTTCGACGGTCGCGGCAGAATCGCCGTCGAATCGAAAGACGAGATCAAGGCACGCATCAAGCGGTCGCCGGACTTCTCCGACGCGGTCCTGATCGCGCTCGGGGCCGGGGGCACCAAGAGGCCGATGATTCAATGAACATCTTCCAACGCATCGCCGCCGGGGTCCGCACCGCGATCCAACCGCCAGCGACCACGAAGTCATTCGACCCCGCCTTCACGATCATCAACCAGACCATCGCCAAGGGCGACGCGGCGATCACCGACCCGTACT
>Ga0208005_1000732_pt1 | contig 11537 bp, 12 predicted proteins | sample DEB19_08_DNA_3_FD_184530 | JGI IMG/M metagenome (GOLD analysis project Ga0208005, IMG submission 184530) | Aqueous microbial communities from the Delaware River and Bay under freshwater to marine salinity gradient to study organic matter... | ecosystem: Environmental > Aquatic > Marine > Coastal... | reverse complement strand
GCGCGCGCAATCCTTCAGCAATCGAAGCTTGTTGCTCGCGTTGCAGGTCGACAATCTGTGAGCGCGCGTCGATCTCTACTTGCAGCGAGTCCTCGAACGCCGCCTTGCGCAGCTCGACCTCTTCGCGGGCAGCCGCTTCGGTCGCCTGCTTGGCGTCCTCGATTTCCTTCTTGCGGTTAGCCGCTGCCGTCATCTCAATGGCGCGGATCTGGAGGTCCCGACCCTTGACGGTATTGACGCGCGACTTGGCTGCGCGGACAGCGGCCCCTTCCTCCAGCTCGATGATCTTTAGCTTTGCTTGCAACACTGCCGGGTCGATGCTCGGGTCCTTGGACCTCTGCTCAATCAGCAGCTCCTCAGCTTTCGCCAGCTCAATGACCGCGTCGCGTTCTGCTTGCCGGCGCTCACGGCCCTTGGCTGCCGCCGCCTCCTGGCGTGCTTTGCGGTCAGCCTCAGCCTGCGCGAAAATAGCGGCCTTGGCCACCTCGGCTTGACGCTGCTCAAGCAGCAGCTGCTCCGATCGCGTCTGGTATTCCTGAGCAGTCAGCGCATAACTATTGCGCTGAAGCACGGCCAGCCGTTCGCGCACGTCGGCGATGCGCATGTCCTGCGCCTCAATCCGCATACCTTCCGAGACCGACTTTTCCTTCTGGACCTGTGCTTCCAGCTCTTTCGCTGCAATGCGCGTCTTAGCTTGAATGCTATTGGCGTCTGCCACCTTCTGCTCGGCTGCGAGCTGACGCTGCGACGCCAAGTGGTCCTCGACCGCGGAGGCTTTGGCCTTTAGCGCCTCGAGGTCTCGCTCGTCGGACTCCAGCATCTTGCCGCCGAGTAGCGCGGTGCGCGCTTGAATAGCCGCAGCCTCCCGGAGCAAAGCGTTCTTGTCGGCTTCGTAATCGTTGAACTTCTTAGCCAGCCCGACCGACTCGCGCGACAGACCGATGGAGCCGGCCAGGTCGGCGATGTTCTTGATGCCAAGGTCGCCGATCTCGCGCTGAATGTCGCGCAGCGCTTCGGGGCCTTTGGCCAATGCCGCCACGAACTGCTCAACAGCCTTGGTGCCATCCTTGCCCATTGCTTCCGCGCGATCGCGCACAGCACGCAGCTCGCTCTCGGTCGGCTTGATCCCAGCGTCGGATAGTTCTTCGAACGCGGCCTGCATTCCAAGAACCGCGTCTTGGGTTACGCCGATGCGCTCGGCCAACGCCTCCGAGCCAGCGCCGCCGCGCATAAACTTGGACTTCGCATCTGCTTCGCTCATTGCCTTGACGAAGCCATAGGTTGCGACTGCGAGTCCGGTGACTGCCGCTGCCGTCAGGCCGATTGGTCCTGGCAACAGGTTGGCCACTGCGCCAGCGGCCGTGAAGCCTTGCCCGATCTTCTGCAATTCGGGGCTAGTACCGCCGAGCACTGCGTTGATGCCGCTGATGGCGCCGCCAAGTCCTGACAGCTTTTGGCTAGCGATGGTGGCAAACTGCGCGAAGCCGCCGGTTGCTTGAGCCGTCGCCTTCTGCGCGCTGCCGCCCATAGCGTCCAGCTGGTCACGCGTTTCCTTCACTGCCTTGGCGGCGTTGCCCTCGCCTTGCAGGACGATCTTGGTTTCGACGCGCGCTGCCGCAAACGTACTCATGTGCCGCCCCCTGTCCGCGCCCGATACATCGTGACGCCCCATGCCAGCCAAGCCGGGATATTCCACGGCCAGCCTGCAATCGGACTGACTTTACCGCACTCGGCGAGCGTCTGCACGGCCCGAAACTGCACGCCGCGCAGGATGCCATATGGGCAGATTGACCATGCGCCGCCCGGCAGCTCGGCCGGCCCGTCATCACTGGCCGGGATTTCATTGCACGGGCCAGACTCACAACGGCACAGCCAGACCGCTCGCCGGTAGAATCCTTCGCGCTGTGCGATCGTGATAAGGTGCGGCAGGATGGCCGATAGCGTCGTGTCTCCGCTGACGACAACGCCGGTTAGTTTCCCCAGGTCAGGTCGACGATGGCACGATAGAGCGGGATCACAAGGTGGGCCGGCGGCGAGGCGCGGAACTCTGCGGCCTTGTCGAAGCTACCGTCGATTGCCGTCAGGCCGTGCTCAATGTGGCTCATGATCTGCGCTTCAGGTTCCAGCGAATCAGCGGCCTGATACTCCAACCAGGACAACGCTCGAATGTCAAAGCGTGTCGCGTCTGCTGCCGCTGTCACCTCATCCGACGATGCGAAGCACGGCTCAAGCGCCGCAGCCTCGACTGCCGGCCGGTCTACCTCATCGCGCCCACGCATCTGGCGCGCAACCTGCGACGCCTTGCGGGCCTCGGCAGCCTTGGCCTTGAGGCGCACAGCTGCGTCCGCGGTATAGTAGACGGCGACGGTCTTTGCGGTCGAGGTGGTCACGATTGCCATATGGCCCCCGGTGGTGCGGGCGCCGCGGCAGGCCAGTACCTACTAGCCCAGCGCGAGCCGGAAGGTCGAATCGATCGGGCAGTTAGCCGAGGTTTCGGCGCCGTTGGTCGAGCTGTCGCCGGTGTAGGCCGCAGCCTCCATCGCTACCGTGTAGGTCTGCACGCCGTTGGCATCAGCGATGCTCGGGGCCGCGCTGACGTAAGCCGCCGGGATGAGAACGCCAAAGCACTTGCCGACCGCCGCGCCGACGTACACGCCCAAGCTGTGGACAGTGCCAAGCTCGAGCGACGACTGCCACACGTGCGAGCCGATGTTGCCGCCCACGCCCGCATCGCTATAGACCGCGTCGGTCGAGTCGTGCGGCACAGTGAAGTTGACCGCGATGCGCGGCTTGACCACCGCGATCGCCGAAACGCCCTGCGACGCGCTGTGGCACATCGTCTCTTGGATCGTCGCCTTCCACTCGACGCTCATGCCCTGAAGCCCGCACTTGATCGAGCTGTCAAGGTAGGCCGCGCCGGTCTTGGTGCCGACCAGCTGCGGGACCCGGTTGTAGCTGTTGGGCACGACCAGACCGCCGAGGGTCTTATCGACCTGGTAGTCGTAGAAGCGGAAGGTGAACTCGACGGTCGGCGTCATGCCGGGGTCGAGGCTCAGCTTGAAGCTCTCGCAGGTAAGGCCGGTCAGGACATACGCCATAGTCGTATCGTTGCCGGTCCAGATCGCCGTCAACGCCACCGGCTGATCGCTCGTCGTCCACGCCGTCGCCGTACCGTAGATGTTCGCGTTGTCGTCGTCGTAGTTCGCGGTCGGCGCCTTGATCGGGTCGAACGTCGTCATGACGTTAGCGTTCTTGACCTTGACGAAGCCGGTGCCAGGTGCAACGGTGGCCGAGGTGGCTGCCGCAATAAACTGACCCGCCGTGTGCAGCGCGCCGTTGGCGACCTCGATATGAGTCGAGTCCGTGCCAGCCGCCACGACCGCGCCAGCGCCGTAGTCGCTCACCGACATGAACGTCCCGCGCCAGAAGTTGGTGTTCTTCGCGTCAAGGTTGGCCCCAGCCAAGTTATCGACATCGCAGCCCATGGCGTTAGCCGCCATCACCAGCCACGGCGGGACGACCTCGGCGCCGCTGACCGGAGCCTCGCCGGGATCTTCAGCGGTCGGGTCGTAGCCAGCCTTGAGCGCTTGCAGCGGGACGACGAACGATACCGAGCCAGAGCGACGGCCGACGACCTTCTCGGGGGCCGCGCCGACTTGGCCGGTCAACAGCTCCAGTTCGCTCACCTCGGTATTGAGCGTCAGCTTGGGCGCGTCGCACAGCAGCGCAACGAACTTGTTGGCCGCCAGCACGTTGCCGCCAAAGTTGGCGTCAGGGGTGGTCGGGGTGGTCAGATCCGACTGAATCGCCAGAAGCAAGCTGCTGTCCGTCCACTTAGCCATCTGCTACCCCACTCCCGCAAAGGTGAATCGAACTTGGCGCGACACCGACAGCTCGTTGTCACCGCCGTTGATAGTCGCAAGATCTGGCTCGATCTTCAAGAGGCCAAGTGTCTGGCCCCCCGCGCTCTGCAACCAATCGTACAGGTCGGCGCAGATCTGCTCCGAGTCCTCGACCGCTCTCAAGTACGCGCCAGCCGCGTCGATGTACCAAGTCTCGATGAGTGCTACCATTTCCCAATCGGCGCAGCTGATCGCCGGGAATACGCGGTGGCCGGGGTTGCAGCTGATCAACACGGCCCGGTTGCCCAAGTAGGTATGCCGCACGCCGATCTGCACCTGGTACTTGTCATCAGCGCCAGCCCGCGTCGTCGGCACAAGGCCGTCAATACGCGCTTTCCACTCGACAAGGATCTCGGCGCTGCTGGTCATCGCGTCGTCCTGATCGAGTACAGCGGCCGGCGCTGCTCCTCGGTGTTGGCCGTGTTGGTCGCGTCATACGCCTTCAGCCCGGCAATCACCTTCTCTAACTCGTCGCCAAACGCGTAGCGGTACTCCCGCACCAGCGAAGTGATGTCACCGACGAGCGCGATACCCATGTCGGCCAGTACCCAGCGGGCGCCGGTCTGCGCGACCTCGGCAAACGCACCTGGCGAAACGTAGAGGTACGGCCGACGGCCGGTCTGCTCAATGCCGTTTTTGATCTTGAGGTTGACGCGCTCGGCCACGCCGCGGCAAAACTCTTCGCTGCGGGTCGTCTGGTAGACCGTTGCCAAAAGCTCGGCAATGCCGCTCGCGCTAATCGGCGGTTGCCACAGCCACCGCACGCAGGATGCCTCGGAAGTCGAGAAACCATTCTGCGTCGCGTTCTGGTATCGCCATTCGATCTGGTAGCCGGCGCCCAACGACGCGAGACCAAGCGCGGCGATCGAGGCCGTCATGGTCAAGCCCCTGATCGGGTCGTTGTTATTTGGCGCATGAGGCAACGCCGCCTCAAGCGTGATGTTGTTACCGTCGATGCGGACGGGTGTCACAACATAGACCTCGCCGTAGCTGGTAAGCGCCAGCGGCTGGCCGACCTTAATTCCAGTGGCCGAATCAACGCGCAAGACGTTAACCGTCGACGGGGCGTCAGCGTGGGTCGAAATGGTCGAGAGGGTTACCGCCGGCGTCTGCAAGCTCGAGCCCGTGGGCGAGCGCAAGACAACCGTGGCAGACGTGGGGACGATGCCGCTCGGATCGGCAAAGGTGATCGTGGTAGCTCTGTCATATAGCAGCTCGATATCCACGCCCACCTCGCAAGGCCCCGAGGCCGCAGGTTGTTACGCCTGCGGCCCCGGTCCCTTCAGCAGTTACGCCACGTTGCTGCCGATGATGCCGTACTCGTAGGCCTTCGTGTAGAAGGACGCCGAGAACTGCGCGACGAAGTTGATGAACAGGTTGTCCTCCGAGGGAAGGATCTCGATCATCGGAGGCTCGCCAATCCAGATGCCGACCGGGCTGGTGACCGTGTCGATCAGGAACCAGTCGTCGTCGTCGCTGGCCAGCGGGTAGACAACCGGCGAGGCGAACGCCTGGTTGATGTTGACCTGAAGCGCCGCCGAGGTGAACTGCGAGCCGAGGAGCTGGCGCGCGGTCTTCTCGTTCTTCGGGCCGACGACCAAGACGTAACGCCCGGGGCTGTCGGTCAGATTGAGCGGGAGACCCTGCTGGTTCTTATACTTCCGCAACAGTTCGCGCGCCGAGTTGAGCGAAGTCTCCGACAGCGCGTCGGTCAGCAGGTTGGCCTGCGTACCGGCGCCCGCCTGACCCTGCAGGAACGACAAGCCCGTATCCAAGAACTTCTTGCCCGCGCCGACCTGACCGTTGTTCGCGCCCGCCATCGGGTGAGCCAAAGCGAACAGCGACTCGAGGCCGTCGAAGTACAACTTGTTAATGTTGGCCGCGGCCGCGTTAGCCAGCTGCACGCCGATGTCACCGGCAACCGACTCCTGCAGCCACGGGAGCTGCTGGCGCGGCATGCGGTGCTTAAGCGCGAACGCCTTCTGGGTCACGACGCGGATACCAGAGGTCAGGTCAGTGGCCGACACCGAGGTGGTCGAGCCGGTCACTTCCGTGGCCAAACCGCCAGCATTGGTCGTCATGAGACGAGCCGAGCCGCCCGGGTAGTCGAGCACCTGGCAGCACTGCGCGTACTGCTCGGGGCTCTCGGCCAAAGCCTGCATGAAGGTGGCTTGAGCGATGCGAGTCAGATTGTCGAGAGAGTTAGCCATTGCGAAACTTCCTTTGCGCTGTTAGCGCTTATGCGAGACCAAAAAGGATCTCGCCGGACTTGGCGCGCGCCATCATCTGCTCGTCCCGCTCCTTGCGGTCGGCTTCGTAGTCGGCGCGCTTCTTGACCCAGACCTCCGCGCCATGCGGATAGCCCACTACCTGCTGAATGCCGTCGAGCTGAATCCAGCCCTTGGCCTTCCAGGTCGCGCGAAGCACAGCCTTGCGGCCCTCGTCGATTGACGGCTCAATCTTGGCGGCGACCCACTCCTCCGGCAGGCCCAACACGGTGCCAACGGAGAGAGCGGAAGCGGTGCCAGCGGCCTTGCGCTCGGCGCGGGCGGCGGCGATTTCCTCGTCGCTCGGCAGATTCGGCAACACCGGCCCCACGGGCTCGGTCACCTTCATGCCTTCGGTCTTGGTTTTCGCAGTAGCCATTCTTCCCCCTGTCGCGCAAGCGTACCCGCCCGCGCTGAAATGTCTAGAGCATCTTGCTCAAGTTGCGCTCGGTGACAAGCGTGGACTTCTTCTGGCCGTTGAGGACTTGCGCCAGTGCGCTGTTGGCCTTTGCCTTCAGCTGCGCAAGCGGGCTGTCGGGCTGGGCAGGCGCCGAGCGGATCAGCTCTGGGTTGGCCTTAGCCCACGCCTCGAGCTCTTTCGCGCCCTTGGGGTCAGCCGGGTCCACGTTCGGCGCAAAGCTACGGAACTTGTCTAGCACGCCCAAGCGCTCGAGCGCCAGCGAACGCCGTTCGGCCACCAGCTGCGACCGAGTATCCTCGATCTGCTTACGCTGCGCGGCGATCTCTTCCTCCAGCTTCTGCTGGGTTGTCAGCTTGGCCTTGCGCTCCTCTTCAGCCTTGGCCTCCGATTCTGCCCGCGCCTTCTCGGCTGCGGTCGACCGCTCCTGCTCTGCCGCTTGCATCGCGGCCAGTTGCGCCTTCAGCGCTGCCAGCTCATCAGCAGGCGCAGCAGCTGGCGCGGCCGGCGTCGGGGTCTCTGTCGCGGTGGTGCTCGCGTCCGTCATGTGCCCTCATATCGCTGCAGGATCGCCCGCAGCATTGTTGGATCGGCGCTTGTCGAGAAGGCGCCAACCTCGGCGCCCATGATTCGACCGATCATCTGCTGAGACCAGCGGGCGACTGCCGCTCCGCAAGCCTCTTGCTCGGATTCCTTCGGCTGAATAACGTTGACGCGCGACGAGCGAAACACGCGCGCGGCTTTGTCCTGGTTGCGGACCTTTACCGGCTTTGACCGCACGCGGCCGGTTTTGGTCTTGCTACTTTGCCGCGCGCCACCAAGCGTGCTTCCGGCAAAGTCAATTACAACCGCGCTCGTACCGAAGTTACGAACCTGCAACCCGGACCACATCCCGCCGCTAACACGGAAGCTATTGGGCCGAACGCCGGCCTTGGAGTGAAATTCAGCACTGCTTGCAAACCGCTGCTCCGTCAATCCAATGGCTTGCGCGTATGCTTCGCTAACCGAGAATCCCCGCTTCTTGCCGTTGCTTACCTGCTGCGGAGCGTATGGCTTGGCTGGCGTAGCTAGGTCACCGCGTCGCTGCACGCGACCGGCAATCACTTGCGCCATCGCTTCGCCCAGGACCATCGGTTGCCGCAGCTTGCCCATCAGGGACGCGTCAGCTTGCGCGCGCTTGGTGTAGCGCACGGAGACGGTGATCACGGCTGCGCTCCAGTAGCCGTCGTGGCCGGCGTCGGCTCAGGCGGCAGGATTCCGAGATCTCGCGACTCTTGCAGGTTGCGTTTGATTTTGTCGAGCGCCGACTGGCGCGTGATGCCGTCCCGGTCGGCCACCACGTCGACCGCCGAGATGATACCCTGCGCAAGTTCCATCTGCAGCGCTTGAGCGTCATGCAGCGGATCGGCCGGAATCTCAAAAGTCTGGTACCGCACATCGACGACGGTATCGTCTGGAATTTGCAGCGGCTCGGTCAGGTTGAGCACCGCCGCCACCAGCTGCGCCAGCTCCGTCTCTGCTTCGGTGAAGATGGGCTTGAACCGCTCCTTGGCCTGTTCGCGGTCATTGGCATCGGCAGCGCGGGCCGAGGCCGTCACCGCCGTGGCCACCTTCAAGAACGCGTCAGGCTGAAGGTCGAACATTGAGCACAGCAGGCGCAGGCGCGACTCGTTCCAGCTTGTGATTTGAGACAGCGGCGGCTGGCCCTGAACGACCGTGAGCCGCGGAGCTGGCGCGGTCGGGTCAGTCGAAACCAGCGCAAGCACGCGGTCTGGGCCGACTTGCAGCTCCTCGACCATCTGGCCGACTTGCGCATTCTCCAGCACCTTCTGGCCCCATGCCTGCGTGTGTACCAGCAGCTCGGTATCGGATTCCGATACGCAAAGCGCGAGTTGCATCGTCAGCAGCGGCTCATTGACCGGTGCCGCCCATCGGCCGGGCTGCGGATCCTCGGAGCGCAACACGATCAGCGGAATCTTGCCGCCGAACGGGTTGGCTGTGCTATTGCCGTAAACCGGCAGCTTCTGGCCACCCTTTTCGATATAGATTTCCGTTGGCGACATGCACAGCTCACCGTAAGTGATGAAGCCGTCGGTCACGTCGACCGGGATCGACAGCGAGACCTCGGAAGCAGCTTGCACATCGTCGGCCCGCATCGGGTCCGCGGTCTCCCACTCGACTTGCCACGGCTCAAAGGACAACACCTTCACCTTGCCGACGCCGTCCGGCAGCACGGCAAGGATCACCGTCTGCTGCACCATCAGCTCGCGGTGAGCTTGATTCAGCGCCCGATCAATGCGCGATGCCGCGTATACCTGGCGCAGCTTGACGAACGGATCCGCGCTAGTGGCCTGCGCGCTGAAGAAGCGGCGCACGACCGGCCGGGCGTACATGCCAGTTAGCTCGTAGGCGTACCGCTGAACCAGCGGGACATACCGCTCTTGCAAGCCGCTGGTTGTCGGGAATACGCGCGCCAGCTCTTCGCGGATCGAGCTGAAGTCGCCGCGCAGGAACTGCGACAGCTGGAGGCTGCGCTTCTGGAACTTGGCCAGATCCCAGCGTTCAGCGCGCGCGAGCGAATAGAGCGACATCCAAGACCTCCGACTGCCCTAGCATACCGCAAGTCGCGCCGCCGTCTAGGCTCCGTGCGACGGCCGGCCCGGCGTCAAGCCGTCCTCTCCCGCAAGCACGCGATTGGGCAACCGCCCGCCGTGCAGCTCCTTAAACTTGGAACCAGCCACAACCGCGTAACGCAGCGCGTCAACCGCATGGTCATGGACGTTATCTTTTGCAGGGATATCGCTCGGATTGCCTTCGCGGTCGGTCATATAGCGATAGGCTGCCATCGAGGGAAGGATACCGGCGACGTTGCCGTCATAGGACTTGGGCAGATTGGCCGCGAACATCAGCCGAGGGTCGCCGCTTGTCGGCGCCAACATGTCCTGCACCATGGCGATGCCGCTGCGCACATATTGGTCAGCCTTGCTCGACAGGCTCAAGACGATGGCCTTGCGCGGCGAGTAAAGCTGACGGAGCCAGACGTTTTCCTCGGGCACTGCACGGTCGGCTGAAATCAAAAACGGTACACCGCCGCAGGTGTGCTCAATCCAACGTTGCAGGTCAAGCCGGAAGTGGCCGCGGGACTCGGGCTGCCGGACCAACTCGTCGCAGACAATCCAGCGACCGTCCGGCGTAACTTGAATCGCAAGCGCGATGGCGCGGTTGAGGCCCCAGTCGACGCCAATAACCCAACGACATTCCGGGTGGTGCTTGGCCGACCACGGTGCGACGTGTCGAGCCTCGCGGAACTCCGGGTAGATGGCCGACATCGGCCGCAGCGCCAGTGCCAGGATTTCCTGCTCGTAGCGCCGCACCGACATCGCCGCGCGCCAGCTGTCGACGACCGCCCGGTCGAGATACGGGTTGTCGTAGCTCGTCGCGCGCGCGACGAAGAAGTCGGGATGGTCGAGCAGCTGCCGGTCGCGGAATAGCTTGGTGACGCCGCGCAAGCCGTTGGGTGAGCTAGCCACCGCGAATGAAGGCCGTGGACACGGCACGCGAATACAGCTGATCAGCGTCTCATAGACCGTGAGCTCATCAGCCTCAGACCAGCAGATCTCGTCAGCCGCGACCCATGCGAGGTTTTGACCGCGCAGCTTGTCCACGCGCTCATAGCCCTGCCAGTAAATGGTGCTGCCGTTGTGCAGGTAAATAGCCGAGTCGTCGACCGAATACCGCTTGATCCAGTTGAAGCCGGTGACGTCTTGTAGCGTCTGGAGGTGAGTCCGCAGAAACGGCAGAAGATTCTTCTTGAGGTCACGCTCAGTGCGGCCTAGCAACGCGCCTGGACAACCCGGGTTGATCATCGCTTGCAACAGCGCGTCGAGTGTCAGCGTCCATGACTTGCCGGCGCCACGGCCGGCGAGGAAGAAGCGGTTGCGATGCGGCGCGACGAGAAATTCGGCCTGCTTTCGGTAGGGCGCGAAAATGTCGGCGATGTCGAGGTTGACTTGCATCAGCCCACGTCGATGAGGTCGCCGCCGGCCGTCGCGCGCTTGGCGGGCTCGACGCCGCTCGGCAGCGGAGCCGGGTCTCGGATGCCGGAGCTATCGAGCGTCAGCGACAGCGATACCTGCGGCGTGCCGTCGGGGGCCAGCTGTCGCAACCGCAGCTCGGCCTGATGCCTCGCCTCCGAGGTCAACCGCGCCATATGCTCGAGGTACGTCATCGAGTCGACCTCGCCACGTTGATAAGCAGTCTCCAACACTTGCAGTTGGCGTTGCCACATGACCGCCGCATCGACTGAGCTGACGCCGCGCTCTGCCGCTGCCTGTAGTTCCGCGACGTTGGGCGCTTCCTTCGGCTCCTGCCGTGCGTGCCGCTCAAGCAGGTAGCTGGCTGCCTTCCAATCGCCGCGCCGTGCGGCCTTCTGAATGCGGCGCAACGCCATCATCCGGTGGTAGGCTTTGGCAGCCTCGAGGAAATCAGCGAACTCCTGATCCTCTGCCTTCCAAAGCATAAAGGCCGAACGCGAAATGCCGGCAGCGGCGCACGCGTCCGAGTAATTGGCCCCGAGCCGCAAGGCCTCGCAGATACGCGAACGGACTTCAACCGTGCGGATGGTCGGCTTCACAGCTCACCCCATACCGCCGCCAACGTGGCGATAGCCGTCGAGTCAGCATCAGGTTTGGCCGGCTCCCGGACCTCGCCGCCGTGAAGGGCAAAGACCTTTCCGGCCATATGCTCGGCTGCCTTGCGCTCGGCAGTTTGCTTTGGCGTGCGTGGCCGCGTGCGCGTAGTGTTAATGTCGGTCTGCGGCTTCCTACCACGCATCTTCGACCACCTCGTCGAGCAGGCGGACCGCTATCCGTGCCGCCTTGCGCAAGGCGCGCGCGCGTAACCACGCGAAACTCTGGCGCAACAAAACGTCCATTTTGTGCGGTGCGACAG
>Ga0208005_1000731_pt1 | contig 11540 bp, 15 predicted proteins | sample DEB19_08_DNA_3_FD_184530 | JGI IMG/M metagenome (GOLD analysis project Ga0208005, IMG submission 184530) | Aqueous microbial communities from the Delaware River and Bay under freshwater to marine salinity gradient to study organic matter... | ecosystem: Environmental > Aquatic > Marine > Coastal... | reverse complement strand
ACAAAATCATTACCAACTCGTGCAATGGAGCCAAGTGTAGTGGCTCCCGAAGTCATCTTGATCCAAGTTGGAGAAGCCGCCGTTGAGTTAATGCGCAACGGGTCTGTTCCGGTTCCAGCGTCCAGAAGATTTGTCCCCGTCCCGCTGGCGGTGAGGTTGCCCGCGAGGGTGGCGTTCCGGCTGCTATCAAACCGCATCGCCTCGTTGGTTCCGTACTGCGAAAGCACCAGCGCATCGGTCGAGGCCGGTACAGACCAAACCCAGTTGCTGACTCCAGACTGGAATAGTCGGAACGTTGAAGCCGTGCCGCTTGCGGTCTGAACGTCGAGGGACGCACCGATTGCGGTCTGTGATCCGACAAGCATGGTGCCGAAAATCTGGCTTACACCCGTTCCGTTGACGGTGAGGTTGCCGCCAAACGTGCCGGCTCCGGTTACAGCCAAAGCAGGCGTGATCGAGAACGTCGTCGAATCAAGCGTCGCGTACAGCGTGCCTCCTAGCGCGACGCCGATCTCGTTCGAGGCGCGCCGGAAAAAGCCCGTATCCTGATCGCTCGTGAATGAGTGCGACGGATTGTTCGCGTTGCCGTTTGCCGCATGGATTGAGCCTCCGGCGTTAACTCCAGCGTCCGGTATAGTGAGACCGTCTTCGTCGAAGTAAGCGACTTGAGTGCCGCTGACCGAGATGCCGAGCGTGTTCGCGGCCGGACGATAAAGCCCCGTGTCGGGATCGTTCGTAAAATGCAGCGAAGGCGAGGCCGCGGTGCCGTCGTCGAGCGTGATGTCGCCGTCGGTCGCGGAGATCGTGATTGAGCCCGCTCCATTCGTGACGTTGATGCCAGCGCCCGCGACTATGTTGCCATTCACCCAACTCGTACCGGAGCCAATCAACAGCGATCCGTTGCTCGGCACCGCCGTCAGCGCGCTTAAATCGGAAGGACCGCCGCCGCCGATTCCACGCGCAGCCGAAAGCGTCCACGTCGATGAATTGCGAGCAGGACGTTCCTTGTTGCCGTCGATGTTCGAGACGTAGGAGTCGCCGTTCCACGTCACGAGATCGAGCTTGTTGTAGGTCTCGGTCGGAAGCCATTTGCCGCGAGGATTTAGCCCGCGAGGTTCAGCAAACTCCTTCCGCAGTTGGTCGATCTCTCCAGCGCGAGGAAAACGAGCAAGTTCAGCATCGACGATTTCCTTGACCGCTTCCGGCAGCGCAGCGACGTGTCCTTCGATCTTCTTTTCGGCAAGCTGACGAAGCTCCTCGACCTTGCGCTCCTGCTCCTTGATCGCGCTATATCGAGCCTGCGTCGTCAGTTCCAGATTCTTCGAGAGCTCGACGATCTTCGCTTCGAGCGCGGACCCGACCTTCGCGTTTGCGTCAACTGCGCGCTTGTCGCAGAACTCCTCCAGCTCGGCGCGAAGCTGCGGCTCGACTTCCTCGATGGTGCGCTCGACCTCGGCGTTGAGATGTTCGCGAAGCGAAGGCAACTGTTCGACGAGCTGCTTCAGCTCGGTGCGTTGAACGATAGCAAGCTCGATCAGCCGTTCGATCTGGGTCTGGGTGTCCATTGTATAGATTAGCTCCGTCCTTTAAGTTGCGCCTGACAAACCGCGTATCGCTGCGCGTTGTCGGGATAGTCCTTGTTCATTGTCGGATTCGCCATGCAGCGACTCAAAAAGTCATCGCCTTTTTCGCCTTTCTCCGGCGTTGGCATGATGAATTGCTGTTCGTTCGACTTCTTCTCGGCCAACTGGATAAGCGACTTGCCCTCCGTCACCGGCTGAATCGCGGTCTCGGCTTTCGTATCAAACCTCCTCCGGTAGTCGATGATGGCATCAAGCCATTGCTCGGCGCTAGGCTTCATTTCCGGCACGAGTAGTTTCTCAACTTCCACGCGAGCAGAAAGCTCGACGCGGTTCTCGTCCGGCGCGCTGTTCTGCTGCCGCTCCTTGTTGAGCCGCTCAACTATGGCGTTCGCCCACGCTCGGCCCTCGTCGCCTCCCCATCCCATCCAAGCCTGCCATCCCTTGCCCTTGTCGGACCACGTTTCTCCGCGCTTGTCGACCTCGTGACGGTCGAAATACGCCTTCATCCGGCGAACCGTATCGGGAGAAAGCTCCTTGCGGTTTTGAATGTCGCGAGCACGAGCGATTCCGACGGCGGTCATCCCGCGCTGCGACGGCGGCTTGCTGGCGCGGACTTCGAGAGCGCGGCGAGCGTTCGACGCCATCCCAGCGGTAGGCCGGTAGGAATCCGCGGCGAAGTTCACCTCGATTAACTGCGCCTTGTCCGGCGATGGCGCGGTGCCGCCGGTCGTCGTCGCGAGGTCTTGCTCTCGGCTGGTGTCGGTCGGAATTTCCGTCGTCGGGGTTTCCTCAGGATTTGCGGTATCGGTCGGGCCTTTTCCAGTCGTAGCGTTAACCGCGTCAATCGCATCCTGCGTTACATTGTCTCCGAGAGCCGCAGCCATCGACGGATTCGCCGGTAGCTGCTGAACGGTCATTCGAATGGCAGTCTCGGGCACGCCATACTTCGTCGACAATTCCTTCACGTATGCAGCCTCAGCGGCTATCTGTTCAAGACGGCCAAAGGCGTCGGTGCCTTCGCTCGCGGCGATCTCCTGTAGCGACTTCGCGCCCTGCCGATTCTCGGCCATGTTTGCCGCAGACTCGCGACCGACATCAATGGTCAGTTTAGCGGGGAAACGCCACTCGCCCTTCGTTGCACGCTTGAGCGCCTGCACCAAAGTCTCGCCTTCCTGCAACGGAGGCGGCGCGAGTTCCCCGCGAGCGATGGCATCGAGGAGAACCGCGTTCTTGATTGGGTCGAGAACCTTGTCTTGCAGAACGCCCTGATGCCGAGCGAACACGCGGTCGGCCGCGGCAAACTCCGCACGAACACTCGGTCCGGTGTAATCCTCGGTGCCGAAAAGAACGCCCTGCGGGATTCCCGTGCCGATAGCGATCTCGTGCATCAGATGCGCGATGAAGCCAGAAAAGGCGTTCGACGGGCGCGACGGCATCAGCTCGATGCGGTCGGCATTGCCGAAGTAACGAATCGTCGCGACCTGCGAGAACTCGTTCTGCTGCTCCTGACCATTCGGCAGCGTGACGTTCGGAGGTCCGGCTTGGAAAAGGTTTCGCGGATTGGCGGTACCGCGATCCGAGAACACGAGCGCGGCCTGCTGCGAAGCGAAGCGGACTCCGGCCTTCTCGGCTTCCAGAATCTCGTTGAGCATCCGAATCGTTCGCTCGCTGCAATGAAAGTCCGTCACGCCACGCATCTGGTCGATGCGGAAGGGATCAAAGTAGTGCGTGAAGTTTTCCGCGGCGATGTCCTCCGCGCCGAAGTAAACACCTTCACGAGTGACGCGATAGATTCGATACGCGACCGGCTTGCCGTACTCATCAACGATAACGCCTTGGAAGTAGTTATCCGATTCGGCTCCGAGCGCGTTAGGATTTCCTATGCGCGTCGCAGGGATCAGTTGAATCTTCAGCCCGCCATCGACACGGCGAATCGCAAAGCCGCAGTCGCCATCGACCGGACGTTCCTCCGCAGCAAGCTGCATGAGCTTCTTGAACGAGTGTCGGCCGCTGATGTCGCACCGCTTGCACCAGTCGTGAAAGAACTCGTTGACGAGGTCGTTGTATTTCTTGTCACCTGTCGTCGGTGAATACTCGTGCGGCGTGAGGTACTGACCGAACTTGCGCGAAACGGCGCGGGCTTGAGGAACGTTTTCGACGAGTTCACGAGCCTCCCACATCATTACGACGCGGGAGCGGGTCGTCTGCGTAGATTCGCTCGGCTGACCGTAGGTTCGCGGAGCGTAAATGCGATTCGTGACGCTCGCATTGTACGAGAAGAGCTCGCGCTGCACGCGGGCTTCAAGGCGCTTCAGCGCATAGGACGGAGCAACGGCTTCAAGCGCCCGCTCGAACCAAGGACGGTTCGCGATGATCGGAGTCGGATCGAACGGCGGGACATTGCTCATAGATTAGAAGCCGTTGAACGAGACGTAGGAGACGGTCGTGGATTCGTTGTTCGCGTCGTCAATCGCGGCCTGCAACTGACCGAGCATAAGATTCAGCTTGTCCAAATCGGCACGGTTGACCGACTTGCCGTTCAAACTGTAGCTCTGATTGAGGAGCACCGCTTGAATCGCATCGAGGACTTTAGTCTTCAGCGTGTTCAGCGTGCCGGTGTCGATACCGAAGAACGGATTAGACAGCGATCCCATTTGAAGAGCGCGCCGTTGTTAAAAGCGGGCGCTTTCCATCTATGGACATTCTCGCAACCTTGCTTCGCGCCGCGCAACTCTACGCTCACGCCGCGCATAATGCCGCCAAGGGTCCGACGTACTTCGCGGATCACGACTTCCTCGGCGAAGCGTATGGCGCTTACGAGGCCGCGTATGACAAGGTCGTCGAGCGATCCATCGGACAAGGCGAAGCGGTGGACTTCGCCGCGATTGGACGCAACGCTGCCGCTGACGCCGGCCGGTTCCCCGATCCGATGACGTTCTCGAACCAGTCCTCGTTCGGTGTTCTGCTCGACTACGAGCGCAAGATTTGCGCCGAGATCGACCGCATTTACGCGGACGCCTCGACTGGCACGCAGAATCTACTCGCGCAGATCGCCGACGACTCGGAGCACCGGCAATACAAGATCGGTCAGCGGCTCAAGTAGCCGTTACGGTCGGCGGCGTGTAGCGAAGGACGTTCGCAATCGTCGCCATACAGAGCAGCATCGCCGAGGTATCGAGGCCGTGATTCGGCGCGTTGACCTTTGTCTCGCGCCATTCCCAGACGCCAGCGCGCACCTCGGTCTTCGTCTCGCCCTTGAGGTGCTCAAGGTAAAGCGGATTTACGTCCGACGGCATTTCCCACTTCAAGTCGCCTTTTCCTTCAAGCGCGGACTGTAGGACGTCCTTGAAGTAGTCGCCGGACCAGTTGTAGAACCAAACGTCGCCGCCGCGGTAATCGCTCGCGTGCGGTTCGCTGAACGGGAAGTTGATGATCTGTCCCGTGTTCTCGTCGCGCATCGTCCACGTCCTTCGGCCGTATCCGCGCATCGAGCGCCAGCCGAACTCCGCGCAGTCGTGGTCCACGTCGGCCGGCCGATAGCCGCGGTCCTGCGCGACGCATTGATCGGCGACCTTGTATCGCTGCTGGATCATCCGTAGGCCGGTGCGCGTGTCTATTCGGCCAAACCAAAGTTGCCGATACCGCGGACCCGTTGCCGTCGAGAAAGCTCCGATCTCGACCCACCAATGGTCCTGCTGGCGGTCGATTGCCATCATTCGCAGCGCCTCGTGCTCGATGGGCTTGCCGTCGGCGAAGTCCGCGACCGCATAATCCGACTTCGGAACGAAGACGTTGAGCACCTTCCGTTCTACGATCCACGGGAGCGCCTGACGCTTCGTTTTAAACTCCTGCCGCATCGTATCGTCGCCCGTTCGGATCGCGTGATTGTGCGCGAGCGCGAACTCCTCGACGATCAACTTCATCGGCCGCGAGACAAGCGCCTCGATGCGGAAGCTCGTGACCTCCTTTGGCGCGGTCGGATTGGTGGCAAGGAAGCGTCCGGTGCGCCGCCACTCGGCGCGTGTCCGCTCCTCGTCCGCGACTTCGTGTCCGCAGCGGAAGCAGCGGAACCGGCAGGACTCGACCGCACGCGCAACGTCCAGCGTGTCGTCATCGCGCTTCGCAGTCTTGTCCCAGACGACGCCGCCGCGGTCTCCGTTTTCAAGGAGATGCTCGAAGACTACCGGCACGAGCTGCTTGCAGCCGGCGCACTCCGCGTGCCACTCGCGTTGATCGCCGGAGCGGTAGGACGAGTCCTCGACGTTTCCGGTGTCCGCGTCCATGACCGGCGCTTGGCTCACGTTGTAAATCTTAGAGCGGCCGACCTCTTCAAACTTGCTCACACGAGCTACGGCGTGACCGTACACCTCCTGCCAGCGCGGGAGCCATATCTCGTCGTTGATCTTGTACCGGATCGACTGCGACTGCTGGGTCGAAATGTTCGCGGGATTGAGCGTGAGAAAGAAGCCGCCGAAATAAATCTCCGTCTGGGAGCGATTCGCGCCGTGCTTCGGCAGCATCCGAGCGACCGGCTTGCACCGTTCGAGGAGCGGCATTAGCCGCGACTTCGCGTGACGCTCGACCATGTCCTCGGTCTGCATCGTCCAACTGATCGGTCCGGCGTCGTTCGCAATAAGCCAAGGCACCCAGACATCTGCGACAAGCGTCCCGCCGATCTGCACGGCCTTGCGGAAGTGCACGCGCCGCACCGCGGGGTCTTGCAGCGCGTCGAAGATCGGAATCAGCCACGGCGTGATCTTCGCGTTGAACGGTCCGCTCGTCGCGTAGCTCTCCGGCAGTTGAACGTGTCGCCGCGCCCACTCGTAGATCGGGGCGCGGTCGGGCTTCGACAGTTGGAACTTTGCGAGCGCTTGCTCGGCCTCGGTCATGTTGCAACCGGCGCGACTTGCGCCTTCCGCGGCCGTCCTCCGCGCTTGCCGTTCAGCCGCGCAGCCGCGGCCTTGCGTTCGCTCTTCACGCGCCCGCCGAGCGTGCCGAGCGCGACGGCGGCGGGATTTTTTGGGGCGTCGTTCATGGTCAAACGGATTGGAGATGTGGCGCGTGCTTCTTGAGGAATTGACGAGCGAGCTTTGCGGTTCTCTCCGTGAGATCCGTCTCCTGTCCTTCTTCGTACAGATCGAGTTCGTGACGCACCCACCACGTCACCTCCGACACCGGATCGCAAACCGAACCCGTCGGAGAAATGATGTAGGACGGATAGGCGATGAGCTTCTCGCCCGTCTTCTTGGCGGCAGGCCGAGCTAAAGCGCGAAGCTCGTTGAAAGCCGCGACGGCCTTTTCCTCGTCGGTCATCGTCTTGGGTGCATCATTCATGGTGCCTTGAGTTGGAGCCGCTCAAATATCTCTGGATGAAAACAGTTGCGAACCTTGCGTCGATCCTCGCACGTCTCGATCCACTCTCCCCAGTACCAGCCAGCTTGAAAACAGTCTGCGCGGCACGTTACCTCAATTATTTTGCCCGTGGCTTGCTTGCGATAGCCCGTGTAGTAGCCGCCGCGATTCTTGACCAATCGCGTATGGGCCATCGTTCCGGTGTACGTCTTGCCGATGATCGCTGTTTGCATGGTCGGGGTTATCGGATCAAGAGCGGCTGAAGATTCCCGTCTTCGCGCAGCGGACCGCAAGGAAGACCGCGCCGCGAACGCCGGTCGCGACGTAGTACCGAGGCTCGCATCCGCGAGCGATGAGAAGTTCTGCGACGAGCGGTCCGACTTCGAGCGGCTCGACGGTGTAGGTGCGGGATTGGATCGTTGTGGTCATTGTCGTTGTTGATTACGAGATGAGGAGAACCGAAGCGCTTTGCTTTGTCGAGAACTATTTTAAGAAAAAAAGGGGCCGGTTTTTAGGTCGGCCCCGTGAGGCTTACCATCCGTTCGCGATGGCCCACTTGTGAATCCGCTCCACCGTATCGAAGTCGATGGGAGCATCAACTCCGCTCTCGTCTGAGTGAAGCTCTCCGGTGTCGACCGCATAGCCCAGAGAGCCGGAGAACTTTCCGCGAGTAATCCAGCATTGACTCGAAAACTCGATGCTCGCTGGCGTTACGCTGACTCGGTATCCGTTGATCGTCGTGGTGGTCATTGTCGTTGTTTTTTTGATTTGGTTTCGCTGTCGATGTGCAGACTAGAACCGAAGCGCTTTGCTTTGTCGAGAACTATTTTGAGAAAAAATTGGGGCGGGTGTTTAGCCCGCCCCGTAGAGATCAGGGAAGCGCAACCGTGAATCCGTGCTGCCCGATCTGCTTCCGCATTGAGCGGCGAAGGATCGGCTCTCCAATTTCAATCGAGTGGTCCTTGACCGCGACCGGCGAAAAATTGCCATCGCGCAGGCAATGGATGAACGGGCTGTATTTGTTGAGCAGCTGAATATCGCAGTTGTAGCGGTACCAAACCTCGACCTCTCCGGTGGTCGCGTTGCTGACCACAAACGTCTCGGTGATTTTGGCGTCGCGGTCGTCGCGAGCGAGATCGGCGCGGGCGAGCGGCTCGTTGTATGAGAGATCGACTCCGGCGGCGATGACAGCCTCGGAGAGCTTCGAGTGGCGGGAGATGATGTTGAGCGTGGTCATGGTCGTTGTTTTTTGTTGTTGGTTTAACTTAACGAGGAAGAGGAAAACCGAAGCGGTCGGGTATTGCAAGAATTATTTTCGAGAAAGTTTGGGGCCGGTTTTTTAGGCCGGCCCCGCGGGAATCACCAGTTGCCTCGATAGGCTCGGCGGCTGTCTCCGCGCATCTGCTGGTGATCGTCGTAGGCCATCGCCAGCGTCTGCTTCTGGAGGTTCTCGCCGAGCTTGCCCTTGGTCAGGTAGAAGCTCGGGCGGTAGTTGCCTTCAGCGGTGAGCAGCGCGGAGAAGGAGCGGAACATCGTCAGCTTGCGGGTGATACTGTCGAGGTGGTTGGCGTTGGTGTTCATCGTCGTTGTTTTAGTTGGTTGTCGTTGTTGACGAGACAGAGCAAAACCCAACCGCTCCGGTTAGTAAAGCACTTTTTCCAACTATTTTTCGGACAGTACGAATCACTCGGCGTCGTCCGTCCGCGACCGCTTGATCGCCTCTCCCTCGAAGGTCGCGATGTTGCCGGAGATGACCTCGCGAATCTCGTCGAGAATCTCTCGGCCTTCGAGGTTAGCCTCGGCCGCTGTCTTTCCCGCGACGCGAGGACCGAGTTCGACTTCGAGCTTCAGTCGCAGCAGCAGGTCGAGCTTTTGGCCGAGGAGCGCGAGCATCTCCTCGACCACCTCGCGGTCGATTGAGTCGCCTTCCTCGCGCCGGTTCTTGTTTCGAGCGAGCTTGATCTGCTCGCGCATCAGGTCGGCCTTGAGGTCGGCGAGCGTCTTCGTCGCGGTGTCCTTGCCGATCAGTTTCGCCGCGCAGAAGGCGCGCCACGCTTCGAGGTTCTCCTTGCGGCCGTCCGGTCCCTTCGCCGGAGCTTCGGTCGGGAAGCGGCTGCGGGCGTCGTAGATTGCTTGGCGGGAGAGACCCAGCTCCCGAGCGAGAGCGGCGGTGTCCTTGACCCATTCCCCGTCGCCGGACTGATTATCGAACTCGGTTAGTGCCTTGCGCTCCGCGGTTGTTAGCGTCTTTCCCGCTCGGAGCTTTTTTGTGATGTTGGCGACGTTTGCCTTCGCCAGAATCTCGGCGGGGTTCTTCGGCTCGTCGGTCATTTAATTTTGCGGATATGACGCTTCAATAATCCATCCTGCAAATTCTCCGAAGCGGAAGACCTCGATGGCGTGTTTCGGTAGCTCCGACGGCGCAAGAGGTCGTTGTGCTCCGGCGAGCGAAAGTTCCTTTGCAATGACATCAGCCGGAGTAGCTCCCGCGGATACCTTACCTGCGAGAGCGAGGCGCTGCATGACTGTCGCGGGATAACCTCCGACCGGCGCGCATTTATCGAAGACGAGAATCGCGCCGCCTAAATTTGTTAGGAGTTGAAGACGCTTTAGAAGTTGCGACCGTTGAAATGGGGTAAGAAACATTAAAACGAGAAAGCAGACGCAAAGATCAAAGCTCTTGTAGTCGTACTCGATAGCATCAGCGCAAACGACCTTGCCCGCGCCGGAATACCTCGCGCACATTTCGGGCGAGGCTTCAATTGCCGTAAGGGTTGCACTCCTGCTTTCTAGCACTTCAGAAATCGCTCGGCCTACGTTACCTGTTGATGCCCCTATGTCATACACCTTCCCGTTTCGCGGAATGTAATGCCGAGCGACGTGCGCGACGAGTCCGGTCGTAAGCTCGTACCACGGTAGTTGCTCGCGGACGTGCGCGTCGAAAGCGTCAGCAACTTCGAGGTTCTTAAAAGTCCAATCTCGCGGAATGTTCATAGCCGAGAGAGAATCCGGTCTCGTACCGTCGCGGCAATATGCATCATCATAACCGGAGGAACAGCGCGACCGAGCCGCTCGACTTGCTGTGCATAACTTCCGCGCAGGATAAAATCGTCAGGGAACGAACAAAGTCGGCGAAGCTCCGCGACGGAGAACTTCCTCCGCTCGGTCGGATGACATACTCCGGCGGCTCCTGTATTTCCGGTCGTCTGGGTAACGCAGGGGCATGGTAGGTCGAGAGCCGGACGCTGTAAGCTGAAATACTTCTCCGACTGCCCTCCGATCTTTACTCGCTCCCATTCCGCGCCGATAGCGTAGCGCGAAATGTCGGTCTCCGGCTCTACTTGAAACGGATTGACTCCGCGCCCTCCGATCCACGGCAGCGCGTCTTTTATCGAGTACCGATACGGCAACGGATCGGGATGCGCTGGAACGCGGTCGAGATCGTTACGAACTCCGACAAAGATTGTTCTCTGCCGACCCTGCGGAACTCCGAGCCATTGCGCGTCAAGGATACGACAAGCGACGCGGTATCCGCATTGCTTTAGCGCCGCGAGAATCTCGAGAAAATAACCCTTCGCGGTTCCTTTTACTAGTCCGCTGACATTCTCCGCGACAAAGACCTTTGGCTGAACGCCGTTTATGAGCCGGACGAACTCGAAGAATAAATCATCAGTTCGCTGTGAGGAGTCGGAATACTTCTTTACCTTACCCCATCCCGATTCCCTAGCTCCGGCGGTCGAAAAAGACGAGCAAGGCGGCGAGCCGTCGAATAGATCGAGTTCGCCCTTCTTTAAGCCAGTTGCGTTAAGTATCTCCTCCGGTCTTACTTGTCTGATGTCGCGGGTATCGAGAATTGTCTTTGGATGATTCGCCCGATATGTTTCCTGCGCGGCGGGAATAAACTCCGACGCCCAAAGTACGCGGAATCCGGCAAGTTTGTACCCGAGCGATGAGCCGCCGCACCCGCTAAAGGTCGAAATCGCGTTGTAACCGTTCCACGGCAGCGAGGCAATCTCGGCCATCGACGGTACAATATACGGAGGCTTGTTCATTCCGCGGGAGCGGCTCCTCCGCTAAACTTGTACCCGCACTTCGGGCATTGATGCTCGGTCTCGATCCCCTCATCGACAGCGGGGAACTCGTCCGGCGGCGGAACTTCTTTCGGAAGAAGTGCCTGTAGTTCGCTTTCCGCGTATCCTACGTCCTCGAGCGGGAAGTCCTCGGCCTTGAGCGATGCGAGAACGTCGCCGAGTTTCTCGTCCCATTCCGCAAGCTCGGCGCTTCGGTTGTCAGCAATGCCGAAGGCGGTCGCTTGCGTGCCGACAAGCTCGGTCCGCACGATCTTGATCTCGGTCCACCCGAGTTCTTGCGCCGCGGCAAGCGTTCCGTTGCCGGCCAAAACAATTCCCTGCCCATCCACGACGATTGGTTTCTGCTGACCGAAGCGGCGCAGCGACGCTTTGATTGCGTCGAGGTTACGTCGGCCGTGCTTTCGCAGGTTCGCGGGGTCGAAAGATAGCGCGGAAAGCGGGATGGATTCGAGTTTCATGCGTCAATTTGTTAAAATTGCCAAACTGGGATTTTTTGGGGTAGGCGTAAACGACC
>Ga0208005_1000730_pt1 | contig 11542 bp, 5 predicted proteins | sample DEB19_08_DNA_3_FD_184530 | JGI IMG/M metagenome (GOLD analysis project Ga0208005, IMG submission 184530) | Aqueous microbial communities from the Delaware River and Bay under freshwater to marine salinity gradient to study organic matter... | ecosystem: Environmental > Aquatic > Marine > Coastal ... | reverse complement strand
TACTTAGTCTATACAGAAAGTCCTAAAATGCCCATAACTGATCCGCGCGCGCGAGAAAGGTCAGTTATGGGAATTCCCATAACTGATTCCCGGGGGACTGCATTCCCATAACTGACCCACAACTGACTCCCGGGGGACCCAATTCCCATAACTGACGGGGCCTACCTACCCTACCTAGCTACTGGTAAATATGCAGTACCATATTTGGCGCGCCCTCCCCTCGGCCGGGTGGCGACGTGCCTGGGAATTCCATATGCACTCTGTGTCTGCATCGCTAAGCTAAACAGCCGCCCCTCTAGGATGCGTGGTATGGTATGATAGAGGTATGGTACCTTTCGCCAACAAGGTGCGCGATGTACCATACCATACCTCTACATAAATTCGCCGCTGTATTATCAACCACCGCCGACCGCCGACGATTTTTGCTCTTGCTAATTGCCACCTCCGCCGCTCAACTATGGCGTCATCATCCACCCCATCCCCAGACCATTATCTTATCTCTAGGCTCTATGGAGTCTGTTGTGAAAGATGCCAGACAACAGTTAAGGAAAGAGGCAATGTACTTTTCACTCCTGACGATAACACCATAAGAAAGCACTTCCTAAAAAATAATTGCTTTGAGGGCGACACCGCACCTAACGCTAGCGACGTCGAGAGAGAATTGGCAAGAAGCCAGAAGGCAATTCATTTGGCAGTCAAGCACAATCCTGAGTTGGCTAGGGGAAAAATTGCTCTCCTATTCCCCAATGGCGGCCAAACCCAAAAAGCCCACGTTTGCCTCAATTGTGGATATTCGGCAAAAAAAAAGCATGTCTTCGACACACACTTCGGACCCCGCAATGATTATGGATGTTTGTATTCATCACACGCTTCAGGAGGAAAGGTTGATGTCTGTATTGGAATATGCAACATAACTTGTCCGAAATCACTTTTACAACAGGCCGAAAACGGTGAATTAATTTTTCCCAAGCGACGACGGCTGAATAATAGTAATCATAATAAGACGGCCAGTCCAACGATTGCCTCTCCCACCGCCACCATTCCAATCGCCCCACCCATACAACGACAGCAGCAGCAGCAGCAGCAGCAGCAGCAGCAGCAGCAGCAGCAATTTATGTCATGTGAAGCACAAATGTCGGCTGCACAGGCAGACACATCCTATGATGATGATGTAGTATATGATGACGCACGCATCAAAAAGGCACTCAGTCCATTTGTGGACACCACATCTACCAATAGAGGAGACAGAAGAAACATCCATTTTGTCGAAAGGCATCGCTCGCTTGTCGTTAAGGTCATTGACCATGAATTTCCTAAACAGAATCCCGATCAATTCTGGCACCAACTTGCTTCGATGTCGTCCACCATGCAACAAGATGGTGACCCACCAATTTTGAAAGTCATAGCAGATGCAGGAAAGGAGTGGTTTACTTCAGGTGCTGCCAATAATGATGTCCATCGAATCACTGCCGGTCATCGCGCACAATTGTTTCAAGTCGGCGAGCCAAAAGCCCCCGACGCAGAGACTCTTGTCAGGGGGAAAACGTTTGTCATATCACCTCATCCTGAAAAAATTGTTACTGAGTGGGACCATCTCATTCACTTCATTGTCAGAAGAAAACCATCACTCATTGAGCAACAACTTAAAGAAGCGGAAGTCATCTACAATTACCACATCTCTCAAAACGAGAGGGAGAGGGATGCCAAAACTAATGCATCACAGAAGATCGTTAATACCAATATTATTGTCGGCATCGTCCTTGCTGCTGTACTTGAACCGCCATCAACTCCCAACGGGATCAACACAATGCAATATTTCTTAGTGTCACGAGCGATAGAATCATCCGGCGATGGAGGTCTTAAATTTAAGCATGGAGGAGGAATATGTTAGTAGTATTTTTATTGCACATCACTCTATTTGCCATCACCAACCTCTAACACACACATATTACTGCATTCCTCATCTCACAGCAACCGATACCAATAATGTTCTAAGACTGATCAGGCACAGCGCTTGCACTTTTTTTGTTCGCAAGTCTACTGATTTCACAAACCATGATGAATTCGACAAGTTTGCAAATGATTTGTTGAGAAAACTGCGGACATCGCTCTCGATAGAGTTTATCTGTAGCGCCATTCGTGTCGGCCAGGAGGTTGCTCATTCCATACCAAGATCCGTTACAAAAGCGTTCGACCCTTCAACAGGGGAGGTGATGTACTACGATGCGAGAATTAAGAAGGATACTTGGAGCAATGCCATTCCAACCACATTGGATCTTTTTCAGCAACACATGAATGCACTCTTTTCAAATCAGCACATCTTGAAACAAGTGTTGAATCCAAATAATGACATGGTCCTTTGTGGGGAAGATACGACCGTGACTGTTGAAGACAAAGAAGGCAATGTTGTTAACACGATCAACATTGTTACAATGCTCATCCCAAATCTCAACACTGACGACAATCAACATATCGTCGATGAGCTCTTCAGCTTGGAGAAATTCGTATTATTGTACTTATCTTCGGGTGCAGGAAGAGGCACAGAAATTAATGAACTGCACTCATTTGGGAAAGCATTCACACTTCTTTTTAACCACCTTCACTTCCAAATGAAACATGCCAAGGGAGTGAATCATGGTGTCGACCACAATGAATGGGTTCACCACTTTGTCCCGCAATCCCTAACACGATTTCTTGTGGTATTAAATCTCTGCATCTACCCAGCAGCAAAACAACTCAACCTTACCATACCCACTCAGGATGATTCCAAGGAAGCAGCAAAGAATATGTTCCACAAAGTCTTCAATGTCGTCGTTGATTCAAAAGGATGTCGTGAATTATTGATTCAAATAGCCAACTATATTGCACCAATATCACTAGCTCCAACAACCACTTCACCCGAGTTTGCCAAGCAATTCCATCACAGTCCATCAATGCATAATTCCACTTACTCAAGCAAACATTATTTTAGATCTCCTGATGGAAGAATAGTCCCATCAGCACTTCAAGTTGCGAGGGAGCTACATGAAGCACTTGGAGAGCGACGAACAAATTATAATGTTAGTGAACACACACATACCATCCAAAATACCATCAACGACGATTTTTACAATCGGTCATTACAACGAGGGTTGCAAAATTCTTCTGTTCAATGCAATCATCACCAGATTACAGGAGCTCGCATAATTGATGACTACTCCAACAAGACCAATGTATTTATACAACTACCACCAGGATCTGGCAAGAGTTTCTTCTTCAATGGAATTAAGCTAGCAAGATACTTCCATGGATCAAGATCAAAGATTACCATTGTCATTTCCCCTCACTGTGCACTACTATCACAACAAAAAATTTTGTCTGAACAATTCTTCCGTCAAACAGACTTGAATGTAGTTGCAATTACTGGCTCTAACCTTGACAATCTCGACCTAATGGAGAATTATGACCTAGTCTTCATCTCCATTCATGCATGGTATGTATTGGCGACAAACAAGGAAAACTTACTAAAGTCATTGGACATTGGCACTATCTTCATCGATGAATGTCATCTTATGTTTTGCGAGTTTTTCAGGTTTGGTAATTCATGGACAGGACTGCAGGATATTCAACGGTTTGGAGCCAAGCTTGTGTGCATGTCAGCAACAATCAACAACTATGCTATTAAAATTATTGCACACTTCTTGGGAATGAAAACGAACTATGCAGTCATTGGCGGTAGTCATGAGTATGAGATACCAAATGTTAGACTTGAGATCAAGAATGTACATCACCGACAGCTTATAAGTCATGTTGTTAATATGATCCAGGAACGATTTGAATGCTCCAAGAATGATTCCACACATGCAATTCATGTCATGACAATGACAAAGAAGGAAGCTGAAGATATTTCAAACCGACTGCAGCAACTAGATATTAAGAGCACTTATCTTACAAGCGATGACATGGTAAGCAGTCGAACAATGAAAATGAAGGAATGGGCAGAAGGTAATCTTGATGTTCTGGTATCCACAATGAACTGTGGATTCGACTGTGGACAATGTAAAGAGGCAATTATTGCTGGAGGAATTCGTTCTGTTTCAGATGCCATTCAGTCAATTGGAAGAGTACGACCACGGCAACAGCAAGGAGAGAAAACTCCAATCTGGTTTATTTTGACAGACCTATCGTGGTCAAAATATGATGAAGCATCTAATTCTTACATTCAGTGGTCTGATGAAGACGATGGGTGGGATAGGCAAGAATGGAACGATCGTGTCAGAGTAATGGAATCCTATAATTTCTTCGACTGTTTCAAAGAAGATAGCGAGAAGAAAATAGCAATTGCCTCACTGAGGAATTTATACCATTTCTCGAAAATCAAGAAAATTATGGAGAACAAACAATACTGTCTACAGAAATGTATTTATAGTTATGTGAGTCGAAACTGCAAACAAAACTGTACGATATGCAGTGTGTGTAACGACACAAATCCAAAAAAAAGAGAATTCAACCGAAATGTCAACGATGCAACTCAACGTCACAAAAACATCCAGACAAATATCATGCTAGTTAATGAGGTTCTCCGCAAATTGAAGAATAAATGCTTTGCTTGTGATAGTACAGAATGTAATGGCTTGGAATGTGCAATGACGAATACGCAGTCGCGGACATTGCCTCTGGGAAAACACATTCAACATTGGTGTCGGGCATGCTTTGGTACAACAAATACAAAATCCTCTTTTCACAAAACACACGCTGAAACTCAAGATCAATTGTGTGAAGTTGTAAAAATGAATGCAGATAGAGGAAAAACTTGTCCAAATTGCGCCATGTTCATTGAAGAATGCATTCAAGAGAGAGGTTCAATAAGTGATCATAACAAAGGATTGGGGAACTGTGACTACAAGCTACGGATACGGAGGATTTTGCTTCATGATGCCAAAGGTAATACAGACAAAGGTAAGCTCTCAAAACAATTGCTTGAGAAAATATGTAACGACAAGAAATTATGGTACCAAACAATGGCGGAAAATATCCAGAAAATCCAGAAAATTCAAAACGATAAATCTAAAAAGTAACTAAATTATTGCTAATGATCAGTAAAATGTATCTGTCAGTCCTGGGTTTGAATCTCTAGGGCTGAGAGTGAATAGGGCAAGGAAGAGGAAAGAATATGATTAGATGGATACTGTTGTACATAATAGGATTGGTTATGCGATAGGGTCTGTGTCACTTACTATTAGTAAGAATATTAAGAGGGGGGTTCACCCGTACTGAAGGTCAGAGGTGGCTTAAATGTTAGAAGTGGGGAAGTCCCCGGACACTAAAAAGGCAGTAGCTAAATATGCAGTACCATATTTGGCACGCCTCACAAACCACAAGTATTAGGTAAACATATAATACCCTACATACACTACATACACTATGTACAATAAATGATAAATACCATACTTACGATACCATACATACGATACATACAATAAATACAATAAATAATAAATACCGTACTTACGATACCATACATACGATACATACCATAAATACCATAAATAATAAATACCATACTTACAATACCATACATAAGATACATACCATAAATACCTTAAATACCATACTTACCGTAGTAGGTTAACATATCATACAAATTCTTAGATATCACTTCATACATACTTTGGGTATTGTACGTTAGTATATCATACTTAGTCTTAGATAGTGATAATAGGAAGTTGTTAGGGAAGTTGTAAGGGGAGTTGTGAGGGAAGTTAATGGGAATGTTGCTATAAAAAAAGTGTTAAAATTCCCTGAGGATCGCTGGGCTCCACTCCTGTGGGAATTCCCTGAAGATCAGACCCGTGGGACTCGATTCCCACAAGATCAAGGCCCAGTACCCGATATTCCCACAGGATACGAGGGGGCCTACCTACCCTACCTAGCTACTGGTAAATATACAGTGCCATAGTTGGCGCGCCTCACAAACCACAAGAAGTAGTATGCTCAGATGAGTGGTGTGTGTGGTACCGCTCTAGAGAAAGCTGCCTGGGGAATTCCATATGCACTCTGTGTCTGCATCGCCAAACAGCCACGTCCGCCCCTCTAGAGAGGTGCGTGGTATGGTATGATAGAGGTACCTTTCGCCAACAAGCCCCCAAGTTTCAGGTTGCGTATTTGAGTACGCTATGCAAGATATCAGGTGCGCGATGTACCAAACCTCTATGTAAGCGCTGCGCTGTATTATCAAACATCGCCGACGAGAGAAAACAATCCTTTTTTGCTGTTGCTAATTGCCACCTCCGCCGCTCAACTATGGCATCATCATCAACCCCATCCCCAGACCATTATCTTATCGCCTCTCTCTATGGAAACTATTGTGAAAGTTGCCAGACAACAGTTAAGGAAAGAGGCAATTGTCTTTTCACTCCTGACGATAACACGATAAGAAATCACTTCCTAAAAAATAATTGCTTTGAGGGCGACACCGCACCTAACGCTAGCGATGTCGAGAGAGAATTGGCAAGAAGCCAGAAGGCAATTCATTTGGCAGTCAAGCAAAATCCTGAGTTGGCTAGGGGAAAAATTGCTCTCCTATTTCCCAATGGTTGCCAAACCCAAAAAGCCCACGTTTGCCTAAACTGTGGATTTTCGGCAAAAAAAAAGCAGAACTTCGACAAACACTTCGGACCCCGCAATGATTATGGATGTTTGTATTCATCACACTCTTCAGGAGGAAAGGTTGACGTTTGTATTGGAAAATGCAACATAACTTGTCCGAAATCACTTTTACAACAGGCCGAAAACGGTGAATTAATTTTTCCCAAACGACGACGGCTGAATAATAGTGATCATAATAAGACGGCCAGTCCAACGATTGCCTCTCCCACCGCCACCATTCCAATCGCCCCACCCATACAACGACAGCAGCAGCAGCAGCAGCAGCAGCAGCATCAGCAGCAGCAGCAGCAATTTATGTCATGTGAAGCACAAATGTCGGCTGCACAGGCAGACACATCCTATAATGATGATGTAGTATATGACGACGCACGCATCAAAGAGGCACTCAGTCCATTTGTGGACACCACATCTACCAATAGAGGAGACAGAAGAAACATCCATTTTGTCGAAAGGCATCGCTCGCTTGTCGTTAAGGTCATTGACCAGGAATTTCCTAAACAGAATCCCGAACAATTCTGGCGCGAACTTGCTTCGATGTCGTCCACCATGCAACAAGATGGTGACCCACCAATTTTGAAAGTCATAGCAGATGCAGGAAAGGAGTGGTTTACTTCAGGTGCTGCCAATAATGATGTCCATCGAATCTCTGCCGGTCATCGCGCACAATTGTTTCAAGTCGGCGAGCCAAAAGCCCCCGACGCAGAGACTCTTGTCAGGGGGAAAACGTTTGTCATATCACCTCATCCTGAAAAAATTGTTACTGAGTGGGACCATCTCATTCACTTCATTGTCAGAAGAAAACCATCACTCATTGAGCAACAACTTAAAGAAGCGGAAGTCATCTACAATTACCACATCTCTCAAAACGAGAGGGAGAGGGATGCCAAAACTAATGCATCACAGAAGATCGTTAATACCAATATTATTGTCGGCATCGTCCTTGCTGCTGTACTTGAACCGCCATCAACTCCCAACGGGATCAACACAATGCAATATTTCTTAGTGTCACGAGCGATAGAATCATCCGGCGATGGAGGTCTTAAATTTAAGCATGGAGGAGGAATATGTTAGTAGTATTTTTATTGCACATCACTCTATTTGCCATCACCAACCTCTAACACACACATATTACTGCATTCCTCATCTCACAGCAACCGATACCAATAATGTTCTAAGACTGATCAGGCACAGCGCTTGCACTTTTTTTGTTCGCAAGTCTACTGATTTCACAAACCATGATGAATTCGACAAGTTTGCAAATGATTTGTTGAGAAAACTGCGGACATCGCTCTCGATAGAGTTTATCTGTAGCGCCATTCGTGTCGGCCAGGAGGTTGCTCATTCCATACCAAGATCCGTTACAAAAGCGTTCGACCCTTCAACAGGGGAGGTGATGTACTACGATGCGAGAATTAAGAAGGATACTTGGAGCAATGCCATTCCAACCACATTGGATCTTTTTCAGCAACACATGAATGCACTCTTTTCAAATCAGCACATCTTGAAACAAGTGTTGAATCCAAATAATGACATGGTCCTTTGTGGGGAAGATACGACCGTGACTGTTGAAGACAAAGAAGGCAATGTTGTTAACACGATCAACATTGTTACAATGCTCATCCCAAATCTCAACACTGACGACAATCAACATATCGTCGATGAGCTCTTCAGCTTGGAGAAATTCGTATTATTGTACTTATCTTCGGGTGCAGGAAGAGGCACAGAAATTAATGAACTGCACTCATTTGGGAAAGCATTCACACTTCTTTTTAACCACCTTCACTTCCAAATGAAACATGCCAAGGGAGTGAATCATGGTGTCGACCACAATGAATGGGTTCACCACTTTGTCCCGCAATCCCTAACACGATTTCTTGTGGTATTAAATCTCTGCATCTACCCAGCAGCAAAACAACTCAACCTTACCATACCCACTCAGGATGATTCCAAGGAAGCAGCAAAGAATATGTTCCACAAAGTCTTCAATGTCGTCGTTGATTCAAAAGGATGTCGTGAATTATTGATTCAAATAGCCAACTATATTGCACCAATATCACTAGCTCCAACAACCACTTCACCCGAGTTTGCCAAGCAATTCCATCACAGTCCATCAATGCATAATTCCACTTACTCAAGCAAACATTATTTTAGATCTCCTGATGGAAGAATAGTCCCATCAGCACTTCAAGTTGCGAGGGAGCTACATGAAGCACTTGGAGAGCGACGAACAAATTATAATGTTAGTGAACACACACATACCATCCAAAATACCATCAACGACGATTTTTACAATCGGTCATTACAACGAGGGTTGCAAAATTCTTCTGTTCAATGCAATCATCACCAGATTACAGGAGCTCGCATAATTGATGACTACTCCAACAAGACCAATGTATTTATACAACTACCACCAGGATCTGGCAAGAGTTTCTTCTTCAATGGAATTAAGCTAGCAAGATACTTCCATGGATCAAGATCAAAGATTACCATTGTCATTTCCCCTCACTGTGCACTACTATCACAACAAAAAATTTTGTCTGAACAATTCTTCCGTCAAACAGACTTGAATGTAGTTGCAATTACTGGCTCTAACCTTGACAATCTCGACCTAATGGAGAATTATGACCTAGTCTTCATCTCCATTCATGCATGGTATGTATTGGCGACAAACAAGGAAAACTTACTAAAGTCATTGGACATTGGCACTATCTTCATCGATGAATGTCATCTTATGTTTTGCGAGTTTTTCAGGTTTGGTAATTCATGGACAGGACTGCAGGATATTCAACGGTTTGGAGCCAAGCTTGTGTGCATGTCAGCAACAATCAACAACTATGCTATTAAAATTATTGCACACTTCTTGGGAATGAAAACGAACTATGCAGTCATTGGCGGTAGTCATGAGTATGAGATACCAAATGTTAGACTTGAGATCAAGAATGTACATCACCGACAGCTTATAAGTCATGTTGTTAATATGATCCAGGAACGATTTGAATGCTCCAAGAATGATTCCACACATGCAATTCATGTCATGACAATGACAAAGAAGGAAGCTGAAGATATTTCAAACCGACTGCAGCAACTAGATATTAAGAGCACTTATCTTACAAGCGATGACATGGTAAGCAGTCGAACAATGAAAATGAAGGAATGGGCAGAAGGTAATCTTGATGTTCTGGTATCCACAATGAACTGTGGATTCGACTGTGGACAATGTAAAGAGGCAATTATTGCTGGAGGAATTCGTTCTGTTTCAGATGCCATTCAGTCAATTGGAAGAGTACGACCACGGCAACAGCAAGGAGAGAAAACTCCAATCTGGTTTATTTTGACAGACCTATCGTGGTCAAAATATGATGAAGCATCTAATTCTTACATTCAGTGGTCTGATGAAGACGATGGGTGGGATAGGCAAGAATGGAACGATCGTGTCAGAGTAATGGAATCCTATAATTTCTTCGACTGTTTCAAAGAAGATAGCGAGAAGAAAATAGCAATTGCCTCACTGAGGAATTTATACCATTTCTCGAAAATCAAGAAAATTATGGAGAACAAACAATACTGTCTACAGAAATGTATTTATAGTTATGTGAGTCGAAACTGCAAACAAAACTGTACGATATGCAGTGTGTGTAACGACACAAATCCAAAAAAAAGAGAATTCAACCGAAATGTCAACGATGCAACTCAACGTCACAAAAACATCCAGACAAATATCATGCTAGTTAATGAGGTTCTCCGCAAATTGAAGAATAAATGCTTTGCTTGTGATAGTACAGAATGTAATGGCTTGGAATGTGCAATGACGAATACGCAGTCGCGGACATTGCCTCTGGGAAAACACATTCAACATTGGTGTCGGGCATGCTTTGGTACAACAAATACAAAATCCTCTTTTCACAAAACACACGCTGAAACTCAAGATCAATTGTGTGAAGTTGTAAAAATGAATGCAGATAGAGGAAAAACTTGTCCAAATTGCGCCATGTTCATTGAAGAATGCATTCAAGAGAGAGGTTCAATAAGTGATCATAACAAAGGATTGGGGAACTGTGACTACAAGCTACGGATACGGAGGATTTTGCTTCATGATGCCAAAGGTAATACAGACAAAGGTAAGCTCTCAAAACAATTGCTTGAGAAAATATGTAACGACAAGAAATTATGGTACCAAACAATGGCGGAAAATATCCAGAAAATCCAGAAAATTCAAAACGATAAATCTAAAAAGTAACTAAATTATTGCTAATGATCAGTAAAATGTATCTGTCAGTCCTGGGTTTGAATCTCTAGGGCTGAGAGTGAATAGGGCAAGGAAGAGGAAAGAATATGATTAGATGGATACTGTTGTACATAATAGGATTGGTTATGCGATAGGGTCTGTGTCACTTACTATTAGTAAGAATATTAAGAGGGGGGTTCACCCGTACTGAAGGTCAGAGGTGGCTTAAATGTTAGAAGTGGGGAAGTCCCCGGACACTAAAAAGGCAGTAGCTAAATATGCAGTACCATATTTGGCACGCCTCACAAACCACAAGTATTAGGTAAACATATAATACCCTACATACACTACATACACTATGTACAATAAATGATAAATACCATACTTACGATACCATACATACGATACATACAATAAATACAATAAATAATAAATACCGTACTTACGATACCATACATACGATACATACCATAAATACCATAAATAATAAATACCATACTTACAATACCATACATAAGATACATACCATAAATACCTTAAATACCATACTTACCGTAGTAGGTTAACATATCATACAAATTCTTAGATATCACTTCATACATACTTTGGGTATTGTACGTTAGTATATCATACTTAGTCTTAGATAGTGATAATAGGAAGATGTTAGGG
>Ga0208005_1000725_pt1 | contig 11616 bp, 8 predicted proteins | sample DEB19_08_DNA_3_FD_184530 | JGI IMG/M metagenome (GOLD analysis project Ga0208005, IMG submission 184530) | Aqueous microbial communities from the Delaware River and Bay under freshwater to marine salinity gradient to study organic matter... | ecosystem: Environmental > Aquatic > Marine > Coastal ... | reverse complement strand
AGAACATAGGTCTTTTTTTTCCTGATTTGGCGATTTGTTTGATCGCTGAAGGAGAAAAACGAAATAATTAAAGTAGATTACTTTGATTGTATGTGTTTTCGTCCCTAAAAGTAGGATAAAATAGAACATTGGTCTTTTTTTTCCTGAATTGGCGATTAGTTTGATCGCTGAAGGAGAAAACGAAATAATTAAAGTACATATATTTTTGTCTGTTCAATAATTATCAGTTTGTTTACAACTATTATACTAAAAATCGTGAATTAGGATAGAATAGGACATAGGTCTATTTTGTCCTTATTGATCGTATTGATTTGTGAGCATTGCTGTGATTTCATTGAAATGAGGATATAAATTCGGTTGGTCTATTTCGTCAATGATTATCATTTTGTTCACTCCTATTATACTAAAAATCGTGAATTAGGAAAGAATAGGACATAGACCTATTTTGTCCTGATTGATGAGTTGTCGCTATAAAGAACCACAGTTCTGTCAATCCTGCTGTGCATTTGGCAAGAGGTGTTTGTGGCTTCATCTGAGGGTTCGATCCCACCTCAGTCTATTGACTGAGCTGTGGTTTTGTTCTCATCTTCATTTTTTTTTATCATCGCCAGTTATCACCGAAATCGTTTTGATTTGTGAGCGTTGTGGTGATTTGAGTGAATTGAGGATATAATGTTCGGTTGGTCTATTTGGTCAATAATTATCAGTTTGTTTACTACTATTATACTAAAAATTGTGAATTAGGATAGAATAGGACATAGGTCTATTTTGTCCTTATTGATCGTATTGATTTGTGAGCATTGCTGTGATTTCATTGAAATGAGGATATAAATTCGGTTGGACTATATCGTCAATGATTATCAGTTTGTTTACTACTATTATACTAAAAATCGTGAATTAGGATAGAATAGGACATAGGTCTATTTTGTCCTTATTGATCGTAATGATTTGTGAGCATTGCTGTGATTTCATTGAAATGAAGATATAAATTCGGTTGGTCTATTTCGTCAATGATTATCATTTTGTTCACTACTATTATACTAAAAATCGTGAATTAGGATAGAATAGGACATAGACCTATTTTGTCCTGATTGATGAGTAATTCTAGAGCTAATTACGAAATCACTACTATTATACTAAAAATCGTGAATTAGGATAGAATAGGACATAGACCTATTTTGTCCTGATTGATGAGTAATTCTAGAGCTAATTACGAAACATGAAAAAATTTATATGATTACAGTGATAATTACAATATGAAGATAAGAATTATATTGTAAATGGTTAAAGAATATATTTTTCTCTGTTTTTCTTCCATATCTCAGATGGGTTACGAATCATGTCCACAATTCTTTCCTGTAAATCATTGGTATCATGTATTTGAATCTGATTCAACATTGATGAGACATATGTCCGACATGACTGAATTTTTTCTTCATTTAATTCCCGCTTTGTTTCCAGTGACTTTTGCATCAAATAATTTACCCATGCTTCTCGTTTCACCGCAGCTTGTGTCCTGGATCCATCCTGACAATAATGACCATACATGAATCTATCTGAACTGATCTGTCCGTCAAAGAACAGATTGGAATCCTTGGGGTATGGGGTTTCTTTCGAAACCGTACCAATTGTCTTGGCACGACTGGCTACAGTATATGCTGTTCCCGGTTTTTTCTGTTCCCAAGCAATATTATTAATGTCCGCTATGATGTAATTGATGTGATCGTCTACATCAAACCCTGCTTCAAATCCTTGGAATTTATGTATGGTCGTTGCCCAGGCAAGAACCAGCGGGCAGTATCTAACTATACAACAGTTTTTGATACAAAATTGTTCCTGCATCACTATGGGAACGTGCTGCCGGAAGTGATTCAATTTGTTAACATGTTGAAATCAAGAAAAAAAATTACTTTGTCATGAAATCTCCTGACTCACTGATGGATTATTTCTGTCCCATGGTAGTGCATCCTTGTGTTTGAACCCCGGAAAATCAACGATGACTGCCTTGGGTAGGAAATCATTTTGCTTGTCATTCGGACCGCAAACAGTATCATAAACGAAGTCTACGATTGTTCCTCTTGCTCCATTAAACAACCCGGCTTCGGGGACTATATTATGACCCGAAATTGCGACTGTAGCCCCGACACATAGGTCTGTATGTTCAACTACATTGGTTTTTTTGTCAAAGTGATGACGGTAGACAGAGTTGGGACCCTCTGCCGAGTTTCGTGCACTACGCCATTGACATTTCAGCATTGCAACCGGGTTATTTGTTGCCTTAGCAAGATTTACCAGTTTTCTCTCATTCTTAACATTTTTTTCGTCGTTCTTGGTAAAGAGAAAGATGGTTTTGGGGTGATTCTCTAGGTAATCAATGAATGGTGTGTTGTTTGCATGGTGGGCGAGGCTCTGTAACATTAATCTGTCGGCGTCATTCTTGGTTGGATAGCCTGGTCGAAGGTTATCTAGGATCTGCTTGAATTCTGGATCATCTTTGCTTCTGTAATTCTTTTGCAGATGGAAAACCTTTTGCGTGAGATCATGTATGAAAATATCGTGACCCCTGTTTACGAGCAATTGCTGGTCCCTTGGTTTCTTTTCGGGTTTCTGACCATAGAGACTTGACTCTTTCGCGAAACCTTCCACTGCACCTTCTTCTATAACAGGTGGCAGTTGGAAGTCGTCCCCGAATAACAGTACGACAGGTATGCCGGCCCAGGATTCTTGTCTGTTTTGGCTACCGAACGAACAATGACGAACATTCCGTTCTGCACCACCCATGAGCATGGATGATATCATGCTCCTTTCGTCGATGATGAGGGCAAGCATATTTCTTAGCTTGGCAGCCAATTCCATTTGTTTCTCTGCTGATAAATCTTTTGACAGTTTTTCATTACCGACTGGAAGACTAAGACACCGGTGCAGCGTGCACCCACCTACATTATAAGCAGCACCACCAGATGGAGCCGCAACTTTTACAGCATCGTTTGTTTTGGTGAAATTCCTGATGAGGGATACCAAGGTGTTAATGATGAACGATTTCCCTGTCCCACCACACCCAATGATAGTTGCCCGTAAGGGAACATAAGTTGGATCATTTGTAAGAAATTTTATGATCGCCTCCATTGCACATAGAACCACAATCTGTTGTTCTTCATTGAGGTCTTCGAGTTCATATGTAGATCCATCCTTTTTCAAGGGGATTATGAGATCACGGGTCGTTTTCTCTGTGTCATTGCCGTAGAAAACTTCCTGTAGGTATGATGTGTATAAATCTGGACGCATGAGATTGTTTGCCCTTTGACCTTTAAAAAAAGATGTCGACCAATCATGATCGATGCCCAGGTCTACTTTTTGATCAGCCAAAGTTTGGTTCAATTTCAATCTGTTCTGGGCTGACAAATGACGACTGTGCTCCCACATAACATGTGCTTCCAGTTCTTCCTCATCAAGTTTGTCTAGGTCAACATTTTCGTTATTCTTTGCACGCTTGATAAGACATTGATGACGGTACTCCTGTGAGTATGTTACTGCACGGTTGTACTCTGATAACACTGGTAATGGAAATTCTTTTCCGCCCATCATGGAATGAAACACACGTAATGTTTCGTCCTTGTCGTCCAGTAAACCCTTGAGGGGATTCCGGATACTCCATGGTTTATGCATGGTCAAAATGCCACGTGCATAATCATAGTCAGCGGGGTATCTTGGGCGACAATTGAGTCCTTTTGGTAATAGAATCCTGGCCTTCATTCTTCCTGTGACCTTATCTTTCTCGAATTCATTTACCCGGAACTTCTCATAGTAGTATTCACTTAACGACATGTTCTCTAGACTTGGAGGGCGATAAGTATAACTTTTGACGAGATCTTTGGATAATTCAATCGCAGAGGGTGGTTTGTTTCTTCTACGAAGATATACGGCTGGACCAAGACTCACGTAGGCGATAGAATCAGAACAGATCCACAAGTCCATTCCTGCTATGTGATGAACAGCTTCCTGAATGCTAATTTGACGGCAACCCATTAATTTATGCAACGACCGTTTTGCGATGGAACTGATGTGGTTGAGACTCTGGTCGTTGGCACTGTTTCCAAGGTGACTATATTGAGTCATGAAAACAGGAGATATTGGTAGATAACCTCGAAATTTCCTGAAATGTTGACTCACCTTATGATTACATTCTGGATAGTACTTATTTCTTGCTTGGTTGTTTGGTTGGTTTTGCCTGTATACGAAGTACAATATTTTGAGACAGCCTCGATTTCTGAGACGTCAGGGATGTCTGGGTTGGAACGATACACCAGCAGTTGTACATCAGCATTAGCCCTCCAGGCCTGTAACATAGTCCGACTGTGTTGGACGATATGTCGTGACTTTTCTCTTGGTAAGAGAAGGTTTTCAACACCTCGGTGATCTAACTCAATTGTGGTTTCTGATTGATGTGCCTTTCCAGGAGTGTCACCATGATTCGATGTAATTTCTGTTCCAAAACCAAAACGACAGGTTCTCAATTTGATGCCTTCAATGTCGGCATCACCGAGACAGTATTCTGTGCAGGAATGATGCATGCAATCTTGCACGAGATGTCGATGATCTAGATCAATATCCATGCATTCACTAAAATGAGCACCAAGAGGTGAATGTGTAGTGATGGACTCCGATCTCACTTCTGCATTGAATTTTTGATGCTTGTCATCAAGTTCGATGTTAGCTGTCAACCCAAGATGTTCCTCTGCGTAGTTTTGCATAACCAAAATCTTGTCTTCTTCTGTTTCTGCCTTGTAAAAATCCGACAGATATGCTTTATTTTTCGCAATGCCGAGAATATGCAAGTGAATCTGGCCACGACCACTTGCAAACTCAACCCGGCCCCAATAATATTCGAGATCCATGACTTCACGTGCAAATCCATCCATGAAGACTTTCGCTCTATGCATGAAGTATTGATTCACATAATGAGGGTACTTCCTGGCGGCTTTGCACATGGCCCCGTAATTGGCTTTCTTAAGGAGTTCGGACTGCCTGCAATTGACATCAACAGACTTGCGTTTGCGTTTCCGCCCAGATGATTTGTTATGTTGCTTAACCGAACTGTTGTTTCCATCCAATATATTTTCCTTGTGGTTCTCAAGGGTTGTATACATTTCACGGAGGTCTGGCCACCAGTTCTCGGCGCATGTCAATGTGATAAAGTGGGTGGGTGGACCGTGACTTTTGGACACATGGTAGTCTATCCAAGATCGCAATTCACTTGTTTTTTTGCGCCAATAACCATCACTCCCCTTGATTTCTGCCGAAAAGTACCGAAGCTTAGAGATGAAAGTGAAGTCTCCGTTTCTGATTTGTTCTTTCAATTCCTCAACTGACGGTGGATTAGATCCAAACCAGTTCTTGTCTGAATTTAGGAATCCCCCCTTATTGTTATTTTCGTGCCTTTGAATGATATTAGACAAATATAACATGAACATTTGGTCTTCTTGGAAACGACCATCACAGTATTGCATGAGATGTCTTGCATAGGAATGAAGGTTTTTTACGGGACCAGACATATCTTTGATACCGCCTCTTTCTTCATCATATAGATCACCAATTCCGCCAGGAAATAACCAAGGCCAAGCAGAACTGAATATATTGGCAGTTGAATCATATTCACTGATGGATAGATAAATTAACAAAATGAAGAGAATTTAAAGAATATGGGAAAATTTTCTTGAATGACTTACTTGAGGGGTTCGTCTCCATGTTGTGGGAACATGAGCAATTTTCCTTTCTGTTTCGTGGATATTGCAGTGTCAACTAGTTCATCCATGAGTTCAAGCTGAACAGGGTTTGTGCCTAGTTCACTCCCGTTGAAACCAACTGTTGTAAAGTCAAGTTGTGGGGCGTCAATTACAGGTTCCATGCATTGAACTTGCGAAACTGCTGGCTTTTGTGATCTAGAAACCTGTTTCCCGTTGACACGGATGTTACGGATTTGTCCAAACATAGACGTTGATCCCGACTCTCCAATCCAGTCCAATTTTGATTCAGAGATCGTGATGTGCCGATATCCACAGTGATGCAATTTCAACCACTTAAGCGCATCCAACACAACTTTTTTTCGGACTTTGAGATGACTTAAATGCACTGCTGTTGTTTCACTGTTGCCCATTTGACGAATGAAGGTTACTATCTCCGAAGGAAGACGCGGCAAATCTGTACAGACATCCGTTAAATCTTGACGGAAGGCAACACATTGACCTGTCAATGCATAATAGCCATGGCTGAGATGAATACTTGGTATGAACGGAGCGCATTTGCGGATTAACAGTTGTTCAGATATTGTCAAGATTGATAGCTCTCGAGGGATGTCGTATCGGATGATTTTCTGGTTGTTCTCATTGAGTAAATAATCATCAAAGTCTGTTGCATTCGGTTTACGCTCATACCAGATAGGAAGCAATTTCTTGTCGTGGTAGAATGTATCAGGTATATCTGCGTTTGTGCAAGAGATGCACTTGTAAGGCTCGTTTGGGTCATAAGTAGAATCGACCTCATTCATGTGATTTTCCATGCAGATTGGACATTTCTGAATCTTCAAATGCTTGACATCATGTTCGAACTTCAGTGTGCCTTCAATACGTTTCATTTCCTTCTGTGACGTTGCTTGTTCTTTGTCCTTCTGTATTCCCGGAATAAATTCCTGCACTCCATTAGCATTGATGAAACTCTGGAAAAAGGCCACTGCAAACATGATTTTCAGTGCGATATAGCTGGTTCTCGTACGGATGCTAAAGACATCCCGATCCAAGTGTTTTTTCCTTGCTTGGTACATGCTCTCTGTTGTGCTTTTGATAAGTTCGAAGAACTTGGTTGTGTTACCTATCTCAAGGCACACTCGGTACAATCGATTCAAAAACAGTATTTCACCCGGGACCTTGCTAGGATTCAACCAGCTCAAAAAAGAGGATCGCTGATTGTTGTCAATGTGTCCAGTATGTTCCTGACGAGACTTGAATAGACTGCGATGATAATTCTTGGTGTCACACTTCCTCTTTCTCCTGGCACGCATATCGGTGTTTCGTATCTTTTGAATCCGTTTTGGATCCGGGATATGCTTTTCTGGTGATGTATCCAAACGAATGTTAACTGGCCTGTCGGGTCCATCGGCAGCATCTTCCGTTGGAGTCATGTGAAATTCAGATAGATTCTTCCATTCCCGTAAAGGGTTCCATATAGGTTCCTTGGTAAAAGGATCCATGCCTGCAACCCTGCGTACCATATGTAATGAATGAATCAGGGTGTCACCATTGTTCAGAATAACAGTGTGTGTCTTCCCGTCTAACTCGGCACGGATGCCGATGACTACAGCACGTTGAATAAAGTGGGAAGGGTACTTGTCAGAGTTCATGTCTGTTGATTGTGGAATGTATTCAATGATATCCCCCCTTTCAATGATGGCCCACAGGAAGGAATAATTCAGCACGTCAGGCAAGCGCAACGACACACCAGCCGAGTTCGGTACATCACAGCAAACCTGAATCCTGTCATTTTCAAACATTTTTGTCAACGAAGAGATGAGAATGAACAGTTCTGTCCGGATTCTCCAGACATCCAAGGGTGTGAACCGAAATAACTTAGATGCCGTGATCGAATGTTGAAAGTTAGGATCAAAATCTCGGGTGGAAACTTTAGTCCAATCGAGGAGCATGACCGAATGAATCAATTTCAAACCATGGACGACATTATTCTCATCGCCGTACTGGAATGGAACTTGAGATGAATACGACAGCAGTAAATGTTAGACCCCAGGCCTGACTTAACATGAAAAGAGAAATAGAACGGCTCACCTTTTGGAGTTGCGACTTTCAAATTTCGATAATCAAATTTTTTGGCAGACTTGTACTTTGTATCAAGTTCCTTGACTCGATTCAAAAGTGATCGTATCTTGCGGTAAAGTCTCGGATAATCTGCACCGGACTGATGTGATTGTAATAGCAGAATGACAGGTGTCCCTCTGGAATCATAATTGACATCGATAGCCGCAATAGGATTCATCACGACAATTATTGAAAGGCGATGATGTGACATGAACGGAAATATCAACATTTTGGAGATCAAGATATTGGGATACAGCGCCATAACCGCTCCGGCTGACTTCTTGACATCGCTATTCATGAGATCTGATACAAACTGAACTGGAAATGTGGCTATATTTTCGCATGGGACTTGCGAACTCAACCTGTGGTGGTAAAACAGGAAATATTAAGACAATTCGTTGAAATATCCTGATTATATGATGAACAGGAGAAAATGGGGCAATGTCGTGAAATCTCCTACTTACCATGATGTCCATAGGTCAACGACTGCAGGAGTGGCATTCTGATGCGGGTAAAGCGAAAATGCATCCTTGTTAGTGATGGCAATAGGGTACCGTTTTAACCCATGCATGAATTCATCTTCTGATAATAACTGCTGACGGGACCGCATCATATTCAATTCATTCAAATGCGTGGCCGCATATGGAATAATCGAATCTGCGGTGTAGAATGGAAAAGAGAACCTAATCTGATCAGGTTGACTTAAATGTTCTTCGAGACTTGATGGCAAATGCATTGATTGTTGCTCGGGGAGTATTTGGTCTTGGATATTGAGTGGTTCAGAGACAGTGCAACACGAGCATGACTCATTAGAAATTTCACCGTCACAAGACCTGTATTCACTGGTAGATTGACTGATTGATGTATCCTGAATAAATGCATCATTGGCTTGGATTGACCTTATGACATGCTGGATGTGCCTCCGCGATTGTCGCGAAGTAAATACGATTTGGTCATTCTGAAAGAACCAAGTCCAACGTGCATTCGATGGCAATTGTTGATTCAGTCCAAGACTATCTCGAAATGCTTTTCTCAGGTGGATATCATCATTGGTTGCCAGTACAAATGGTCGGATAAACCTGAGTTCTGGGCTTTCACCTGATAGTGATGATTCTATCATTGACAAAAACTCTTTTGTGATTGTGAATGAAGTGTGAACAAAAGGATGTGTATCAACCAATGTCATGATTACCACAGAGTGGTGTGTTTGCAAGTGGTGATCACCGGATTTGAGCCTGGTGTTCGGGACTAAGTTTTTTGGACTGATGTACCGCTTTTCACCTGAAAACCTAGTCGGTTGTCCAGTTCTTTTGGTGCTCAATCGGACAAGAAATTTACCACGGCCGTAATCCATATTGGGGAAAAATTGAGTGATGATACCGTCTCGGTTGTTGATAGAATGGTCTTCAGAATTAACCACAGTGACATAATCTTTGGCCCCGCGGAAAAGAACATGATAAGCATGTGATGCCTGTCGCACTGCTTGTTTTGAATACAGATCAGACTTCAAATCGATGACATTTGAAGCTAATTCACCACCTGTGGAAGATATGTTGATATTTGAATCTTCAACTTTTGCATCAATAATGAGCTTGATCAGATGAATGTAACGAGATTCTTCAGAAATGAGTGCTTTCCAAACGAGTTCATTTTTGACCATGTTTTTGACAACATAGTTCACTCGTTTCTTATTGATCTCTGACCGTTAAAACAAAATTGAATGAAAAGGAACGGTAATGTTAGATAAGATGGCATTGTTTACAATAACTTCATATCCTGTTCAGAAATCAATTCTCTACCAAACTTCTCAAAACTAACAATCATCCAATCCACTGACAAAGACAAATTTTAACGAAGAATGAAGTACACCCCTAATACTGTTGCTAGTGAACTCCCGGCTCAATCTGATTCCAACAAAATCCCATAACAAAAAATTTGGTCTGTATCCCTCTGCATTTTCAATCTTGTTGTCCATAAGGCCTCACTTCAGTCTGATTCCAGTCTGGGTAAGTCTGGTGCGCCCGAGCCATGATAGCCTTCTTGAGATCAAGAGGAAGTTCCGTCCAATGGTTGTAACCGCACTGCTCCATGAGGAACTGCTTGATGTGACCATACGTGATGATCTTGTCCAAGGGAACATTGTACTCGATAGAACAAGTAGAGAAGGCTTGTACAAGCTTTGTTTGGAGAAACTGGGCAAACTGTTCATGCGTGATTTTTTTCTTCTTGCCAGATATTCCAGTCTCCATGTTATACACGTTCTCTTTGTTGCACCTTAGCCAATCTGCATAAATGGCACCAATCGAGGAGTTCGCCTTGAAGTTGGATGCAAAAGTCTTGAAGGCATCATTCACGTACTTATCCACAGAAGCCATGCCGTTTGGAACACGAACTCTGAAAGATGGCTTGTTGATTGTCCACCCATTTTTGCTTGTTCTGTATTCATGAGGGTTGCTTTGCTTACAAAGCGCGATGTCATCAAGTGTTTCAAGATACAATGGAATAGCCATTCCCTTCGGTTTGAGTACTGTGTTCACGAAAGGGACAGTCAACTCCCTTAGGAAAGCAGCTTCAAAGAACCAGAGTGCAGGGTGAATCCGTTCCATGAAACACAGCGCGTATTTCTCGTTGTAGAACTTGTGAGGGATGAGGTGTGAAACTAGAAGCTTGACACCCTGAGAATTGAATGCGCGTACCCCTTCTTTGTTGAAATTGAATTGCATCTGCGACATATCCATCATCTCCGATCCGGCTGCCTCAGCTGAAATGCTACCATTAGCTGACTTACCAACTGCTCCGAAAGAAGACATATGTGCATTGCGGAGCAAAGAACCAGTTGTCTGGGAGTTACCAGATGTCATCTTGTACTCAGCTTCATTAGCATTTGCACCTGCTTCCACGGCAAGGCGATCAGCAATAGTATCTTCCATGGCCATCATTGTCCCGAGCTTTACACAGTTGTCTTCCTCCTGGTCCTTTGTGAAGCACGTTTGAGTTGGATGACCAACCGAGCGTAAATAAGACCGAGTGGTCAAAGGAGATCCATCCAGCTTTGTGGGTGATTCAGGCAACGGAGATGTGCGATCAAGAGATGCGAGTCTCAAAGAAAAAGCTTCGGCACTGTCGAGACGTGGAAAAAGTTTCCACCCGAAAACATCTGTTTTCTCACTCAAAACATTAATAGCACGACCTGTGGAGTCATTCTCAGAACTTTCCAATAAAACAACGTCATAAGTCCTGAATAGGACAACCAAGAAGGAAGGAACCGGATTCTTCGAAGGTATTCCATAACTTGAAGCGGTTAAAATGAAGTCACTGACAACGTCTGTATCATGACTCAATTCACCGAGAATCGCAATTCTGTCGATAAGCAAATTACAACAATGTTATTGACATAACATTGAGAAATTGTAACACACTATCAAACATTGAATTCTGCTCACCTTTCGGCAGAAATTTTAGATGGATCCGGAGGAAGATGAACAGACATATCAGCTTTGGTAAGACGATTCAAGAACTGCTCAGCCAGTGTGGTGTCATCAAACAATTTCCAGCAGTGATACGAGCTATTCTCCATATTCAAATTGCCTACTTCTTTGAGTGCTGATGAGTCTTGAGCTTTCAACAAACGTGCGGTGCCATCATATTGAAGACACACCAGTACAGAATTGACATGACTGACACTTTTGCCTGTCAAACAACCAATCACATTTTCCGTGAACAGATGCAATGTAGCCTTGTCACGATTCATCTG
>Ga0208005_1000722_pt1 | contig 11632 bp, 13 predicted proteins | sample DEB19_08_DNA_3_FD_184530 | JGI IMG/M metagenome (GOLD analysis project Ga0208005, IMG submission 184530) | Aqueous microbial communities from the Delaware River and Bay under freshwater to marine salinity gradient to study organic matter... | ecosystem: Environmental > Aquatic > Marine > Coastal... | reverse complement strand
GTAACGGAAAAATACCAGAATCAGATGATGAAATCGAGCGACTTATACATGCAAAATTAAGAGGACGATAGACAAATGGTGGTAAATCTATCTTTAAAAAGATAATTTACTAAAAATGGCAACAACCAACACACTCAGTACAAAGACCCTACGTGACAAATATCGTTCCGCACAAATCCAGCAAGCTCTCCGCAATCAAGTAGTTGCAGAGAAGGTTTGTATGGTAGACAGAACAGGACTCAAGACCATCTCAAGCCCATATATCACCGCAATGAGCACCGTGGTGCAAGCTGTAGTAGGTACATACACACCAGCAAACATCACAACTACAGACGATACCCTTACGGTAGCGGATGAGTTCATTGTATCTGGTCAAATCAAAGGATTTGAGGATATTACTGCAAACTTTGACCTATTCTTCACTGCAAATACAGCAATGACAAATAGTGTCGTTACTGCTATCGACAAGTGGGTACTTAATAACCTCTGTGAGGATGGTACAGGAGCATACACCACACCAGCAGGAGGATTCACAACAACTGCAAACGTACTCGTTATTATCTCAAACATCATCTCAAAGTGTGCAGGTTACGCTGATGCAATGGGAGGAATGTACGTTGTTGTAGAAAACACAGACCTCACAGGTATTATTCAGGCAATGGCAACCTCTGGTTTCCGTTACGCTGATGACATGCTCACCAATGGTCTTTATGGTCAAATCTTAGGTGTAGACATCTACGTTGTTCGATCTGGTACATTCGTAGACGCAACAACTACAACCGTATCTGGTACAAAGACATGGACAAACTCAGGACACCGAGTAGGAGGAGTGAAGAACGTTTCAACCTACGCGTTCCCACGTGGTCTTCAATTTGAGGAGAAGGGAGTCACAGGAGTGACAGGTAAAGAAGTTGTCTGTTATGGACTTGTTGGATTCAAACAGTGGACACCAACTTCAGACCTAACAATTGACATTACACTGGCATAACCATTTAACAGCCCTTTTGGGCTGTTTCATGGGGATATAGCCACCAATATGTCCCTAGTAGACAGCTCAAAAGATAAATAAACAACATGGCAAAAGAAAAAGAAGAACGAGAGGAAGTATCACAGGCAAAGGCAGATTTTATGCACTTGATCGAGGTATACAAGGCACAAAATCCAGCGAAGTACGAACTTAAGAAGGACGAACTACAACGAAAACTCGAAGCAATTGCATAGTTTATCAGTAACACTCATACAAATGACAAATAAAATCACACTAGGACTCGCAGGACTCGTAATCTTGATTCTTGGTGTATTTCTTCCACTTGGTAATAGTGGGAAGACAGTAGTAGAACGTGTATCTGATAACACTGTGGGCGCACGTAATACACCCGACCTCGCAATTGGAGAGTTCCAGTTGTACTCGCAAGGACGGCCAAACCTCACACAGGCAACAAACACAGTTATTTGTTCGTTGCAGTCACCAGCAGGCACAAGTACGCTTATTGCAGGTGGTATCAGTATCCTTACTGCAACATCAGCACCTACCTCTGTATCAATCAGTAAGTCAACTACAAACGCTTCTATAGGTACGGTTATTGCTACGACAAGTGTTGCTTCAGGTGCTCAAGTTGTACTTGATACCTCGTCAACGACTGTTAGTTCAGCAACGATCAGGACATTTTCACCAAATACTTTCATAAACTTTGCACAGCAAGGTGGAGGAATCTTGAACCAAACAGGAGAATGTAGCGCGCTCTGGCACGTTATCTAGTCTTCGCGCCCTCTTAAGCCGTTAGGGGGGCGTATAGAACAGATAATAAATAACCATGGTATTTTCAGACACAACAAACAACCTCGGAATACTGCAACAAACACGTTCTATGATGCGTGTTGATGCTACTCAGTGGCCAACATACAAAGTAGTCAACTCATGCAATAACTGGCTTGATACGGTAGCAGGGTACGCAATCGGAGCAGATAGAACCTTTCAGTGGGATGATACCAACCACTCTGAACTACCTATCGGAACGACAAACCTTGTAGCAAATCAAGCAGAGTACTCATTCTTGGTAGACGAACAAGGTAACCCCATCATCACACTGACCCGTATCGACATCCTGGATAGTGACGGAAACTATAGGGAACTCAAAAGTATTGACCAATCAGAGATACCCGTAGCCTTAGACGCACTGTATACAACAACAGGTAAGCCCCTCTACTACGACAAGATTGCTGACAATATCGTCCGACTCTACCCAAAACCCGCAACTAGTGTTACGAGTGGACTCAAATTCTACTTTCAGCGTGCAGGTAGCTACTTCACTGCTACCGACACAACAAAACAGCCAGGAGTCGCGCCTATGCTTCACCGAGGGTTTGTCATCGCGTCCGCATACGATGGAGCTTTAACCCTTGGACTGGCTAACCTCAATGCCCTTTCAGTTGAAATGCAGAAAGAGGAAGAGAAGATGAAACAGTATTTCAGTGTGCGTAATAATGACGAAGTACGACGCTTTGTACCAGCACAACAATACAATAAATAAATATGGCGATAAATAACCTCCCAAAACCCACCACTACATTCAATAATCTGGCAAAGCCTACTACCACCTTTGTGAATAGTGATAAGCCCTCATTTACACCTCTATGGTCTGCAAGTGTCTTACCATGGCAACTCTCGACACCGTGGCTTACCTTTGGAGAAATTAGTAATAGCGCAAAACCCGCATGAGTACTATAACGACACTCGCAACCTCAGATAATGGTGCTGTATCACGTACCACAATCAATACAAACTTCACGAATCTCAACACAGACAAGATCGAGACAAGTGTTCTTGATACTGACACCGCTTTGACTGGAAACAGTGATACTAAAGTGGCAACACAAAAAGCTACAAAAACATATGTGGACACCGTTGCAGGACTCGCTACAAAGGTTGGTGTAGGAACTGGCCCCGCTTCGTCAACCACACAAACCATTACACACTCACTTGGACGTGTACCGAGTGCGATTCATATTTATGGAAAGGGGCTACTCAAAGGTTCTGCTTCGTCACAATCAGGTGGTACAAGTGATGGTATATATGCTTCAGGGAATTACTGTGTGTATGCAACAGCATCCGTAACCGCAGGAGATAATGCAATAGGGACTTCGACATCATTTTCTATATATTTGAGTGGACTGACCGCAGTTGCTACAGAAGTCCATGCCACGGGAGTTATACAGAACGTTACCACTACCACGTTTGATATTGTGTGGACGGCAAGTGCTGACTGTAGTACTGCAACCGTATTCATGTGGGAAGTGAAATAATCTATGAGTAAAACAGTTGCAATAAAAATAAATAACTTCTCAGGTGGAATTTCAGACGACCCCCGAGAAAATGATGCAACAAAGTTTCAAGTAGCGAAACACTTTGATGTCTTCTCAAACCCTAGCAGACTTACTCCTTATCGTTCCCTCGAAGCTGACACGAATGACGGGTCAACAGCAACAGGAATGAAACAATACTTTGTACGTGACTTCCTCTTCCATTCTTCAAGTGCTAAACTCTTTGGACTTGGACAGACAGGAGCAGGACTTACGAAGATTGTCCAAAAAGCAGATGCAACAACAGGAAACTGGTCTTTACCCGCGACCTCAGAAGGAAATGGAGCCGTACAGAACGGGTGTTTTGTTGAGTATAAAGCGTTTCTGTTTGGGTTTCAGGGTACTAACCAAATCTTTAAGTGGGAAATTGCAACGAATACCATCACAAACAGTGCATCTACCACAGGCGTTTCAATTACCTCTATCGCTCAGGGGCTAGTCTTTCAGGACTACCTGTATTTACCGTATAACAACAAGATATGGAGAGCTACAGACGCAACAACATTCTCAGACGCATACCTCACACTCCCGACTAACTTCAAGATCACCTCGTTAACTGCCTACGGAAAGTACATAGCAATAGCCTGTGCGCCTGTGTCTACCTTTAATGGAGTTTCTAAGGTATTCCTCTGGGATGGAACCAGTACTGAGGTACAAGAGGCTATCGACTGGGGAGAGGGAGAACTGAGGGTACTTGAGACAATCGAGGGGTACCTGGTTGGAATTACAGACCGTTACCTAAACAACTCAACAGGAGCAGGACGTGGTTCGATGATTATTCAGATGTACTCAGGGGGTGTACCACAGGTAGTGAAAGAAGTATTTACACAAGCCCTCACAGGGAAAACTATTCCAATTAGCAAGGCAGTAAAGAACAACCGTCTCTTTTGGAGTGCAAAGATCATGACGAACAGTGCGGGAACTGAATACAATGAAGGTATATGGTCGTTTGGACGCAAGAATGTCAACTATAACTTTTCGCTTAACCTCGACATCATCGATGAGAACGTAGACACGGACGGTATTCAGTCTTTTGGAACCGCAGGAAACTACTTCTTTGTTGCCCACTCAGGTGATGGGTCTATTGATAAGACGAATGATGCATCAACCTACGCCTTTACCTCAATTTTTGAAAGTCAGATCGTTAACTTTGGTGCTCCTGATGCTGACAAGACACTCCTTGCACTGAAAGTATCATTTCGTAAACAAGCAACGGGGGAGAGTTTAACTGCAAAATACCGTGTTGATGGTGCTACCTCATGGACTACAATCGGTACTTTTGATACTGATGCGACACTTTCAAAGACCTTTGTTTCAATAGAATCATCAGGTGATGCCTTTGCGTCAGGGAATGAATACGAGTTTCGTCTTGAAAGTACAGGTGGTCTCGAGATAACAGGAATGGAAGCTATTGCACGTATAAATGACACCGTATAATGCCTAACGACTCACAAAAAAGAATAGATCAATTAGAAAAGGACTTGCAAGCCTTATCTGATGAATACTACCGAGGAAACTTCTCATCCTCTCAGGACTTTCAAAAGTATTCACGGTTTAACACACGGTTAAAAGTACCTACCCTTGGCACCGCACCAACAACATGCGAGATAGGTGAGGTGTACGTTAACTCTGCAAGTGGAAAATTGTACGTGTGTTCTGCATCGAATACGTGGAGTATAGTAGGTACACAGGTATAAACGCGGTATAATTGTGAAAACAACATGAATTGCTACAAATGTAAATCAAAAGAAAACCTTACTAAAAACTCAACCTATACAAATGGTAAGTTCCAGTATGTTTGTAGACAATGTAATACCGAGAAACTTAAGAAATATAGAGCGACCACTATCGGTAAGAAGAATGTATTTGATGCTGTTGCAAGAAGTATTGCAAAATATCCAGAAAGGCAGAAGGCTAGAAAAATAGTCTATTTTGCAATAAAAGCAGGTAAATTACTAAAACCAGAAATTTGTAGTATTTGCAAATCAGAAAAGGAATTATTCGGCCATCACACTGATTATTCTAAACCATTGGAAGTTGAGTGGGTTTGCAGGGATTGTCACTTTTCTCTACATTCTGCAATAACTGAATCAGATAAATAATATGGCAACTTCTACAAAATCAAAGAGCGTAAGTTCACTCAATAAGACGCTGAAACAGACAATCAATAAAGCAAAGGGACTTGGTATTGATACAAGCAAAGCAGAATCAGTATCAAAACAGACAGACAGACAAGGAGGCACCGCATACAAAGGGTCAACCGAGGACGTAAACTATCAGGCTTCCCAGAAGGGGGTTATAAATGTGGACACACTAGGGAAAGGTGCGCCGATCCTCAATCTACCCGAGAAACCCGTACCCACAGGCTTTGACAGTGCCATGCCCTTTAGTGTCACGAATGACTCACTCGATGCGTCAAATGCACGTCAAAATCAACTCGATGCAGGGTACTTGCAGAACCAGATTGACCTTAAACCACCCTCCTTAACTGATGAATACGCAAAGGCAGAGAAGGAAGCGGGGATCAAGAAGCTCGAAAACACGGTTAGTAGCTATGATGCACAATTAAAGGAGATCGGCGCACAACGTGACGCTCAAGTCTTGTCTCTTGAAGGTCAGGGACGGGGACAGACACAGGGCTTTATCGGTGGTGAACAGGCGCGTATCAATCGAGAAGCAACAATCAAAGCGTTACCGATACAGGCTCAGGCTGATATAGCTCAGGGGAATCTTGACCGTGCCAATAGCCGTCTTGATAAACTCTTTTCTATCTATCAACAGGACGTACAGAATCAGTTTCAATACAAGAGCAAGGTGGTGGAAGCAACGTACTCCATACTCTCAGGTGCAGAACAACGGCGTGCTACACAACTCCTTGCAATACAGAAAGAGAAGGCAGATACAAAGAAAAGCAATATCGATTATTTGAGACAGTTGAGTGCGGAGGCGCGTGATAATGGAAACTCAAACGCACTCTCGATGCTTTCAACGATTGACCCGAACTCAGATAACTTTGAGAGTGAAGTAGCGAGAGCGTCACAGATGATACGAAAGCCACAAGTAGCGTCAAAGCGGGATACGCAAGTAGTCAATGGGCAATTAGTAGACATGCAGACTGGAGAAGTTATATCTAACATTGGTGGGAATATCCAAAAACCACAAACACAAGCACAAACAGTTGCTCAGGGTTATGCTGACAGAGCAAGAGAGGCTGATGCAATAGTAACAACTTACGGTAATCAGTTTACTGGATTGACTAGCTATCTTGGACAGTCATTACCTAACTTCTTCAAGAGTTCAGAAAGGCAACAATATGAACAAGCTCAAAGAAACTTTGTAAATGCAATTTTACGACCAGAATCAGGTGCTGTTATCTCTGATACAGAATTTGATAACGCCAAGAAACAGTATTTCCCACAACCTGGAGATGGTGAAGCGGTAATCGCACAGAAAGCTCAAAATAGACAGACTAAAATTAATAATCTCTACCAAACTGCAAACACAGCACAGCCTGTTTCAGCAGGTTCTATTATTGAAGACGGGCAGGGTAACAGGTATAAAGTTGAGGCTGACGGTGTAACACTAACACCTGTATGAAAATAACAGACCTACAAAGCTACAAAGTAGTTTCAACACCAGAGACTAAAAAACCACCGAAGAAAAAGGAGGACTTACTAACCAAATCGTCAAACGTACTTGGGTCAATCTTCCCTGGTACTAAAACCATAGGTGAGTCTATCGGTACACTTGGACTTGCAGGGAAACAAGCACTTACTGGAGATTTTAAACAGGCGAAGGAAACACTTAAAACACAGCCATCAGTGCCAGAGCTTATCGGTGCATATACTTCCGCAGGTGCACAGGCTTATGGTGTAACAGGTGGAGGTCTTGGCGGTGGGGTTATTTCAGATGCACTTAAATCCGCAGGACTTGGCGCACTCATTTCAGGTGGTGCAACGGCTTCCGAAGGTGGATCAGTAAAAGATGTCGCAAAATCTAGTGCGGTTGGGTTTGGTGTAGGTGGTGGTCTTTCTCTTGCTTCATCAGGTGCACAAGCAGGTCTACGGAAAATTGCTGACTCACTCCCCGAACGCTTTATAAACAGCGCCACAGGACAATCAAAAAAGGAACTTCTTGCAGGTAAGGGAATATCAAAGTATGTACTTGAGAATAAGAAAATAGGTACCACACAGCAACTTATAGATCAATCACAAGAGGCAATAGACAAAGCAGATGAATTTATAAACTCAGCTCTTAAATCCTCAACTGATAAAACTATCAGATTAGATACACTTGTGAATGACATTGTGGGTCAAGTAAATGGGGCTGGTGGGACTGTAGACGCTACAGAGATCAAGACAATACTTAATACCCTCGCGCCTCAAGTAAAAGGGACACTTGCGAAAGATACACTTACGCTTGCAGAAGCGAACACACTACGATCACAACTCGATAAAACCTTAGGAAGTAATGCTTTTATTAATGCACAATTACCTTTTAACAAGGGTGTGCTTAAAGACTTCACGAACTCACTTAGAAACACAGTGAAAGACACCGCACCTATTGGGGTTCGTGATGCTTTCAACACCTATTCCAAAGAGATAACTTTGCGTGACTTACTACTCTCAAAAAGTGCACAAGCAAGTAGAAACCAGGTGATCGGTCTTGGTGATATGTTATTCGGTGGGTTTGGTGGAGTGAGTGGTGGAATACCAGGTGCTGTTATCGGAGTTGGAGCGCGTAAGTTTTCAGAGTCAACAATAGCAAAGACAGGAGCAGGCGTAATTATTCAAAGTTTAGATAAGTCTCTCAGCCCTATTCTTGCACAGTTAGAGCCTACCGTAAGGACGGCCATACTTACTGCAATCGTGGACGCTATGCGTGGAGATCAAAATACCACGACACCACCACCACAGAGATGAATATAAATACGTATACCATAAATGCACAGTATCACACCAAAATATAGAAACAAGAGTTTATCAACACCTTTACAAACGTGGTATAATTAAGAAAATAACAAAAACATGAAAAACATATATAAATCAATAGTCACAGGGGTACTCACACTTGCACTTGTGTTAGTAGCTGTACCACACAAAGCACAAGCAGTCAATCTTGATCTCTTTGGAACATTAAGAGGAACACCAGCCACGGGCGTAGAAAGTGCATCGTCAACAGCACTTGATACCAACCTCGCAACAAATCTCGCAGGAGAGTCCGCGTTCTTTAATCGACTTATGACCCTATTGTTTAACTGTACACCAGTGTCTACGACCACAGACTCTACCGTAGTCGGTCAATCAAATCTTGCATGGTACTTCATCTCAGGACAGTCCGCGTCTTCTTCAATCGCCTTTTACGATGGTCTTCTAAACACAGGTGTACCTGCTATCGCTGAATGGGGTATTCCAGCATCTACCACTGTGACTGCTTTCCCTCAAAGAATCACAGGAACTGCCTTTAATACAGGTATCTTCGCAGACATTACAGGAACGATGACACTAAATTATTGTTATAACAACGCAAGCTAACCCATGAAGAAACTGCTTCTGATTGCACTGTTTCTCCTCTCAGGACATACCGCGTATGGGGCTACTGTCTATTATGCTGATCCGAATGGCTCAGGCTCTTCTTGTACACAGGGGACACCGTGTACGTTCACACAATGTACGAGTACCGCTACGACAGGGGATACGTGTTCACTTAATGCAGGAACCTACGACCTCGGATCATCAGGCGTAAACTTGACCAAAAATATCACGTACACGTCTACAGGTTCAGCGTGTTCCGCCATTATCACCTCAACAAATACGACGCGCACGATGGGTCTTAACCCTGCAAATAATTCCACACCACTCATTGTGCAAAACGTCTCGATAAACGGGGATAGCGCACAAAACGTGGTACAGATCGGGGATCAAGCGTTCGATGCAGAGGCACAAATAACAGGCAACTGTATAACCAATGGTGGTACGATTCGACATATTGCTGATTTTTGGACACGGGGTACCGTAAAGATCACGAACAATACCCTTACAGGAACGATCGGAAGTGCAGGCGCTATTTACACGAGTGTGACTCCATCAGGATCAGGAAAAAAGCAGGTAATTACGGGCAATACCATCACCGCGACCATGAGCCAGAATAGTGCGATACCCGCTATCTATGTGGGGCGCGTCGTTGCATCTACGATTCCATTTTGGGGATATGTCGCAAGTAATACACTGAATATAACGGCGCCGTCATCACTAGGATCGTCAGCATCAATTTATGGAATACGTATTGACCGTATTGCAACGGGTACAAGTATCAATGGCGACATACAGCCCATGATTGTTGAATACAATACCGTTACCGTAACGGCAACAGGGGGGACGGTAAACGACACTGATGCAATCATGGCTTCAGCAAGCGAATCACAAGCAACGAGTTATGGCGTTATCATACGAAATAACACGGTAACCTGTAATTCACCCGTGACACGGTGTATCTCAGTGGGCGCCGATGCGTCGACACCATCATTTATTGACAGTGCGCGTGTCTACAATAACAAGGTATACGGTACCTATTACAACGGTTCTGCAACGCCACACGGTATCTCATGCGGTTCGGTAAATGATTGCCAGGTGTATAGCAATTATGTACAGGGATCGAGTGCGTCAATCCTTTCAGGTGTCGGTACAAATGCAAAGATATTCAGCAATATCATCAATGGGGGAGTATATGCAGGGCTTTTAGCAAAGGGGAATATTTCCGCAACATTTGCCAATAATCTTGTAGTCATGGATGACAGTATCCTCGGTGCAAAAATAGGGAACTATGGGTGTATTGGAGTAGCATCACAGGGTGCAACGAATACAATTGCGACCACTTTTGTAAACAATACGTGCTTTGTGAACTCAAAGAGTTCAACTGCGTGGAAATTCACACAAGTGGACCCATCACAGACTGCTACCTTTTTAACCAATAACTATTTTGCAGTACCGACGCTAACGACCACATTCAGTCATCAAGGTACAGGATATGCAACGGTAGACGACTGGAACGCGCTTGCAAATGTGGAGGGAGAGACAAATGTAAACCCAAATATACGGGGAGGGCAAACACCACCCGTTACCGCAAACCTTGAGCAGTTCAAATTTGGGTATTCGACAATCAATTCTAATGGGACGGTGTTGCGTAGTTTCCCCTATGACTTTCGTGGAAGATCGTTTGGATCAAATCCAACACGGGGAGCGTTCCAGTATGGGTACAGAGATTTTACTAGTAGAAATTAACATTTATGAAAAGACTTTTATCAACACTATTTGCACTCATACTTATACTTGCACCAATCGCAAGTGAAGCACGAACACCAGCGACAGGAATGCCAAAGTTCAACAGCTATTCCCCGCGCGAGTTTGTATATGGTGGTTCAGCGCATTACAACGTTGTCCACAACCTCATGGAGGGAGATGCGTCACAGCTCACTGTACAAAATACACCGAATACAACAGGGTGTGTAGCGACTGACTCAGGAAGCACCACCGTTCTTAGTGCTACTTCATCAGGTACAGGCCGATGCTATCTCTTCCAGACAATCACCTCATTTCTAAAGCCAAATACTTACTATGTGTTTGGGGGAGAGTTTTCTGGCGTAGTAGGAACATTCACAGGTGTTACTCATGCACTTTCTGGTACGGTAGCAGAGGGAGGCGGAACGCTCATTAAAAGCGCTGATGGGCGCTATGCGATAGGTTTTAAAACTCCATCGACAGTATCTGCATTACAAGTCCGAATTGGATGGGGAACTAATGCTGATGAGACGCTCTTAGCAGGGGACACAATCACTGTAAAGAATCCGTTTTTATACGAAATCCCAACGCTTGCAACACCGCCAAATGAATACACATGGAAGACCGCAGTTCTCCCCTACGACAATACCAACTCAACTTCTTCAGGGAACGTCACGAACGGGGCAACAACGACACAGTACACATTCCCTTATAAACGTGGTGACTCAGTTCTGATAATCGGAGACTCTTTCTGTAATGACTCAACTGACTATGCAGAAATCCTCCGAGATGTTTCAAACCGTGCCGTCTATTACAACTGTGTATCAGGTGCCACACTCTCAGATGAATACACCCAGTTCACCCAATGGCTTGCAAACCCAGACGTGGAAAAGTCATGGTATATGCGTCCTAAGACCGTAATCTTTGGAGGTGTCATCAATAACATTCAAGCGGACGATACACTTGCGACCATTCAGACTCAGACCATGAATCTC
>Ga0208005_1000718_pt1 | contig 11669 bp, 14 predicted proteins | sample DEB19_08_DNA_3_FD_184530 | JGI IMG/M metagenome (GOLD analysis project Ga0208005, IMG submission 184530) | Aqueous microbial communities from the Delaware River and Bay under freshwater to marine salinity gradient to study organic matter... | ecosystem: Environmental > Aquatic > Marine > Coastal... | reverse complement strand
GCCGGTTTGCGTCCGTTGCATCAGGCCAAGTTCAAGACGGGTGAGTATGGGAGGCTCGTCACGCTTACGTTCAAAGGAGAGGACAAGATGGCGGAAGAAAAGATCGTCGCCGCTTCGGTTGAGACGGGGGACGCTCTTGCCGTCAAGCGTCTCTCTGAAAAAGTGGCGAAGCTGGAGGCCGAGTTGGCCACGACCGAGAAGCAGCGCCGCGCTGAGCGCGTCGAAGGCAAGGTCAAGAATGTGAAGGTGCCTGCGCTTCAGGATCACTTCCGCGCGCTCTATTCGCTGATCGCGGAAGATGGCGCGCCGAAGGTTGTGAAGTTCAAGGTCGAAGGTTCCGAGAACGCATCGGACGTTCCGACCGAGCGTGTGCTCGATGACCTTGTGGAGCGGGTCAATGAGAAGGTGGCAAGCCTTTTTGTTGAGATTGGCGCTGGCCGCGCTGATCGTTCGCTTGGCGTGGACTTTGGCGCGGACATGCCTGCCGGTGAAGCCATCGACGCCAAGGTCAAGGCGCTGATGCAGAAGTCAGGCAAGACCTATGCGCAGGCATGGGACGCCGTGCTCAAGGCCACGGAAAACAAAGAGCTTGTCGCTCGCTATCGTCAGGAGGTTCGCTAATGTATACCGGCGAAGATTTCCGCATCGCGTATCGCGCGGCGGCTGACCTGCGGCTCTTCCAGTATCGCGCGGTTCGCGTGAGCGCGGAAGGCGCGGTCAATGTGGCATCCGCCATCACTGGCACCAATACGTTTCTGGGTGTTCTGTTGAACGCTCCGAACACGAACGAGGCGGCAGAGATTGCCGTCGCGGGCGTTGCCAAGATGGTTGCCAATGGTTCAATCACGGCGGGCGGTCTTGTGACGCACTCGGCCTCTGGCTACGTGACGGCGGCAACGTCGGGCACGCCGGTCATTGGCCGTGCGCTTGGCACGTCGAGCAACGCGGACGATGTTATTCCGGTGCTGCTCGCTCCCGTTTACTCGGCTACGGCGTAAGGAGGACTGACAAATGCCTTTTGCTTCAGGTCGCGGCATTAAGTTTGACGTGCCGCTTTCGCAGCTGGCGGTGTCAGCCTTCGCTGATCCGTCCAATGGCACCGGCTTGATCGGTGACATGATTTTCCCCGCCGTTCCGGTGGAGCGTCAGTCCGATGTGTATTACATCATCGAGAAGGACGCCTTCCTTCGTGACTACGGCAATCAGACCTATCTCCGTGCCCCCGGCGCGGCGGCGAAGAAGGTTGAGTGGACCGTTTCGTCCAATACTTTCTATGCGGCCAACTATGCGCTGATCACGGAGCAGGCGCTTGAAGATCAGCGCAACGCTGATCGCGCGGTCGCCCTTGAGGCGAACGCCATCCGCCTGTTGACTGGCCAGCTTCGGCTTGCGCAGGAAATCCGCATCGCGTCACTGATCACGTCGATCAGCAACGTGGGTTCGGGTGTTGCGCTGTCAGGTGCTGACAAGTTCTCGGATACGGTCAACTCGGACCCGATTGCGGTTGTCAATACGGCACACGCGTTCATCCAGCGTCAGACTGGCCTTACGGCCAATATGGCGATCATGGACTTCTCGACGTATCAGACGCTGCGTCGCCACCCGGTGCTGCTTGACATGTTCAAGTATACCAAGGGCGGTCAGCTGAATAACGAGGAAATTGCGAACGCTTTCAGCGTTGAGCAAATCCTCGTTGGTCAGGGTGTCTACAACGCTCGCCGTGAGAGCACGTCGGCTGCGGCTTCGATGGTCAATATCTGGGGCAACAATCTTGTGATCGCGCGCGTTGATGCAAACGCCGTCGGCCTCCAGACTGCAACCCTTGGCCTTCGCATGCAGTGGACGCCGGAGTTCTATCCGGCCAACTTTGGCGTGCAGCGTTCCGTTGAAGCGGCGGCTGGTCAGCGCAAGGTTGAAATCTTCGAGGCAGGTCACTATCAGGATGAAAAGGTTGTGGCGCGCGACTTCGCGTATGCCATTACCGGCACCCTGTAAGGAGTGAGGGATGCTTAGGGTATTCACAAAGGACGTTGGCCGCTACCAGCGGGGCGACGTGCGTGACTATCCAAGCCACGTTTGGACGGATATGGCGGTGAAGGTCGGGCAAAGTCTCGCGGCCTTCACTGCCGATCCATCCGAGCACTTGGAACCGCAAAAGCCGAGCCTGAAAACGAAGAAAAACTAAGGGGCTCCCATGCCTGTTATCAATCGAGTTCCGGGGCTAATCGCGCCGGGTGTGCAGTATCTCCCGCTCTCCGGCCCCGGCACTCCGGCGGCGGGCCAGACTGTTCTTACGTCTGGCGGCACGACTGTTACGGTGAGCACGACGCTTGCCCGGTCAAACGCTATCGTGCAGATTTTGAGCACGCTGCCTGCGAGCGTCGGCACCAATTCGGCTGGCTACATTCTCGTTAGCAGCTTGGTGCAGGGCGTCAGCTTTGCTTTCGCGCGCAACAACGGCGTTGGTGCAGGGTGGAGTGAGACGATCAACTGGCGCATTTTCTATCCGACTGCGGTTTAACTTTGAACGTGTGAGGGCTGACGATGGCGGTTCCGATTACTGCAACGACTGTGACGATTACATCGGGCACGTCGGTTAGCTCTCCGTTCACTGTTCGCGGCGGCATCTTTAGCGGGATGTTTGTTCCGATTTTGAACAGCGGTTCGATTGTGTATGCGGACGCCAGTTATCTGGGCATGGCGTCGGGGGCGTTTGGCGACGTGACTTCGGCTTCGTTCATGCCGATCACGTCCGCTGATCGTGTGTCGCCTTGGGCGTTGACGGTTGTCAATTCAACGCAGGCGGTGGCATTGAGCACGGACTTCCATCCGTTTGGCACGATCCGGTTGCGGACTTCGGTTGCGCAGTCAGATGCGCGTCATTTCATTATTTTCACGCGGCCTGAATAACGCGCGGGGGGCTTAGGCCATGGCGCGATCAAGGCACAGGCTGACAAAGGCGATCACGCTCAAGACGATCAAGCCGACTTTGGCGTGGTCGCAGGGTGCGGCTTATGCCTTTGACTTTCCCGCCAACGCGGCGCGGTTTACTGACCGCCCTGCGGGGAATTTGCTGACATCGCCGGAGGACTTCAGTGCGGCGGCGTGGACGAAACTTGGCGCGTCCGTCGCCGCTAACGCGATTGCGGCCCCGGACGGCACGCTTACGGCGGACCTTTTGGTCGAAGACACTTCAACCGGCACGCATATTACGCTGCAAACCGCTACCGTCACGATCTCTACAGCCTACACGCTTACACTTTTCGTTAAGGGCGGGGGGCGAAATTGGGTGCAGCTTTTAGAGAACGGCGGGTCATCAAGTAACGCATATTTTAATCTTTCGGCGGGCACTGTCGGCACAGTCACTGGGGTGGGCGCGGTTGCCAGCATTGAGGCATTATCTGGTGGCTGGTATCGTTGCCGCCTGACATTCACCACCGGCGGCGCGCAAGTCGCCGCAAACACTCAGGCTCGCATAGCAACCGCTGACACAGTTAATAGTTACACAGGCGACGGCACGTCTGGCATTTACGTATGGGGCGCTCGCCTTGAGGCTGGCAGCGTTGCGGCGGATTATCTGACCCGCGAGGCGCGGTATTATGCGCTTGCATCGGTTCCCGGCTGGACGTTCAGCCGCGCGAGCACGGGCTATGCGCTTAACAACGCGGGCCAGCTTGTGTCGTTTGCGAGCGGTGCGCCGCGCATTACGGATCGCGGGTTTCTGGCGGAGGGCGCACGGACGAACCTCTTGTTGCAGAGCCAGACGTTCAATACAACGTGGTCGCTGACGAATGTAACGGTTACATCTGACGCCATTGCGGCCCCCGACGGCACGCTGACTGCGGACAAACTTGAGGTAAACGGCGCGTCTCCAAATGTTGTGCAAAACGCTGTTGTGGCCGCAACGACTGCCACATATTCAATCTACGTAAAGAAAGGCAGTGGCGCGACGGACGCGAACCGCTTTCTACTCCGCAACAACACAACGTCAACCAATCTTGTCGGAATTACTTTTAATTACGACACGGCGGCAATCACATACACGACCGGATCATCAGGCGCATCAGTTGAGGCTTTAGCGGACGGCTGGTATAGGCTGGCTCTGTCAACATCCTCTGGCATCACAAGCGGGGACACGATCAGATGTTATCCGGGCTTCACAGGTTCATCTGACTCGATTGGCGAGTTTGCATATTTCTGGGGCGCTCAGCTTGAAGCCGCCGCGTTCCCGAGCAGCTACATACCGACGACCACGGCCAGCGTTACACGCGCGGCGGACAGCCTAAGAATATCAAGCGTCACCGGCCTCACGTTCCCAGAAACTCTATTCGCGGAATTTGAGCGCGTGGTTGACACAGGCACGACAGAAACGCTTGTGCAGATTGACGCCGGGTCAAATAATGACCGCCACGTTCTGCGCATCAATTCCTCTGACCAAGCGCAGCACGACATAGGCTCTGGCGGTGTTTCACAATCCAGCATGAGTGTCACGGGCGCGCTAGCGTTGAATACGATTTACCGCGCGGCGTCACGCTGTGAGACTAACAACGCAAACATTGCGCGCGGCGGGACAATTTCGGGCGGGGATGACACCTCGGTCACAGTCCCGGCAACGCCGACCGATATTCGATTTGGCAACGATACGGGGTCATCGCTTGCGGCTTTTAACTACATCCGCAAAGTTGCGATCTTCGCCCGCGCCCTTACAAACGCCGAACTTCAAGCGATAACGGCCCCATGAAATGATCGACTATCTCCTCAGCTACGAAACAGAGGCCGCTGCCCTTGCCGCATTGACCGGCACGCCCTTTGTCATCAACACAGGCGACGGCTTGGCATGGAACGCGAGCACCGTTTTCCCGGCGCTGAAGCTCTACACACAGACCGCGACCTATGACGCGGAAGGCAACGAGACCGCGCCCGCCGCTTTGATTGACGCGCAATTCTGGCTGGTCATTTCGCAAGACGCGCCCGCGCCGGATGAAACGATTACCGCGCTTGACGCCTGCCAAGTGGCTGCCAATCGTGAAGCCGCACTGGCTGGCGAGCCGTTCATCTTCCAAACCGGCTTGCGCGCTGATCCTGCCGTGATCGCCACGATTGCGCGGATTGACGGGCTGCCTGCGGGCAGCACCTATCCGTTTGGCGAAGCGCGGATTATACCTTAAGGGCCTGACTTGAACGACCATGGAGAGAAACACATGCATCTTGATATTGCTCTTGTAGTCCCCGGCATGGAGGTCAGCGCCGACTGCCTCCAAACCAAATCACTTGGTGGCAGTGAAACGGCGGGCCTTAGCATGGCCTTTGCGCTTGCCAAGCTGGGACACAAGGTCACGCTATTCGGCAACACGACCGCGCATAGCGGGCACGGTGTTACCTTCCTTCCGCTTTCCGATTGGCAGCACTGGCACCAAAGCGTTCCGCATGATGTTGCGATTGTGCAGCGCGTGCCGCAGTTCTTTGGTGGCGCGGTTCGCGGCGCGTCCAAGATCAACATTCTTTGGCAGCATGACTTGGCGTTGAAGCGCCAAGAACAAGAGTTCAAGGGCGTCTTGTGGAATGTCGATCAGGTTTGGCTTGTGTCCGATTGGATGCGGGAACAATACCTTCGCGTCTATGGTGGTGAGCCTTCGACCTATTGGGCCACTCGCAACGGCGTTGACATTGAAGCCATCAAGGCTGCTCCGAAACAAGAGCCCGACCGCAACCTGATCCTTTACGCATCACGCCCGGAACGCGGGCTTGATGTACTACTTAACGAGATCATGCCTGAGGTTTGGGCGTTGCGCCCGGCAGCGCGGCTTGAGTTCTGCACCTATAACCATACGCACCCCGACATGGCGCAATTCTATGGCGACATTGCGCGCGTTGCCGCGTCGCATGGCAACAAGGTGCGCAACCTTGGCAGCCTTTCCAAGGTGGACCTTTACGCCAAGATGAAACAGGCCGGGGCCTATGCTTACCCGACGCCTTCACCGATCATGGCAACCTTTGCCGAAGTGTCTTGCATCGCGGCCATTGAGGCCATGCACTGCGGTTTGCCGTTCGTGACGACCGGGCGCGGGGCCTTGAAGGAAACGCTCGGCGGCGCGGGCGTATGTGTTCCGCATACGGATGACCGCAAGCAATGGGCCAAGGACTTTGCTGCCACGATCATTGCAGCGCTTGACGGCAACATTCCGGCCAGTGACGAGCGCGTCAACGGCTTCTATTCGTGGGACACAATTGCGCAGGAGTGGAGCGCGCGACTGTTTGACATGTTCCGGGATCGCAGCAATAGCCCGCAACGCTTGGCGGCGCACTTTTACCGCACGTCTGACATATCGGCACTTGACGAATTGTGCGAGCGCACGGGCTTTGACGCGGAAGAATATTTGACGCCTTACAAGTTCCGCGAAACGCCGGAAGACTTGGCCGCGCATTACGCTGCCATGAGCCGCGATACAGACGGCTGGCTTGGCGCACAATGGAACAGCGGGCAAATCAATCTGGCCCGGTTCCGCAACACGCAGGAAGCACGCTTTCACATGATTGAAAGCGGCATCGCGGCGCGGATCAAGAAAGCGGGCCGTCGCCTGCGCGTGCTGGACTACGGCTGCGGGCATGGCTGGATGGGCGTGTATATGGCTAGCCGCCTCGACGTTGATTGGGTGGGCTGGGACATGGACGATGGGGCCCGTAAGTGGGCATCCCTGTTCATTACCAAATATCAAACGGACGATCAGCCCGGCGTGTTCTCGGTTGCCGATGCGCCGCCCGATAGTCAATTTGATATCGTCGTTTGCTCGGAGGTTATGGAGCACGTCCCGAATTACACGGCCTTGCTGGAGGCGCTTGAAGCGCGTTGCGTTGACGGCGGGCTTGTCATCATGACAACGCCCTATGGCCCTGTTGAGTTCGGGACGCATAGTTGGCTGGGCTTCCGAAACCATATCCATCACTTTGAATTAGCGGACCTTCGGGAAATCCTGAAAGGCAAGCCGGACCTGTTCTTTCACGTCACGCCGGAGAAACGGAACGATCTGCTTAACGAGCCGTGCGGGTTCTACCTTTACGGATGGGCACCGGACCGCAAGCCGTTTGGCAAGATCGACTATGAGCGCAAGTTGCTGGTGCAGTCCCCCCGGCAGACGCTTTCGCTTAACATGCTGGCGGGGCCCGGCGCGGAAGCCACGATGGACGGCGCGCTTGAGCGTATCTCGCAGATTGCGGATGAGATCATCATTGCCGATGCGGGCCTTTCCGATGCGGGCTTGACGATTGCCTTTGCGCATGGGGCCAAGGTTGTGAAGGTTCCGCCGCCGACGCTTGCCGGGTTTGATACATGCCGCAACAAGGCGCTTGATCATTCGACCGGCGATTGGGTTCTGTGGGTTGATACAGATGAATTCGCTACGAATATCAGCGGCCTGTTGCGGTTCCTTCGGCCAAATAGCTTTGATGGCTATTGCATCTCACAGGTCAATTTTAGCGTTGACGCGGCCATTGATACGGATTTGCCGGTGCGGTGTTTCCGGCGTGTGCCTGAAATGCGCTTCCATGGGCTTGTGCATGAGCATCCGGAAAAGGGCTTGAACAAGGGGCCGGGAAACGTGATCGCGCTGGGCGATGTAAAGCTGGGCCATATCGGCTATCTTGAGGAAGGGCAGCGCCAGCGCAAGTTCCAACGTAATCTGCATCACGTTTTCAGGAATGTGCAGCAGCAGCCTGACCGCCTGCTTAATCACTTCCTGTTGATGCGCGACCTTGTGCAGATCAATAACTTCGAGCTGACCAAGAACGGCGGGCGCATGACGCCCAATCTTGTGGCCAATGCTGAAAAGGTTGTGCAGGTTTACCGTGAGAGGTTCCTTGGCAAGCCGTCTTATATTGGCGTCGATCCCAAGCTATACTACAGTGAAGCCAATAAAATGCTGGGCGTCGGCTTTGACGTTGAGGCTAACGTCTTTGTGACCAAGGACGGCGTCGGCGGCAATGGCATCTTTGGCGGGCGTGTGCCGGCCAAGGCATACCGTTATGCGAACGAGGAAGATTTGCGCGCGGACCTTGAACAGATGATCAAGGATAGCACGGCGCGATTTAAGGAAGTGGAGTTCTGGTAATGCCCGCGACGTTGCCGATCAGTTATACAAGCGTTGAAAAGGTCAAGGTCACCTTGTCCTTTATCAATAGTGTTTCGACTGTCACAAGTGAAGTAGTTGCGGAGTTCATCGGGCGAGAGGAAGCCAAGATGAACACGCGGCTTTCGGCCCGGTATGCGTTGCCGTTCACAACGGACATTCCCATTCTTACGGCGATTGCCAGCGACTTGAGCGCTTATGCGCTCTTGTCGCGGCACTCGTTCCTGTCGCAAACGACAAAGGACAATCCTTGGCCGGAGCGGTATCGGGAGGCCATGGACGAATTGGAGTTGATCACGGCGGGCAAGGTGGATTTGGTCACGTCATCCGGGGACATCGTGTCGATTGCCGGACGCATGTTGCCCACGTCAAACCGCTCACAGTATTACCCGACCATGACTGAGCGCGGCGGGGTATATGATGCGGTTGATCCAGACCGCATCACTGACTTGGATCAGGAGCGCAGCTAGTGGCGCAAGGCGTCGGCATCACGGTCGATAGCAAGAAGGTGCAGCGCGCTTTGCGCGTGCTTGTGAAAGAGCTTGGGCATAAGCGCGTATTCACTGAATTGGGCATTGCCACACGGACGGAGATTGATCTTAACTTTCAGCGCGAAGGCAACGACGAGGGTAAGTGGAAGCCGCTGGCAAAGAGCACCATTGAGCGCCGCCGAAAGGGGCCGGGTATTGGTAGCGCTAAAATCCTGCAAGATATTGGCCGGCTTAAGCAGTCGATGACGTTTGACCCGAACAAAAGCCCGCATTATGTGGACGTTGGGACAAACGTGACCTACGGCAAGTTCCATCAAGAGGGCGTTAAGCGTTCAGCTTTGCCGCGCGGCACAAGGCGCACGCGCCGAAGCCCGCGCCTGTCAACTGCGGGGGCCTATCGTATTCCGAAGCGCGCGTTTCTGCCGTCCGAAAAGTATGCGGAAAACTCGATTGCAAAGCGCGTGATTGATGCGCTGTTTGCTGAGATCAAACAGAAGATGGAAGGTGCGGGCGGGGGGCGTGTGGTCTAGTGGCAGATTACAGCGCAGCCAAGGAAGCAATGCGCGCACAGATCGCGGGCGCGGTTACGCTTGCCCCGTCGCTTGTGACTGTCGATGCGGAATTCACGTTTTGCGAAAATTGGGTGGGCATCTATGCGGGGCAGCGGCGGCTAGAGGATAGCTACAACGTCACGGACGGCAGGCGCACGCGCTACGCCGTGGAGTTCGAGGTTCATTGCTGGGCGTTTTCCATGAACGCTTCCGGGGCGCGGGTGCGTCGGGATGAATTGCTGGGGCAGGTAGAGCTTGCGATCTTGCGGGATCGTACGTTCGGGGGCGTCCTTGAAACGTGCTCAATCGGCGGGGTGCAGTTTGACAGCGGGGCGTCATCGGACGCGCCGGGGGCCTTTTGGGCCGGGGCCCGGTTGACGCTTGAAGCCCGGCTTAGTGTGGTAGTCTAATGGCGGCAGCGAATTACACAGCGGCATTGCAGGCGGCGGCCAATACACTGGCGGCCACGGGCGTTGCCGTGGCGGTTGAAGAAGAATTGGCTTTTGCCGAACGGGCCTTTATCGTGTATCTTGTAGAACGCCAAGCGCCGGAAAGTATTCAGCCCTTGGCCACGGGTTTCAAGGCTCGCTTCAATGTCGTCATTGACGTTGAATGCCGGGCGTTTTCGCTTTCGCTGGCGGGCGCGGTTGCGGCATGTGACGCGCTGATCAAGCTGGCAGAGGATGCACTGTTGCCGGACCCGACATTGGGCGGCACGGTATTGGGAACACAATTCACGGGCGGCGAATTGGCGTCCGGGCAGAACGAACAAACAGGAGCATTTGTTGCGGCCTCCGCACTCCGGCTGGAGTGTGAGATGGTTGCGAGATACGAGGTTTAAGTCATGCCTTACGGTATGCGCGGCTTTATCGGATACGTCAAAGAGAGCACCTACGGCACGGCTGCCTTTGCTCCCGGCTCTTGCACAAACTTCCTTGAGGGCATGTCGGAAAGCGTGGCGGTAACGATTGACCGCTTCGAGAGCCGTAACATCACGGGCAACATTCATGAGCCTGATGACAATGCGGGCATCCGCCGCATCGAGGGTGAGTTGGCGTTTGCCGCGCATCCGGTGCCGCTTGGCGCGTTTCTGAATAGCGCGTTCGGAACGGTTGTCACGTCCCTGATCGGCGGTTCACTGTATCGCCACACGTTCACGGGTGCGACGGCAGACGCTTCATCCGTTGCCCCTGTGCCGTCCTATACGCTGGAATTAAACCGTGACGTGACATCGTCACAGTTGATTACTGGCGCGCTTGTCAATGAATTGTCAATGCAGTTCACACCAAATCAGGACGTGCGCGTTACGGCCAATATCCTTGGCCGCGTGTCATCCGGTTCTAGCGCGCCGTCAACTGCGACCATGCCGTCATCCCCGACCGCGCCGTTCACGTTCGATACGGCCAGCGTTTCAGTGGGCGGTGTTGCGGTTGATATTGTCGAGGGCCTGACCATCTCGGTCAATAACAACCTTGAGGGCATCCCGACGCTTAACGCTTCAACCTACATCGCGCGTGCGCGCCGCACTGACTTTCGTCAGGTGCGCGTGAGCGGCACGATGGAGCTTGCCAATATATCGGACTATGACCGCTTCCTGCAACAGACTGAGGTTGCGGTTTCGGTTCACGTCACGAAGGCGAGTTCGTTTGCGTTGACGCTTGATCTGCCGCGCGTTGTCTATACGGCCTTCCCCATGGGCATGCCCGGCAAGGAACGCTTGACAGTCGCCTTTGAAGGCATGGCCCGTTATCACACGGGCAGCTTGTCCTCGATCCGTGCGCAGCTGGTCAACATGACCACTGCCTACTAATCCTTAACCTTGGAGGCTTTGAACGATGCAGACGGTTGTGAAGATTGGGGCGCTTGACGTTGACCTTGCGAAGGCGCTGCCTTTGACGCTGGGCGACGTGAAGGCCTTGATCAAGGCGGGCGCGCTCGGGGCCGATGGCAAGCCGCCCGCTAATGCGCCGATTGAAGGCGCTATTCAGTTCATTACGGTTCTTGCCCGCAAGGCAGAGCCGCGCATTACAGATGCGGATATCGAAAGCCTTCCGCATTTCGAGTTGCCCAAGTTGTCAAGTATCCTTGAAGCCCTGCTTGCGAAGGACGCTGACAGCCCTTTGGCAAAGTAGCCGTTGATCTTGTTTGGCCTTACGCGGAAGCGTGGGGCTGGACGCCGGAGACGGTGGCGGGGATCACGGTTGCTGAGCATCGCTGGTATAAGTTCCGATTTGAGCAAAAGGCCATGAAGCAAAAGCTCGCAGCACAAAAGAGGGGCGGACGCCGTGGCGCTTGACGCAAGGATCAGGTTTACGGTTGAAGGGTTGGGGGCGGCGCAAGCCTCTATAACCAAGTTCGGCCAAAGTGTGAGCAAGGCGGGTGAGTTGATGACCCGCTCGTTCACGCTGCCCATTGCTGCAATCGCAGCCATCGTTACACGCATTGCAGCACTTGCCCCCAAGACTGCGGCGAGTGAGGCAGCGTTTTCCAAGCTGCGCAACACG
>Ga0208005_1000717_pt1 | contig 11697 bp, 19 predicted proteins | sample DEB19_08_DNA_3_FD_184530 | JGI IMG/M metagenome (GOLD analysis project Ga0208005, IMG submission 184530) | Aqueous microbial communities from the Delaware River and Bay under freshwater to marine salinity gradient to study organic matter... | ecosystem: Environmental > Aquatic > Marine > Coastal... | reverse complement strand
GTGAAGCAAAAAAAATTCGGAAATATTCTATTGACGAATTAAAAAATATTGTAATATTGTACAAACAAAAAATAAAAGACTATGAGAAGAAAGCAGAAAGACCTTAGAGCCTACCGAATAGGCAGAAGGAAAAAAGATTGGTTTATGTACCTATTCTTAAAAGACTGGAATTTTGAACGACTAAACCCGAATGAATAATGAAACCGAAAGAAAAAGCACAGGAAATTATCAACAGGTTCAGACACTACTCAAATGGGTATAAATGGACAACAACAGTTGCAGGTAAATCAGTTGTTTTAGTTGATATAGAAATGCAATTTGAAAACGCCAAACAATGCGCCTTAATTGCAGTTGATGAGATAATAAATGCATTGGAAGAACATCAATGGCAAAATAGATTAATGATAGATTATTATGAAGAAGTACGCAAAGAAATTGAAAAGCTATGAAACTATTTTTAGAACTAACATGCCCTGAGTGTAAAGGCGAAGGCGGTTATGAAACGATAACAGGAGATGTCAGCGAAAACACGGTTTGTCCGTCTTGCGATGGGGACGGTGTTATCTGTAAACAAGTGGATCAAATGTATTTATACAGCCTATCGGATAAGCTGAATGAATACCCTGAGTTAGTTGAATGGATTCTTGAAAATTAAACACGGACAAATGAAACAGACAGCAGTAGAATGGCTAAAAATGTTTATTAGGAAATACATCTATTGCAATCACAGATTTATGTATGTTCATAGCACACATTGTTCTAAGTGTAAAAGAAAAATAAGATTAACGTGGGATGAATATTGGAATAAAAAACTTAAAATAAAGAAGCTATGAAACAGACAGCAGTAGAATGGTTAGAAGAACAAATGAAAACTTGGGGAAATTTACCAATATGGATGAGAGATGATATTGTGAAAAAAGCCAAAGAAATGGAGAAAGAGCAGATAATAAATGCGGTGTACTATACATGCAGTTCAATGACACATTATGATTTGCCTTGTGGAGAACAATACTACAACGCAACATACAAAAACACGGAGGAATGAAAGCAACATTTGAAACTGAAGACCCGAAAGAAATAATCCAACTTGCCAAAGCATCTGACATGGCATCTTTTATCTGGGAGTTAACTCACAACGGATGGCGGGTATTCAAGGATACTGACTACGACTACGAAAAGGCGTGGTATAAAATTAACGAACTACTTGAGGAATACAATATCAATCCCGATGAGTTGATGTAACTTTTAAGTTACTAATTGGTAACATTTCGGTAAATGATATGTGGTAAAAAATAGGACTTAACTTAAATAGAAATGAAATACTTAATATTAATAACGATACTGTCTTTAACGCCAATAAAATACGATCATAATAAACCAGTTTGGGGAGTATTAATCTTAAATGAATTGAAATGATTTTTGTGTTTTCATACGAACGCGAACAAATGCTTGATAGCTTAACCGCAGAACTGAAAGGCGAAAACTATCTAATCTTAGACGATGGGTCTAGTTTCCCTATAACCGAAGACATGGTGCGTTTTCCACACGAAGGTAAGGCGGGATTCTACAAAAAGTGGCAGTTTGCATTTAAGACGGCTGAAGCGACTAATGACGATTTCTTTTTATTCATCCCGTCAGACTTTCAGAACGTGCAGTTGGATGAGATAAAACGCATACACGAAGGAATGAAACACCAAGCATATGTGTATAACGTAATCAATGATGGGCGTGAGTGGTGTTGGATTCAGAAAGACCCTGAACCGCACAACGAAAACACGGACAAGGTATATTTCACAGACTGCGGATTCTTTTGTAATCGTAGAGCGTTAGAAGGTATTAAATTCAGAATGCGTCCTGTTGATCCAAAACGTTTTAAACTAAGTCCTAACATAAGTTCAGGGGTAGGTCAAAACCTTACGATGCAATTCCACACAGCACGGATTCCTGTTTATATGCCTAAGACATCACTCGCATACCATGGCGGACACGAAAGCGTGATGCACCCAAATGAACGTAAGAAAAACCCATTGATAAGCAAATGAAAGTAATTGTAGGAATGGCGACAATGAAAGGGCGCGAGAAAAACATAATTGAAGCCCGTAAAAGTCTGCTCAGAAACACGGTGATGCCTAACAGCATTATCACTTACGACAATTCTATAATGCCAATAGACCTAACAGACAACGGAAAGTTCTTTGGTCTGACCTGTGTAAATGAGCCGGTATATTATTTCAGTTGTGACGACGACTTAATTTATCCTGTTGACTACATTGAAAGAACGATTAAGGCAATAGAAAAACATGGATGTATAGTAAGTTATCACGGAAGGGTTTTAAAGGGTTTAGGATTGAATTATTACAAAGGACATAGGGCTTACGCTTGTCTGCATACCGTACCGAAAGACTTTGAGTTAGATGTGTGCGGAACGGGTGTGACGGCTTTCAGGACTGACTACTTTAACCCCGTAGGTATTCACGAAGCGAAAGACCAAAAAATGTCGGACTTGGTATTTAGTTTGGAAGCAGCAAAACACGGAAAGAAAATAATGCACCTATCCCATAATGGCGGATGGATAAAGTACCAAGACATACCAATAGATAAAACGATCTACGGTCAGGAGCATAAAAAATGTGACCGTCAAGGTCAACTTGCAGACGAAATTTACCGTCTAAAGTACATTGATTAAAAATTAATCTTATATTTGACGAAAAACTAACCAAATGAACTACTTATTTGTAATTGCTTTAGCTTGGTGGATTCGTGAATTTGAGCCTATTCAATACGGCGTTCACTATCTACGGTCTAAACTGAAGTCTGAAACTGCCGACTACCTTTTGGGTGCGTTTGATTGTATTAAGTGCTTAACGTTCTGGACGGGATTAGCGGTAACTTTGTCATTTAAGGAAGCTGTAATTGCTTCTTTCATTGCTTTTAGTTTAGAATTAGCCTTTGAGGTATGGAGCAGGAAGAGGTAAATATAATGAATCGTCTTTCTCAGCAATTCAAAGACGGATTCGTAATAAAAAAAACGGTATTAAAAGCCCGTGACATCTACAACAAATACTCAGGTGAACGAGTAGACTATTGTATGTGTACGGAAGTAAGGCGTAGAATATACGCCAAGACGTTTATAGAATGGTATGAAAGCCAAAATAGATAAGTTCTTTTCCGACAATTACGAGAAATTAATCGGGTTGTCTAAGGCTAAAATCTGCCAGACCAATCGTGATGTGTGTCCAGTTGAACTTGTGTCGAACACCTACCTTTACATTTTAAAGTGCAAGGACAAAATAACGGAAGAGGAGATACAGTCGTGGGCTATATCTTACATAAACACGGAACTAACTTACCCTCGTTCAGTTACTTTATACACAGAAGCTAAAAAGAACGCCTACCAAACAGATTTAGACGAGGCTTTAACAATTTCTAAAGAATGCGACCTAATCCAATTAATTGATAACAAGGACTTATTAGACGGTTTCGAAACAAAATTAGATAGAACGTCCAAAATTATATGGGAGGTTTACTATAAAAAGGGAATGAGAACCGCACAGGAGATAGCTGACCATTTCCAGATAGACAGAACTTCCGCCCATTTATACAAGAAACAAGTATTAGATAAATTAAAAGAATATGCTAAGACCGAAAAGAGGCTTTGAAAACACGGAAATCGAATACCGTGTAGGTCAAGCCACAATAAGAATAAAAGCAAGTGATATAACCCGTGAACATATCGAAAGGGCTAAACACTATTGTGATTTGTCTGCATACGTTGAAGAGGTGGTTATAGAATACGATCCAAAAAGACACGATGCTGAAACAATTATTCAAGAATACATCAACCAAGATTCACTTGAAATGCTTACTGAATTGAACTCCCCTAAGAAAACACGGAAACCAAGAAAAAAGAAATGAGAACAGTTTTATCTATACTATTATTATTGTCTTCCGTATGTTTAGGCACTTGTCTTGCTTTACAGTTAGGCGGGTTATCTATGACCTTTGCAGGAATATGTATATTAACTTACATTACTAACGTGGCACATGATTACTACGGAGAGTAAATACTATGTATTGGACTTCGGTTTACAAATGGGTCATTACAAAGATTTAATTTTAAACGACCTACTAATAAACGGACATCATTGTGTGTATTACGAAACAGAAGAGCCTTACTTAATAGCGTTAGAAGAGATAACTGAAGACCAATTTTTAGAACATTTCAAACCACAATACTTAAATTAATGCCAAACGTACAGAAAGACGAAACCAAAGACGAATATCTAAAAAGATGTATGTCAGATAACGAAATGAACTCTAAATACCCAGAGCAAGACCAACGCTTTGCAATATGTAACGTATATTGGGAAGAACACTTAATGTCTGCATTTGGAAAGTACATTGATACATTTGCAGAAAAAACATATACCGATTATCCTAAAGCGGCTTCAGAAAATGCAAAGATCGCATTAAGATGGGCTGAAGAAAATGGATGGGGTGAATGTGGAACGCCTGTAGGAAAGGCAAGGGCTAATCAGTTAGCAAAAGGCGAACCTATATCTGAAGATACTATTTCACGAATGGCATCTTTTGAACGTCACAGACAGAACTCACAAAAAGAACTAGGTGACGGATGTGGTCGTTTAATGTGGTTAGCTTGGGGAGGTGATGAGGGTATAGAGTGGGCGCAAAGAAAACTTGAGCAGATACGCAAATAAAACACGGACACCAATGGCAAAGAAGAAATACATAGAAACACCTGAAAAGCTATACCAACTATTTGAAGAGTATAAAGCAAACAGAAAGCCAAGAGAAATACAAAAGGCAACAGCCACAGGGGTAAAGTCCGAATGGCATACACCACCACTTACAATGGAGGGTTTTGACGTTTATGTAATGAAGAAAGAAGGAATAGAGTCAAAAGGGGTTGAGCAGTACTTCAGTAATCGAGACGGGAGGTATGAAGAATATGTAGGTATCTGTCAACGTATAAAGCGTGAGATACGAAACGACCAAATCGAAGGGGGTATGGTTGGGCAGTACAACCCGAGCATAACACAGCGTCTGAACGGACTTACCGAAAAGACGGACGTAACCACAAACGGAAAAGAGATTAACGACATAAAGGTGAACATCGTTAGACCCGATGGAAATAAATAGCACGGTCATATTTGAAAAGAACTGGGACGCACTTCATAACAACGGGGTGCGTTTCATCGTAAACGAGGGTGGTTCACGTTCAAGTAAGACCTATTCACTCTGTCAGCTTATTATCGTCTATTGCTTACAGAATCCAAACAAGGTAGTGAGTATCGTCAGGAAGACGTTTCCCGCTTTAAGGGCTACGGTCATGCGCGACTTCTTCGAGATAATGAAAGACCTTGAAATCTACGAAAAGGCAAATCACAATATGTCTGAGAACATTTACAAGTTCCCTAACGGATCAATAGTAGAATTCTTCAGCGTGGACGATGAGCAGAAAGTAAGAGGACGTAAAAGGGACTTGGGTTGGTGCAATGAGGCTAACGAACTTTGGTACGAAGACTTTCAGCAGTTGAATATGAGAACCGAGTTTAAAATGATATTCGACTATAACCCATCGGATTCTAGTTCGTGGTTGTACGAATTACCAAGCGAAGAAAAGACGGTTATTAAATCTACGTACAAAGACAACCCGTTTCTGCCTGAATCTATTAAACGACAAATAGAAGACCTTAAAAGAACAGACGAGGCACTATATCAAATCTATGCTTTAGGCGAAAGGGCAATTAGTAAACAGAACGTTTACAACAACTGGACATTCGTAAAGGAAAGGCCAATACGTTTTCAGTCGTTTGTTTATGGGTTGGACTTTGGATATAATCACCCGACAGCTTTAGTGCGTGTCTATTGGCATGAGAAAGACATTTATATAGAGCCTGTAATTTACGAATCTTACTTAACCACGGCAATGCTTATCGAAAAGATGAATCAGTTAAGCATTGACAAAAACACGGACATACTCGCCGACTACTCACGACCTGAGATTATTGCCGAAATGCAGAACGCAGGGTTTAACGTTAACAACGCTAACAAAGCCGTTAAACAAGGCATAGACTATGTAAAGACGTTTGGTGTATTTTGTGAAAATGACCCACGCCTTAAACGTGAATACGAAAATTACAAGTTTGCTAAAAGAGGCGACGAGATTAAAGAAGAGCCTGTCAAGTTATACGACGATGCAATGGACGCTGTTAGGTATGCGGTTCACTACATTAAGGAGATGTATTATACCGACGATCAATATCTGGCGTTCTAAACAAAAACACGGATACGTCCAATATTTTGTATGGCAATTACATTAATAGCTGCTCCCGATAACTTCAGCCCTGCATATAATCACCTGAAGCACATCTACGATTCTACTAATAAAAATCTAGACGGGTTTAGGTATGTCTTTGACGTTTATCAAACGGGAGGTTCTAAGATTGCAGAATACAGGGTATTGCCACGCATTACAGATGGTTATGGAGAAATAGACCTATCAAGGTTGCTTCAGAACTATGTTACTTATGCTTATCCGAGTGGAGCTAATCAGATTTCCGTTGCTAACTCAGCTTATCAGTACACGCTAAAGATAGGCGAAGAATATGTAACGACATTTAGCTATACGGCTTCGGTAGTTCAGGACGGTGTTTATGTTGAGATCACGCCAACTGTGGCGCATTCGTTTGTAGTTGGCGACCGTGTAGTTATCACTCAGGCTGATGGCGGTGTAGCTAATCCAAGTTTGGAGGGGTTGTTTACGGTTACGGCTGTTAACGGTACAACTTCTTTTACTGTTAATTCTCTTTGGTCTGAGGTTACGGATGCGACTATTAACGGGTCGGTTAGATATTCAGACAACAGAAAGACGGTAACAAGGGATATAAGGACTGAGACGGCGGCGTGGGTTTATGACGGTGCTATTAAGCCACAGGACTTTAGAAGTTACGACGGGTCTGTTTATTTGCTTAATGCGGTTACAGATAAGTTTCTAACTACTATGCCCCGTGAGATGTGGATAACACCAACTCAAGACTTATTTGTTTTGACGGGTAATAACAATGTGATTACGGGTAATATTAGATTTCAGGATTCAAACGGGTCTTTCTTTAACTACAACGTAACGAATAACGATATAGTAACCTTGTGTAACGTCGGGGCTAATAATGCAACGGCTTTAGACCCCAATACAATAGACTACTATGACTTTTGGTTTGCGGGTGCAAGTCCTACTTTTACACAGCAGTCAGAAAAGATTCGTGTTTACATTGATAAAAGATGTAAAATTAACGACTACGAGATTCTGTTTTATGATCGTTTAGGTTCATGGGGTTCATTTGCTTTTCAGCTTAAAGACTATAAACGTGGAACTGTAACGAAAGAAGTTTACAACCAAGACATAATTGGTTATGTAGATTCTACCCAATGGAAGTTTTGGGAATATGAATACGGGAACAGGGTAGTTTTTCCTGCTATTGATGAGACACTTGAACTTAATACTAATTGGATTACTGAAGACATGGCTGAGTATTTCGCCGAGTTGGTCAGTTCACCACAGACATACATTAAGATAGGTTCAACTTATTTGGCTTGTATTGTTCAGGACACGTCTTACGAAATTGAACGCCAGAAGAACAAAAACCTAATAAGAAAAACTATCACGGTTAAACTAGCTAACCAAACACCTATTAATGGTTAAAATCCAATTAGAGACGGGTTATTTAGATGTCAAAGAAAACACGGTCTTTCCGTTGAATTTTGGCGTTGCTGACATTCGGGATGTGTCTAAGCGTTCAGGGATATTCAGTAAGACTATCACGTTAGCAGGAACTAAGAATAACAACGTCCTACTAAGCAACTATTACGATGTAAATATCGTTTCGGGTACATTTGACATAAACGCCCTTACGACTTGTGCGGTTATTCAGGACGGTATTCCTGTTTTAGAAGATTGTTACCTACAACTCATTTCGGTTAATAAGAAGCAAGGCACGAATGCACACGAAGAAAATGTAGAATATGAAGTCTTAATTAAAGACGCACAAGCCGACTTCTTTACTAAGATAGATAACGCTGAATTAACTGATCTTGACTTTACCGAACTTAACCACACTTACAATTCTACTAACGTTGTGTCGAGTTGGTCAAACACGGACGGCTATGTTTACCCATTGGGATTTGCACCAGATAATGTCTATTCGTTGACAGAGTTTAAACCCGCAATATACGCTAAGAACTATTGGGATAAGATACACGCAGACGCAGGATTTAGCTATACATGGACTACTATTTCAGATTGTTTCTTTGATAAGTGCGTTATTCCGTTTAATGGGGATATAATCAATATAGATTACTCGGATTATTTAGTAGAAGAACGTTTAAACGGTACTATCACTTACACTCAGACGGCGGGAACAAACGTAACAGCGACTAGTTCAGCGTTAACAGGATGGAATGAAATACAAGACAACCAAGCTTTGTTCGACCCGCTTACAGGAGAATACGACAACCCGTTTTATATTGGTGCGGGTCAGGCTATTAATTGTGTTGTATATTTTGAATACGACTTTAATCTGGTAAATGGCACGGGGTCTACGGCTTATCTAGTAGACATGGACAGTTCGTTGTTAACTCGCCAATACAGATATAAAGTAATTCTTCAGGTATTTAGGGATGGCTCTTTAATGGCATCGCAGACTATACCCGTATTACCTTATTCAAGAAACGAAGGGTCTTTGCCTAACGGAACTACAAACATAGGCACTTACTCAAATACTTTCAATATACCTTTAAGCAACTTAACGCCTAGTGAAATTTTAGATTTCAGAGTAAAAGTAGAAGTAAACCCTACGGGTAACATTCGTTGGAAAGGCACTAATTCAACGGGAGGAACAGACGTACAGATAGACTACGAAGTTGACGTTACTAACTTAAATGTTAGAATGACACCTACGGCTAATGTGTTACAGTTTGGTGCTACTATTGAACTAAACAACTTTGTGCCTAAGAACATAAAGCAAAAGGACTTTATTAAGTCTATTTGTACTATGTTTAATCTATTCGTTGAGCCTGACAAAGACAACCCTAATAAACTGATATACCAACACAGGGACGACTACTACGATTCAGGTGCAGAAAAGGATTGGACTTTAAAACTAGCTAAAGAACGGGAGCAGAACTTACAATTCTTGCCAGAACTTACGGCTAAGAAAATGGTCTTAACGTATAAGGAGGACAGCGACGAACCAAACAAACTTTACCTTGAATCTTTAAATGAGGTTTATGGTCAGGTAGAATATACTTTTGAAAACGAATATGTCCGTGACGTAGATAAGAAAGAAATTGTCTTTAGTCCTACGCCGATGGGTAGCACAAGTTTTAACGCTATTGTTCCAATGTTCGGGGGTGGTGCGCCAAAGACTAATATTAGAATTCTAATTCATAACGGTACGGCAACTTGTGACCCGTATAATATTTGGGACTATGGCACTACGGGACAAAATAACGAAACTACTTACCCTTTAATAAGCCATTTTAACGATCACTTTAACCCTACGTTCGATATTAATTTCGGGGTGTGTGATTATTATTTTTATGAGGGCGTAACCTTAACCAACAACAACCTATTTAACAACTATTGGCGCAGGACTATTGGTCAGATAGACACGGGTAAAATGTTAACCGCTTATTTCTATTTGACGGAATCCGACATACAAGATTTAAAGCTAAATGATAAGATAAGAATTAATAATTCTTGGTGGCATATTAACCGACTAATTGACTACGATGCTAACGCTAAGACGTTAACAAAGGTTGAGTTAATGAGCGTGGACAAAGAAATAGACTTTGCTCCATTTATCAATAAACCGTCTATACCGTTAAGCGCACCAATTACACGCAGACCGTTTAAAGAAATCACGCGGGACTTTATAGACCGTAATAATATAAACCTTTCACCAGAAGGCGTAACGGTAACGGGAATAGGTAATGTTATCGGCGCAAATTTGCGAGGAAGTTTTACGGGTCAGTACAAGTCCATGATTGAAAGTGGAAGCTACGAAAACACGAAGTCTTCCGTTAAGCCTGTTCTAACAACACAAAGCACATATAAACTAGCATCTAATGTAAAATCTGCAGTTGTAGGCTCAGATTATTACATAGTAGCTTTAGACGGATGCACTACAATTAATCTAACTCCCGTAGTAGATAACATAGGTGTAGATTTTGTGGTTGTTAATAGGTCGTCTTCAGCTATCACTATAGACCCTGACAGTTCAGAAACTATTGAAGGCAATTCTACTTACACTTTATTACCTAATCAGTCGGCTTGTATTTTCTCTGACGGTACTGAATGGCGAATAGTATCTGTTTATTCATTAGGTGCAGGAGGCGTTACGTTAGGCTATAAGGCTGTAACTACAACTTACACGGCAACACTTATAGACTATTTAATTAACTGCACTAGCGGAACATTCACCGTAAACTTGCCAACGGCTGTAGGTTACACAGGGTTAAGTTACGTAGTTAAAAATAGTGGTGCGGGAACTATTACTGTTGATCCATTCGGAACACAAACAATAGAAGGCAATGCCACGTTTACTTTAAACACGGGTGCTAGTTGTACGGCTGTAAGTGACGGGACTAATTGGATAATAATAGCAGTTTACTAATGAAGACGATAAATGGAAATAGCATACTTGGTAACGGTGATTTAACCGTAACGGGATCAGGTGTAAGTGATGGTGATAAAGGTGACATAACGGTAAGCTCATCGGGTACTGTGTGGACTATTGATAACAACGCTGTCACGAATGCGAAGATCAATGACGTAGACTGGAGCAAGGTCACAAACGAGCCTACCACATTAAGCGGTTACGGAATATCTGACACAAAGACGAATTTTAACACGGCTTGTTCTGACGGTGACTTTCTTTTTGTCGGTGATGTTGTCGGACTAACTGACGGAGATAAAGGAGATATAACCGTGAGTTCAAGCGGTACGGTGTGGAGCATTGATGCTGCAACGGTAGGAATAACTGAGTTGAGTGCAACGGGTACGGCTGACAATACTACCTTCCTGCGAGGGGACAACACTTGGGCTACACCTACGGCAGCAGACCCAGCAGGATGGACAACAATAGTAAAGAGTGCAAATCAGGATGTAACGAATAATGCTACATTGCAGGATGATACTGATTTGCAGTTCAGTGTTGTGGCGGGTGGTCATTATATGATTAATTTAGATTTGTGTTATTCTGGCAATAATGCAAGTGGAGATTACAAATGTGCTTTCACTCCATCAGTAGGAACAATAAATGGCAGAGGTTTTTCAGCATCATATAATACAACACTTTCTCCCGTTGTAAATGCTTGGCAAAATGCTACTGCTGTTGCATTGGGTACAGTGGCAGACATTGATACTTTACTTTATATCAATATTACATTTGCATTTACGGCTGATTCAAACGCCACATTTAAATATCAATTTGCCAACAATACAGCAGGAGCAGGTCGAACATCACGCACTTGGAAAGGATCAATATTAAAATATAAAAGAATAGACTAATGGGGATACTACTATCAAAAGGAATAGACACTCAGGGAGTGGATGAGAATAATGAACCGATAACGATTGAAGGTAAATCAATATACATTCATGGAACAGATATTGAA
>Ga0208005_1000715_pt1 | contig 11714 bp, 23 predicted proteins | sample DEB19_08_DNA_3_FD_184530 | JGI IMG/M metagenome (GOLD analysis project Ga0208005, IMG submission 184530) | Aqueous microbial communities from the Delaware River and Bay under freshwater to marine salinity gradient to study organic matter... | ecosystem: Environmental > Aquatic > Marine > Coastal... | reverse complement strand
CAACACAAGCAACGCTGCGATGGCGTCGTCCTCATCATCCTCAAGCATGCGCAATCGCATGAGTTCCCGTATCTCTGCGTCTACTGCTATCTGTCTATAGATAGCGTTGATGCGCTCTCGGTAGTCGTCTACTAGAGATAGAAGCTCGGGGCTTGCGTTGATGGTGGGCTGGGCAGGGGGAGCAACGCTTTTGCCACGCTTGATGCGCCGCGCTGCTCGCTCTGTCTCACTTGTAGCTACTTCAGCCGCTAGGCTCATGGCCTTGCGTAGTAGCTGCTCGCCCTCTGCTTGGCTGTCAACCTCGAAGTACTGGCCGTCGATCTCAACGTAGTAGCGTTTGCGTGGCCTGCGTCTACGGCCACCGCCAGTGACCGGCTCTGCGACAACACCAGTAGCCCCGTCTAGTGCTGGGCTAGAAACCTCCGACGCGCTCTGCACGTCGTTGGCGAGCAGGACGTGAACCTGCCCAAGTGCCGGAACGGATACCTGCGAGGCCGACTCGACATCGTTTGCGAGCAGCGCATGCTCTGTAATTTCTTCTAGCGCCGGCTCCGATACCTCGGATGCCGACTCGATGTCGTTCGCGGCCAGTACGTGAATCTGGCCGAGCGCCGCTGTTGTAACGCTCGACGTACTCTGTACGTCGGTCGCGTTGAGCGCGTGTACTTGCCCTAGACTAGGGCTAGATACCTCGCTTGCCGACTCAACGTCGTTAGCCAGCAGGCCATCGACTCCCTCCTCTGGCTCAAGGAGGTTGTTAAGTAATAGCGGGAGTAACACACGCTATTACGCGGCGTCGCGAATGGTCAATGAAATCGCGTCTAGGGTGAACGTATTGCCGCTGGTGACCGCTTGGGATGCAGTCAACGCACCAGTGGCAATCAGCGTGTCCGAGCCGTTCGTGAGCGCCCAATGGGTTGCAGTGGCAGTCCCCGTCACGGTCCCATCCGTGATCGCTGGCACGATGACTCGTCGGCCGTCCGTGGCACCGTTCTGTGTCGCGCCAGTATTCAGGCCCGTCTTGTTGCCGAGCGTGTACGTGCTCGTCGCCTCGGCATAGCTCGTCGGCTCTTGCGAGCAAATGTCGATCCTGGTGCCGTTCGTGTCGGCGTAGTCAAGACCACTATCAAAGACCTCATCATTTATGAACGGCATTGACAGCCTCCTGCTTACGGCGAGCGCGAAAACGTTCGTGTCTGTCCTTGGCGCACTGCCGGCAGTCGCGACTTCCTGACGGAGTGATATAGGCGCTTTCCAACGAGTGTCCGCGCCTGCAATGCGTCTTGCGCTGATTGTAGAAGCGACGCTTCGATGAGCAGTCGCGCATGTTGTCGGTCTGAGTGCCCAGTTCTAGGTGCTCAGGATTGCAGCAGGCCGGGTTATCGCAGGTATGCAGCACCTTCATCCCTTCGGGGATCTCAGGTCCGTTGCTGCCCCACATGCCATTAGCCCATGCGTACGCAAGCCGATGTGTCAGCATTAGGCCGCCAAACTTGCGCATGCGCTTAGTGCCGTAACCCTTGTTGTTAAGGTTGCCGCGCCACTCGAAACACTCGCTCACAGGTACGCTCCAAAAGCGATGACATCGTTAGCACCAGGCGCGCCGGTGTCGTTGTCCGCAAAGCCCGTGGTCGCCGCAATCGTGATCGCGGTATCAAACTGAATCCCGCAGCTCGGGATCGGCAAGACCACGCCCGCGCCGTTCGTGTCCGCCATCGTCGGCAGCGGGATCACGAGCACCGGAGTTGTCGTTCCCACCGTCACGCTCGCCGTGGTGGCGTTGTAGAGCTTTAAGTACCGAACGCCCGTCGAGCGATTGATCGCGCCCAAGGCGTACAGCTTCCCAGCCGTTGCTTTGATCGCGTCCTCGGTCTCGTCAACGTCCAGGTTGTAGAACGGAGTCGCACCACCCGCCCCGGCATGGGCGTATGGCGTCACGATCTGCTTGCGGTCCAGAGTCATTCTGGCCGCGCCGCCGTCACCCTCGTCTACAGAATCGGTCGAGGCTTCGTCGGCAAAGAACCCGGCCATCGTGACGCCGGTAGTGGCTGGGGTGAATGCGGCATCGTCCGCGATGCTAGCGTTGTCGATGAGCTGGAGGGCCGTCAAGGCCGCTCCATCTACCTGAGTAGCGAACGTGCCGGCGTTCGTGACAGCGTGCGAGCCTACAGTGACCGTTCCCGTGATCGGGATGCCCGTGCTGGCGATGAACCTCAGCTTGGCACTGATGGACCCTGTGGCGCTGGCTGCGTCTGCGTTGGCTCCGAACGGGTCAGTCGGGACCGTGAGTACGTCCACGTCTCCGATGTTGTTCGTGCCGGCTGCCAGGTTGGCAGTCACTGTGCCCGACACCGGCAGAGTCTCGCCAGAGAATACCTCGACCTTCAGTCGGCCGTTGGCATCCATCTGGAGGGGGCCGATCTCGTTCGTCGTGTCGACGAGAGTCGTGTCCGCGTCTCTGCGGACTGCCCCGACGATCATGCCCTTCGTAGCCGTCTCGGTGTACGTCGTCGTCCCGAGCGTAGCCACCGGGTCGTCGATAAGCTGCAACGCAGTGAGAGCTGCCCCGTCTACCTGGACAGCAAAGGTGCCCGCGTTGGTTACCGCATGGGAAGGAACCGACGCGAGCGAGACGGGCAGAGTAGTAATCGCCGCCGCCCCGTCGCTCAACCGGACGAAAACGGGAGTCGCAACTGGCGCATCTACGGTGAGTGAGCCGCTGTTGTCGGTGACAGGGACCGCCGTCCCCGAGGCGTCTACCGACATAGTGCCAGACGGGGTCACCTTCACATTGACGAACCCGCCGCCGCCGCCAGTCGTTTCGCCCGTGATGACTGCACGGGTCAAGCCGGCCAGGGTCGAGGTCGTAAGCGTGGAATTGATCTTAGTGAGCTTGGCAGTTGTACCGGCGCACCAGCAATTCGTAAGAATGGAGATAGCGATCCCTGAATCGCCAGAATTGACGTTACAGGTGATCGGCAGATCAGCATTCTCTAGTGATGGAAGCGCGGCTAGATTCGGCTGACGAATCTGATGGAACGTGACCCACTCGCCATTCGGCGAAAGTACCTCGAACTCAATCGGAGCCGACCCGACCCACCCAAACCGGATGCGCCAGACGTTCAGCTTCGTGAGGTCGATAGCCTCGGCGCTCGCCCCCCGTCTAAATCGAGAAGTCGCGCCACCGACAAGCGTGTCTTTGTTCCATGACGCTTTCGCGGTCTGGGTATCAGACCCGCCCTTGCGTATAGTGACGCCGAACGTGGCGCCTTCATACCCGATGAAGAAGCCATCGTTCGTGTCGTAAATCCCGATGCGCTCATAGGAGGTTCCGGAGCCTGCCGCAGTAAACGCCGCCGTGAAGAGCGCGTATATCTCGGCACCGGCGGAATAGACGACTGAGGTCAGGCTTACGCCCTTAGCGAACGAGTTCGCCGATGTCGTGGCCGCGAACGTCGCCATGCCTCCGGTTGCAGTCGCCGAGCCGCCTGTGCCTGTTGTTACCGTGGTTAGGTTCGCGGGCGTGTCCCGATAGAATTGGATATCGACAGCGTTATTGATCTCTCCCGTGACGAGCGTCCCGAAAGAGTCCAGGGTCCCGGGATAAAACGCATCGACGGGTAGAGGGTTGTCGATACTGATATCGGCCCCGAGCGAGTCCTTGAGCGAAACGGCACCGTCAACCGTCAGGGAGGCGCCTCCATCATCGACCGTTAGCGTGGCTGCGCTCGCTGCAATGTTGACATCGAGCTGGCTGCTGCCGTTGATGGCCGCTGCGAGCTCAGTTAACCCGGCGTTTGAAACCGGAACCGTGGCGCCACTCGCATCTACTGTCACAGTCCCTGATACGCCAACCGTCCCATCGACAGTGAGCGAGCCGCCAGCGTCAGAGACCGGGATTGGATTGGCGTTAGCGACCAGACTTGCCGCGCCATCAGCACCGACAGCGAGTTTGACGACTTGATATTTAACGCCGCTTACATCGTCGGCAGCAATCGTGTCGCCACCAGATCCGGCGTTGAGGGTTACGTTGTCGGCCATTTATCGCCCCGCGAACATGCGTAGGAGTGAGTTCTTGCGCAGCACGGCACCGCCAGCCAAATCCGAACACTCAAAGTCGTCTAACGCAGCCGTCGTGCCGTTGCCGGAATCGTTCATAGCATAAACGCCTGGCGATCCGCCTGAGAAAGACGCCGTGACCATAGGCGAAGGCATGTTGTCCGTCGAACCATTGTAGGTGACTGTGTACGTGTTGCCGACACGGGTAAGCCGCAGCGTGCCACCGTTAGACACGGTGCTCGCCACAGTATTCGCGCCGCCCCAGTCGAAAACTCCGTTCGTGACTTGTACTAGCACAACGTCGTCAAGGTCGGCCGCTGCTATTACGCAATCACCGGAGCCGGCTCCCTGGCATCCGAGCGCGATGCCAATGAGCTGGCCCGCTGCTAGCTGCGAGAGCACTATCTGCGCGTACTGGTCGGCCGGAAAGGTGCCGTCCGTTCGTTGCGCAATGCCATCAACACCGTCGCCGGATACCCTCAGTCTGTTGCTCTGGATCTGTAGATCGGTGCCCGAACCGTAAACGTAAGCCCACGCGGCGTTGTGCGCCGTAATGCCTGTGCCGTTCGTGTCAGTGAAGGCGTCTGTGATTGCCATCTATGCCCTGGCCCTTAAGGCGTCCACACGAGTGGCATCGAATTAGGCCCAGCGAGCGAAGATGCTGCGCAGCCAAGCAATGATCACGTCAATGATCGTCGGCGGATTGGGAGCCGGGAACGCTACAGAGCGGCAGGCTACGTTAGACGGAACGCTGGTCTGCCCTCCACGAGCGGCCACTACTGTGGTGCGAGCTCGAAAACACCAGGAGCCCGGAGGACGGTCAATGACCGTAGTCGCGGCGGGTCCGGTTACAACTGCCTGGCCTGCCACTGTGCCGAATGTCGTGCCAGAACTGTATTCGACCGTCGTCGTGGCAATGTCAGCAACCGCTAGAGTTGATCCGTCGCTGTAGCTTGTGGGATGAGTCCAAGAAACGGTAACAGGAGCGGCGCATAGGGGCGCGGTTACAGCCGTCACGCCGACGGCCACGAGGGTGAGTCTCATGGGGTTTCCTGGAGTTTGGTAAATTCAGGGCGAGCGGGTGCGCTACGCGCCGAAAGCTACTCTACCGCAGGGGTTTAGAGGGTGCAACGTCTTGATACCGACGCTCAACCAACCCGCACGCCGCAAGCAGCATCGTCCTAATCCATCCCTCGGTTTGCTTGAGAGTTTGAATCATCTGCCAGGGCTGGAGTTCGTCAAGGTAATACCGAGCCACGACACGATAATAGGCGGGGTGTTCTATCCGCATACGGGCGACTATGCGGTCAACGATCATCACTCGTTCGGGCGGATCGCCGTGGTAACCGTGGTCTACCCTCGGCTTGACTGACCACGACTGCCCGCCTTCCCTGTCCTCCCTAGCCCAAGGCGCCCATTCCCTTAGCAGATCGTGACCCAATCCAGACGGTTCGAGTCCTTGCCATTGGCTCACGACGGCACTCATTGATTCAACGCAACAGGGTTTATGCACATAGGGTTAGTCGCTCCGCAGGACTACTGTATAAAAAACCTCGGGATACCCATTGCGCTTTATCCCGCATTGTGGGATAGTAGCTCCACGGTAGATGCACTACCGACCGCGCCTCGGGATCAGGGGCAGAGAGATAGAGATGACCAACCGTGACAAGCAGCTCTGGGATGTGATCAACGAGGGCGGCGAGGGGTATCGCCCCGACTACGCGATGCGCAACGCCGCTCCGGTCGTGGCCCGCAAGGTGGTTGCCGACACGATACTCAAGGACTCCAAGGGCCGTCCGGTGCCCCGCAGCAAGGTTGAGGGCTGGTTGGCCGCTGACTTGGCCCGTCTTGACAAGATCACCGACGCGACCGCCCGCGCGATCACTGAGCGCGCAATCGCCGAGTACCGCGCGACGCTGGGGGGCTAACACATGGCCAACCACCCCAACCGCAACAAGCCTTACCAGTACGCGCTTGTCTACGCTTACTCTGTTGCTGGGCACGAGCAAGGCGAGGTTATCTCGCGGCATCGTAGCCTCGACTCTGCGCAGCGAGCGGCACGCAAGCACCCGCACGGCGGCTTTGTAGGCATCCGAGCGTGTGACTCTGATGGTCGTGCGTAAATGACGACCGCACCGAGACCTGACGCCATCCGCCAGGCCCGCAAGGACGCGGGCCAAACCCAACGCCAGGCGGCCGAGCTGATCTACGCCACCGAGCGCGCGTGGCAGTCGTGGGAGCAGGGCGAGCGGCCCATGCATCCGGGTTTGTGGGCTCTGTATCAGCACCGCATCACTGATGGGCCGCGCGAAGGTTTATTCGGTCCACGATAGCGCCGTGACGCTGTGAAATGGATCGGCTCGACCAGCATGAGGCAATCGCCTTTGAATCGGTCCTCGGACGGTCTGCCTGACGCAATACTCGCCAGGTTTAGACCCACAGACCTCGCACTGGTACTTGCGGACCACCGAAGCCCGGAAGTCCCGGCCTTTGAGCTTATAGGATGGCTCACGGTCGCTGTAGAGCCACATAGAGCCAAAGCCGGGGGTGGTGAGGGCAGGGGTCATCACTTCGAGCTACAGGCCACTAGAGCGCGCCTAGCCTGTTCTGAGCAGTCGGGGCAGGTAGGACAGGTGCTAGGTTCCCCGTGGAACACTCCGGTCGGCTTCTGCGGCTTGATCGCGTCAGCGGGGATTTCCTGGCCCACTAGCAGGTATACCGCAAGGTCAGGTCGGCCGGCTTCGATCAGGAGCCTCGCTCGCTCGCGGGTAACGCAATCCTGATCGAGCTTCGACTTGCCCCTAGACAGGCCAGCCCCAGGGACGGAACCGCCCCAGGCGTCAACGTAGTAGCAGGGAGCCGAGGGGGAAGCGTTACCCACGAATACCCCAGGAGCTTGACGCCGGTCCTTGACGTTAACGCCGCTCGTCGCGTTTGCGTCGCTTGTGCTCGATCCACCCGTTGCCGTCGAGGCCGACTCCGAACTCGTCGCTTGGGTCTGCGAGAGGGTTGCTGATTGAGCTTGGGTCTGGTGCTGGTTCTGGGCTTGGCTCTGGGAATCGACGGTAGGCCCTGACTCTTTCGGGGGCACCGGCTTGGTCGCGTAGGCGAACGGTGAAGCCAATACGCCGGCCAAGGTGACGACAGCGGCCCATTTCATAACCCTCATTCTACTCTCCAGTTTTGCTCATGAAAACATCAATTTGCACGCGATCCGCATACGAAACCTCGATCGATTCCCGCTCGATGATCTCGCAGGCGAGGCGGGCCATGCGCTTGTACTCGTCGCGCTCTTTGAGCACTTCGGCGAGGCGATCGTGAAGGATGCAAATTTCACAACCACACGTCATTGCCCCTGCCTCCGGTTGGCGTTCAGCGAACGCAACCACTCAATCACTAACGTCTCGTGGTCACGCTTGTTCTTCACTTCGTCATAGGCCCTCTGAGCCTCTAGGAACTCCAGATAGATCGATTCTGAGTCATGCCTTGCCTTGGCCTTGCGCATCTCAATCGCGCCGTCCTCGTGCAATACGCGGGCGTCTACAGCGCTTTTATATCGGTGCTCTGCCTTTGCAGCCTCAAACTTCAGACGGGCGGCTATCTGGTCCGTTTCTGCGAGGTATGTTAGAGCGTCGCTAGCCCTGGCCTCGATCTTCTCGGTATTCACTGCTTCGGCCTCACCATGACCGCAATTCCTCCACACCCGCCGCACTTGACATGACCACGCAGGGTTTCCTTGTCGGTCACGAAACGCCACCAGCCGCACGTGCACACATAGCGAAATTGCGTCTGCTTCATAGTCCCGCGTACCTCGCGCACTCCTTGCATCGCCTCTTGGTCCTTGGCTTACCTGGCATCACGTAGCGAGCGTACCCGTGCTCGCATCGCCTCGTAGCCGCCTGTTCGAGATAGGGCAGCTTCAGGCCCGCCCAATCTCCTCTGGGGTATCGCTCGCGCAAGGTGGTGTACTGGTGCGCCACTCTGTCTGTTCTTGATTGCAGCCAGCGCCAGGTCACTTCGCAGCCTCCAGATATTGGTACTCGGCAAGCCGCCTGGCAGCCGCAGCGGCCTCGAACGTTTTGTACTGGCCTAGGTGAAGCCGCCGGCCGTTCACAAATATCGACGCCCGCCATTTTCGGTAAGAGCGACGAACGCCAACAACGCCGGTTTCGTTGCCTACAGACTTGGATAGCCGCTCTCTAATGGCGGCGCTGTAAACCCTACCGCGCACGGCTTTAGAGACGTTACGGCGATGAGCCTCTGTCGTTCTTCGGCCGAGCAGCGGTGAAGGCGTGCCCCGCTTCTTGCCTTTCTTGGCTAGAGAGAGCTTCTGTCTGTGCTCCTCCGTGATTTTCCGCCCAAAGAACGGGCTACTCTTTCCGGACATCGCCTTCGCCCTGGCCGCCCTCGCGTAATCAAACGTCCTGCTTGTGTAGCGACCGCCCTTTACCGTTGTCATCCGATACCACGCTAAAGCCATGGCTCTGGAGCGATGAATCTTGAACAGGAGCCAGTGGGCGATGTAGTGCTCCTTGCCCGTTAGCACCACAATATTTTCAGGCTCGTTGCTGCCTCCCATGCTCTTGGGAAGCACATGGTGCTTCTCTGTGTATCCGGGCGGCGCGGCGTTGCGGTGCCTCGCGCGCTCGATCAGCCGGGAGTAAACGCCCTCGTAATTCATGCTTGCTCAGCGGTCTTGCGTTTGATCAGTGCATCCTTCCGAATCGCGACCAACTCTTCCCTTGTCCACCTCCGGACAGAATTGTCATTCTCTAGGGCAAGAACCCGTTCCAATCCAATCCGGCGAACAAGCTCTTGCCGATAGGCAATCGAATTGCCGCTTTTGTGCTCGTTACATTGCGAGCATTGCTTCCAAATATTGTCTTCATGGAACCTGAGATGCTCTGCCGCGCCACGGGATCGGTAGTGACCCGCATGCCATGGCCCCTCGTAGCTGGCCGGCATATGACACGAAACACAGCCGAGATTTCGATCGCGAAAGCGAATCCACCGATTCACTTCCCTCTGCGCCAAGTTTTTCAGCTTGCTCAGGCTCATCGACTTCTTCCGATACTCGCGCTTGGCCTTCCTGGCTTCCTTAATCCGCGCCTTGGCTGCTTTCTCGCGGCCGTAGTTCACGGCACAGGGAGGGCTGCAAACGACCTGCAAAGGCCGTACAGGCTCGAATAGCGACTCGCACCAGCGGCAGGGCTTTAGCTTGGCAACGCTCACGCGAAAAGCCTTTGCTGCGCATACGCCGCGCGAATCCGCTCACAGGCGATGTCGAAGTACTTGGGCTCCATCTCGATGCCGATGAACTTCCGGCCCAGGTTGGCGCAGGCAACGCCTGTGGTGCCGGAACCCATGAAGGGGTCGAGAATCGAGTCGGATTCGGGGATCAGGGTCAGGCACCACTCCATTAGGCGCAGTGGTTTCTGAGTTGGGTGCCCGTTTCTTGCCTCGTTGCCCTCGCGCAGCATCCCGTTCCACATCCACTCGAATTTGCGAACGGGCTTATCGAGGTTTGTCCAGGCCAGCTCGCAATCCGCGAAAGCGTTGTCGCCGTTGCGCTTGTCCCATACGAGCCAGCACCGGGAGGCCGGCAGCCCGTAATAGTTCCCGCCCCAAAGGATCTGATAGTCGCTTTTGGCCTGGAGCGCCTCAGCCGTGGCGAGGTCTAGAGCTGCGTCGTCCCATCCTGTAGCCTCGTAATGGCTCTTCGGGGCTGCGGCCCTGCCGTAGCGAGTGCCAGACTTAGAAGCCATCTCTCGGTCAACCTGGATGCCGTAAGGCGGGTCAGTCACGACCGCATCAACCTTCGGCAGCGTCGGCAAAATCTCCCGGCAATCCCCGAGGTACAGCGTCGCGTCGCCGATCCTTTCCACTCTCACGGCTGGGACTTGCACGGCCTGCACAGCCACTCGGTTTTCTTGTGTGCCGTGTTCCAAGGGTGTATGTCCGTCCCCGCCACGCCCCTAAACTTCCGCCACGCCCTAACCATGCAATCCCGGCCCGTTCCCTGCCAACACAACCACCTAACATCTCCGCGCGCCAGCGAATATGGAACGATCTGAGAACCTGCCATGCCCTCTAGACCGCATTCCGAGCACGTCTCCACCTTCCTAGGCGGCTCCGGCGTAGCGGTAGCTCGCGAACCTTTTTTCGCCACGCTTCACCATGATCTTTTCGATTCGCATCCCGTCGTGCTTTAGATCGAGAATACGAGCCGACAAGCGAAAACACCCGAACTTCTTCAATGCTTCAACGGCGGTCAACGCTCTCCCCGATAACAGGTGATTCTGAATTGCCGCGCATTGCGTCTGTGCGTTCACGCTCTAACTCCTTCTGCCGTTTCAACGCCGCCGCGTACCGCTCGCACCTCTCAACGTCTATGCCATAGCGGTGCGCGACGTACCTAGGATTCGTACCCTGCTGCAAATAAAACTTCGCCTGATCCTCTACCCTCATCGCCTTCGATAAGTCGTGCTTCAGCGCCTCTACCTGCATCTGGCGCTTCAGGGCTTTCTCTTCGGGGGAGTCGGGCATATCAAAAATTCCGCTCACGAAGCATCATCAGGTGCTCTCTATCGAGCTCGCGTTCAGCCGCTTCTGCTTTCTCTCGGCCTTGCCTAACCTCTTGGTTTCCTTGCGAAGCCATGCCTCCGACCTTAACGCCGCGACGGTGTTCCGATCCGGCTTCCACGCCCATCCTACAAACCCTCTCGCCATCTACTCCGCGCCTCTTACCGTTTATCTATATAAACGGTCTTGGTTCGCTAAGTCCTGGAAGAACCTCGTTTTCTCCAGGCCAAAGAGCCCCCTAACCCCATCGAAACGGGGTGTCGGTCCATGACGGACTCCAAAGAGCTGTCCGGTCTTTTAACGTACCCGGAGCATTTAACCCGCGTCTCTGCTGCCCGCCGTCCACAGTCAAGGGACGGCAACTCGAAACGCACTGAGATTGCACCAGCCTGATACGGCGGGGTAGGTGTTGCAGCGCCGGCAATTGCGCTATGCTTTGCCGAAAGGGCGCGGGTAGGCGGTTGATTGGATTTCTCCATTCTCTCCGATCCTGTCCGAGCCGGTGCTAGTAACACCGATCCGCGCATCCTTTTTACCTCACCTTTGGCGGAAAGTAAAACACTTGCTGCACCCTCGGCACTACTGCCGGCTTGAGACAAACGCTGGTCACGTCGTCGTTGACCTTGCGAATCTCGTGGTTGAGCCAGGTCTGGAACCCAGCGAAGCCAACCACTAGGGCGAGGATGACTAGCAGGGCGTTACGGCTCACGACTCGTCCTCCACTCGCACCCGGTCGAAAGCGTCGTCGTCTCTGTCGGCCCGTAGAACCCGCGATCCCGAAGCCGAGCTCCAATGGCGAGCTTGGTCGAGCACCGCTGGCCCACGTCCCACCTGACATACCCCTGGAGCACGTCGAGACTGTCCTCGTCCGCTGGCCGAGCTGTGAGGTGCGAGGCGTGGTAGTGCTCGACTCCGGTAGCGTCGGGCATGAGAGAGCAGCCGGTGAGGGCTAGGACGATTAGCAGGTAGGGCTTCATACCGACCCCGACCACGACCGCAACCACCCCGACCCCGACCCCGACCGCGACCACGACCGCGACCGCGACCACGACCGCGACCGCGACCCCGACCGC
>Ga0208005_1000712_pt1 | contig 11742 bp, 17 predicted proteins | sample DEB19_08_DNA_3_FD_184530 | JGI IMG/M metagenome (GOLD analysis project Ga0208005, IMG submission 184530) | Aqueous microbial communities from the Delaware River and Bay under freshwater to marine salinity gradient to study organic matter... | ecosystem: Environmental > Aquatic > Marine > Coastal... | reverse complement strand
TTCGGGCAACATGGAACGCCGTCACCTACGACCTATTCCGCGGGACGGTCGAAATGTGGGCTCCCGAGTACGGCGGCTTCGCGAAGGATGCGACGGTCGTTGCCGAATGTGTGGACGGGATCGCCTTATTGGCGACCGCCCAGTTGAGCAGCTCGACGCCGGAGGAACGGACCGGCTATCGGATCCGTCGCCTGGCGAACCTGGTCGACTGGTCTCCGAACCTGCGCGACATCGATGACGGCGTGTCGTCGATGCCCGCCGGGCAGCAGACGTCGTCGGCGTGGGACAGCATGCAGTTGGCGGCGATCTCCGAGTACGGCGAACTGTATGTGGCCCCCGACGGCAAGTTGACGTTCCGGGATCGGAACGCTTTGTGGACCGAGGCTCGCACACAAACGTCGCAGGCGACGTTCGGCGACCAGGCCGGCGAACTCAAGTATGCGGAACTGGAGCCGGTCGGGGCCGATACGTCGGCCATTCGTAACAAGGTCACGATCGTTTACAACGAGCAGAACGGTCAGGTGTCTTGGTCGGATGGCGAGTCGGTCACGACGTGGGGTGTGCGCGACGAACAGCTCCAGGTGTCGTTGACGGACAGTGGGACAGCGTCGTCGTATGCGAAGTTTCTCCTCACCCAGTACGCCGACCCGCAGTTCACGTTCGGGAGCATCACGATCGTGCCTCGAGCCGACCCGACGAACTTGTGGCCGCAGGTGTTGGGCCGGAAGTTGGGTGATCGGATCACGATCAAACTGACGCCCCCGGGCGGTGGCGCTCGGATCGTGCGAGAAGCGTTCATCCGGTCGGTCGAACATTCGGCGACACCCGGGTTCGATTGGTCGACGACGTTCGGGTTGGCCGACGCGTCCTATTTCCCTGCTGTGTTCGTTGTCGGCGATGACGTCGGCGATTCTTCTGTGACGATTGGATGGTGACAGATGGCTACTCGCACGACCGGTCCCGGTTCGGGCGGTACGGGGTTTACGACGTCGACGGCGTGGACTGAGGCGGCGATCGACAAGCTGCCGGGCGGTTTGGCTGCCTACATCACCGATGCGGGTGCTTCGGCCCAGTCGACCGAGGCGACGTATGGCGAGGTGACGTTCACGACGATCAACTCGCGGAAGTATCTCGTCGAGGTCGATACGTCGATCGCGGTGAACACGTCAGCGTCGACGTTCCGGGTGAAGATCACGAACTCGGCGAACACCGAGCTGCAGGGCCGTAACGCACAGTTCGACAGCAACACGGGCGCGATGCCGGTCATCGTCCGCTATTTGGCGACGGGGGACGGTACGTCGAAGACGTTCAAGTGTCGGATCGGTCGGACGGCCGGGTCGGGCAGTGCCGACATCGGCGAAGTGCTGTTGACGGTCATCGATTTGGGTCCGTCGTTCTAGCCTGATGTCTCTCCCGAACTACGGGAACATCTTCCCGGACGACATCCTGGGCCGCATCCGCGATCTGGAAGCGGCAGTCAACGAGCTCGAGGGCGGCACGTTCGCGGCCGTCGTCACGTTGGCCGGCGATGTCACCGGACAGTCCGACGCGACCGTCGTCGAAGCGATCCAGGGTTATGCGGTGTCTTCGACGGCTCCCGGGTCGGGCGAGGTGTTGGAGTGGGACGGGTCGGCGTGGACCCCGACCGCGTTGGGTGGCGGTACCGGCGACCTGTCGAAGAACACGTCGAATGCGGTCACGACTGTCACGTCGTTGCGGTCGGCGTCGACTGCTCCGACCTGGCGGATGGAACGGTCGCTGGGTACGGCCGGGAGCCCGACGGCGATCACGTCCGGGTACACGCTCGGCGGGTTCACGTTCGGCGGCCATGACGGGTCGGCGTTCACGACCGGGGCGTCGGCCGGGCTGTTCGGTCTGGCTTCACAGGATTGGACCGGGTCGGCGAACGGCACGAACCTGACGTTCGAGGTGACGAAACCGGGCGACACGTCCCGGACGGTCGCTGCTCGGGCGGTCGGCTTGACTGGCCTGACGGCTATCAAAGCGGCCGACAAACTGATCTCGGGCACGGTGCCGTTCGGTGGGAAACAAGCCGACCTGAACCAGGTGAAGCGGACGGTGACGGCGACGTCGACGTCCGGGTCGGCAGACGTGACGGCCACAGCCGGGACGTTCTCGTTGGATGACGTGGGCATGTCGGTCACGTCGGCGTCGTTCCCGGACGGTACGACGGTTTCGTCGGTGTTGGCGGACGGGTCGGGTGCGACGTTCTCGGCGAACGCGACAGCGACCGGTGCTGCATCGACGGCGATCGGCCGGTGGAACAAGTTCGGGTCGTATGCGTTACGCGGCCATGATCTGTTCATCGGCCACCGGTTCGAGGTCGATGCGGAAACGACCGACAACTGGGCGATCAGCCCGGTGCGTATCCAACTGTCGGGAGTGGTGAACCACAACCCGAACGTGCAGGCGTCGGCGTGGATTCCGGGCCCGTCCGGAACGGTGCAGATCGACGGGACCGTCACGGTCGGTGCCGATTTCGTGACGAACATGCAGGCCGACACTCCGACCGTGTCGTTGGATGCGTTCGGCGGTCCGGGCCTGAACTTCGTCCGGGTTTACACGAACGAGTCCGGGTCGAACGCCGGTCGGCTCGGCTACCTGAACGGTGTCGTCAACTCGGACACATACCAGGCGGTGGGCGGCACCCATTCGATCACCCACATTTGGCCGCATGTCACGAACAGTGCGCTGCTCGCCGCGACGGGCGGCACGTTGCAGGTCGGGCAGCTCATCAACCTGTCGAACGAAGATTTCTTGTTCTCGGACGTGGGGGCGTTCGGGACGGGCGATGCGGTCACGGTCGGTTTGTACAACCCGGTGTGGGCAACGCCGGCAACCGCCTGGATTCACAAGACGGTCACCATCTCGGCGACGGGCGGCACGTTCACCCTGACCGTCAACGGCGAAACGACCGCAGCGATCGCCTACAACGCGTCGGACGAGACAGTCGCGAACGCGTTGAACGACCTGACCGACCAGGCCCGGAACTTCACGAAGGTGCTGGTCGAGAACCGGACGGCTGGCGAATACCGGCTGCGGTTCGAGCGGGAACCGGTCACGTTGACAGCGTCGGGTGCAGGCTTGACTGGCGGGGCCGGTACGGCGACGGTCACGGCCGGGGTCAGCCCGTCGGTCGACACGGCGATCGGTATCGACTGGGGCGGCCAGCTGCGCCGAAAAGTGCTGTATGTGAAGGCAACGTCCGGGTCGCAATACCTGACCGCCTACACGGACGGCACCTACACGACGGTCGACACGGCAGCGTTCCATGAGGACGACGTCGGCATGTGGTGCGAAGGGTTCGTGATCCCTCGCCCGTTCGTGTTGGCAGTGACCGGCCCGGCCGGAGCAGCGATCGACGGTACGGGCGGGTGCGGATCGACGATCAAGATCGACCAGATCCCGGGCGCGAACGCAACAGGCACATTGTGGATTCAGGTGCCGTGGCGGGGTCCGGCGTCAGCCAGACGGAACATCGCAGCACGGTTCGCCGGGCAGGTGCAACTGTTCCCGACTGGCTCGTCGAACCAGGCCGGTCAGATCCGGTTCACATCGATCCCGACGTTCGTGCGAGTTCCCGGCCGATACGTGTACGACTTTTCGGATGCGATCGCGGCGACGGTGTTCAGCCACACGGCCACCCACCGGTTCAAGCAGTCGGCTGGTGTATTCACGTTCGGATCGTTGTTCTCGTCGGCTGCGACGATCGAGAATGATCCTTCGGCGGCTGCGAACCCCGGCCTGTACGTCTCGTTCTTTTCGGGGAACACCTATCAGGCGAACTCGCAGACCGGCATCACTCAAACCACCTACGATTTCTTGTCGCAGCCGCGCTACTCGACAACCGGGTCGGGTAGCCCGACACTCACCGTCTCGGACGCGACCGGGTTCCGTGCTGCGATGGTTGTCAACTCGGGTGCGACCATCACCGCCCGCCACGGCCTGCGCGTCACGAACTTCACGGGGGCCGGGACGGTCACCAGCCAGTACGGAATCCTGATCGACAGCCTGACCGGCGCAACGAACAACTACGGCATCTATAACAACTCGTCGACCTATCTGAACGGTGCGGTGACGGTCGTCGGAACCTTGTCGTTGACCGGGAACAGCACGCTGATCGGCACGCTCGACGTGACCAGCAACGTCGGGGTGGGCGGCACGCTTGCCTGCAACGGTGCGTTCAGTACGAGCAGCAACGCGAGCGTGGGCGGGAACCTGTCGGTTACGGGCACCCACCCGTTCTTGTCGGTTGACGGGAACTTCAGCACGATCACCGGAACGCTCGGACTGTTCGGTGCCGGAGCGTTCGCTAACGCGCCTCTGCTCGCATTGCGACGCGCTCAGGGTACGGCTGGCAGCCCGACGAACATCACGTCGGGTTTGAACCTCGCGGTCCTCGGCTTCTACGGATACAACTCGGCGAACGGCGACTATCTGGGCGGAGCGTTCATTCGGGCCGTGTCCGAAGAAGCCTGGTCGACGACCGGCTATCGCGGCACCCGCCTCGAGTTCTTGACGGCCTTGTCAGCTACGAACTCGGCTGCCGTGGTCCGGGCGTTGATCAACAACGCCGGAAACTTCTATGTCGGCCCGACCGCTGCCGGAGCAGTGTTCTCGGTCCTGCAAGCGTCGGGCAACACGTCGGTGAGTGGAACCCTTGGGGTGACTGGCGCAGCGACGCTCAGTTCAACGTTGGGCGTCACTGGCGCGACAACTCTGAGCAGCACCCTTGGTGTTACCGGCGCAACGACGCTCTCGTCAACGTTGGATGTGACCGGCCTTGCAACGGTCACGCAGGGCACCGTCGGTCAGCCGGTCATGCAGCTCGCTTCGACTGCGACGAATGACGACCCGACCGAAACCGTCCGCCAGTTTCGACTGCAAACCACGAGCAACTCGCCGCAGACGCTCGGCGATGCCTCACTTCCGGCATCGTCAACGACGATGGTTCAGGCATTCGTGGTTGCGCGCACTACGGCAGGCGGCACAGCAAATGACGGAGCCGGCTACATCCTCACCGCCGTCTTTCAAAACGGGGTGCAGATCGGCACAACTAGCCAAACCGTGGTTGGCGAGAATCAAAGCGCATGGGATGCGACCCTCAACTACAACGCAAACAAGTGGCGCATCGTTGTGACTGGCGCAGCAAGCGTCACCATCACATGGCATGCCACCGTCCGCTCTTGGTCCGTAGGCAGCTAACAGGAGGAACCCTGAATGTCCGAGTCCGCACCCACCATGGAAGAAGCGCAGCAGCGCCTCGCCGACATCGAGAAGCAGCTCGCCGAGGTCGTCCCGGCCCTGCAAGCCGAAGCGATGTTTCTGCGCGGCTACCTGACCGGCCTCAACACCGTCCAGCCCGAACCGTCCGAGGAGCCCGAAGCATGACCCCACCGATCGTCAGTCGCGCCCAATGGGGTGCGAAGCCTGTGAGCGGCCAACTTGACGGCTGGCAAGCCGGACAGCCGACCGGCTGGGTCGTCCATTGGGAAGGGGCGGACGGGGCAGGCGGAGCGCACGACCGGTGCGCCGCCAACGTCCGCAGCATCCAGGCGTACCACCTCGCCCAGGGCTACACCGACATCGCCTACAACTGGGCGGTCTGCCGCCACGGCTACGTGTTCGTCTGCCGAGGGAACGACCATCAGTCGGCCGCACAACGCGGCGGCAACGCCCAGAACCTGTCCGTCTGCTTCTTGGGCGGGGCGAACACTCCGTTCACCGACGAAGCGAAACGAGCGATCCGTTACCTCGTCTACCTGCAAGGCCCGTCCGCAGCTCGAGGACGTGCGATCGGCCACCGTGACGTCGACGGGTCACGCACCGCCTGCCCCGGCGACGAGATCGAACGGTGGGTGAAAGCCGGTCTTCCGGCCGGGCCGGTCCCACCGAAACCTGCTCCGACTCCGGCACCACATCCGACGCTGCGGCAAGGTGCCCGCGGCCCTGCCGTCATGGAACTGCAACGCAAACTGAACGTCGTCGTGCAAGGCAACCTGGCCGTCGACGGAACCTACGGGCCGATGACGACCCGCATGGTGAAAGTGTTCCAGCAATGGTCGACCGATCATGGTGTCGGCCTGACCGTCGACGGTGTCGCCGGACCTGCAACCTGGCGGGCCCTCGACCGGTTCGCTGCCGAGCGAGGAGTCCGGTGACATGCTCGCTGCAGAGATTTCCGCCAACGTCATCTCGGGCATAGCGGTAGCGCTCATTCCCCTCGGCGCAATGTTCCTCGCCTGGACGGTGAAGGAACTGCGCGCCGTCACCGAGATCAACGCGACGACCACGCAACGCCTCGCTGCGCTCGAGCAACGCGTCGACCGGATCGAGGGTGCGGTGTGGCGGCCCGCCTGGGGTTACGGCGCAACGACCGCAGCTCCGCCAACAGGGAAGGGCGAAGAATGAACTGGAATGCGTTCACCGTGTCGGTCCTGGTCGGCATCATCGGCGTCGTTTCGCTGATCGTCGGACAAACCGACGCAGCGCTGATGTGCGCCGGTGCTCTCGCCGGCCTGCTGTCCCCGCCGCCCTACAAGCAGTAGCCCGATGCCGAAAGGCGTTACTGGCAGCTGTGCGTTCTGCAACCTTCCCGACGACGTTCGCGACGTTGCGCTCACAGCCTGGCGGCGCGGCCAAGCGTACGTCTCGATCCACAAGCTGCTCGGCGAGCTCGGCCATCCCCTCGACCTGAGTCAAGTGCAGTATTGCCCGTGCCGGTCGGGCCATCACGATCGGGGCCGTCCCGACGAGGTACAGCGACGAGCGAACGAACGGCTCGGCAAGATCGCCGACCTGCTCGAACGGTCCGGTATCTCACCCGACGACATCGGCAAGGTCCAATCGGTGCGCCTCTCCCAGTGGGAAGGACTCACCAAGAACGAGGACGGCGAGCCGGTCATCACTCCGCTCGAAGGGGCGTCGATTGTCCTGACACCGTCGTGGGAGGACGGCCCGCAGTGGCAGCCGGTCGATCGGGCCGCCCAGGTTCCGATCTCGCTGCCGAAGTTGTCGAAACGGAAGACGAAAACGAAGCGGGCGGTGATCTTGCCCGACGTCCAGTTCGGATTCCGACGAGACATCGACACGGCCGCGTTGGACCCGTTCCACGACGAGCAGGCGATCGCCGCGGCCCTAAAGGTGGTGCAGACCGTCGACCCGGACCTGGTCGTCCACCTCGGCGACTTCCTGGACTTCGCGACGTTTGGCACCTACGAGCAGGAAGCCGGGTTTGCACTGACCGTGCAGCCGGCGATCGACCGGGCGCACCGGTTCCTGGCCGAGGTGGCGGCCGCCGCCCCGCAGGCCAAGCAGGTGCTGCTCGAGGGGAACCACGATCGGCGGTTGCAACGGGCGATTGTCCGTAACGCGATGAGCGCATTCGGTATCCGCAAAGCCAACGCGCCGGAAACGTGGCCGGTCCTGTCCGTCCCGTATCTGCTCCGCCTGGACGAGCTCGGCGTCGAGTACATCGGCGGCTACCCGGCCGGGATCTACTGGCTGAACGACCGGCTCGCCTGCATTCATGGCAGCAAGGTCCGATCTTCGGGCAGCACCGCGGCGCTCGTCGTCGACGACGAACGGGTCTCCACGATCTTCGGGCACGTCCACCGCATCGAGTTGGCCTACAAGACCCGCAGGGTGCGTACAGGGGCCCGTACAAGCCTCGCAGCGTCCCCCGGGACACTCGCCCGGATCGACGGGGCGGTGCCGTCCACGAAAGGCTCCACGGACCCCCTGGGCCGTCCCGTCCCGGCGGTGGAGAACTGGCAGCAGGGCGTCGGGGTCGTCACCTACGAGGACGGCGACCAGCCCTTCGCCCTCGAACTCGTCCCCATTTTCGACGGGCAGGTCACGTTCCGAGGGGAGACGCTGTGAACGACGACGACGAGGCGGCCGCCGAACTGCTCGACGAGGTCGATCTTCGCACCGTGACCGTCATCTGGAACGACAGCGACGACCGTCCCGAAGTCGCGTTTTCTGGCTGTTCGGTATACGAGGCGATCGGCCTTGCCGTGACTGCCGTGTTTCGGCTGCTCGGGGCCGAACAGTGGCCGGCCGACGACGACGACGAGGAGACCGATGAATGACTTACAGATCGAACGGCTCGCTCAGACGCTGGCCGAACAGTTGCGTGCAGGCCGCCGTGCGACGTTTACGTCAAGCAATCGAGAGCTCAGAAATCGGCTCATCGCCCGAGTCCAGAACATCCTGGCCGGACGTTCCCTTGAGGAGACCCCCGACTGATGTTGATCTCGATCTCGTTGGACCTGCTCCAGTCGGCGACGGTGATCGGCCGCGACCAGATCGAACTGGGCGATGGGCTGCGCTTTCGCGTGACCGACTGGGATCGGAAGAATCGGAGCTTGAGGCTCGAGCCGGTTACGTCTGCAACGCATGGCGGTGGCAGGGACCGCGAGCCTGGCAGTGCCAAGGACTGATGGTGTTTCAGACGGCCGGGTTGCGTTGCGATCGGTGCGGCCGGTCCTGCGCGTCGGATGTTCTGCCGACCGGCGACGGCTAGAAGATGGCGATCTCGAGAGTCCAGCCCGACTGCCGATAGCTGCCGGTTGACCTGACCTGTTCGCGTGGGCCCGACTCGCTCGGACGGCCACACATTTCGTCAAGCCATGCGGGCCACGGGGCCGGGGCCAGCCAGTTGATCCACTGGTAGGGCTGGCCGGTGTCCGGGTGGATCGACGGGGCGACGACGATCTGGCCGCCGTCGGCTTTGATGTCGATGCCGGGGAACCCTCGCAACGGTGCCGAGGCGACGGGACGGTCGGTCCGGTAGATCAGGTGGCGGCCACCCGATCCGGTGCGAGCCTCGAACGTGGCCGGGAGGCCGAGCCGTTCGGCTTCGGCGATCGACCGGTCCACGCCGGGCTTGTGCACGTCAATGTCGACGACGACAAGGCCGCCGCCGCAGACCATGCCGACGTTGCCGGTGTGGCCGTCGAGTTTCGCTCGCCACCGGTCCGGCTCGTTGCGAGGTCCGAACGTCCAGCCGACCTCGAGGGGTCGTTTCCCGGCGAGCCGGATTAGTGGCGGGCAGCCGAGGTGTTCCTCGAGCCGGAGTGAAGCGTCGAGCGGTGTCATTGGTCGCGTTCCAGGATGCGGATGATGGCCGGGTGGGTGAGGCCGGCAGCGTCGGCGATGGTGCGGAGCGGGACGCCCTGGGCGCGCAGGTCGACGATGAGCTGGTTGCGTTCGGCGGTCTGTTCGCGGGCTTGGTCGGCGGTGCGGCGCAGCCGGGCGAGAAGCCGGTCGGTGTCAGACAACGACATGGTCAACCCACACTCTCAGGCAAGGAACGCAAACTTCTTCGTCGTTGTCCCAGCGTTCCTTTTCGTCGTCGGTCATCGGAGCGTGATCGTGCACCGTGCACGCCGGCTTTGATACCCAGCCGGCTTCGATGCCACGAGCAAGCCAGCGTTCAAAGTCTTCTGCCGCTCGTGCATTCATAGGGCCCTCGATTCGATCTGCTTCGCGATCTGAGCGCACCAGGCCCCGTCCCGACCGGGCCACGTTCCGTCACTGCGCTGCCGGTATCGCCAGCCGTCCCATGCGGCCCGCACTCGGCAGCGACTCTCGAGATACTCGGCGAGGCACCACGCTTCGTCAATCGAAAGATCGACGATGATGCTCTCGCCCCGTCCCTGCCTTCTTCTCGGAGCTGCCTTCATTGCTTCCCAGGCTCGGGGCTGCTCTTGCGGCCAACTCGTGTCGGTTCGGAGAAATCCGAAAAGCGAGGAGGGGATTCGGATTTGGATCATCAGCTCTGCGCTCATGGCTTAATGGTAACATAGTTACCATCGGGTGTCAAGACCCCGATCTCAGGCGATCATCGCCACCGCTTCCGCACCCCGGTCGTCGACCAGCGCCGTGTATCGGATCGTGTGCTGAATGTTCGAGTGGCCGAGGCACTTCTGGACGAGCAGCAGGTCGCCCGACGCCCGGAGCAGCTCGGTCGCGAACCGGTGCCGACAGCGGTGCAGGGTGCCGTCGATGCCGTGCTTCTTGAAGAACCGGCACACATGGTCGGAGGTGAGGCTCGCGGTCATCGGCCCGTCGTGGGTCGGGTGCGGGAACAGAAACCCGGACGTCGGGTAGCCGATCAGCTCGAGCCGGATCGACGGGTGGACCGGCACGACCCGCTGCTTCGCCCCTTTGCCTTCCCGGACGAAGATGCCGTCGGCGGTGACGTCCTCGCCGCGCAGCGGGGCGATCTCGCAGGCCCGCAGGCCCGCATAGCCGGCGAGGCGCAGGTACGTCGAGATCGGTTTCGGGGCCAGTTCGAGCGCCCGGGCGAACTCGTGCGGCGCGATCGGGTTCGGCATCCCGGCCGGAACCTTCGGGCGGACCAGCCAGTCGGCCGGGTTCGGCCCGGTCAGCACCCCGTACTTGTGTGCCCACCGGAAGAACGCCACGAAGTGGTTGATCTTCACTGCTCGCGACGCCGGGATTAGGTTCCGGTGGTCGAGGTGCGCCTCGATCGTCTCGGCGGTCGCCTGGTCGAGCGGTCCGACCTCGAGCTCGTAGCCGCGCAACGTCCGATCGAGGGCTTGCAGGTACACGGGTCGCAGACCGCGCCGCCGCGAGTGGTCCAGAAACTGATCGATCATTGCCCTACGCCCTCATCGCCCCGACCGCCCGACGCGACGGACGGTAACGGGGGGGCGGGGGGGGATCAACGGAAACCGGTCGGCCGACAGCACCAAGAAAGGTGCCGACAATGCTTGCATTCCGTCCGACGCTTCGTTTATAACGTCGCAGGTCGCCGTGAGCGACCACCACCACCAGGCATCCATCCGGGCTCCCCGAGACTATGGGTGTAGTTCCGCAGCCATTTCGGCCACAGGCCAGTTATACCGGCTGCTGACAGCACCTCGGTCGCGGCCCCCCCGGACCGGATGCCTCCTGCCCCAGGAGGACTCGTGCCCAATCCGCGCAAAGCACAAACGTGCCGCACCTGCGGCGTCACGTTCGACCCACCCAGCCCGCTCGGCCGCCCGCCCGCCTTCTGCGGCCCGGCCTGCCGCACCGAGGGCCGCAGCCTCGCCACCGCCCGCCGCAGAGGCCAGCTCGACGTCCCGCCCGCCCGGCCCGAGGAGCCGACCGTCCCGTGATGGCGGCGGCGCTCTGCGGAGCGGCTGCCGGCGTCCTCGCCTATGTGGCGGTGGAGGCCGTGCAGGCCGCTCTGCGGGCTCTCGGGTCACGGGAGAGCACCCACCGATCATCGGCGGGTCTCGGATGTGAAACCACGACCCGAGGGCTCGCAGGGCGGCCCGGCGATTCCTGCTGGTGCGGGAACTCGCTGACCGATTCGCCCCGCCGGGCGCACGTCGCCACCCAGATCCGTCGCTGGTGTGCCGAATGCGGCCGCTGGAACTGAGAAGGAGCAACCGTGAGAAAGCAATCGAACCCCATCGAGTTCTGGTCCTGGTACCTGACCGCCAGTTTCTGTGCGCTCGTCTGGCTGGCGCCCGGCGTGTCGAACCTGGTCGCCGCCACGTTCACCGTCGCGTTCTGCTACGCCACCCGGTTCTTCCAGGTGCAGGGCCGTCGTGCCGCCCGTCTCGCCGCCCGGAGCGTCCGGTGAAGCCCGGCGCTGCCCTCGTCCGCGAGGCGCTCGACAGTCCGCTCCTCGAGCCGTGCTGGCTGGACGACATCCTCGACTGGGATCTCGTCGAACAGATCGAAGATCGGCTGTCCGGC
>Ga0208005_1000711_pt1 | contig 11760 bp, 24 predicted proteins | sample DEB19_08_DNA_3_FD_184530 | JGI IMG/M metagenome (GOLD analysis project Ga0208005, IMG submission 184530) | Aqueous microbial communities from the Delaware River and Bay under freshwater to marine salinity gradient to study organic matter... | ecosystem: Environmental > Aquatic > Marine > Coastal... | reverse complement strand
GTAGTTCACGCGCACAAAGCACCCTAATAGGCTCTTGGACTGCTCTGGCGATCAATGCCCTAGCTACCCCCCATGACTTACCAGAACCTCGCCCTCCGTACAGGATTTTGTATCTGGCTGGCTCAAATAGGAAGTCTAGCTTTTCAGGGAAGTCTAGTTCAAGTTCCATCTGGGCGAACTAACTTGATGTTGATGCCAGAGATTTGGATTGCGCCGCCACCCTCTCCAGTTAGCTGCATTGGCATTACCTTGCCTAGAAGACCCATAAACGCTTGTGGATGGCTCTTTGCTTTCTCCTCTAGGTAGGTTACTCCACCAACCCTGTCCAGAGCCTCTACGATCATCTCACGCAACATGGCATTGCCTTTATCTAGACTGCCTTTAGGTCTGCCAGCACCTTCTCTAGCGCCACCACGATGTGAAATGTTTGATTGTTTTTCATTCATAGTTGAATCCCTTTCGGGTTGTTCAAGTTAGTGTTTGCAAACTATTTTAATCTAAAAGACCGCCGTTGCGTTCAAGAATCTTTAATAGTTCTTCGTTGCCGGGGAACACGACAAAGTTGGATGTTCCTTGACCAGCACCGCGAGAGCCTTGGTCTAAGTAGCGAATGCCGGGAATGCCCATGCTTTTAAGTTGTTCAGATATTTCCTGCCCCGCCATCCCGCTTTTTACAATTTCTTCCCCTGTCGGGTTGTCCCATGTCCTCAAAACCCCTTTTTGGTCAACCCACCTATCATCAAATGGCTTTGGCGCTTGATTCCATCCCAAGTTTTTCGGGGTAAGCGCCGCCTGCACATCAGGATGCTGCTCACTCAGCGGCTTATCCCAATCCAGCATCTTTGCGATCTGTTCGTCTGGGAGGTCTACTTTGTAGAGGGAGCCTGTAGTCTTTAGCGGTTTTGCATAGTCACCAGACTCAAGCATCTGCAAAGTATCTGTCAGTAACTTCTTTTGCGGATGATCAGGTTGTGATTCAAGAACAAATTTCAGATCGTCAGCCGCGTACTTAGGGTTCCCAGTAAGATTTACTAAACGCTGTGCGTTGGCATGAGCATTTAATCTTCCTTGATTTGCCATGTCTCTATTTGCAAGATTCACAGCATAGCTTCCAGCAACATCCTTGCTTTCAGCTAGATACAACCCATGCCCATACGCCTGCGCTCCTTCGCCTGTGCCGATCTTGCTTGAGTCGAACTTGGAGAACTTGTGTGGGCTTCCATGCCATACAGTCATACCAACAGGGTTGTAGGCTTCTGCCATTAGATCGCTTAGTTGGTTTTGATATGGGCCTTTAAATGATTTGGTTGCCAGATATTCATCTGTTGCCTTTTGGCTTAGTTCATCAAATGCTTTTGCTCGGTCTACTCCATAACTTATGATTTGCTGTAGGCTTTCAATAGGATTTCCGAGCAAGTCAGCTAACTTGCGCTTTGCTACGTTTCCTTGACTGTATAAGCTACCGAGAAGTCCGGGCATGATGTTTATGCTGTCTCAACAAGCAACATTGATTGCAATTGTTTTATTGCGTTTTTAATCATGTTTGGCTCATCTAAGGTTTGTCAAGGTTAGTTAATACTTTATTCTAACAAACTTTTTAATATTTTGTCTTCTTGCTGAGAAGCATCTTTTTCTGGATGATAGCCAAACTCATGGATTGAATCTGCATTTGTCCATACTTCTTTAGCTTTTACTTTTTTGCTAATAATTTTATATTTACCATTTAATGCGTGTTCACCATGATCTTTTGCATATTCTTTAGTTAGTGTTACCCAATCACCTGCGTTAATAGTGCTTATATCATTGCTAGGCTCATCAGACATTTTTCGTAATTTATCACGCTCATCATATGCAGCGTCATACCATTTACTGCCATTAGAGTAATTTTCAGCGTCTTTTGGTAAAGTTCCACGCTTCATGTAAGCAGACATTTGCTTTTCTAAAGTAGCTAATTTTTCTGAATTAGATTCTTCTTTTGGAACAGCACGATATATTGTTACAAGCGCATTTGGCTTGTCTTTATATTGTTGAGCAATAGAAAAAGCCTTTTGGTCATAAGGCATATTTCCACCATAGTATTGTGCAGCTTTTGATGAATACACATCAGCAGGGTACATCTGACCACCACCAGTTAAATCATACAATGGCGCACCAAAATCAGGGCTTGGTGCTTGATGACTACCACGATAGTTTGTAACTTCTTGACCAAGCAGACCAGTCTCAGGCGTAGGCGCAATGCGTTGTTGCATTTGAGGAGATACAAGATTTACAGATGAATTCTCATCAATCATCTTGTAAACATCTTCAAGCGTTGCATCTGGCATATTAGGCGGTCTTCTGCCTAATCTATAAGCAGTTGTAGCTGCTGCCTTAGATGAAACTTGACCCTGCATATCTGGGAAGTCTTGCAATACTCTTGATTGCAACAAACCACCAACTCCTTGACCACGGAATGTTTCTGGTACTTCTAAACCCAAAACAGACGCTGTATTGTCAGGACGAACCAGAACTTCGATTGACCCACCAGTTCTAGGGTCTGTATATCTAATTCTTTGTGAGCCTTCACCAAAAATCTCGGATGCATCTCGTTTTGCAATATCCAATAATCCTTGTTGACCGACATCTTTAATGCTTGCACCTACTGGCAAACCTTTAGTAGCTCGCATCAATGCTCTAGAAGCTGGCGCAGCAAATGGCGCAACATTCATCAATGCGTCAGCAGTCTCAGGCTTTAGCAATGGCACATTGGCACGATTTACATTGGTCAATGCGTTTAGCAGACCAGTAGGACTTTCAGCATAAGCTGCTCGTTCTACAGTCTTAGGGATTCCTGTGCTTTCCAACAAACTAGCTAGACCTTGCATCTGCTGAGTTCGTTGTCTATCCTTCATGTATCCAAGTAAGCCTTGAATAATATCGTTAGACAACCCTATTAATGGGTTAGCATAAGGAGTAGCCCTTAAATCATCCATTACTTCATTCTGCCCATCTTACGAGCAGCTTCGCTAATAGCAATGGCTACTGCTTGTTTGGGATTCTTTACAACCTTGCCGTTTTTGCCAGAGTGAAGTTCACCCTTGCCAAATTCGTGCATGACTGCGCCAACCTTTTTTTGACCGATTTCGTTAAGTTTGACCTTTTTCATTTCTTTCCCTTTGGCTTTGAGAATTTGTAGGCCATTGATTGCCAGTCGTTTTGTTCGGCTTTCTTTCTTGCTTGTTCAGCAAGTTGTTTAGCCTTCTTCACGCTCACTGGTTGCTGATTCGTCGTTCCCATAGTCATCTCCATTTTCGTAACTTTCGCCTTCTTCCTTTGGCTGGCAAGCGCGTTCCCATGCTTGGCAGGTGCGTAGGTTGTGGCAAATGAAATCAAACTTTTGACAGAAGCCGCGCCCACCACCGTCTTTGTCATAGGCATCTTCTGGTACTTGCTCCATCTGGGCAAGCATATCCGGGCTGTCGTTGAAGTATTCGCAGTTAGCGCAGAGGTTGCGCCTTGCTTGATCGGGAGAGATGCGCCAGACTATTGAAATCTTGCGCCAATAATCGGTGTTTGGTTCTTGCGTTTTTTCAGGGCCAAGCATCCAATTTTGCTTGACAAATTCCCTGTTCTTAGCAAGTTCTTCAGCGTCCAGCTTATCTTCTTCTGGAGCCTCAATAACAATTTCAATGCTTGGAGCCAATAGTCCCTGCATGGCAATCCTTTCAGAGTTTCTAGTATTTTGCACTAAAAACTATGGTTTTTCAAGGATTGCAGCTTTTCTTTTGCAGCGAGTATAGCAACCACAAGACGGTTCTTTTTTCCAGTCTGGCGCATCGCCCCACTTGGTCATTGATTTAGCCATTTGTTCTCGCATGACTTTACACGGCTCTGACATCAGTAAACGCTCTCGGCATCCAGAGCATTTCATGTCAAAGAGTCCGTAGTATTCAGTCGTTTTGGCTTTCAGGCAATTTCGGCACATCAGCTTTAATCATAATGTATGCCCAAACTTTTTTGCGCTTCTTAGGCGTTGTATTGTCAACTTCAACTCGCATGACAATTTTAAGTTTGAATGTAAAGTGCCAAAGAGCGCATGATATTTGCGATGCCTTGAGATCAGGAAGCATCATGCTGATCTGCTTTAGCGTTACTGGCGCTTCAGCTTTAGACAATACTTCCCGAACTTTGTAAACAGGTTTTTGTTTTTCCATGCGCTGTATTGTAATACTAAAACACGCCCATGTAAATCAACACGGCTATTGCCAAGATGCTAACAGCACAACCAGCCAAGACAATCTTATCTGACTTGTGCATCCGTGGGATTTCCTCATAGATGCCGCCACGGTGGTACGGGCCAAATGCTTGTTCCATCGTCCGAGGGTATGTTCTGGTAGTCTGGTTCATTTGAGTTCTCCAATGACTTTTTTGATGGCTTCAATCAGTTCTTCAGCCTCATCCTTGCTCATCACGCAGTTTGCGCTTGCCCCAGCCAAGACAATACTTAGCCAGACTTGTTCTCCGTTGAACTCATCAACAAACAATTTTTTGTCGTCGCTTGTTCTGATTAAGATTTGAGTGTCCATTAGTGCAATGTCCTTTCGTGGATAAAAATAATAGGATACTTTTCGTTTAGCTCGTCTATCTCATCTTCCGTCAGCAGAGTTCCATCTTCGTACCTCCCTTCGCAGATAGAAAATCCATCAACCATAAGGCTATCAATGTCAATTTTCTTGCCGTTCAGTTCCATAGGATCAAGACTAACGCCGCCAATACAATGATACGCCAGTATATGTCTGATAGCGTCATTTCGTAGCTGTAATCAAATTTATCGCATCTCATTTGCTTTCTCCTGTGGCTTTGAAAATTGCTTTTCTGATTTCGTCAAGCACTTTGTGAACTCGGTGTGATTTATAGATTTCATCTTCTGCGGCATCTTCTACAAACGGAAGGGCAGAACATAAAGCATCCAGAAGATCGGGAGCAGCAGCCATCAGTCTGGCATTGGCTTCCTGTTCTTCCTCGCTGACGCAATTGGCAATCCATGCAACATCACAATGCGCCTTATCAGACCAGACATATCTGACACTCGTAGGGTCAATTGCTCCATGAACAAAATTAGGCGCGTAAAACCCATTTCCGTCCCACGGCCCCGGTGTGTACTTTTCCATTTTGTTGTCCTTTTGTGTATGGGGGCCGTAGCCCCCGGTTGATGATTAAGGACGCAATCCGATTGCATCGTAGTCAATACCAACAGACTTTCCGTGATATGAGGCCAAACCAGACATCCCTTTTGGTTCAGGCAGATGATTTCCGGGGCGGCTGGTGTACAGCTTTGCCGGTGCAACCATCCAAGCCACTGCAAGGCCCTTTGCGGCAAATCCAGACTCGCGCTTGTAGTCAGTCACCCACTCAGCCTTTTGAGAGCCTGAACGACGAACGGCCCACTTGTACTCATTTCCATAGTGGAAGCGGCTTTCAAAGATGTGAATTGTGGTAGCCACAACTTCGCCGGTTACCGCGTCAACCAAAACCTTGAACACATCAAGGTTTGCTTGGTCAGCCAATTCAGCGGCGCGGTCAGAGTCACGAGCGGTCACGGCGTGGCACCATTGACTGACGCATCCATCGGTGTCACTGCGCTGGAATGATTCTTCTTCGCGGCGGCGGGACTCTTCGGCTCGCGCACGCAAGCGTTTGCTGTCCTCGCTGTCAAAGTGAGGTAGGGTTGCCTCGGCCTCTTCGCGGGTTGGGTACACAAAATAAAACTGATCCATATCTAAATCTCTCATTTCGTTTCCTTTCGTGTTATGGCGATGTTGCCATGATTAGTATTATACACAATCTAATAGTACTATCGACCGCTTTATCATTGTATTTTTTTATTGGTCTTAGAACGCCAATAGTCTTTGCCTAATCTTTAGCTTCCATGCAAAAGTCTATGAATGAATTGGGTATGACAATTGATTCAGGGATTCATGCTTGGGGTTCAGTGGTTTAAACCACAGAGTTCAATGGCTCCAATAAAAAAAGCCACCCGGAGGTGGCTAAAGGGTGGCAACTGCTTTACCTTAGTTGTCAGTAGTCTCCAGATACCGCGCTACTTCTCCGCGATTCAAGACTGTTTCGGGGCACGACTACCAACACGGCTGGGGGCTGCTGTCGGAACCCTAAACCTCCGACAACCGTAGGGTGATGGTCTGCAATCCCCATGCGTGTTAACCCAAGTTTAACTCATTGGCGAATAATTAACTTCTATCTGGTGGGGGATAGACCACGAAAGGACTTAACAGTTTAGGATGTCAGCCTGCCTATCCCCCGAACTTTAAAATGGGATGTCAGCGTCCATGTTGTCGAAGCCGCTTCCAACAGGTTTCATTGCCTCGTGTGCCTTTGAAAGCACCACGGCATTGAATTTGTCGTTGCAATAGACGTGGTTCCAATACTTTCCTGTCTTTTCGTTCTTTGTTGCCGGGTAGCTAACAAAGTCGCCATTTTTGCCAGAAACGATCCTGCATGACTTGATCGTCAAAAAGGGTTCTGCGCCCTCCTTGCTGGCAACCATAACATCGAATTTGTTGCCTTCCCACGGTTTAATAGTGACTTCCATTACTGCTCCTTTGCTTTCTTGATTGCGTTACGAATTTTAGCCTCCATCATGTTCCACAGTGCGATTGTCTGATCTTCTTCCAGTCCAGCCGCTTTTACAGCTAGGTAGGCTTCTTTGGCCTGACCATTGTTGACCATATCTGTCAGTTCAGCGCAAAACTCTTGTAGGTGTTGCTCTGTCTCTGCGTCCAGTTCAATTGGCGGTCTAGCAGGAATGACTGGGGCATCTCCCTTACGTCCAGTTGTTGCATCTAGCGCGTCATGCTCGACGATCTCCAATGCAGCTACCCATAGATAGCGCCGAATGTAGGTCTGCACCGCACCCAGATTCTGCACCGGATGGCATCCCTTTAGGTTTGCCTCGGACATTGGGCTAGTAATCACTATTACATCATCCGGCTTTTCAAGGTTGACAATTCGCAACTCAGCCGTTTCTTTTCCAAAGCTGATGTAGCCAGCCAAACCAACTGCATCAAAGATGCGTAGCGCAGGAACAATGAAGTCGCCCAGCTCAAAGTAATCATATCCAGCAAAGTTGTTGCGACCAGACTTCTTGATCTGGCTAGAGTGAAACACCTTTCTGGCAGAGTTTAGCTTTTCATAGACGTTCATAGTCAATTCCTCCCATCACCGAGCAGACCATCGTTGTAGCGCTTTACAGCCTCGTTCTCAGCCCATTCTGCAAGCTGGGCTTTAGCCGCCTCTAGGATGATCACTCCGAGGCTCAGAGCATCGTTGTCGTTAAGAGCCTCTTGTATTAGACTGCGCTTGTTGTCCAGCGCATAGCTGTCCAAAGCTGAGATGAAGTGATCAAAGTTCTTGATGTTGTATTCGTTTTTAAGCAGCCATTCGACCTCATTGTCGATTGCTCGCTCATTGATGACATCGTAGTCCATTTGAGTTTCCTTTCGTGATTGCTGCAATATCGCAGCAGAACTATTATAGCGTAAAATAAGACAATGATCATAAAAATTCCATACCCGCCAACAATAAATTCCTATTGGGGATTCAATGGCAATAGGCGTTTCCTAACGGCAAAGGCTCGGCAGTTTAAGGCTGATGTTGCCGCAGCGGTTCTGGGACTCCCCCATTTGGGGGATGCTCGTCTATCAATCCAAATCACGCTTCATGCGCCAGATCGCAGGGTGCGCGACATTGACAATGTTCTTAAACCTACGCTTGACGCACTAGTGCAAGCTGGGCTGTTTGAAGATGATGGTCAGGTTGACCGTTTACTGGTCATCCGGGGAGATGTTGAAAAAAATGGTTGCGCGGTACTTGACATTGAAAAAATAGCGTTATAATAGTGTCAAACACGGCTAGGGTAGCACCCGAAAAGACGATTCGTTACCGTCCTGCCGACTATGTTTTAGTAACGGCAACCAAGAACGTGAGGTTAAAAAGTGGCAACACTATCTCTCAAAAAGCCTAGCAAGATAGGCGACAGACCGCTATACGAATTTCAAGGAAATTTCGTTGTTATGCGGCACTCAAGATCACAGCACTCTCTGCGCTTTGCTGTGGCTCACCAAACACAAGAATTAGCAAGCAAGGAAGCCAGACGGCTTGCCAAGCAATCAGCAACAGAACGCTATTTGGTTCTTCAAATTGTTGATTCAATTGATTGGATTGAATGATGCACTTCTATCAATTCAACATTGGCGACTATAAAAGTCATACAGAACATCTTTCAGAAATGGAAGATTTAACATATCGGCGTTTGCTTGACTGGTACTACCTGCACGAAAGCCCAATACCACTTGATGAACAAGAGATTGCAAGGCAAATAAGGATGCGTTCGCATAGCGATTGCATTGCGATCGTATTGCGAGAGTATTTCGAGCGCACAGATGTTGGCTGGATTCATCATCGAGCAGATAAAGAAATAGCTAAAGTTGGGGAGAAATCCGACAAGGCAAAAGAGGCTGCAATGGCAAGGTGGAGCAAAAAGTCAAATAAAAACAAAGACTTAAATGTAGATGCGAACGCATTGCGAGCGCAATCCGAACGCAATGCTACACAAGACACAATACACAATACACAAAACACAATACACAATAAAAAAACAACTGCCGTTGTTACGCCTGTCGGCGTTAGTGATGATGTTTGGGATGAGTTTATTTCCCACCGCAAGACAAAGAAAGCCAAGGTAACGCGACTTGTGGTTGATGGCATTGCAAAAGAAGCAGCCTTGGCTGGCTGGACGCTTGAAGATGCTCTTAAGGAGGCAATAGTACGCGGCTGGACTTCATTCAAGTCTGATTGGGTAGAAAAAAGAACCGCGCCAGTTGCGAATGTTGCGCTTCAAAAGATCAAGGAAGATGACCTGAAGGCAGCACCGATTCCTGCAAATATCCGTGAAAAAATTAACCAACTGAGAGGTGTTACCTATGACTGACTACATTGCGCTGCTGATCAGCACAGAACTAAAGTACCTTGATGATGAAGCTGACAGACACCTATCCGGGTGCAGCAGGGTTTTTAATGACAACCATGAGCTGTGCAAGGACATGAGGTACATCAATGTTTTTGACCGCAATGGCAAGGCATACAGAATTACGGTGCAAGAACTATGAAAGACGATATTTCACCCTACAAAGCACTCGACTTCATTCGAGACAATGCCGCAGCCTACGCTCAGGCAAAAGCAAATGTGGTTTACATGACCGAATACCGCAAGACCATCAAGGCACAACTGATGGCTGAATGTTCTGAAAAGACTGAATCAGCAAAGGAGACCTACGCTTATTCGCATCCGTCTTATGCACAACACCTAGACGCGCTCCGTGAGGCTGTGGCAGAAGCAGAACGCTTGAGATGGTTACTGGTAGCAGCAGAGTCCAAGATTTCAGTTTGGCAAACATTAGAAGCATCTGCAAGACTTGAAATGAAAAAATCTTCTATTTAAAAAATTGGAATAAAAATGTCATGGTTAATCAGTCAAGCCTTAATGAACTCGCTCTCTTTGCCGGAGCGGGTGGAGGAATCCTTGGAGGGAAACTCCTTGGATGGCGAACAGTGTGTGCCGTCGAATGGGAACCATACCCAGCAAGCGTACTTGTCGCCAGACAAAATGACGGTCTTCTCCCGCCTTTCCCGATTTGGGATGACGTACAAACCTTTGACGGCAAACCGTGGGCAGGAATTGTTGACGTTGTATCTGGAGGCTTTCCATGCCAAGACATCTCGGCCGCAGGTCGAGGTGACGGACTTGATGGAGAGCGATCAGGAATGTGGAAACACATGGCGAGGGTGGTTGGCGAAGTTCGACCCAGATTTGTGTTTGTGGAGAATAGCCCAATGCTCACTACTAGAGGAGGAGTTACCGTTATTGCAGACCTTACCGCGTTGGGGTACGACACACGATGGACTGTTATGGGAGCAGCAGACGTTGGAGCCAAGCACCAAAGGAACCGGATGTGGATTCTTGCCTACTCCATGCGCCCGGGATGGAAGGGGAGCAAGATCATTACAAGCACAAAAGAGAGCAAACCGTGGTGCGACAAACAGTTTGCCCGACTACTTCAGGATTCAGAAAAATTGGCAATACCCACCAGTAGCGGTCGTGGAATACATGATGGGGTGGCCGCTAGGGTGGACAGACTTAAAGCCATTGGAAATGGGCAAGTCCCATTGTGTGCAGCAACAGCCTTCAGAATCTTGAGCCAAAACCTATAAACAATAATCAACTAATACATAAAACTAAAGGGCAACAAAATCATGGACATCCTAACCACGAAAGGCAAAGAGACCATCGAGCAAGCTAATAGAGCGATTTATCTGCTTGAAAGGAAGTATCCAGAAATCCAATACATAAAAACAGCCGAAAACGCTCCAGCGGGACTAGACGGCGTTTTAGTGTCTGGTGGCTATGTGGTATCAGCCTGCGAGATTAAATGCCGCAAAACCACGTTAAACGCCCTTGCCGAGCATTTTAAGTTTGAGTGGTTGGTCAGTTTCGACAAGATTGAGAAAATGCTGCAAATTTCAAGACTGCTCGGAATTTCAGCACTTGGCCTGCTCTACTTGGTTGAAGATGATCTGCTGCTTGTGCAAAAGATTGTGGACAAAGATGGTAATGTTGTTGGCAACATTCGCATTGAGACAACTAAAACACAAGCAACCGTAAATGGCGGTATTGCCGTCAGAACCAACGCTTTCATTGACATGAGCAAAGCTATCCAGATTGACGCTTATGCAAAAAAAAATTAAAGAACTTTACTCAAAAACCGCATCAATTGGTTGTATTATCTGTCTTAGGCTAGGGTACGGTGAGACTCCGGCTGAGATTCATCACATCAGAAGATATGGTGGAAAGCGTGATCTGGCTCCTGTGATTCCTCTTTGTCCTGAACATCATCGCGGCAATACTGGTGTTCATGGGCTAGGCAAAAAGGAGTTTGCTCGAAAGTACGGTGTTGATGAAGAAGGGTTGTTGGAACAAGTTGAGGAAATCCTAAATGCTCCAAATCATTAAAAGTCTTACAGATCAAGTCGCTGACTGGCTTAAAGATGATCCAGTACGCAAATCTATTCCATTCCACGCTCGCATAGGGCTTAACGCTGATGTTTACGCGCTAAAGGATGATAACGACTTGCCAAGAGCGATCACCTGCGTGTCCTATCAAGACCGAGTGCCAGCATCTGAAGCTGAACTATTCAAGTGTGAATCAACGCCCACCGTGGCTGTGTTCTACACCATATGGAGTTACCGTAAAGGCGCTGGGCGTGAGTTGCTTGTGGATGCTATGAATCACATCAAGGCAACAAGAATCAATATCGCCAAGTTCGTTACATTGTCCCCACCAACTCAGATGGCTAGGGACTTCCATATCCGTAACGGGGCGTGTGTGTATCGTGAGAACAAGGGACAGTTTGGTGAAGTCGTGACCGTCAACTACGAATACAACTCTTGTCCACCATGCAATCATCTATGTGAACAGGGCAGACTATGCCCAGCGAGGATAGTATGAAGAAAACGCTACTTTCCATGTTATTTGTTGCGTCATCAGTCAACGCAGAATTCATCACTGGCAACGTGTTGCTGTCTTGGATGGAATCAAGTTCTACTGCTGAACAAGGAGCCGCAAGAGGCTATATCGCTGGTGTTATTGATGGAACACAAGGAATACGACATTGCGCCCCAGATGGAATATCCATAAAACAAGTTAT
>Ga0208005_1000709_pt1 | contig 11765 bp, 24 predicted proteins | sample DEB19_08_DNA_3_FD_184530 | JGI IMG/M metagenome (GOLD analysis project Ga0208005, IMG submission 184530) | Aqueous microbial communities from the Delaware River and Bay under freshwater to marine salinity gradient to study organic matter... | ecosystem: Environmental > Aquatic > Marine > Coastal... | reverse complement strand
CGCAACTACTGAATGCGCCACAGGCTCATCCTTTACGACACTCCGTGTCTGCGCTTCTCCATCACTTCGTGACAATAGTGCGGCTTTAATGGCGGTGATGGCTTTATTTGTTGATACATGGTCATATTCAGCATGACCATATTCCCCGTCATCAAACCAGTTACAAGTTTCCAACGCCTCCAACGCAAGGCGTAACGTTTGTTCCAAACTCAATGCTTCGTCTTTAGTCATTGTCTTTGCTCCGTTTGTATTCACCGATCTGTCCCATCGTGCCAAGCCAGAAGATGGCTGTTAGCAGTGAGATGGGCATCGACAACCACGTAGGCAGGAACTCGAGCGATGCGCTGACAACGAATGGCCCCACGATCACAATGCCCAGTGCGATGAGCTTGTCTTCAGTTGTTTTCATACCTTACCTCTATAGGTTAATTCAGGACAACTATACACAGGAGCTTCCTTCCAGTTGGGACGATAGGTACTCTTGATAATTACTTTAGTTTCCATAATCTGTGCAGTTTTCTTCTTAGCCCTGTAAGCTCGTTTATGTGCAGCTTTCTTGTCCTTATTAATCAAAGCCCATTGACGATCCTTAGCTCGTCTAGCTTCAGCTCTCTGTGCGATAACATCAGGATGAACACCCATGTCAAGCATACGTTGCATCCACTTAGGTACAGATTTAATATTACTCATTTTGAAGCCTCTAAAAATAATCCTACATTACCTAAAGCATAGCCTACGAAGGCAATACCTAAGCCCATGTTACCTTTAACAAGTAAGTCCACAGCTACCACAGTGTAGACAATCCCTACTACAGCAATTAGCCATGCACTCATAGGACTTCCTCCTGCATCTCCATCATGCGTCCAGTTTCCATGTCATACTTCAACACACAAGCTGGGCCTGTATAGCCATTGTAACGATTCTTAGCTACAGCTATCTTAGTCATGTGACGTTCATTCTCATCCTCAGCCATACTATTACGCTCCAATGTAATCACAGCATCTGACAACTGAGCAATTGAGCCTGAGCCTCGCAGCTGAGACAACGATACAGCTTGTCCATCCTCGTGTCCTGCATTACCTTGAGGTCTACGAAGGTGGCTTACACAGATCAATGTAATCTCTAGCTCTTGAACCAATGTACGAAGCTTCGTCATCATATTGTCAATAGCCTTACGCTCATCTCCAAGGTCTTGACCAGATACAACAATACTGATGTGATCAAGGAATATAACCCTACAATCGCAAGCTTTAGCCATATATCTGATTCTGTTGCTAATGTTGTCCACATCACTGCTACCGAAGTGATCAAAAAGATAGATACGATTACTACCAAGAGTTGCATCGAAAGCATCTTTAAGCTCCTGTTCTGTTGTTGGTGTATCAGGTAAGTGCAACAGTTTGTTAGCGTGCAAAGACATGATACTTCTAGCTGTCTTACGAGTTGACTCTTCGAGGAATAACCCTCCAATGTTCCACTTCGTAGTGTTCAGTATATTAAACAATATCTCACGTAGGAACTGACTCTTACCGAGGCCTGAACCTGCTGTGACTGTGACTAACTCCGAAGGTCGTAGACCATAGAGAAGCTTATTCAAGCCCTTCCAAGGATACATCGCCTCAGCCTTAGCCTCAGGTTTAATAACTTCCTCCCACAGTGAAGCTGCATTGATAATCCCATCTGGAATGTAAACCTCAGCTCTCCACCACTCATTCACAAACTCTTTGGTAGCCCCTGCAATGAGGTAATCACAAGCATCTTTGTAGCCACTCAAATGCTTAACGATCTTAGCCTTCTGTCCGAACAGTTCAGCTACTTCCTTAGAAGCCTTCTTACCCGGCTCATCAGCATCGAAGCAGATAACAATATTCTCGAAACTATTAAGCCATTCATACTGGGCTTTACAGTCCTTCAAGGCCGCTTGTGCACCATTCCTGATACTTACTGAAGGCCACTGGGAGCCTGTAAGTTGGTATCCTGCCAAGGCATCAAGCTCTCCTTCGTAGACTGTGACGTATTTGCCACCAGCGTGAAAGAGCTGCTGACCGAACAACCTAGCATCCTTGAATGATCCAAGAATGCTGAAAGTTTTGTCTGCCACTCGTCTAACTTTTGCTGCGACTGTTGCTCCGGCATCGTCAGTGTAAGGGTAAAAGTGCTGTCCATTGTCTTGTGTAACTCCATACTTTTCACAGGTTTGTAGGTTAATACCTCGATCAGGTATCGATTTAATCTGTCCCTTGATTTCTAACATGGGCTGCTTCCTAGGTTGTACTGCATCTTGCTTGACTGAAAAGTCATCGGCATCGTTCTCATGAGCATACGTATGGCATGAAAAGCAATAGGTATGTCCATCGTCATAATAGCCATTGGCATCTGAGCTTCCACAGGCATCACAGGCAATGTGCTTGATCAGTCTTGACTCAGGCTTAGGCTTGCGTACAAGGTTAAGCTTCATCTAGCACCTTTCTAAGGCCCTCAATGGTGTTTAGAGCCTTTTTATCTGGGTATCCATAGTAGATGTCCCCTCGGAGCTGAAAAGCTGTGAAATCCTCTAGCATTGAGAGTGTCTCAGCCAAAGTCTTTAAAGTTGAACCACCTTCCAAAGGAACAGATGGAAAAGGCCAGTTATCAGGGTTTTGAATAATCATTTAGTCAGTACCAGTTTAATTAAAGTTACGATGAAGACAAACAATGCCATCATCATAGTGGTGCATCTTCAACAGGTGAGACATATCCATCACCTAAGCGTTTAATCACGACATCAGCTACGTCAGCCATAACTCTGTCACGACCATTGTTCAAGATTAAGTCAGCCATACTGTCAATGACAGACCAATACCAGCACTCATACTTAACGACATCCATGTCAATGTCATCATCACACATCAGTTCAATAGACATAAATTATCCTTTCAATGGGTTAGTGTCTATAAATTTTAAGAGTCCTACTTAACTTTCCGTGCCTTTGGCACTTTAAAGTTACTTTATAAGTAATTATATAAAGATACTTTAATAGTGTATTTAACTTTAATGTAACTTCTATGAAACATCATAGTTACTTTAAAGTAAGGGTAGCATACTTTGTACAGATTGTCAATAGTCCTTCCCATCTAAGGTGTCACCAATGTTACACTCATGTTCATCTTCACCTTCTACACTGTCGTCAATGTCATCTTCTGAGATCAAGTCTCTACGATCCTTTGTAGGTAGGTTAGCGTCCATCTGTACAGTTTTAAAGCATTGCTGACATAAGTCTATAAACATACCAGTTACAGCGTGTTTACGTGTAGCTTCAAAGTCTGTTAGTACTCTATCGCAACATTGACATCTCATACGTCCTCCCTAACTTCAACCAGTTCCATCATTTCAGGATCGTAGCCAAGCTGCTCAAACACTAAGCCTTCAGCTTCTTCCTCATTCGAGGCATACACCCATACGTCTTTAGTTGCACTGACTTGATAACAATACTCATTCATTTAAACCTCCGTTTGAGTGGATTAACTGTAGCCCAAGCTTTCATGTGAATGGCTAAGCCTTCATTGTTATAACACACTGCGTGATCACCTTCTAAGGCATTGAACCATAACAACCCAATGTGAGTTTTAATTGGTGTGTGTTCAGGTACATCATACAAGGGCTTAGAAGGTTGTTCATCCCAGTCTTTTAAGTCAATTTCAGATAGCATACTCAAATATCCTCACTTTCTAAGGTCATTTTAAAGTTCAAACCTTCACCCATCTCATTAAAATTCTCTCTCAATGAGTACATGAGAGCCCCTAGTTCATCGTCAGTCATTAGGCAGTTAAATTTAAACTCTAAGACCTTAATACCAGAAGCCCCTGAGTACCCTACAATTGAGCCTTTATTGTATAACATAGCATCCTACCCCTTAACGTATGTGAAATGAAGGCTTAGAGAGGCCATAAACGGCTTCTAAACTACGTTCTAAGTCATGATCAATGGTGGCTTGCTCTGAATGTTCTAAATCATAGGCTTTTTTAGCATCCCATTCTAGTTCTTTCCATTGATTGTCAGACAGTACATCGAAGACGTTAAAGCCCTCATAAAGTACTTGATTGAATTCTGCGATGTCACCATCTTGATCCACTTCGCAGGATACTGACACCAAAGCCCTGCTGTCAGCTAGTAGTGTATCGAATGTAAAAGTTACAGTACTCATGGTTTAGATTCCTTCCTAGTTATAACAAGTTTATAAAGGTTAGCAGGTTGACCCTCAAGATTGTTGTTATCTTGTAGCCATTCCTGAGCAAAACTGAGTTTGTTGAAGGTAGCGACAACAATACCCGATGAAATGCTAACGATTTTATACATTGGCATCCTTACGTTGAACTGACTTAGCCAATAGCCACTTATCGCCCATTAGACGCACAGATCTGATCCACTTGCGACGATATTCACGCCTAACGTGTTCTGGCACGTCATACGTTTTAAATAGTTCACGACTATGCTTCAATAGCTTTGTTTTCATGGTACTGTTTCCCTATATAGTGTGTTAACGATCATTATCCACTGTGATCCATGCTTGCCTTGTCATTGTGTCGAACATTATTTCATCGCCCACGTTGATCAATGCACCGGATCTGCAGCATACACCCTTAAAACGGGCCTTCATTCTTTTAATCATGCTTCACCCCTCAATTGTGCACAAATAGCGTTATAAATGGCACGTTTATCCATGTAATAACCAAAATCCTTGTCATTCTCTGTAAAGTTATGCCATTGATTGTAGCGTTGCTTCGCTAGAATGTCACTCATAAGCTTATGACAATCACTGTAATGGCTTATAAACCCGTGCAAGTTATAATGGGCTATAAAGCCGCTTGCAAGGTATAAAAAGTTATATCCTTGCTTATTAAGCTTTGAAGGATCTTTGCAAGCCCTTACAATGTTATTTACAATGCGGGTTTTTTGTAATGATGTATAACGTTTTAACATGATTTTATTTGATCCCTGCAATTGATTTTAATTCAAGCTTCAAGGCCTTAGCTTCATCGCCCTTAAAGCTTGCAGCATTAGATAGAAAATATAAGACAATTGATCTTGCATCGTCATAACCGTATTTGTCATTAATTGACGATAGATCTTGCATTGCATCTAGATACGGTTTTGCAGCATAGTTTACTTTAGGCCATGCTTTTTTTATATCCCTTGCAATTACATACAATGGGCGAACGGTTTTACTTGCTTCAATAGCTAACATTTTAATTACCCCTTCAAGGATTAAAAACCTACAGAAAATTGTAGGCCATAACGCACGGATACGCCCATGCGTTACAGTTTACAATCTAGCATTAGATCAATGCATGGCAATAATAATGGGCACGCCCTTTAAAGCTTGCATGCCGCACGCATGGCCCTTGCCCGTGCAAGATCCGCACGTACCGGGACAAGGAAAAGCTTTTTGAGGGAACGCAGCACGTAAAGCCTTTACAGTTTCCGGCTTGCCGTGATCTGTAGATTTTACTTTTTTGCCGATACGTACCGCTATAAATTCACCCCGTACAATAGGCAAGGTTTTTACGGCCGTGATCATTGTAGGATGTGCATTGTGTCCCCCGGAAATGTTCAATTGATAATTTGAAGGCCATTCGCCAACAACGTCATAACCTAGCAAAGCATGAAAACTTTTAGAATAGCCATATGCACGTGCGTTAGGTGTTTTATCCAATAATTGCATCCAAAAAGCCACGTCGCCACCGTTAGCAAAATCGCCGTCAACGTACAATCTAAAATCAAAACCTTCTGGCCTTGCTTTAGCTATGCTTGAAAATGCGTATACAATTTGATCTTGGGCATAACGCATAAGGTATGCATTTTGGGCCATTCTAGCGAATGCGGCCGGATAACGCCACGCACGGAAACTGTAACAAAAATCTAAGCATTCCCCGGCTCCGGGACAAGTAACCCCCGGCAAGCTTGAGAACGATACAAACGGAAGCTTAGAGTTACCATTCAATGAAAATATACTGTAGCTAGGATCTAAGGTTTTAAAAGTATATTCAAGCTTTGCGAAGTTATCTTGCCACCCCTTGCCCGTGAACATAGGCGAAGCTTGCAAGGCCTTTAAAGCTTGCATGGCACTATCTTGCGTGCCGCCTTGGATAGCTATAGCTAAGCCTTGCAAAGCCTTGAATTTTTGAGCACTATTTGAGAACAGTTTAATTTGCATGATAGTTTCCCCTTTACTTTGTTAATACGTCAAAATATGCAAGCAAGCCTACAGTTAAGGCTAAGCCGATAAATACCGCAGCAAGTACATCGTAAACAGTTTCTTTGTTTAGCATGATGTCAATTCCTCCGTGATTGTCGTGAATGTTATTGGTAAGCCCTTAAAATTGTCCTGATACCATGTTAGTTCGTTTTGTACTCTGTCCTTAGATGCGCTTGCAAAGCCTACAAAATCACCGTCAACAAAACCCTCGAGCGAATAGGAATGGATACCGTATTGGTCTTTGTAGGTGATGTGAATGAGTTGTTCTTTCATGATTGGTTCCTTATATGTAATCGTAAATGGGTGCACATAGAATTTTGAACATACGTTCAACACTCTCAGTGTTATATGCAACAGGTTGACCTTTATCTAGCATGATAAAAGAACCATCATTTAAATGGACTGTGAAGTCTGGATCAGCTTCACAGTAAACTAAATAAGTATCTTCACCATTCAAGCGGGACTCAACCAGTAGGTCGATAATTGAATCGGTGATTCCATCCTGAGTGATGGTTTCAAGTATGAGTGTAGTTTGCATGAGTATGTATCCTTAGTTGGTTGGTTGAGACGTGTGTTACTATGCATACACCGTGCCAACTGTGCAGTAAACCCTTAACTAACAGGTTATCCACAGTCATTTCTAGAGTGTAGTTTCTAAGTTATCCACAGTCATTTTAGTTATTCACAATTTCTGAAGTTATCCACAGCATGCACTATAATGGTGATAATATGCACCAACTTAGTAACCTAATACTCTGAAATGCACCATGTTGGTGATATTGGTCAGGCTTCCAAGTGTCCTTTGTAGCCACCTACACCGTCCTACACTCTACCTCTAGTTGACTAACTATATGTTGACTAACTAGACCTACTGAGTGCCTGCGAAGTAAGTACTAACTAACTTAGGCTTCAAAGTGACTGGGGGAGGGTCATGGCTTGTGTGATTACTTTTGTGGGAGCCTACAAAGTACACAAAAAAGGTAAAATAGGACTAGACAGACATCAGAGATAACTGTATGATAAATATAATAAAAGTAATACTATAGAGTACTTTCCAGACACCCTGAGAATGGGGAACTTTAAAGTAGACTAGAATGTGACTACAATCACATAAAAGTAAAAATATTTAAGAAAAGACTTGACAAATAGACAAACATAGTGTATAATATTCTACATAGGAAATAATTGTGTTTACTAAGAAGCCTGACCCCACTTCTTAGACAGACTGAAATGTACACCCTAGTAGGGGAACATAGAAGTTAAATACACTATTAAAAGTTACTTATAATATATTACTGTTAAAGTAAATTATTAATATATACTTATATAAGTACTTATAATATTTATGTTAATAGTTATGTCTATGTAACATTTATGTTATATGTCTTAGTACTATATAGTACTTCACTTAACAAAGTCTCCCGATATAGGACAAAGACTAGCGAACATGACTAAACCAACAGGAAATAAAGTAGGTCGTACCTCTAAAAAGGAACTTAAGGCCATAACTGAGAACCGTAGTGTCGGAAGACCTAAAGGTGATGCAGCTATTATCAATGAGTATAAGCTTAGAATGCTTAACTCACCTAAGAGTGCTAAGGTTCTAGAAGCTATTTACGATGCAGCTCTTAACGATGAACATAAGAATCAAGCTGCAGCATGGAAGTTAATTGTCGATAGGATTGTACCTGTCAGTGTGTTTGAAGCTCAGAAGTCTGGTAACAACACACCAACAGTGTCTATCAACATTACAGGTTTGACATCACCTACAGTCAGTACAAATGATGAGGTAATTGATGTCTGAACTTAACTTCCAACTGCTTAAGTGGCAGCAGAGTGTCTTTAAAGATACTACACGCTTTAAAGTGGTAGCTGCAGGTCGAAGGTGTGGTAAATCAAGACTGTCAGCAGTATCGTTACTGATTGAAGGTCTTAACTGTCCAGATGGGTCAGCTGTAATGTACATAGCACCTACCTTAGGACAAGCTAGAACGATTATGTGGGACTTACTGCATGAGCTAGGTAGACCTGTGATTAAGTCTAGCCATGTGAATAACTTAGAGATTACTCTGATCAACGGTAAGAAGATCTTAGTTAGAGGTGCTGATAATCCTGACTCTTTGCGAGGTGTGTCGTTAGTATACGTAGTGATGGACGAATGTGCCTTTATCAAGGAAGATGTATGGCAGAAGATCATTCGAGCTTCACTGTCAGATAAGAAGGGTAGAGCACTGTTCATTAGTACTCCTAGTGGTCGTAACTGGTTCTACGATGTCTTTAAGTTAGGACAGGATAACACTGATGAAGAGTGGAAGTCTTGGCACTTCACAACGCAGGACAATGAGACCATTGATCCTAAAGAGATTGAAGCTGCAAAGCGTACATTGAGTTCCTTTGCATTCAAGCAGGAGTACTTGTCTAGCTTCGATACCGCAGGAGCTGATGTCTTCAAAGAAGAATGGTTCAAGACTGCTGAAGAACCTGATTACGGTACATACATTGTAGCCATTGACTTAGCAGGTTTTGAAGAGGTTGGTAAGAATGCAGGTGCATCTAAGAAGAGACTTGACGAGACAGCTATTGCAGTAGTTAAACTAGAAGACAATGGCGATTGGTGGGTACACAAGATACAACATGGCAGGTGGGACATTAGAGAGACTGCAGTTAACATCTTGAAAGTGATTAGAGACTTTCAACCTACAAGCATCGGTATTGAGCGAGGAGCATTGAAGAATGCTGTACTGCCATACTTGAATGACTTGATGAGGAAGAATAACATCTATGCGCACATTCAAGACTTAACTCACGGTAACAAGAAGAAGACTGACAGGGTTGTCTGGAGCTTACAAGGTCGAATGGAACATGGAAGGATTACCTTCAATGAGAAAGAAGACTGGAGTGAGTTTAAAGATCAACTGATTATGTTCCCCACAGCTGGTGTACACGATGACTTGGTAGATGCACTCAGTTACATCGACCAACTAGCCATAGCCAACTATAACGCTGACTACGAAGAAGATGAGTGGGAAGTTTACGACAAAATAGCTGGCTACTAGCCGAATAGGGTATTAATATATGCAATGTCCAATTGAAACACAAGACGTTAAAGAGAACCTCAAGAAGCGTGACTGGGCGTTCAAGAACGTAGGTTACGGCCCAGCTAACCCTGAGCTATCTAACGGAGCTTTCTGGAATAATAAAGCTAATGAGTGGCAAACAAGCGTAGCTCAAGCTAAGTCAATGCGCTGTGGTAACTGCTCAGCCTTTATCCAGACACCTGAGATGATGGAGTGTATCCGTTCAGGGATTGATGCTGAGAAGGACAGCTACGCTCAGGATGTCGTAGATTCAGCTAATCTAGGTTTCTGTGAACTCTTTGATTTTAAATGTGCAGCTGACAGGACTTGCAGTGCTTGGCTTGTAGGTGGCCCTATCACATCTAGCAAGGTTGAGGTTGATGATACAGCCTTAGACGATTCAACAAAGGATATGTAAATATATGGCTATTACTAACGATAAGTTCAATGAGAGTGAAAGCTCCTTTGAGGAACCTACAGAGGCTGAGAAGGAACTTACCTCGTGGGTAACTCAGCACATCACTCGCTGGCGTGACCACCGTGATGCTAACTACATGGACTTGTGGTTGGAGTACGAACGTGTCTTCCGAGGTATCTGGGCTGCTGAGGATAAGACTCGTGAGAGTGAGCGTTCACGTATTATCTCTCCAGCTACTCAGCAAGCCATTGAGACTCGCCATGCTGAGATCATGGAAGCTATCTTTGGTCAAGGTGAATTCTTTGACATTCAAGATGATGTACGTGATGTTGACGGTAATCCTCACGACATTGAGCAGATTAAAGTTCAACTGCATGAGGACTTTAAACGAGACAAGATTAAGAAAGCTATTGATCAGATTGAGTTGATGGCTGAGATTTATGGTACAGGTATTGGTGAGATCATTGTCAAGACTGAGAAGGAGTACATTCCAGCAACTCAGGCAATTCCCGGTATTGCTAATGCAGCTGCCATCGGAGTTCAAGAGAAGGATCGTATTGCCGTTAAGATCAAACCAGTTAACCCTAAGAACTTCCTTATTGATCCTAATGCTGATTCCGTTGACGATGCTTTGGGCGTTGCTATCGAGAAGTACGTTTCCATTCACAAGGTTGTGGAAGGTATTGAGAGAGGCATTTACAAAAAGGTAGACATTACCACAGCCTCTGAGGATGAGGACTTAGAAGTAACTCAAGACTTGAAGACCTATCAAGATGATAAGGTTAAGCTCATCACTTACTACGGTTTAGTACCTAAAGAGTACCTGACTGAAGGTGAAGAGGAACAAGAATATGAAGAGTTGTTCGCTGAAGGTACAGCAGCTGATGAGCACTGTAACTTGGTTGAAGCCATTGTCGTTATTGCCAATGACTCAATCCTTTTGAAGGCTGAAGCTAATCCTTACATGATGAAGGATCGTCCAGTTATTGCCTACCAAGACGATACAGTTCCCGGTCGCTTCTGGGGTCGTGGTACAGCTGAGAAAGCCTACAATATGCAGAAGGCTATTGATGGTCAGCTTCGTGCTCACATGGACTCACTGGCATTGACTACAGCACCTATGATTGCAATGGATGCTACAAGGCTTCCTCGTGGTGCTAAGTTTGAGATTAAGCCCGGTAAGGCTATCTTGACCAATGGCTCACCTTCTGAGATCTTGTATCCCTTCAAATTCGGTCAGACTGATGGCAATGCAGCTGCTGCAGCGCAAAACTTTGAGCGTATGCTATTACAGGCTACAGGTACAGTTGACAGCGCAGGTATGCCCTCTAACGTACCTCGTGATGCAGGTGCAGGTGGTATGTCTATGGCTATGGCAGGTATTATCAAGAAGTACAAACGTACCTTGAGTAACTTCCAAGAAGACTTCATGATCCCGTTCATTAACAAAGCTGCTTTCCGTTATATGCAGTTTGACAGTGAGCGTTATCCATCAGTTGACATGAAGTTCATTCCAACAGCTACTTTGGGTATCTTGGCACGAGAGTTTGAACAGCAACAGATGATTGGCTTGTTGCAGACACTTGGCCCTAACACGCCAGTACTGCCATTGATCCTTAAAGGCATCCTCCAGAACAGCTCATTGTCTAACCGTGGTGAGTTGATGCAAGCTTTGGATCAGATGTCTCAGCCTAACCCTGAAGCTGCTAAGGCTCAGCAGGAGCAACAGATGGCTCAAATGCAACTTGCACAGGCTCAGGTGGCAGATCTGCAGTCTAAAGCTCAAAAGCAAGCTGCTGAAGCTCAGAAAACCATGATTGAAGCTCAAATGATCCCTGAAGATCACCGAGTTAAGGTCATTCAAGCTGCTGCAACAAACATTGATCAGAGCAGTGACTTCGATAAACGCTTGAAACTGGCTGACATGATGCTAAAAGAGAAGCAAGTTAACCTGAAAGCTGCTGATATTGCCTCAAATGAGCGTATTGCAAGCCTTCAAATGATGAATAAAGTTCGTAAATAACAAAATAGTTAA
>Ga0208005_1000706_pt1 | contig 11795 bp, 14 predicted proteins | sample DEB19_08_DNA_3_FD_184530 | JGI IMG/M metagenome (GOLD analysis project Ga0208005, IMG submission 184530) | Aqueous microbial communities from the Delaware River and Bay under freshwater to marine salinity gradient to study organic matter... | ecosystem: Environmental > Aquatic > Marine > Coastal... | reverse complement strand
GCGGCTCTTCTCAAAACTCCTCATCCCAGCAATCCCTAGCATCCCGCTCAAAATAACCCATAGAGCGTCGGTATCCAGCATGGGAGGTGGTTTTACTTCCTGCGGGACGATCTGCTCTGCCTGCATCCAAGTCCATGCCCAGACCAAAAGCGGGTAAAGAAGAAACTGATAGAACATCGCGCCAGCACCAACCCAACCGATAGCAGGCCTCCAGCCAGCAACGAACATATTCTGATTGGCAGCCTCGACCTTATTCACTTCCATTTGACCAAGATCAATCGCTTGGTCGATACGCTTTGCCTCAAGCTCAAGCTCCATGCGCTCCTTGTCGGATGTATGCAGGTCTCCGATGACCTTACCGACCGAATCAACGATGGAAGAAATTCCCAACAGGTTCATAGCTTGAGCGTCCTGTTTATCCAACCTAACAAGAACTTTATCTGGCTTCGATCTCGCGTCACAATGTCTCGATAACGAGCGATCTTTGCTAACGCGAAATAAGCCACGAAGAGCTCAGGATTAGCTTGGTTGAGGGCTGATATGGTCTTAGGCCCGATCACGCCGTCTGGGGCCGTTTTAACGCATATCTGGGCAAGTTTGATGGACACAGGAACGCCAGCATTAACAGCAAAGTTAAAGATGGACGAGGCTATAACGTCATGCGTTAAATCGTCGCCTTTGATCTTGTCCCAAAAATTCACTTTGTAGAAGTCTCGGACTAACTGTGTCGGAGGTGTTTCCTGGTAGTCGATATGCTGCCAGCCTTCCCACTTTGGGTGCATTTTGCGAGCAATACCCGCATAGGTCTGACCGCCACGATCTCCTTGGACTTCATGAAGAACGTAACCTCCCTCGTCCTCCATCATCTTGTCAAACGCTTGTTCAAAGTTAGCCAACGGCTTGACCTCTAAAGTATGCAGTCCCCTCAATAACCTCGACGAGCTCCGGAGGTAAGAGTAGACCATCTCTGAAACACAAGACGGCAAAGCCTGAGCACCAAGGAACAGGATTGTCCTCGATGTAAGAGAACTGACCGCCATCAGGATCGGCTAACATCCCCGTAGACACACCGTATCTACGTCCTCGGTAGTCACCCCATCCTTTGACCTCCAAGAGGTGGGTATGCCCTGAGACCGTAGAGATGCCTGCTTTTAGGGTGTTGTTGTAGCCTGAGTGGATTCCCGAATGTTGAAGTCTATGCTTAATCATGCAAATGTCATTAACCATGACTGACCAACTGACAGACCACTCCGGCAGATGATCCTTTAGAGTCGTGCCTTGGATGCCCTTGAACTCAGGAACAGATCCAGCTAATTTTTTATCAAAACGTATGTCGTGGTTGCCTGTGGTTCTATGCAAGAAAGTGCCTAGACCTTTACAAGCCTTGACGATCTGATCCATGTGCCACTGAACCGCTTCGAGTTCATCTCGTAGACTTGTGACTGGCTCCCAATCCATAGGGCCGTACTTGGAGATAGTTCCCCCGTCGAGAATATCTCCGTTTGCGATAATCGCTTTGGGTTTTAGGGTCTTGATGAGTTTTAAGAGGGCATTGAACCCCGCTGAGGGTTCACCAGGCATGAAGTGAGCGTCAGAAAATACGATCACATAACCTTCGGCCTCTAGCGTTGCTCGCCTACGATTCTCTGGTAAGGTAAAACGAGCGTCTTTTGTGGGTAGAAGGATGTTGTATTTCTTCTCGATTGCCCTTCGTCGCTCGTACACATTGCGAAGCGTAAGACCTATACGGTCTGAAATCTTCGTTGGGCTTCCTAGTTCTTTCCAGACTGCGATGAACTTTTCATCTTCTGCCTTTTTTCTCACGCCAAGCTCCGCGCTCTATGCTCTGGATCATCTTTCGCGGAATCACCAAAGACTGAGCAATTGCGTCGTCAGTAAGTGACTGACAAATTTTCACGCCCTGTTTGCTTTCTGCTAACAAAAATCCTATAGAGACAACAAGCGGGACTTGAAACTCCTTGGCTTTCTCTGGGCTATCACCCCAACCCAGAGTGTCGTGGCAGGCATCTTCCCAAACTACTTTAACTATTGGAAGATTGTGCTTCATTCTTCTTATCTTTTATGGCATGGAACCATTTCCAGACAAGCCAGCCGGACTGTAACACAATGTAGAGCAAGGTAGCAACTGCCACCCATTCATTCAAAGTCAGACCACCTACTGTTACCGCCGTTGTGATAACGACAGGAGGAGCAGCCTTAGCTGCTTCTACGATTACGTCTGACTTTTGTTCAGGAGTCATGATTAGAATGGGCTAGAAGTTGAGACAAGAACCCCTGAGTTGGTAAGCGTCCAAGGCCCGCCACCGTTAGCAACACTATTATCTTTGATCGTAGAAGATTGGCAAGTAAGCATCTTGGTTGTTGCATCAACAGTCAAAGGTTGCGTAGGAACCGTGGCCGTTGAAAACGATGATCCAAGATTAAAACGTAAGTTACTAATATTCCCAGTCAAAAAAGTGGTTGTTGATGCTCTCCCGCCAATTGACGGAATCCTTGTGCCGCTAGAAATAGTTCCAGAAAGTCCGCTAGAAGATGCTGTTTGGCTTGAACCTACAAACAACCTAGTAGTGCCTGCCGATACGCGCGACACAGCAATGTATGTCCATGTAGCAAGCGATATGGAGGATGATGAAGTTATCGCTGTTGAGCTTGGCGAAGTTGGGTAATTATTGCGTATAAAAACAGGTCGGCCTGAAGAGTCGATATAAAACTTTATTGTCTGCGAACTGGAGCTTCCGCTTCCGTAACCAAAATCAAGAATAGCCGCCGTTGTTAATGGATACGAATCTAAATAAACAAAGCACTCAATACTAAACTGCTGAGATCCTATGGCAAAAGATGTTGAGATGGGATATTCAAAGTACGAAGAACCGTCAAAGTCATACGAATATTCACCATCAACAATACCGCCACCGACCGCCGGTATGGTTCTGCCAGAACCAAATGCAGACAAGATAGGCATTATGCGTACCGCGTTTGGCTTGCAAAGACCGTGAACGAACCGCTACCAGTCTTGATAAGCGTATAGGTATAAACGTCTACGCTATTGGCGTTTCCAGCACTAGGCGCAGAACCGCCTGACCACTTAGGCGTAACGCTACTACCGTCTACCGTTAGGGCTGAGTTGTAGTAAGCCGTACTGCCTTGCGTTACTAAATGAGTCACTGTCACGCTCTGGCCTGTAGCCATGATGCTGTTAAGCGTCACCGAGCTAGACCCACGAATGTTCAACGTCCAATTTGTAGGCCCGGCGTTACTGGTGTAGTACAGGATGGACTGCGTAGATACGTCAAAGTTAACCGTACCTGTGGCTGCTGTTGCTGCAATCGTTACCGTCTCTGCTGCGGCAGAAAGTTTTAACTGCATCGTTGTACCGCTAACACCAAGCGATAGCTGATTAGCAAACGATACGTTTTGAGAGGCGTCTATCGTAAGACCGTTAGTGCCGTTGGTCTGTAGCGTAAGGATGTTGGTGTTGTCAGCCGTAGAGACTATGCCTATGCCTGACGTGGCGTTGATGGTGTTAGCCATTTTGTGCTACCCAAGAAGTGGTTGCTTCATCCCATGCGTACATCTGACCGTCAGTCGGCATCGCTACCGGAGGTTCCCACTGAGCGTCTGCGTTAAGCGTCCAACTGGCAAAAGGCTGTGGTGGTACAAACGCATCAATGTCTGCTCGGTAGGTATACCCAATCCCTGCGTAGTTCTTACGCATGTTGCCGTTGTAAGAAGTCTGCTTCCACGTTCCACCGAGAATCTTCTCTAGATGAGCAGCGCCGATATGTTCTTTTTCAACACCGCTAGCATCAGAGGTGTCTTTGTTATCCACAACAACAACTTGAGTAACAATATTGTTCTCATCAATCTTTGCGAAGTGAGCCATTACGCCTCCAGCTTTAATCCAGTTAAGTCCATTTCTTCACCAACCACACCGACTGGGAAGGTGTTAAACGATAGTGAAATCCGAGTGTCATCGCCTTTGACTTCAGGAACCATGTGAGTCAGTGACGATGGAAACAGAATCAATCTTCCTGCATAAGCCTCAAACCACCAGGACTCAGAGTTGTATGCGTTCCACTCTGACGGTGGGAATTTGATTTGTTGCCACCCATCTTTATAAAAGAAAATCTTGTCATCAGGGTTTGTCTGCACATAAAACACGCCTGAGATATAGCTGTTGGGATGTGCGTGTTTGTGATGGTATTGCCCTGGCTCTGAGTAGTTACACCAGCTTTGGGTAACTCGTAGGCTTACGTTGTGCTTGGGATTGACTGTGTTTTTGAAGTAATCCGATACCGCATCTTCTATGAACGAACGAAGCGAGGTCAGCGCAGGGTCACGCAGTACAAAGTTATTTGTGCTTGTCGTGTTACCCATGTTGGGTCTTGTTGGCAGTTCTCGGATGAAGAACAGCTCCTCATCGCTCAGAGGTCTACCAAGCTCTGCAAAGCCTACAGGTGTGGGAAATAAGTTATGCAACTGCACGTTCAAATTCCTCACGGGCTACACCCATCTCTTTCAGTTGTTCGTCGGTGTAAATCGTAGGGATGCTGTCCTCAAACTCTCTGATCTTGTCAATGACCCAATACACTTCTTCTATGCTTGGGCATGGCCGTGGATCATCCCACCGAGTAAACACGTTGTTTGATATTTCCCACTTTGCACCTGGACGAAGCAAGTGCATGGCTGTATCGATTCCAAGAAATTTATAAACTTTTGTAGTCATGTTATTGATTGATTTTTATGATTACGATACCGGAGCCGCCGTTTGCGCCCGTACGATTGCTTCCAGTGTTACCAGGAGCGCCCCCGCCGCCACCACCAGTGTTATCTGTACCAGGAGTTGAAGTCGTTCCACCGCCAGTACCGCCGGCTCCGCCGCCTCCGCTTCCGCCTGCCCCGCCAGCACCACTATAGGAACCTCCGCCGCCGCCGCCAGCATAGGTTACTGAAGTACCAGTAATACTAGATGCCGTGCCGTTACCGCCCGCCCCTCCTAAATTACTAGTTGTGTTGCCACCAGTCGCTCCAGCACCGCCGCCACCTGACCCTCCATTGTTATTATTGGAAGATGATCCGCCGCTGTTTCCTTGGCTAGGTGTGGTACTAGGGGTATTGCCTGAGCCGCCTGCCCCAACATTTTGACCACCATTGCCACCGCCGCTTCCTCCAGAAGCGCCAAGATTGTTTGGTGAGGTGTTGTTACCTGTACCACCGCCACCGCCACCATAAGCCTTAAAAGTATTAGCACCTGCCCCAGAAGGACTTTCAGTAATTGGAGATCCTGCTATAGACGAATCGCCGCCAGAACCACCACGACCGCTTGATACGCCAGCCCCTGCTGCACCGATTGTAATTACATATTCTTGACCGCCCGTAAGAGTCAATCCTGTGCCAGTTCTAAAACCACCAGCACCACCACCACCACCACCTTTTTCAGCCGGTTGCGATCCACCACCGGCGCCACCACCCGCAACCACAAGATAGTCAACACTGGTAACACCTGTCGGGCATGTCCACTTAGTAGTGCCTTTGAATACAAAGACGGTTTGGCTAGGTACGGTGTACTTTAGGATGACGATACCGGAGCCGCCTTTGCCGCCTCTTGCGAATCCACTTCCATACCCCCCAAAACCACCTCCTCCGCCACCACCGCCGCCTAAACCATCAGTGCCAGCCGTTCCATCACTAGCAGGGACAGACGAAGAGTTTGCCCCACCTGCGCCACCGCCACCTGCGCCGCCTGATCCACCAGACGTACTTGCGTAGCCCCCTCCTCCGCCACCGCCAGCATAAGTAACAGATGCGCCTGTAATAGAAGAAGCAGCTCCTGCGCCTCCGGTCATTGAACTTCCGGCAGCTCCTGCGCCACCGCCCCCGCCTCCAGTGTAAGATGGTGCGCCAATCCCATTTCCACCACTATTCCCTTGAGATGGAGATGTGCTAGGGGTATTTCCAGCAGCCCCGCCGCCGCCTTCTCTTCCGCCTCCACCAGACCCTCCAGTTGTAGCTGCGTAACCACTTCCGTTATATCCAGCGCCTCTCCCACCACCGTTGCTAGTTATGGAAGAAAAAACAGAATTTGAACCTGCTATTCCCGCCCCGTTATTGCCACCGTTACCTCCACCACCAACAGTAACCGTATAATTACCATTGCCATCACCACCCGTGGTTGAAACAGCTAAACCTGTACCCGTTCTAAAACCACCAGCTCCACCACCCCCAGCAGCCCAGTTACCACCACCCCCACCACCAGCCACTACCAAATACTCAACCTCTGTCACCCCAGCAGGGCAGGTCCACGTTGAGGTAGCCGTAAAGGTTTGGACAACGGTGTAGCCACCACCTCCGCCGCCAGAGATGGTCTGCCCAATAAGCATTGACAAAATGCCTGTCATGACACGTTCCCTGAAACAACACACACCGTACCGGATATAAACAGAATTGTCGCAACACCTCTGGTTGCAAGCGTCATCGTCGCTTTGTCACTATCCGTTCCAGCGATATAAGCCGTTGTAATAGACATCGTAAGCGTGATAGATGACGATGAGTTGTTAAAGATCACAACCACATCACCTGCCGCGAAGGTTGAATTCGGCACTGTCTGACCTGCCGTCACCGACAACACCTTGCCAACATCACCTACTACTAACGTATTGGTTGCGTTGCTTGATATGGGTACGTTTCTAAAACCAACCGGGTTAGTACCATCCACCGTACAAGATGACAGGGTTCCAGAGCTAGGCGTACCTAATGCGCCACCAGGAGCAACGTAATCCGTACCTGCGCTAGCCGCTGAAATCGCTGTGCCGTTACCTTTCAAGACTCCCGTGATGGAAGTCGATAAGGTGATCGCAGGAGTTGTGCTTGCGTTGGCTACGCTTCCCGCTAGGCCATTGGCCGATACCACCGAAACTGTGGTTACCGTACCTGACCCAACAGACGAAAAGGCTAGCGTTCCGGCGCCGTCCGTTGTCAGTGCTTGCCCGTTAGTACCATCTGTACCGGGTAGCGTAAACGTCGTATTAGATGATGTGTTGGCAGACTGAAGCGTTGTCGTTCCCGTCCCGCTTGCATTGCCTTGAAGTTTAATCTTGCTCATAAATCACCCTAAAATCATCCAGGCTTGGCCTGTGCCTACAGTTACAGAATAACCTGCCGAAACCGTGACGGGAGACACAGATAACCCGTTGGTGTTTGATGAAATCGTGACGTTCTGCCCGATTGTAATCTGAGACTCTAGTATTGGGCCACCGCTACCACCACCGCTTGCAGTAGCCCAACTTAAATTTCCCGATCCGTCTGTACTTAAAAACTGACCGCCAGTCCCATAGTCAGTTGGGAACACGTAGGTTTGAGTGGATGTCGTTGCAGCGGCACTCGGCTCAATCCTCAGCGTCTTAGTTCCAGATCCGGAGTCAGTCGATTGCAACTCAAGATAACCGGATGTTCCCGCACCTGTATTAGCAGTTACTCGTGCATAACCAACGAATGCAGCCTGGCCAATATCAGAAAGCGTTGCAGTCGAGTTCTGAATCAGCTTCCCAGTCGTTCCGTCGAATCGAGCAATTGCGTTATCGGTAGCACTACCAGGGCCGGAAGCATCGCCTGCCGTTAAGGTTGCAAACTCAAGCGCAGTAGCACCTGAGTTAACCTTGAGATACTGATTAGCAGTCCCAATAGCCGTTAAGCCTGTACCACCATTAGAGACCCCTAGCGTTCCTGTAATGCCAGACGAAAGAGGTAAGCCCGTTGCATTGGTAAGAGTTGCGGCAGAAGGAGTCCCAAGATCGCCGTCATAAGTAACAACACCACCAGTCGTTCCTACTGTTAAACCAAGGGCAGTCGCAACGCCAGTACCTAAACCTGAGACACCAGTGCTTACTGGTAGCCCTGTGGCGTTGGTTAGCGTTCCTGAACTAGGCGTTCCTAACGCTCCGTTAAAAAGTACAGGGGCTCCCGCTGTTCCTACCGACTGACCAAGTGCCGTAGCAATCCCAGTACCAAGGTTTGCAAGGTTGGTGACGCTGTAATTGGTAGCGTTAGATAGATTGGCTGAAGATGGAGTTCCTAACGCACCACCAGGAGCTAAGTAATCCGTACCGGCAACCGCAGCACTAAGCACACCGGATGTAGCTTTTAATACGCCTGTGGTCGTTGCTGCCTTGATTGTTTTTCCGGTAGTCCCGTCAAACAATGCAATCTCATTGCTAACAGAGCTTGCAGGGCCAACTACATCACCAACACCTACAGCCGCACCATACTCTAGTGCTGTCCCACCGGAGTTAACCCTGAGAACCTGTCCAGCCGTTCCTAAAGCAGTTAACCCTGTACCGCCAGAAGTGATCGGTATGGCCGTACCTGAATAGGTAAGCGAGATATTTCCTGAACTCGTTACCGCAGAACCCGCTGTTAAGAATGCAGGGGGAGAGATGCCAACAGAAGTGACTGTACCGACCCCAGTAACAGAGCCCCACTTAACGCCTGTGGTTTGTGTTGAGTCAGCTATAAGAACCTGACCGTCTGCACCTACCGGAACGCGAACATTGTCTGTTCCTGTGTGAGCAATGACATCGCCCTTTGTTGTCGACGGGGCTAATGCGTCAAACGCTGATGTCTTATCAGACTGGCCTGTACCACCCGCTGAAATAGGAATAGATCCCGTCAACTTAGACGCGGCTAGAGAAGTTATCCAAGACGGGTTCGCATAAGATCCTGTCGTAACAACACCGTTGGTAACCGTCCCCGCATTACCAAGGATGTCGATATTCCAAGTGCCTGTCGCACCTGATCCCGATGTTGTGACAAAAGCGCCGGAAGATCCTACCGCTACACCTAACGCAGTTGCTACGTTCGTCCCCAGGCCTGTAACACCTGACAGGGGCATTCCTGAAGCATTGGTGAGGGTAATGCTCGATGGTGTGCCCATCGCGCCGTTAAACGTCGTAAAGGCTCCAGAAGAGCCTACGTTGTTAGCTAAAGCTGTAGCTACACCTGTACCCAATCCGGTTATGCCAGAAGTCGGAAGGCCAGTGGCATTAGTTAGATTGACAGCAGAAGGAGTGCCAAGGTCTGGCGTTGTTAGTGTCGGGGAAGATGCCCTTACAACATTACCTGTGCCGGTAGAGGCTTGGAACGATAAATTACCAGACCCATCCGTTTGCACAATCGAACTAGCAGCACCATCAGCAGAAGGAAGTACAAAGGTTGTGTTGGTGGAGATAGAGGCGGCAGCGCGTAACTCAACATAGTTAGAACCGTTGTCTGCATCCTCTCCGAGACGAACGCGACCTGCGTTAGCCGTTACACCCTGAACCGTTAAGACATCAGAAGAGGTAAACGAGTCGCCATCTAAGCCTGCCTGTTGATTCTTGAGCTGCGACATAAGCTCACGAATCGCGTTGTTGATGTTACTAGGGGCGCAGCCCTCAGCAATATCGATGCCATCAATATCGGTGTTGTTGCCTGGAGTTGAGGAGAACTCGGAAATCTTTGTCTTTGCCATGATTACTCCGCTAGCAACGATGGGGTTAAATAAGCCCCAGCGCCATACGCCCCTGCGCTTCTTGCGCCTACCGCAGTGCCGCCCATAATTTGACCGACCCTACGCTGTAAATCTGCCATCACGCTATCGTCCTGTAACGCCCTTCTAACAAGAGTTGGGTCTGTTTCAACCAAAATCTTTGCAACACGCTCACGATCAGGCTCGGAAAGATTTTGAGTTTTGCTACTCAGGATTTTACGGGTTACGTTCAATAAAGCGAAGGGATCTCCGCTCATAGCCGAAACCATCTCCTGAGCAGAAACGTTAGAACCAACTTTTTGAGCCTGTAACAGGCTAGGAGCAGTTTGAGATCCACCAAGAACCGAAGTGGCTGTTTTTTGAGATTGAGACGCAAGATCAATTTTCTTCATCAAGTCGGAAAGCGAATCTTGAGGGTACACAGACCTTAAGATTTTTGCTTCTTTGCTCTCAGGGTCTGCGAGCGTTGTCATTAAAGACTTGCGCTGCCCAGTTGTGAACTTGTTGCGGAATGAGTCCATAACGCCAGAGCGATATGCTTGTAATTGCTGTGCGTTTAGTCCCTGAACTTCCAAATCAACCTGGTCTGCACTTTTCGTAAGAGCTTTCCTGCCCTCGCCAAAAGCGTCTCTTGCTTGACGCAATGCAGCAGCACCTGCCCTGGCTTTGGCTAATGGCTGAGATGCTGCGTCCAGTGCCGTTTTGATGTTTAACTCAAGGTTTTTAAGGATCTCTCCATAAGACCCCTGCCCTGCTCGATAGGCTTGATCTGCCTCGTCGCGCAAAGCCCTTCTTGCAATCTCGAAATCTTCAAGTGTTGCGCCTTTATCAAACTTCACATTGCCATCAACAACCTCAAAAAAGTTTTTCTTACCTGTTTCTGCTCGGTAATTGCGGTTGATGTTTTCAACTACATTAGGAACTTTTTTGATTGCATCGCCAAAGGCTAGTGTTAGCTCAGGAGAGATGATCCCTCCTTGTTCAAAGGCTTGTTTGTATGCCTGGCGCTCTGCTGCTCTTGCAGCGTCATCAGTCATCTTCATGGAACGAAGCACACTCTTATTAACGCCAGGCGTTAAGCCTGCCTGCATCATGCTTTGAGCAGACTTTCTAAACGCTTCAGGTCGAACCGTTAATGCTTCTCTAAGAATATTGGAAGCAGAGCCACCCTGTGAGTACAGCGCACGAACCGCTGTTCTCAGCGTCTCGTTTTCTGCCATGATTTCGCCCTTAGCGATACGATCAACGATCTCATCTGTTGTCATGCCGCTAGTGCTTGCGAGCCTTTGGATTTCCGTTTCGACAGCCTTACTTCCTCGACCGCCTATGTTGCGCCTCGCCCAATCAACAACCTTGTCGGCAGTAAACCCAAGAGCCTCCATGCCCTTCTGAGCAATCGGACCTAGCGCAGCGCCTGTAACCGCTCCGGTAACCGCACCAGCTCCACGCTCTTGCATACCACCCTCAGCAGACGCAAATCCAGTTATACCACCTTGCGCTCCACTGAGCGCAGCAGCGCGTCCTAACGTCATTGGAATAGATGCGCCGCCAGTAAGCGGAGCGGTTAGTAAACCCATACCAGCCGCACCCATCAATTCAGCACCAGTTGATTCAACGGGCTGTGCTTGCTGGTAAGCCTTGATCTTTGTACGGATCTCGCTAAGAACCTCGTCGTACGGCCTTCCCGTCCATCGAGAAACAATCGCGGCCTCAGCCTCGTCAGATGCTCCCATCGTAAAACCTTGGGCGGCAGTACGAAGTCTTTGCGTAGGAGGCTCCTTTTGAGCCTGCATTAGTGCCGCCTGATACGCTTGCTCGTCCGTAAGTTCTTGCTCGGACTCTACGCGAAACCGACCTTGGCCTGGAATCTCGACGCTGTAGGTTTTCATTAGCGTTCCCTAGTAACTCTTACGCCTGGAGGCAAGGTGCTCGGCTTTTTCTTTTCTTGTTGCGGCTCCGGTTTAATTGCCGACAAATCAAACGGAGATATTTTTCTTCCAGGAAGCGCTCTGCCGCCCTCATATTCTTCCAGCGACGATCTAATGCTATTGAAGTCATCAATGACCTGATTGTTTCGCTTGATAAGCATCTCAGCAATTCTTGCTCGGCTATTCGGGTCATCAATGATCTTGGGGAATGAGTCATAAAGAATTGCCGACTCTTCTTTGGAGAACCCTTTAGCACCGCCCATAGCGCCCATAAAGTCAAGTACAAGCTGGTTGGCAGTCGCTTGCGATGTTCTTGTGTTGGC
>Ga0208005_1000704_pt1 | contig 11814 bp, 19 predicted proteins | sample DEB19_08_DNA_3_FD_184530 | JGI IMG/M metagenome (GOLD analysis project Ga0208005, IMG submission 184530) | Aqueous microbial communities from the Delaware River and Bay under freshwater to marine salinity gradient to study organic matter... | ecosystem: Environmental > Aquatic > Marine > Coastal... | reverse complement strand
CGACGGCACCGGCGAAGGCGACCGACCGCCGCGGCGACTGGCAGGGCGGCACGGTACAGGCCGAGGCCCTCGCTCCCGACGACCTCGCCCACGAGCTGCGCCAGACGCTGAACGAGGTGATGGACCTCGACGCCCTCGACCGCACGCGCGCGCTCGAGAAGCGCGAACGCGAGGAGCTGCGCTCACGGTTCGCCCATGACGCGACGGCATGACGACCCAAGGTGCGGCGAGGGTGCGGCCGTTCCACGGCAAGGTGCGGCAAGGTCGAGGCACTACGCCGCAGCACACGGTTGGGGTTGATAATATCAACCCCACCCAAGGAGGCACCTCTGCCGAATACCTCCTGCGCCGCCTACGCCGCGCGCCGCCTCCGGCTTCGCACATCGCCGAACGGATTCCGCCGAGGCGTCGAGTCGAGCTGCGCCGCGCGCATGATCCGCTCTCGGAGGTCGGCGACTTCGACCTGTAGAACCTCGGCGACGATCTCGAGCGAGAACGCCGGGCCGGGCTCGGGCTCGCCGCCTGCGACCCACGCTCGAGCGCACGGGTCGCCGCGTCGGAGGTCGCCAATCGCGACCGCGAGAATCGCTCCGACCAGCGCGAGCTCCGGCGACGGCGCGCGCGACGGGATCAGCGCGTCGGTCGGGTCGTCGCCGACGAGGTCCGCCAGCGCGTAGTCGCTGACGTGGCCGTATCCTGCGCCGCTGTTGTCGCCTGCTCTCATCGGTCCATCGTATCGACGCGCGCGCTAAATCGTAGTGAAAACGCTGGCGTTCGCGCGCGTTCGCGAGCATAATCAGAGAGTCCACCGTCCACGGTCCACGAGGGCTGCAAGATGCAGCCTGAACGCTTCGCTTCCTGGCCGACTCCCGGCTACCGACCGGCACGCTCGGTCCGCCCGTCGTCTGCTCCTCGCGTAGCGATCCGCGCCTCTGCCGCTTGGTTCGCGTCGCGCTGCTCGCGCAGCGAGTGGCAGGCCCTGGTCGCCGCGACGCGCTCGACGCTCGCTGCGGTTCGCGGCTTCAACGCCGGAGCGACTCGATGATCGCCTTCATGCTCGAGGGCGACCGGGAGCCGCGCAACGGCGTCGCCGAGCGCGTGGACTGGGCCGATGGCGGCACCTTCACCATCCGAGAGCTGCCCTCTGGCCGGCTCCTCGACAACGGCACCGAGGTCCGCGTCCTGGCGGTCGATCCGCTGAACTACTCGAGGATCCAAGAGTCCGCGCTTTCGTTCGTCGGCGGCCTCCCAACGCCTCGAGCGAGCGACGGATCGCGCTGGCTGCGCGAGCAGCTCTCGCGCGAACGGTAGAGGGCGGACGGATGAAGAAAGCGACGACGGGTCGCCACGCCCTCGCAGCGCGCGACCTCGAGACTCGCGCGACCGAGCTGCGGCTGGCCGGAAAGAGCTTCCGCACCATCGCGCGCGAGCTTGGATGCACGCCCTCGGGCGCGCACGGCGCGGTCAGTCGAGCCCTCGACCGGACGCTCTCGAGCGCGAACGAACACGCCGCCCACCTGCGCGAGGTCGAGCTGGCGAGGCTCGACGCGATGCTGACCGGGTTGTGGGATCGCGCGATTAGCGGCGACGTGCCGGCGGTCAACGCCGCCCTCCGAATCGCCGAGCGACGCTCGCGCCTGCTCGGGCTCGACGCTCCCGAGCGTCGCGAGTTGTCCGGGCCGGAGGGCGGTCCGCTCACGTTCCTGGCCGCCGCGACGGCTTGGGCGCGCGAGCGGCAAGCGGAGGTCGCATGATCGTCCGCGCCGGAGGCCGGCTCGCCGAGGGTCGCGTCGCGTGGCGGGAAGGCGAGCGCGGCCGCATGGTTCCGCGCGTCGTCGTCGGCACGGTCGCGCTCGGGCCGGATCGCGTCGAGGTACTCGAAGCCGACCCGGACCGCGCCGAGCAGCTCGAGGAGGCCGGCTACCGCGTCTCAGGAATCCGCCGGGCCCTGCGCAGCGGCGGATAGCCGCTCGTCCTCGCCGCTGCTGCTGTCGGGTGGGCCGGTGGTGGGTGGCGGTCGAGGCGAGCGGCGAGGCTCCCGGCGGCGCGCCTCTGCACGCCTGGCGCTGCCGCGGGAATCGTCCCGCGTCGGTGGCCGTCGGTCGTCGCGTTCTCTCTTGGCGGCGACCGGCGGTCGAGCCTTCACACGTCAGACCGCGACCACCTTGGTCGCAGGGAGTAACCCATGAGAACGCGAACCATTCGACCCACCTTCTGGGAGATCGACGCCAGCGCGCCGGCAAAGCTCCTCCTGCTCGGCTTGTCCTGCATGGCGGACCGCGCCGGTCGCCTGCTCGACCGACCCAAAATCATCGCGGCGCGCGTGTTCCCGCTACGCGAGGAGATCACGCCGGCAGACGTTGACCGCCTCCTCGACGAGCTGCGCGACGCCGGCGCGGTCCGCCGCTACCAGGTCGAGGGCGTGGCGGTGGTCGAGGTCGTCGGCTTCGACCGGCAGCCGATCCACCACCGGGAGCCGGCTTCCGAGCTGCCGGCGTTCGCCTGACGCGACGGTCGATTGCCGCGACCGTGTGGTCGCAGTAGTACGCGACGATGCGAAGGGCGGCGGCACCGGCACAGAAGCCCAAGCGGGTCCGCGTGACCGTCTACCTGACCGAGTCCCTCTGGCAGGAGGCACGGGCCGCCGCGCTCGCCATCGGCGCGCAGGGCGAGGAGCCGGCGACCCTGTCCGCCCTGTTCGACGAGTCGCTCGCCCTGGGCCTCGAGCGGCTACGCCGGAAGCACAACCGCTCGAGGCCGTGGGCTCCGCATCGCTCGCGCCTGCCGGGTGGGCGTCCGCCGACCAAGTAGGTCGCCCACCTGCCCGGCAGCGATGCCGTGGGCCTCTGCCCTGCATCCCTGCGGCGACCCTCTGGCTCGCATCCCTGCTCGACCTCGATGCCGTGCATGGGTGCGCCGACTGCCTGCACCGCATAGGTGCGCCGCAGCGCGTCGCCGTGGGTAAATGCTCCGCTTTCTCCGCTTGCCTTGCCCTGCCCGCTTTGCTCTATTGGCGGCGAAAGGAGCACCGTCCAATGTCCACGACCACGAACGCCATCGGGTACGTCCGCCGCAGCAAGCAGAGCACCGAGAGGACCGTCAGCCTCGCCGATCAGGAGGCCCGCGTCCGCGCCTACATCGAGGCGCAGGGCTGGACGGTCGCCGCCGTCCTGGTGGATGACGGGATCTCGGGCGGGAAGCGCAGCCGGTTCATGCGGATCCGCGCCGCCGTCGCCGAGCACCGGGCCTCGGCCGTCGTCGCCTACGGCTTGGACCGCGTCGCGCGCGACGTGGCCGCCCTCCTCGACGAGTTGAAGGGCTTCTCGAGGAGAGGCACCGAGCTGCACGTCGTCGGCCGAGGCCGGATCGAGACCGAGTCCGCCTCGGGCTTCCTGACGACCTCCATCGAGGGCGTGCTGGCCGAGCACTACCGCCGACTGGTCGGCGAGAAGACCCGCGACGCTCTCGCCAGCCTCCGCAAGCAGGGCCGGCGGTACTCGAACGTCCTGCCCTACGGCTTCGCCGCCGAGGCCGACGGCCGGCTGGTCGAGGTCGCCGAGGAGCAGGAGACCATCCGACGCGCGACCGCTCTCCGGGCCGAGGGCCTGTCGCTCCGTGCGATCTCTGCCCGCCTCGCCTCCGAGGGTCGCTTCGCTCGCAACGGGAAGCCGTTTGCCGCCGTGGTGGTCTGCTCGCTTGTACGCAATAGACCTATCGCTAACAGTCGGATGGCCGCATGAAGCGGTCAAAGCGGGTAAAGCGGACCATGCGGACGGTCGCGCTCTTCAAGTTGAAGGGCGGGATCGGCGCGACGACGACGGTCGCGAACCTCGTCTCCGAGTTCGACCACCTGGGCCTCGCCGTCGCCGCCCTCGACCTCGACCCACAACGGTCCCTCTCGTCCTGGGCGAGGCTCGGCGAGGGCATCCTGTCCCGCAGCGTCGAGCCCGTGGCCGAGGCCGGAGAACTGGCCGGCAGTCTCGACGACCTCCGCCGTGCCGGGACCGACCTCGCGCTCCTCGACGCTCCTCCCGGCTTCGTGGACGCCGGCCTCGCCGCCGCCCTCGTCGCCGACCTCGTCCTGATTCCCTGCGGCCCGTCGCCGCTCGATATCCTGTCGATGCGCGAGACGGTCCGGCTGGTCCGCGAGATGCGCCGAGCCGGCCGGCCAGCGATGGCCCTCCTGCCGGCCCGCGTGACGCCCACCGGCCTCGGGCGCGACCTGGTCGAGGCCCTCGCGGCCGAGGGCGTCCCGGTCATGCCGTCGATCCGGCAGCGGGTCGCCGTGGCCCAGTCGGCCCTGTCGGGTCGCACCGTCCGCGAGGCCGAGCCGTCGTCGCCTTCCGTCGTCGAGTTTACCGCGCTCGCCCGCGCGATCTTGGAGATCCTGCCATGAAGACCAAGCCGAATGCCTTCGCCTCGCTTCCCGCGACCGTAGACGCCCGAGCCCGTGTCGAGCAGATTCGGGAGGAGATGTCGGGCAAAGCGGGGAAACGCTCCGCTTCCACCGCAAAACCCAAGCGTGCGAAGGAGCGCATGACGTTCCACGTCGCGCCCGAGGTCGCCGACCGGCTGCGGCGCGCGGTCTACTGGACGCCCGGCCTCACAATGACGGAACTGGCAGAGACCGCTCTCGCCGCCGAGGTCGACCGCATCGAGCGCCGGACCGGAAAGCCGTTCCCTTCGATCCCTGCCGGGAAGGCGATCCCTGCCGGCCGTCCGCCTGGGCCGCGCGCGTAGGCTCGCCCGTGGATTGGCTCGATCGCCGCCGACGTAGATGCCCGCGCCCATGCGCTTCCCGTGGATCGGTTTACCGGCCACGGGTTCCTCGCTTCTTTGACGACCGAGCCTGCGAGACTGGCCGTTCTTTCACTTGAGCCTCGCGCATGACGCGGACGATCTCCTCGCCGATGAGGATCGCCGTCTTGAGCCAGGGCGGCTCGCGATCGTAATCGGTCCTCGATTCGCGGAAGGGTTCCGATGTGTCGGAGCGCGGGCGCGCTTGGGAGGTCTCTCCCATCGCCTCAAGGCCCGCGCGCAAGACGACGCGGATCACTCGCCCGATGGGGCGGTCTTCGCGCTTGGCGATCTCCACAAGGAGATCATCGACGTCCTGCTCCAGGCGAACGAAGCGGCCCTGGCCGAGCCTGACGTCGTTTTCTGGCGGTCGACCGGTGCGACGTGTCTGATGCATCATTGGCCCTTTCCTCGACGTCGCGAACTCTGCCCAGTCGACCGAAATCTTGAGTCACCAGGTCTCTACTAGCGATGTAGAACTTAACCGCGATGCGGACGACCTCCGAGATTTCGCGATCCTCAAGGTCGGCTAGTTCGCGGACCCGCGCGTCTACCTCGGGAGGCAGTCGAACGTAGATCGGCTGGCCGAGGTTGGCCTTCGAGCGCGGCACTAGTTCATCCTCCTCGCCCGCATTGATCCTTGTTGGGGCTTGGTGCCCAGAGCGAAGGCCCATTCCTTCCAGTTGTTCGTGCACCAATCGTCGGATGACGGTGCCGATGTCGGACTCTTGGTGCGCGGCCATTTCTCGCAGGATCGCGATGGTCTCGTCGGGCAGGCGCACCATGACCCGCTCCTGCATATTCTCGCGGTAGAGTCGCTTCCTGCCCACGGTCTCACCTCTAGCGCCGGACTGACCCGACTTTCGCTTTCAGGGCGCGGCCTAGTCCCTGCTCCTGGTCCGCCTGCTCGTCGGCGGAAGAAGCATCCGCCGGGCCTCCAGGGCTTCGCGAAGCAGCGCGCGAATCACTCTGGAGCGTGGCCGATCTTCCTTCTTGGCGATGTAGTTAATGGCATCGTTTAGATCGTCAGAGAGGCGCACGAACACGTTCGGACCCATCGCGACCTCGCCTTCCTGCGGCTTGCCCGACATGACCGTCCTCCTCTCCTCGGTGCCGCCCTTGGCGTCAAGTGAATGATCTCCGGCAGCCCTCGCCCGACCCGCGCCAACCTCACTGATACCTATTGCCACGCGCCGCCCATTCGGCGTATGGTGCGCGCGGTGGTGGTGGTGGCGGAAAGGGCCAGAAGGCGGAAGACGCCTCGGGACGTGCTCCTGGGCGACGCGCAGGCCCTTGCCGAGTTGTCCCGTCGCGGCTTGGCGCGCGTATGCGTCCGCCAACTGTCCCGCACCGCCGGACTGTCTCGCCCGACCGTGGAGAGATGGCTGCGCGGCGACCCGGTGTCGCCACCGACTGACGAGAAACTGCGGAAGGTCTGCGGTCTATCGTCGCGGGCCGACTGACCCTCGCAAACGTCCACGAGGCCAAAATGACGTGACCCAAACGCAAAACGACCCGCGAGAGGTTGCCGCCTCCGCGGGTCGCAAAACCGAACCTGTATGCGCCGGGTTTACCCGAGCTGCGCCCGCCTCGTCAAGATTCGAGGCCACGCCCGAGGAGCGCGCCGCGTCGGCCGTGCCGCCCGAGCTGGTGCGGGCCTTCGCCGAGGCCGTCGCCGTGCCCGACCGGAAGGCCCTGGTCTACCGTCCCGGCGGGTCGAACGAGGCCGAGCGGTGGGCGTCGCTCCCGACGGCTCTGCACCTTGCCGAGGCCGATGGGCGACCCTTTGCCGTCTACCTGCGACCCGAGGTCGTCGCCGGCGACTACGACCAGCCCGAGCAGGCCGGCGCGGCGCTGGCGCTCGCGACCGAGCTGCGAGCCGAAGGCCTCGCGCCCGTCCTGCTCGCCTCGGGCCAGCCCGGCCGGCGGCACCTGTTCGTGCGCGTGCCCGACGCCGAGCAGCGTGCGGCCCTGCTCGACCGGCTGAAGGCCTCCGGCGCTGACGTTCGCGTCGGCAACCAGCCCATCCGACCGCCGCTCTCGCCTCACCGGCTCGGCCTCCCGCCGAGGCTCCTGGCACCGACCGACCCGACCGCCGCGCTAGCGGCCCTGCGTGGCCCTGAGAGCGACGAGCGACCGAGGAACGTGCGTCCCTTGTCCGAGGCCACGCTGCGCGTCCTGGCGCAAAGCCCGCCTCCTGGGAGCCGGTCTGAGCCCGTCATGGCGGCGCTGCTCGGGATGGCGAACGCCGGCCTCGAGCGCGAGCAGGCATGGGCCACGCTCCGAGCGGCACCGCTAGGTGCCCGGTACGCCGAGCCGGGCCACCGGCCTCGAGCGCGGTTCGACCGGGAGTGGTCGAAGGCCTGTAGGCGAGCCGAGGAGATTCCGGCCTTCACCGACCGGAACGACGTGCAGGAGCAGATCGAGGCCTTCCTGTTCGTGGTCGAGCCGGCGACCTACTGGCGCGGCGTGGGAGGAGCCTCGGCCCTGGCCGTGCTGCGAGCCCATGCCGCCATCGCCTGCCGGCGCGGAGCCCTCAGTTACACGGCAGGCCAGCGCGAGATCGCCGAGAGGGCTGCCGTCACGCTGCCCACCGTCAGGAAAGCGAACCTCCGACTCCGCTCGTTGGGCCTGCTGGTGCAGGCCCGACGCGGAGGGATCCAAGACGGCAGGCGGCTGGCCTCGACGTGGCGGCTGACGCTGCCGGTTGTAGCGACCATTTCCCATACTCCTCACACCTCCGGTCGAGGCCTGAATGGTAAACACTCGCTACAAAGCGGACTCACGCTGGAAGGCCTCCTGCGGCATGACGTGAGCCGCTGGAGAGCCCTCGGCAAGAACGCTCCGGCCCTGCTCCTGGCGTTGGAAAGTCTAGGAACGGCGCGGGCTCCGGCCCTCGCTGCCCTGCTAGGTCGCCACCGGGTCACGGTCTGCCGGATGCTTGCCCGGCTGGTTGCCCTTGGACTGGTCGAACGTAGCGACGGCAGGCGCGGCCTTTACCAATTGGCGGTCGAGCCCTCGGCCCTTCCTGCCTGCCTGGACCGGCTCGCCGTCAGGCTCGGGACCGCCGGCGACGGGCTGAGAATGCAGGCGGCCTTCGAGGAGCAGCGCGCCGCCTTCGACGCTGGCCGGGCTGGCAGGCCTCCAGAGCGTCGGGAGGCCACCGGCAGGACGTTCGTCATCAAGCGGGCTCCAGAGGCCGCGCCGGCGCCTGTAGAGCCCGAGCGTTGGATCGCTGCCAAGGTCCGGCGCCGTCGCTCGACGCGACCGCCTACGGTCGAGCGAGGTCCAGCGACGGCAAACCCAACGGCAACCAGCTCGACGGCGACCACATGACGCGACGGCAAAACGACGGCAGCCGCTACACGACGACCCGAGCCCGAGGGCTCCAGAGCTGGCGACCCTCGACCAAGTCTCGCGTCCTGCTCGCTCAGGTCGCCGAGGTACTCGAGGAGTACGACGACCACCTGCCGTTGACGGTTCGTCAGCTGTTTTACCGGCTCGTGGGCCGTCACGGCTTCGACAAGACCGAACTCGCCTACTGCCGGCTGCTCGAGACGCTGAACCGCGCTCGCCGCGCCGGCTTCGTGCCGTTCGACGCCATTCGCGACGACGGCGTCGCCGCCAGCGTGCCGACTGGTTTTCACGGCATGGCGGACTTTCTCGCCGCCGTGCGCCAGTCGGCCTCGACCTACCGACGCGACCGCCTCGCCGACCAGCCGGTCGCCGTCGAGGTCTGGACCGAGGCCGGCGGCATGGTCCCGCAGGCGGCGCGCGTGGCGCATCCCTTCGGCGTGCCGGTCTACTCGTCGGGCGGGTTCGACTCGTTGACGACCAAGTACGACGCGGCACGGCGCTTCCTGGCGCGCTCGACGCCGACGCTGGTGCTGCACGTTGGCGACCTGGACCCTTCCGGCCTGTCGATCTTCGACTCGTTGCGCGCCGACGTGTCCCAGATCGTCCTCGACCTCGCCGGCCTCGGGAACGATCCCGACGCCCGGCCTGACTGCTTCGTGCGGTTCCGCCGCGTCGCCGTCACGCCCGAGCAGGTCGAGCGGTACGGGCTCGCGACGGCACCGGCGAAGGAGACCGACCGCCGCGGCGACTGGCAGGGCGGCACGGTACAGGCCGAGGCCCTCGCTCCCGACGACCTCGCCCACGAGCTGCGCCAGACGCTGAACGAGGTGATGGACCTCGACGCGCTCGACCGCACGCGCGCGCTCGAGGAGCGCGAACGCGAGGAGCTGCGCTCACGGTTCGCCCATGACGCGACGGCATGACGACCCAAGGTGCGGCAAGGGTGCGGCAGTTCCGCGGCAAGGTGCGGCAAGGTCGAGGCAAAATGCCGTGACCCGCGGCGGCAGTCGATGGCATGGGAACACGAACAACGCCGGCGAGGCCGGCACTAACGGCGTCGATACGCCGAGGACGGTGCGAGAACCTGTCGCACCTTACGGAGTAAGGGCATGACACCTAGCGAGTGGCTTCAGGCGGAGAGGAGCGGAAAGAACTACGGCAACAGCGCCTGGTACCTCGTCAGCCGCCTAACGCGCGACCGTCCCGACCTAGTCGAGAAGCTCGCTCAAGGCGAGATCCGCAGCGGAGCAGCGGCAGCGAGGGAGGCCGGCATTCCGTGGATTCGGAATGTCGCCATAGAAGATCGCCGGCTCGTAGCGCTCCTTGATGCATGGAAGCGTGCCGACCTCACCGACCGGCAAGTGTTTCTCTGGGCCGTCGAGGATGAGATGGACGCGGCGCTAGCGGGCCGGATGCTCGAGTCGCTGAAAGAACACCGTCGCTCGTGGCGCTACTTACCGGCACCTGGCGTCGATCTGCCCGACCTCGAGGCCCTCGCTGACCGGCACGGCGTGAGCGGCACGGCTCGCCTCCTGGGCGTGTCGCCTCGCACCGTGATTCGCTGGCGCACCGGCAAGACGAAGCCAAGCCCGGCCATGCTAACGAAGATCGCCGATCACCGCGTCGCCGATGCTCCCTTGGGCTAGGCCCGCATCTTGATCGACCGACCTCTACGCCGCGCGCCTCTTTCGCGTGTCTCCAAACGGATTCCGCCGAGGCGTCGAGTCGCGCTCCGCTGCTCGCATGATGCGCTCGCGGAGGTCGGCGACTTCGACCTGTAGAACCTCGGCGACGACCTCGAGACTGAACGCCGGGCCGGGCTCGGGCTCGCCGCCTGCGACCCACGCTCTCGCGCACGGGTCGCCGCGTCGGAGGTCGCCAATCGCGACGGCGAGGATCGCTCCCACCAGCGCGAGCTCGGGCGACGGCGCGCGCGACGGGACCAGAGCGTCGGTCGGGTCGTCGCCGACGAGGTCCGCGACCGAGGAGTCGGAGATCCATCCCGAAGCCGCGACCGAGTCGAAGGAGCGCATCTCTCCAGAGTAGCGACGCCGCCGCTAAATCGTAGCGATCCGCTGGCGTTCGCGTGCGTTCGCGCGCATACTCAGAGAGTCCACCGACCAACGTCCACGAGGGCTGCACAATGCAGCCGCAACGCTCTGCTTCCTGGCCGACTCCCGGCTACCGACCGGCCCGCTCGATCCGCCCGTCGTCGGCTCCTCGCTTCGCCATCCGCGCCACGCCGGCATGGTTTGCTTCGCGCTCGTCGCGCAGCGAGTGGCAGGCCCTGCTTGCCGCGGCGCGCTCGACGCTCGCCGCCGCGCGCGCCTTCAACGCTGGAGCGCGCTCGTGATCGCCTTCCTGCTCGAGGGCGACCGGGAACCGCGCAACGGCGTTGCCGAGCGCGTGGACTGGGTCGATGGCGGCACGTTCACCATTCGTGAGCTGCCGTCCGGCCGGCTCCTCGACAACGGGACCGAGGTCCGCGTCCTGGCGGTCGATCCTTTGAACTACTCGCGGATTCAGGAGTCGGCGCTTTCGTTCGTCGGCGGCCTGCCGACGCCTCGAGCGAGCGACGGATCGCGCTGGCTGCGCGAGCGGCTCGCGGCTGAACGGTAGAGGGCGGACGGATGAAGAAAGCGACGACGGGTCGCCACGCCCTCGCAGCGCGCGACCTCGAAACCCGCGCGACCGAGCTGCGGCTGGCCGGGAAGAGCTTCCGCACCATCGCGCGCGAGCTGGGATGCACGCCGTCGGGAGCCCACGGCGCGGTCAGTCGAGCCCTCGACCGGACGCTCTCGAGCGCGAACGAACACGCCGCCCACCTGCGCGAGGTCGAGCTGGCGAGGCTCGACGCGATGCTGACCGGGCTGTGGGAGCGCGCGATTAGCGGCGACGTGCCGGCGGTCAACGCCGCCCTCCGAATCGCCGAGCGACGCTCGCGCCTGCTCGGGCTCGACGCTCCCGAGCGTCGCGAGTTGTCCGGGCCGGAGGGCGGTCCGGTCTCGTTCCTGGCCGCCGCGACGGCTTGGGCGCGCGAGCGGCAAGCGGAGGTCGCATGATCGTCCGCGCCGGAGGCCGGCTCGCCGAGGGTCGCGTCGCGTGGCGTGAAGGCGAGCGCGGACGCATGGTTCCGCGCGTCGTCGTCGGCACGGTCGCGCTCGGGCCGGATCGCGTCGAGGTGCTCGAGGTCGATCCAGACCGGGCCGAGCAGCTCGAGGAGGCCGGCTACCGGGTCGCAGGAATCCGCCGGGCCCTGCGCAGCGGCGGATAGCCGCTCGGCCTCGCCGCTGCTGCTGTCGGGTGGGCCGGCGGTGGGTGGCGGTCGAGGCGGGCGGCGAGGCTCCCGGCGGCGCGCCTCTGCTCGCCTGGCGCTGCCGCGGGAATCGTCCTGCGGCGGTGGCCGTCGGTCGTCGCGTTCTCTCTTGGCGGCGACCAACGGTCGAGCCTTCACACGTCAGACCGCGACCACCTTGGTCGCAGGGAGTAACCCATGAGAACGCGAACCATTCGACCCACCTTCTGGGAGATCCACGCCAGCGCGCCGGCAAAGCTCCTCCTGCTCGGCTTGTCCTGCATGGCGGACCGCGCCGGTCGCCTGCTCGACCGACCCAAAATCATCGCGGCGCGCGTGTTCCCGCTACGCGAGGAGATCACGCC
>Ga0208005_1000697_pt1 | contig 11882 bp, 17 predicted proteins | sample DEB19_08_DNA_3_FD_184530 | JGI IMG/M metagenome (GOLD analysis project Ga0208005, IMG submission 184530) | Aqueous microbial communities from the Delaware River and Bay under freshwater to marine salinity gradient to study organic matter... | ecosystem: Environmental > Aquatic > Marine > Coastal... | reverse complement strand
TCGGAGTCGGGGGAGGACTTGACCTCCACTTCGGCGATGGGTTCCGGATCGGTCGTCTGGCCTGCGTCCCGCAGGAGGGTCCAGATCTCCGGTGCCAGCCGTTTGGCATCGGATCGGCTGAGGCCGATTGCATCCCGCAACCGGCGCTCGGTGTTTCGGAGGGTCTCGGGGGAGACCATCCGAAGGCTCTTGATGTCAAGCTCGAGGGATTCGGCCACCAGGCCGACCTTCCCGGCGAACGCATCGAGCAATGCCAGGACGAACGGCAGGCGGTCCTGCTCGATGTCCGCGAGTGAATCGATCGCCGCGCAGAGCGCCTCGTAGTGGGCCTCAATGGCTTCGTGGAGCATCTCGAACTTCATGTCGGCGAAGGCGGCGTTGGCGAATTCCTCGGGGGACTGGTCCGGAGCCGGCGGGGGAACCATCTCTTCTGTGTCGTCCATCTCGTCCTCGCCCCCCATGCCCATCCCGTAGTAGTCCTCGATCGACTTGACCGTGTTTCGCCACTCCGCGGGAGTCGGCGTGATCGACGCCTCGGCGATCGGCCAGCGGACGATCTGGGACGCCATGCCGGTGGACTTGCGCTCGACGAGATGTCCCGCCGCGCCGCTCGAGAAGCCCATCTTGCCCTCCTTGGCGAGCTTGGCGATCATCCGCCCGTACTCGTCGGCCAGATCAATCTGCGCCTCGTACCAGAGCCCAGTCTCGTCCATCTTGACGTACCCGGTACCGATCGACTTGCGGCCCACCTTCTGGTCCATCCCGTGGTGGTAATAGAGGTTCAGGGGAACCCTCGAGCCGGCCTTCACCGGGAACCCGAAGTCGGTCTCTGGCCCGAAGAAGTCGCCCTCGAGGTCCACCGCTTCGGGGGTGCCGAAGCGTACCAGGTACCCCTTCACATGGCCGAGCCTGTCGCTCTTGACCGCGCCGCCGATCACGGAGTCCATTTCCATGTCCTAGTTATCCCACATCAGAACACGAGATCCCCGGTAGGGGTCTCGAAGATGGGCTCGAGCCACTCGGTCGTGATCGCCCCGCGCTTCCCGAGCGCCAGAGCGAAGTCGATCTCCGGCCATATGTGGAGCCGAGGCTGGCCGAAGAGATCGAGCCACCACTCGATCGATGCCGTGCCTGCGAAGTCTTCCCAGAGCGGTCCCTCGATCGTCGGCCGCGTCTCGAGATCGGGCGAGGATATGGTCATCGACCGATCCCCGAGCGTTGCGATCATCTTCATCCGCGGCTCCCCATGACATTGGTCAATATGTGGTCGAAGTATTCCCGATCCTCTTCGGCGAACATCAGCGGGTTCTGAAGCATGTACTGGATACCGCGGGTTGGCACCTCGACTCCGAACAGGTCCATGTCGCCCTCGGTGAACTTGTACCGTTGGCCGCAGTATTCGTCCTTCCACTTGTCTCGCTTGTATTCCCCGCCATAAGCGTAGTTCGGCTCCCACTTGTCGCCCTTGGTGCGCTTCTTCCAGAAGGCATTGTTCGCCAGGCGCATTCGGTCCGACCGGACGTTCACCCAGTGGACCATCTCGTGGGCCAGCGTATCGATCGCCGCCGCGCCATGGAACCGGAACGGCTCCCGGTAGTCGAGCATTGCATTGTTCAGCGAGACCTCGCCCTTGCCTCCCCATTCACAGAACCCGTACGCGCCCGATTTGCGGTTCTCGCTCAATCGAATCTCGGCGGGGTTGTCCACCTTGATCTTGACGCCAGTGATGTACTCGAGCGGACGGTCGTCGAAATACCGCATGACCTTCCGGATCATGCGCTCGACAACCGGTTGCCGTACCTTCGCAACCTTGCTGTAGTTGATCTCGGCATCGAACGGCGCGAGGGTGTAGTCGAGCGGGTTGTCGGATTCGAGTATTTGACGCATCTCCTCGAGTTGCTCATTTTCGAGGTTGGTCCATTTGTTGCGTAGCTTGTGCAATCGATCGGACTCGGCCTTCCATTCGGTGCGCACCCATTCTTCCGCTTTCCGCAGCTCTTCGGGGTCTTTCGTGAGCCGAGCCGCCTCGCGGCGTTCCCAACTTACCTCAAGCCAATCTTCGATCTTCTTCTGGACCTCGGCGAAGGTTCCATCCTCGGGTGTCAACCCGGCGATCGCCCGCATCCGAGCCACCACTTGATCCGGATTCCGATTGTCGAACTTCTGCTCGATCTGCGCCTCGGCCTTCGGCTTGCGTTGCCGGGAAACCCTCGGCCTCGATGGAGCCGGCGTCGGAGCTGGTGCCGGAGCCGGCCGTGGTGGCGGCGGGGGTTCCGGAGAAGGCCCAGGTTTCGGTCCTTGGCCGATATCCTTGATCGGGAGGATGCGCGTCGTCGGTCCCCACTTCGGGTCGAAACGAACCGAGACCATGTCGGCCAGCGGAGTCCCGTCCTTGAATAGCTCATACCGCTTCGGCCCCATGATCCCCACGATCTCCTTCTCGTCGAGACCAGCGAGTATATTATCAGGCGTTATCGCGCCCGGCCGCAGGTCGGGGATCGACGGGTCGCCGGTGATCTCGGCGAGGCTCGGGGTAACCGGCACCATGACGCACCGGCAATTGGGGTGGGACGGCATGATCTCGGCCGTTTTGTGGAGCGTTCCGGACAACGCCAGACACGCGAGGCAGACACGGGCGTCCTGCGTCGCCACCCGGCGGTAGGACACCACCACGGGGTTTGACTCGTAGATCAGCCGCTGGCCTTCCCTCGATGCGCGGATCATCTCGGTGCGGGCGATGGTCTCGGCCCTGTTCGCGGAGATGTTCGCGATCGCCAGCATCTCCCGAATCATCGACCGCGGGTTCTTGCCTTGGGCCAGACCCGAAGCGAGGGACAACCGAAGGGCATTCGGGGTGTCCTGCGCGATCGAATCGAAGAGGACCGCTAGCGGGGAACCGTCGCTTGAGAAGCCGGCGAATTCCCGCAGTGCCTCCTTGGGGAGACTGTCGAAGGATATGGCCACCCGAGCTTGGCTCGGACTCCCGGTCGCGGCCATCACCAGCGATTCGGTGTTCTGGTTGACGTAATCGAGCGCCTGCTCCTGCGCGTCAGTCACCACGCTCACCGCGTCGAACGTCGAGTCCTTGAGCGCTTGGCTGGTTTGGGCGATCAATGATTCGAGGCGGTCGCGCATGGCCAGCGCCGCGTCGGCCAGAGGTTTACCCGCGGCTTCGCGTTCGGCCAACCGCGCATCGAGCGCCGCCAGCTCCCGCCGGAGACGGTCGAAGGCGCTACCGTAGATCTCCCGCATCTGGAGGACCGCTCGATCCTCCCGGCTGATCAGGGAATTGCGGAACCGTTGGGCCGACTGGTAAAGATCGGACTCCTGCCCGGTCTTCTTTACCGCTCGTCCGGTATGGTCGACCACCCGTAGAAAGGGTGGGACTGATACGGCACCTCCGAGCCGTGGGCGCAGGTGTCCGACTTGGTCTCGAGCTTCTCCCCGCGCAGGATCTTGTCGCGGAGCCGCGTCGCCCAGGCGTAGCCGGCGTCGCCGCCCCAGAGATCCCAGGCCACGCGGCCGGGACTCGGGAACCCGTCCTCGCTTTGCTCGAATCCCTCGGCCTCCTTGTCCACTTCGTGACGCCGGAAGAAGCTATACATCCGCAGGATCGTATCCTCGGAGATCAACTCCCCGTTGTCGATCTGGTGCGCCCGAGCGAGGCCAACGCGGGTACCGCCGGCCCTGCCCTCTTCCTTCCACCGGAGCGCCCTGCGCGCCGCGGCCTGCATCGATTCGGTCGGGTGGGATTTGGTATCGATCGATCGAACCGCCGCGGGGATTCCCGGCTCCTGCGGAACCACCGAAGCGGCGCTCGGATGCATCACGCCGACCATGTCGTCGGTGGCCTCGAGGCCGGCGATACGTTTGGCCTCCGCCAGATCCGCCACTCCCGCCTTGTACAACCGCTCGGCCCGTTCCGCTTCGGCCTGGCGGTCGTCCATCAACGCTCGGACGTTCGACAGATCGAACCGGACGGAGTCGCCCTCCTGCGATTCGGGGAAGTCCGGGAGGAGCGACACGGTGAGCGTATCGGAGACGGTTCGCAGGAGCGGAACCATGCCGTCCTCCCACGCCGCCTGCTGGGCCCTCTCGTAGTTCGAGTAGGTCGATCGCTCGAGGCCGGCTCCGAGGCCGAGGACCATCGGGTTGATGCCGAGCGCCGAGCAGATCCGCTCCTCGGGGACACGGCGCACCGAATCGAGCGCCAGCTCGGACGGGGTGAGGGACACGCGATCGACCTTGTACGGTCCCGACATCACCACGATCCCGCCGGCGTTGTCGCCCGTGAGATTTTCGCGGAGGGACCGCTTGATCTGCCGAGCGTCGTCGGGGCTCATGTCGATCTGGCCCGAGTCCTTGGCGTCCGGTCCCACCATGATCGATGGCATCGCGCCGTTCGCCAGAAGGCCGAACGCGGAGCTGCTGGCGGTGTTGTCGGTGGCGATTTCGCGCAGGACCGACTGGACCGGGGAACGTCCCAGGCGGATGTCGTCGGGGTCTCGCCCGTACCGGAAGTGGATCACGTCGGCGATCTCGAGCTGGAAGCTTCGGCCGTCGGTCGTGTAGGTGTAGTGGGTGAGCGGGTTCCGACCGTCGCCCACCGGCCGGATCATGTCCTGCGGGATGTACTGGAGCGCCACCACCTGCGAGCCAGGTCCGGAGATGCGCTGCTTCCGCAGGTACGCGTTCCCGAAAAGCTTGTAGTCCTGAACGATCCATCCCCAGAGCAGGTTGCCGACCATACCGGGTTCTGGCTCGGCGATCAGCTGGAGGATCGGATGGTCCTCGAGGGGCTCGGCCTGCATCGAGTCCACCCGCCGCATCACCTGCGGGATGGCCTGCGGCCAGTTTCGGATGTACCAGTCCATCGCCGAAGCGATGATTGAGTTGAGGCCGAGGTCGCCGGCCTGCGCCGACCAGTCTCGGTGGGAACCGGGGAGGACGCGGCGAAGCATCGAGACCAGCTGGCCCGACCCGTACCCGGTGAGGTACATATCGCGGGATTGGCCGATCGGGAGCGGTAGTGGCTCCCTGGGGTTGGCGTATGCCTTGCGGCCGAGGACGCGGTCGAGGATTCCCATGTCCCGATTATCCCACGGGGAAAAGAAAACCCCTCCGAGGGCATGGACTCGGAGGGGTGAATGAGGAGTTACCCTAACGTGGAGATTGGCCTATTGTACCGCCATGTTTATCCTGCGTCCGATCCATGCCATGACAGGCACGGCCATGCTGTTGCCCAACGCCTTGTAACGTGGGGAATCGGGCGTGTCCTTCCCGCCAGGCTCGATGTCGGTCCACCCGTCGGGGAAACCTTGGAGACGTTCGCACTCCACCGGGGTAAGGCGCCGGACTGCCATCGTGGGCGTGGGCTGCAACCCACCCGCGAGTTCAAAGTCCGTCCCAAGTCCGCCGCCGGCGGAACTACGGCTGGATAGGGTGCCGGTGATCTCGGTCGCCAAGTAGGCCGTCTGCTTCACGCCCGGCTGCGCCGCGAGAGCGCCGACGGTCTGGCCGTCGCCGCCGATGAGGCGGACCTCGTCGCGGGTGTTCTGCGCGAACGCGACCGCCACGCCTTGGGTCGCCATGCGATCCAGCGTATACGCAGGGTCGCCTTGGTTGCCTATCCCCAATCCGTTTTGGTTCTTGTCCACGTCACGGCAATCCTGCAACGGGATCGCCATAGGCTGTTGCACGATAACCGTGCCACCTTGGTGACGTTCTGGGTTTGCCCCTTGCGTATCCAGGGTTCTGGATGTTTCTTGTTGCGCCACGAACAGATCGTCTGTCGTCTGTTTCCCGCGATTTACGCCTGGCGAGATGCTAAACGCCATCGGCTGTTGCACGAGCGGGGTGTTGTTCCCGCCGGTGCCCCCTCGCGCCGCCACGGTCGGGCATTGTTCCACCGGTCCCGTGACTTGGCTGTCATTCGGGTGCGATTCGTAGAGATGCGGTTGCAGGACAGCCGGGAAACGATTCCTCTCGGGCATTGTCTGCCCTTTTGCCAGCACGGCATCCAGAGTCTGGCTCACCTGTCCTCCGTCCCACCAGCAACCACTGCCATGAGCGCTTGCTCCAGGATCGGCGGTAGTTTCTTGCCCCGCTTCTCGGCTCGGCGGAGGATTCCCGCACAGGCTCTCGGGCTCAAATAGTACTTCGGCGGCACGTCGCGGGTCTCCTGAAGCGTGCGCGACAACGAAGACACGACGGCGTCGCTGGGCCACTCCGTAGTACTGAGCGTCAAGCACTCGGTAGGCGAACCCATACCCGAGTTGCCCCAGCGCCCCGAGGAAGGCTCCAAAATCCCGTCCTCCGCTCGAGGACAAAACACCGGGGACGTTTTCCCAGACAACCCATTCGGGGCGATACCAGTTAACCATTGCAACGAAGGTGAGGGCGAGGTTGCCCCGCGGATCTTCGAGTCCCCGCCGAAGTCCGGCGACGGAGAAAGCTTGGCAAGGTGTTCCTCCGACCAAAATGTCAATTGCTCCACGTTCAATGTCCCACTCCCGAAACTTGGTCATATCCCCGTAGTTCTTCACTCCGGGGAACCGGTGCGCCAGAACCTGCGAGGGAAACTTCTCGATCTCGCTGAAACCGATAGGCTCCCAGCCCAGGTCGTGCCATGCTACGCTCGCGGCTTCGATGCCGGAGCAAACCGACAGGTATCTCATTTGGCATCCTTCCTTGGTCGCCCTTGCGGTCGCCCGGTTCCGACCCGCTGGCGTCGATGGCAGGTCCGGCATTCCCACGTCGCACCGCGGGGTCCGGTCTCCCCGCCACACCACTTGCACGGGGGACCGGATACCCCGATCCGTGGTCGGCCGGGGTTCTGGTGGCGTCGATCGCCGGTCAAGACTTCACCTCGTGGGTGGCCTTGATGTAGCGGATGCAAGCGTTGCCGAGTGCGATGCGGTGTTGCGTATTCGGCAGGACTTGGAACGCGAGAAGCGCGGAGTCAATCGCCGGCGAAACGTCGCGCAGGGCGAGAGGGCAATCATATACCGACAGTCCGGCCCGCAGGGCGCGAACAAAGTTGCGAATCTCTTCAATGCTCATGGTAGTTCTCCTTGGCTTTCCGTTTCGCCCTTTGGGCTCATCAGCACCAGCCTACTGGTGGACGGTGGCCGGGTTTCCCCGGCCTCGGATCAGGACATCGACTCGATCGCAGTCCTAGCATCAGCCCATGCGGTCTCATCGCGATCCACCATGGCCTTCCAGATTGCTCCGCGCACCGGCTCGAGCGTATCGAGGATTTCCTTCACCTTGACATCGTCGCGGACCATGCTGACAAAGCAGTCCTCGCCGCGATCCTCACCGGGGATTGACCAAATCCCTCGTACGGTTCGAGTCTTGAAGTTCACCACGATTGCCCTGCGGCAATCGGGATAGTATTGGCTTCGGATCTCATCCCACGCGAACGCTCCTCGGGTCGCACGAATGTCGATCAAATGCTCCACCTCGGTATTGGGCTTCGCGGCAGTAAATCTAATGTTCATCTTTGTACTCCTCGTCGGTGGTGCCGACGGGGATATATTACGGCACGGTTTATATGGGTGCAAGGTTTCGGCGAAAATAGTGCCGATTTATTTTCAGGCCAGATCGGGGGGAGCGCCGGCGCGATCGGGGGGAGCTGGTGACTTATCGGGGGGAGCAGATCGTTTTGTCGACCCCAACAAAACGATCAGACGTTCGATATCGATCGATCATCAGACCGAATCCATGCCTCCTTGCACGTCCTCGAGCAGAACCACTTGCGCCGGATGTTGAGCGCCTCGGCCACCCAGTCCGTCACCGGGTAGATCCCCGCGCCGCAATGCCGGCACCGCTGGTGCGTGTCGGTAACCAACCGGAGCCGCTTCTTGTCCTCCTCCTCGAGGAAGTCGTGGCTTCTCATATCGCGGCGAAGCTCGAGCGCCGGTCGAGGACCGACCACGCGTAGCCCATGGCGTCCACCGCGTCGTCGTGGCTTCCGATCGGGAAGGACAGGATCTCGTCGACGAACCACGCCGGCAGGTCCGGAGCGTGGGAGACCAGCCCTTGCTCGTACCGCGCTTCGAGCGCCCCGAACCGGGTTACCTTGTCCTTGTCCGGTCGCAGGCCCCGTACCGGGAGCTTGGTGCGCCGGAGAAGCTCCTGCACCACCGCCGCCTGGTATTGCACCTGCTCGATGCCGATCGACGCCGGTTGGTGCTTCGCGGCCATGTCCTGGACGAACCGCAGGACGCCGTCGAACGGCGCCCGAATCCGAGCGGCATCGACGACATGGACCACGCCGGCGTCGTCTCGAGTCAGCACCACCGCGGAGGTGTAGTCGGCATCGGTCTTCGTCGAGATCGCGAGGTCGACGCCCATGTACCGCTGGCCGGCGGGGACCGTCGCGGTTCGGAGCCACTCCCGCTTGATCCTTGCGCCCTCGGCATCGACGAACTCGGCAAGATACTCCTGCCGGAATGCGATCGACGGCAAGGAGCGCCGCGCCTCCTCGATCTCGTCGGGGTGAATGTAGGGGTTGCTCGAGGTGGGCATTTGCCACCGTTGCCAATCCGGATCGGCCTCGGCTTGGTCGTACAACACCTTGAAGTAGTTCGAGCCCTTGGGGGTCGAGAAGAACCAGGCGGAGCCACGGTAGTCGGTAAGGGTTGGCCGGATCGCTTGGGTCCATGCCTCCTCGAGGTAGGCCGACATCGCGGCTTCGTCGACGCCGACCCACCCATACTTCCGACCACGGGCCACGGTCGCCGGCTCCCCGAGCGTCCAGTAGTCGATGGCGGTGCCGTTGATCAGCTCGATGCGGGGATACGGGGAGACCACCGCCCTACGGATGATTGGGTGGTAGATCTTGCGCTGGTCGTTGTACGCCTCCTCGAGGAGCCGGTAGGTCGGCGCGAACCACCCGCAACTGAATCCCCGCTCGAGGAGCGGACGAGCCATCAGGATGGCCCCCATTGTCGTTTTGCCGAAGCGTCTCCCACAGGAAACCACGTTCATCCGCTTGGCTTCGTCGAGTATCTGTCTCTGGCCGAGGTGGGGTCGCGGGAGGACCAGCTCGATGTCGGCCATCAGCCCTCGCGCCGATCGATGGCCTGTTGCATGGCGTCGAGGATCGAGACCACCCAAGCGCAGAGCAGGATACCGAGCCCGACCCCGGTCGCCACCCAGAGGATGATTCCCCATGCGGTCATTCGGCCACCTCGGGTTCCCTGTCCTCGAAGCGAACGCGGATCTGGACCGCGCCACCGTCGGCTCCGGTCTGCTCCTGCCGTGCCGACCAGTCCTGCTTCATCTTCCGCTCGAGCCACCACGCGGCGGCTTGCCACGAGTCGTCGGCCGCGGTGCGAACCCTCTGGACCATGGCCAGCTCGGCCTCGGCTTCGGCTTCTTTTACGGCGTCGGCGAAATCAGGGTATCGGCGAATCCAATCCATGATTGTGTTCTGGTCGATCCCTGCGGCCCATGCGGCGGCTCGGCGGGTGTTGCCGGCCCGCAGGACGTCGATCGCCCGCTTGTGCCGGTCTGGGTTGTATTTGGGCGGTCTGGCCATCAGATCGTTTCCTCCTCTTCTTCGCCGTTCCCGAAGAATTCGTCCTGCACGTAGAGCTGAGCCGCTTGGACCATGCCCATGGCGAGGACATGGTCTGCGGTGTTGACGTACCGGGTGTGGCTGGTCATCGCGATGGGATCGGTCGTGTGCAGGATCATGTAGCTGGCGATCCCGTGCCCTCGAGCCTCCTTCGCGATCTCGAGGAACCGCTCGGCGAAGTCGTCGATGTCGCAGATCTGGTTCTCGGTCACTCCAGCTCCTTCTTCCGGTCGAACATCCGGTCGAGCCGTTTATTTACCAGCCGAGCGGTGTCGCGAAACTTCTCGGGGCAGGTTGGGTGCGGGTAGGCCATTTGTTGCTTTATCCTCAACAACGGTATCCCACCGTGCGGGATCGAGATGCCGGGTCGATCCTCCCGCAGGGCCCACGTCTTGCCCTTCCACCAGCGATGCGGATTGGTGCCTTGGTGGACCTTCTGGACTCCGAGCGGATTCACCACCAAGAAGACGACGCAATCGATCGCGCCGGCCTCCCGCCAATGCTCGCATCGATGCCTGATCCACTGGCAGAGGGATGTGAGATCGGGGTTCCCGCGGTGGGGTATTCCCCGCCGCCTCGCGTTGTATTGCTCCCGTTTTTCCGGAGATCGGCGGTAGCCGTACTTCACCATGCGGTCCATTTTGCGCTTGCAGGTGATGCACGTCCGGATCAGGCTGTAGCCGGATCGAGTACGGTTGTTCCTGGTTCGGAACGCCTCGAACGGGCAGAGCTGGCCGCATCGGATGCAGACCCGCGACGTGAAGACAAGGGGCTCTCGCCCCCTGTCGCTGTTTGGATGTCGTCGCATGGATTACTTGATCTGGTCGATCCAATCGCCCGTCTTCATCAGGTCGCGTTGCGCGTCGGCCAGCTTGCGCTCGGCTTCGGCGATGCGGTCGCGGAGTTTGACCCAGTCGCCGTCGCTCTCGTAGTCCATGAGCCGGCGGTTGACGCTGGCGTAGAGCCTGGCCATCGACGCCGTGGTCGCTTGAAGCTCGAACTCGACGGCCTCGAGTTCCTTCTGGATATCTGCCAACGTCTTCATGCCTCAACCTCCCAGCCGTCCTCGAGGAGCGCCCACAAGATCCACTCCTTGTCCTCCGAAACATCCCGAACGAAGATCGGGGTGCCGTGCGCGACGATGGTATAGACGCCGATCTCGTCGTCGCGCCAGGCGCTGATCCAGCAGTTTTTGGTCCATCGGCCATGCCGAACCCGCTTGCCGTCGCGCATGGCTTGCAGGGCTTCCGATCCACTCATTCGACAACCTCCCAGTCGTTCGAGCGCCACTGGTGCGCCATGTAGCTGGCGCTCCGACATCGGAGCCGCCATTGATTCGAGCCGGCGAATCGTGGGACTGGTCGCTCGTCCTCGATCCTCTCGACCCAGACGTGGTAACCGGATGGCCAGACGTTGCGCCGAACCTTGTATCCGGCCAGCACCGCGGCGAACGCTTCGCGCCCGGTCACTTGACTCTTTGCCAATCTTCTTGAGCCAATTGGAAACGACAAAAATCGGAATCTGACATTCGCTCCATCCAATCCTTTGGCCCATAAAATTCAATTTTTTGTTGCAATTCGTCCACCCTGTCATCCTGAGGCAGGAAGGTTTTAAAAAACAGCCCAATTCCTCCAGAGTTTGTTTTGACTTTCATTTTCAGTTCGTCAACCGTTTCATCAAATCCATGATCTCGCATTTGAAGCTCCCATTTCTGATGGGTTTTGACCGAATCAAATTCGATCATGGCCATGCCTCGTCCAAAGTCTTGACGCTTGATTCCTTTTGCCAAAACCTCAGTTTTTTTCTGCGGATTGTCAATGTACATATAGGCATCAGATGGCCAAGTGGGACGCCCCATCCAGCATCCGCAAATCATGTGGCAGATCGCCCAGTCAAAATTCACTTTGCCTCCCCCATCTTGTCGAGAACCGTCTTGTGGGCGTCGGCCCGAAGCGTCGAGCCGGTGATCGCGAACGTCAGGTACCAGGCGGCCTTGATCAGGTCTTCGCGGCCACCCTTGTCCTTGTACCGGGCGAGGTACTTCACCACGTTCCCGAGGGCGAAGTCGAGCCCCCAGTCGTCGATCACCTGAATCGCCTGGATCGATCCCTTGCGGTAGTGTTCGCTCACCGTTGCCACCCGCGGAGCTTCGCCGACTTCTCGAGCCGTTCGTCGTAGCGTTCCGCGGCGTCCATCGCGTAGGTGACGCCGACCAAGATGATCAACACGGCCAGCGCCGCGTTCCCGAGTCGTTCCCAGTTTCGATTGCTCATGGTGTATCCCTTGTGAAAAGTCC
>Ga0208005_1000696_pt1 | contig 11884 bp, 12 predicted proteins | sample DEB19_08_DNA_3_FD_184530 | JGI IMG/M metagenome (GOLD analysis project Ga0208005, IMG submission 184530) | Aqueous microbial communities from the Delaware River and Bay under freshwater to marine salinity gradient to study organic matter... | ecosystem: Environmental > Aquatic > Marine > Coastal... | reverse complement strand
CACGGAAGAAGGTCTCGATGACGACGACATCTACGAAAAGAAGTTGAAGTCGCCATCGCAGATCGAGCGTATCGTGGGCAAGAAGAACTTGCCGACATCGCTCGTCATGGCTGTATCAACCGGCACATCTATGGTCGCTGATACAGACAACCGTCCAGCAATCGCTACTTTAGCGATTGATGACTTTACCGTTGAATAAGGAAACTAAGATGTCAAAAGTTATTACGCCAGAAGCGATTATCTCTTATCCGCATGTGTTTGAACCGCAGACCCCTCCGGGTGCGAGTGAGCCGGTCTATTCCTGCTGCCTCGTATTCCCCGATGGGACTGATATGTCCGAACTGAAGGCGACGGCTGCGGCTGTGGCTAAGGAAAAGTGGGGGGACAAGACAAAGGCGTTGATGGAAGGCGGCAAAATCCGTATGCCTTTCCGCAACGACGGCGAAGAAAAGGGCTATCCAGAAGGCTCGATCTTCATGAACGTCAAGTCGAAGCAGGCTCCCGGTGTTGTCAGCAAGTTTGCTGGCGAGAACGGCAAGCCCGCTCCGATTACTGACCCCAAGGAAATCTACCCCGGTGCGAAGGTCCGTGCCTCGCTGCGCGCTTATGCGTACAGCGTGAACGGCAACAACGGGGTCGCGTTTTCACTCGGCAATCTTCAGAAGGTGGGCGACGGTCCGCGTATGGATGGCCGGTTGTCAGCGGCAGACGAATTTACTGCCACGGAGCGTCCGTCTGCTGACATCTCGGACCTTGATGATTTGCTTTAAGTGAAAGGAAGGGCCGGGGTTTTGGAAGTCGCCCCGGCCCTTCTCAATCTAAGGCTTCGCTAATCATCTGTGCCTTCTTCGATAACGTCTTAGACACGATGTCGTCCACAGAATTAACAAGGCCGAACGTCCGCACGATCACGGGCTTAGTCTGGCCGATACGATGGCAACGCTTAGCCGCCTGCGCGTTGGTTGCCGGAACCCAATCCATCTCCACAAACGCCACCTGATTTGCCGCTGTCAGCGTAATCGCTGTCGAGCAAGCGGTGATCTGGCCGATGAATACCCGCACCTTTGGATCAGTCTGGAAGTTGTCAATCGCCGCTTGACGGTCGGCCGTCGGCATACCGCCCGCCACGACGACAGGGTTAAAGTCTTTCAGCTTATCGTAGAGCGTCTGGATCGCGTCGGTATGGTAGGCGAATATAACAATTTTGCTATATGCCTCATCTTGCAATTCGCCAGCTATCTGTGTTGCAATTGGCCCGGCTTTAGCCACGCCCGTTAAGCGACGCAGTGACGCGATGTGAGGTGCGATGCTCTCAATCTCGGAAGCCAAGTCCTGATTTGTAAGCGAATGCGCGAGGATCATATCGACAGCTTCGGCTTGGCGTGGATCGTCGATGTGCTTTCGGTCGTTCCAGTTATCGACTTCGACCGGCACATCCTGCCACCAGATGGGCGGCAAATCTTTCAGCACGATCTCGCCCTTGCGGCGAAGCATGATCGACTTCAGCACCGTCTTAAACTCGGCCATGCGTTCGGTCTTATTGCCCAGAACTTGCAGCCCGAACTGGCCGTTCCATGTCTTGCAGAAGTAGGTCGTAAACTCGGTGAAGTTCAGCGGGTACTTCCAGATTGATTTAAGATGTGTCCAAAAATCGCTGACATTATTAGGAATGGGAGTGCCACTAAGAAGCCAAACGCGATCAGCGAAACGCACAAGACCATCGCCGCGACAGTACTGACCATATAGATACTTTGTACGCTTAGCAGTACGGTTCTTGAGATAATGCGCTTCGTCAATGACGAGAACGTCTGGCTCCAGCTTTGCGATTTCATTGCGCGTCTCCTTCGATTGAACAAGTTTGTCGTAGCTATAGACAAGAACGGTACGTTCTACAGTACCCCACTTCTCGAACTCACGACGCCAGTTGATCTTGGCGATAGCGGGGCAAACCACGACGACCTTTGTTAGACCGAGCATATCACACGCTGCGATAACTTGAAGTGTTTTGCCAAGGCCCTGCTCATCGGCAAGGAACGCGGCCGGGTTCTCACAGAGAAAGTCTGCGCCGACCTTTTGATACTCGAATAGGTGTTTCATCGTCTTCCCTCTCGGCGGCGTAGCAGGCAAGAAGCGCAGCTTCAGCCCGGCCGTCGTCCTTTTTCCGTGCGAAGAGATGAGCGTAATCCGGGAACAACTCTTGTGCCCGCTGCCGACTACCGTCCTTCCCTCCGAACGTGCGCATAGATTTAGTCCAAGTCGCAGGCGGGATCAACTCAAAAGGTACAGACAAGCCAGCAAGGACACCTTCGACGATACCAGCGGCACGGCCAAAGCTGAACATCGAGGACACACCTTGGCCCGGCATGGCGTGAACTTTCTCGATAAGGGCTTTAGTTTCGTTGTCTACATGCGGGCGTATCGCATCGGCCAGCATGTGCGCGTCAACCTGATTGACGACACGCGGCCCGCGCTTGACCTTGAGCGTAGGCATGTCGATGATGACAAGTTCTCGGCTATCCTTATCCAGAATAGCAACAGCCCCGAACGCGCCGGGGTCAATGCCCATGAACTTCATGGACAGCTTCTATAGTATTAGAAGCTAGTCCGCAAGTTACTGCGTGGCCCCAAAGACTTACGATGGCGAAGCCCGTCGGGTTTGTGGCGACGCTTTGCTTTGGGCTGCGGCCGCCATGTTGCTTCTTTCACGCTTGTCTTCTTGGCCATTACTCGCCTTTCGTATAGACTTTATAGTCGCCGGGATCGGTGTACTTCGTGCCCTTGGGTAGCGCGTCGAACTCTGCCTTGTTGGCGGGGACGGGCGCTTCCAATAGCTGGGTGTAAAACTCACGAAAAGATTTGCCGACGGATTTTTCATATTCATTGTCGAGACGTATTTTATCTTCGCGGCTTTGATCGTTGTACCAAATCAAAGACGCAAAACTTTCGTTCTCGTTCTTTACTACATCCCTCGCCGCACCGCGAATGCCCTTGTAAAATTCACGGAACATTTCTGTTTGCCGCAACTTGTCGGCGTTGCGGTATTCCGGCGAATTAAAATAATCGTTGGCGTTATACTCAGCCAAGTACCCCATAAGTTGACGCTGGCGACGATCAAGCGCAGGGAAACCTTCCTTTTGGTACAGATCACGTTCGTCCAGACCGAGACTGCGCATTTCACGCTCGATTACGTTTGCGGGTTTGCTCGTCGCAAGACCCGTAAGCTGGCGAAGTAATGGATCGACCGTCTGCGCCGGGCCTTCCTTAGCCGCGTATTCCTGCTCAGGCAGATTAAGCAAACGAGTTTGCGCAAAAGGCACTTCGCGCAAAGCTGCGCCAAGGAATGGGGCTTCGGACGTATCGCGCACAATAGCCTCTTGCGGGTTATCCGAAACAGCCTGCTCGACCGAGCCAACTATGTCTTTAGCCGTACTTCCGTATGGAAGTAATCCGCCAATGGCGCTACCAAGAGTTTTCTTGATAGCGTCCATCGCCTTGTCGCCAAGTTTACCGGCGCGAGTTAAATCACGGATAAGTTCATCGGCTACATATAGGCCCGCGCCAGCACGAAACTGCGCGCCGGTAAGACCCTGCAAAATATCTGCGGAGGTATACGCCAGATCAATCGTGCCGTCGTTAAATCTTTTGATAAGATCAGCAAGCAAAAGGAAATACGGGGCCGGGAAAATAGGGCGTAAATCTTTCTCAGTGCCGTCCGGCATCCTAACAGTGTACCATTTACTGCCCGCGTACTCGCTGTCTTGAAACTGCATAGCCGCATACAACAGGGTCATGCCCGCGATACCTTCGGACAAAACCTTTGTATCGCCCTGCATAACCTTTTCTCGGCCCGCTTTTGTAAGCGCCCCAAGAATGCCGGGGCCGTAGCGGTATTGGAAGTTAAGCGCGTTAGCAATAAAACCGGGAAAGCCGATTGTTACTGCACCGACAGGACCGCCTTGATTGTTGATAAGGTCGATAACTTTCTTAGAAGTTTTGCCCAAAAACATCGGTCCGTCTTTTTGTGCTTTGCGTGAAAACGTAAAGTCCGCTGTGTCATTAAGGGCTTTCGCGGTTACTTCCTCCGGCAGTGTATGAATGGTTTTGTTAGCGACCATTTCATCAAAATTAAATCCGGCGCGAGTAGCAGATCGGCGCAAGAAAGCCGGGAATACAGCTTTACGAACCATGCCATCAGACCACCGGCCAAGGAAATTGGTTGCGTCAACCGCCTTTTCAACTTTAGAAAATCTATCCGTCAATGCTGGACGCACATTATCCGCGCTATAGGTGTCAAGAAATTCACGCGATATTTTAGGAGCATTACGTTCAAGCTGGTCTAACAGGTTCGTCGTCTGCTGGCGTCTAGCCTCACCTAAGCCCCCCGGAAATATATCCCTAGCTTTTTTTGGAACTAGTTTTCCAAGGCTCGGCCCAAGGCTTTGCGAAAATAAAACAAACGCATCGCCATAGTTAATGTCTTTAACCGGCTTATTCATGACTGAACGAACGGGGTTGAGCAGGACTTGGTTAAGGGCGTTGTCCATTACATTAGTGAAAACATCCAGCCCAACATTGATACCGCTTGACGCAAGATCGCGTGTAACTTTTGCTACTTCCGCAATCAAACTCCCACGAATAGCGTTACCACCTCGCGCCCATAAAGATGGTGGGGGTAGTTCTTTGTTAAATTTCTGCGCCAAATCAGCGGCGTTTTGAGGAATTTTATTTGCGGCAGTGCGCAACAACGCAAGAGTACGACCCGCATCGCCAACTGTCTGACGAACGCCGGTCATAATCTCCATCCAATCTAGTTCTTGGATGTCGTACTTTTTGTGCAGTTCCTGCACCGTTTCCGGAGGAAGTGTATCTGCGTTATAGTGCTGGCGAAAGAAATCAATAAATGGAGATTGGCGATCCCATTCAAGACCGGTGGTTGTTAGATAATCCGCCGCAAAATCCGCAACCTTCTTGGTTACGGGCAGCTTTGTCGTCGGGTTGGTAAGGTCTTTTTTCTCAAGATTTAAGAGCGCAGCCCGGCCCTCAGCTTCTGTAATCTTGGGCGCAGGTGGGACTTTAAGTTTCGGCGCTACCGCAGCCTCAGGAATTTCCGCTGTGATCGCGGCGGGTTCCGGAAGTTCAACAGCTTGCGGACGACGAAGCGTCGTCGGCACAACAGGAATTTCCGGTGTAGGTTCGGCGATAGCGGCCATCGACGGCGTAAAAGGTGTCTCACGCACAAGCTGGCGTGCTGTCGGAATACTAGGCGCTTGACCGATACCAGCAGCCAAACTACTGATGTTAAGTGCTTCTTCTATTTCAGCGGCGGTGCGGCGTGGGTTTTGATTTCCAATACCAAAATTATACGCAAGTTGCGTTAAAGTATTTAGCGCGGCCGACGGCGCGGCAAGCGCAAATTCCATTTTCTGTACAAGAGGTTGCGCTGCTTCGAGCGCAGCCCGATTGAATTGAGAAAGAAAGCCTTGATCCGGTGCGAGAAGTTGCATGGTAGCTGGGTCAAAACCTAGCGCCCCAACTTGTTCACCGATTACATTTGCGCCCACATCAAGCGCCGGTTTTTCAAACGGGCGGGTCGGCAGGGCTTGGACAACAATCTCTTCGCCGGGTGCAAAGCCACCTTCTGCTGCCATGAGCGGTGTGCGGAAAACTACAGGCGCGCCAATCTCCGGCCCCTTATAGTTCTTGGCAATCCAATCATTCGCGGCTGCGGAAAGTTCGTCGTCGGTGTTAAGCGACGTTACGCCGGGAAGCGTTACCTTCTCCCCGGCGATTGTCAGGAATACTGGGTCGCCTTTCGGCTTCTCCTCGGCCATGAAGGCTCCTTGTTACTATCAGTATCGTTTTGCGCCGAGTGGTCCGGGGGCTTGTGGCGTCCACTTAGCAGTAGCTGGTTTGAATTTCGTCTTAATTGGGGGAGCCTCCGGCTTATCCTTGTTAATCGCGTACAAGAACCCATCTGGGCCTTCTTGATACAGATAGCTTGGCTTATCACCACCACCAGCATTCGGGTTTGCTACGCGATACTGAAACTCGCGTTCAGCTTGAGCCAGACGTGCGGCTTCACCCGGGGCCATAGTCTTCGGGATCGTTGCGACAACATTGCCAGTGTCCTTATCGACGACTTGAATAGCCCCGCCAACGTCGCGATCTTCAGTATTGCGCGGCATTGGCCGGTCTGTAAGTTGTGACGAACCATCCTGAAATTCAATACGCAGCATCCCCGATGCAGCGTCGCGGACGTGTTTTAGGACTTGCTTCGGCCGGAATGCTTCTTCCTGCACAATCTTAAACGCTTCAGCCGTGTCGGCGTTTTCGAGAACACCGCGCTTGCTTTCAGGAAGAACCGATGCGTACTGCTGAATAAACGCACGCTGCTTGGCTTCTTGCTGGGTCTTCTGCTGCAACTGCGCGATTTGATACTGAGCGTTCAGCTTTTGCATCTGCTGCTCACGGACCTTACCGATCACCGCACCGGGATCAACAGCACCACGGCTACCAGCAGCCTGAAGCAGTTGACCAAGCGCGCCCAGTTTCTCTCCTGTGGACAGCTTGCCCAACCCACCCTGCATCAACGTCTGCATATCCTGCACATACTGCGCAGTGGGGGAAAGTTGGGGTAGCGGAACCTGCGGCGCAACAAATGCGCCAGCACCCGGCGCATAACCCGCCGTATTAAGCGCGGCGGTAGTTGCAGGCTTGAGGCTCTGCAAAAGAGTTTCGATTGGGTTATTAGGATCAGCCATCTAATTAACCCTTCTTGAAGAGATCGAGAATACCGCCGACGGTGGATGCAGCGGAGCCGATCTGGCTCAGCGTGCTCTGGCCCGGCGAAGTTGTCGTTGTGGTAACTGGCGACGACGACGGCGTTGCGGCCAGCAAAGTCTGAAGCTGCTCTTTCGGATAGCCGCGCTGTTCGAGGAAGTCTGCTCTCGCAAGATCGAGGTTCTGCTGAGCCATGCCGCGCTGCGCCTGTCCAACGCCCTGAAGCATAGCGGCGTAAGCCTGCTGATTGCCAAGCGCCTGTTGGCCGTAACCGGCGAGAGCACTCGCACCCGCAAGCTGCTGACCCGGCAGACCTTGTGCAAACCCAGCGGCTTGCGTGTACCCACGATTATAGAGATCAGCCAACACCTGAGCCGTGTTCAAATCCTGCTCACCCGCAAGCTGCGCTTCATATACACCACGACGTTCGTTGCCAAATGCCCGCGATGCCGCCATCTGAGCCTTGGTCGCAGCGTCACGCTCGGCGCGGTTCTGGGCCAGTCGAGCCATCGTGGCGTCGATAACGCTGGTCTGGAACGGCGACATGAAGCCGGAGACATCTTGCTGAAACTGCTGAGGCGTATAACCGGCAGCGCGCTGGGCTACTTCCGTTGCTTGTTGAAGCTGCGGCATCCCAACTTGTTCAGTAGCAGCGCGGGTGGCGACACCGAACGCCTGCTCTTCAGCGGGACGGAAGCCCGCGATACGCGGCCCTTGATACGCCTGATACGGCTGCGCCGCGATCTGCTGAGCAAACTGATAATTGCGCGCCAGAATATCCTGAATGAAAGGATTAAGTGCTTGCGCTTGAGTAGTAGTTGTCGTCGCCATTAAAGCCCCCGTGTGGCCATGCCACCAATTCCTTCGGTTTTACCATAAAACAAAATAGATTGACAGTCCATTACTGCTGAACCTGCGTTATCGCTACATGGGCCGTCGGAGCAGATGGTGCAAATGCCGTCGCTGCAACATTGGTTGGCTGCAACCCCGTATCGCCCACCGCCCACATCAATTCGACGTAATCGTTTGCGCCCAAAGAAACGAAGTCATTGATATTTAGAGATAAATAACCGCCGCTATCCTTTAGCGATCCAATGATTGTGCTGGAGGAAATGTTCGTCGTCCCGTTCTTCTTTAGCCACATCCATCCAGATTTTAAGTTGGAGTTGCTAGACGAAAACTGGATGCGGGCGGCAAAGTTATACAGGCCGCTATCTTCGACTGTGAGGCGCGTCGTTGGGCTTCCTGTAAGTGTAATGCCCTCGGTAATGACAGTCGTGTCCCACGCAAGCGCGTAGGCCGTATTTGCAGCGGCTGGGGTGATTGTCGTGTTCTTGGTGAACTGGCCGTTGTGGTATTGCTGCTCGACAACTGGACGAACGAAAATCTCACCATCCGTTGTGCCGACCTTTAGAACAACAGCGACCGGAATGGACAGGTTCGGAGCAGTCGGCTTGACATTGGTCATTGCCCCTGCGGTTGTCGGGGATGCGTAGAGGATGTCTCCAACGGAAAATGTGCTTGTGTTAATTTGACGGACGTGGCCAAAAGTCGTGCAATATCCAACTTCGCCACTGTCAGGCAGGTCGTGTGTCATCACGCCAAGAATGTAGAATGACGGAGACGATCCATTCGCAATGTATTTTGCGACAGACAACTCACCACTTGCCCCAGCCCCAATGAACCCCACAACCGAACCATCGGCGATTGTCGATCCAGTAGAGTTTTGAACGCGGGCGTATGTTTCTTGGCCGATCTGCTGCGTAACCCCGTATTCCATGCCAAGGTCAAGCGTTTGGTCGGTTGAGTTCCACGACAAAGTTCCCACGGCAGGCGTGTGGCTGTCAGTAGTGACAAACTCTATATCGGAGACAACCAGCTTTGCAGGCTGATATACTCCAACATCTTCGCCCTTGACGTAAGCGTTCTGCGCAAAAGCCTCAATAAGACGATTGCGCTGCGCGTCATAATCAGGGTTATATCCGCCGGGTGCTGGCGGTAGCTTCAACCTCATCGACGCCCACCCGGAATTGCGTTGAGGCGCTGCGTCCCAATCCGCCAATCAGAGTTGTTGACGGCCGTTACCTTCATCTGAATTTGTCGGCCGTTGAAGCGGACAGATGTTGGGTTCGTCAAGCTGTACGGACCGAACGTCTGTTCGGCCCCATTCGGATAATAGCGAGAAGAGAAGGTGGCGGTGACTTCGCCCTGATTGCGTTCGTCTGGGATCATCTCATTAATGTACAAGATGTTATCGCCCTGCCCGATCTGCACTGGCCCTGTCTCGGCGTACACGCTTTCCGTGCCGTGGTTCATCCCGATCTCGTGATCGTAGATGTAACCGTCGTCGGTCACCATAAGGGGGTTGGCGAAAACACCGCGATCAATACCAGCCGAGCGGCCAAGTTGGCCGATTGACCACACGTTCTGAACATAGTTCCAGATGACGTAGCGGTTGTTTTCTTGGCTCGATGCGGACGGATAGAAGAACCAAACCTCGTCGAACTGGGAGTTGTTGACCGCGTATGCCTTGCTGATCTGCGCTTGGTTAATGTCGGAGAACACATAGTCCGACACCTCGCAAGACACAGGCTTGACGTAGCCGTCATACATATAGAAGCCACGCGAACCCATCCAGACCGCGAAGTTGTCCTGAACGGCAATAGCGTTTGGCCCGGCAAGACCGCAGGCGCGGCCCGTAAACTCAGCCGTGTAAACGAATGGCTGGCCGACATAGGATACAACGTGTGCGTCGATGTCTGTCAACACGAGAACTTGGCCACGAACACGCTTAGCTGTGATAATTTTGCCACCCGTTTGCAACTCAAGGCTGCCAGCAAGGTTCGTTGATGCTGGCGTCCAGACAGTGTTGTCCTCAAGGTCAGACCACGCAATCTTGCGCGGGTTGCCAGATGCGCCAAGTGCAAACATCGAGCGTTCGTTGGTGACAAGCACGCCCGTATTAGAGGTCGGCGCATTCGTTACGACAACGGCCGGTGTCGGCGTTGCGGTATCGAGTTGCCACTCATAAATCTTGCCATCATAATTTGAGCATCCGACAAGATATTCGCCCCATGTATCGAGCGTCCATGTCGTGGCGGGAGTGACGACGCCAACATCGGGACGCGGCGTTCCATAATAGCCAGCACTGTAAAGGCCAACGCCATAGCCACCGCCAACAGACGCATTGGCGTTGCCGGGCGTAAAGCCAGCAGGCGTGATGTCCACGATCACACTCGACTGCGTGATGGCGTAAAGTTTGGAATGAGTGCCGACGCCAATATAGCGAGTGCTGTTGTTGGACCGCCACGCGATCATGCCACGGGCTTTGCCGGTAAGCGCAGTCGTTGTTCGGGCCTGCCAGCCACCGACGGGACGCATCATCCCTTCAACCCAGCGCACGAGGTTCACATCATACCAGCGGCCCGCACTGTCAAGTTCGGTTCCGTTACGGTAAACACCCGGCGGGATACTGATAGGAATAAGCGCCATTTAATTACCTGTGCGTAAGACTAAAGTTCTTATATCACTTCTTGGGCGTTTTTACAGCCTCTTCCCATGCTTCTATCGTTCGGCGGTGACGCAATGCACAGTCGCCATACTTGGCAATAATCTCGACTTCCCAAATAGCGCGTTCAGGATCGGTCAGTGTGGACGGCGGATTTGGAAGAGGAGGACAGTTACTTGCTAGGTTCGCTGGCGGCAGCGGCATTGGCACGATTGATACCGCCTTCGAGCAACCCGATAACACGAACATCAGGCTCACAGCTAGGATCAGCCACAGGCAGCGTTTTGTAAATCTCACGGATCGTCTCTCGCTCTCCGGCGACCACGACATCGGTTTTATCTTGTTCGGCTTGGTAAAGCGTAGAAACCTCATCTATCTTTCCTTGCATTTGCTGGCGTTGCTTCTCAGCCTTTTCCAGAGCCGCAGCATAAGCGGCGTCGCACTGCCAGTCTTTGATTTTCCATCCGGCGGTGAGGCCAATAGCAAGAGCGCCTGCCGCCACATAGCCCATGATCGGATTAATCGGCCCCATTTATCTTGCCCCATTCTCTCACCGCAAAAATTGTCGCACAAGATGCGATTGTCGCCGCCAAATCAGTAAGTGATATTGGAGACTTTGTAATCATCGGCAGCACGACAGCGTTAACGATAACGCCAACCGCAATCCCAATGCACGTTACTGGCCTCCACCAAACGCGGACACGTTCAAGCAGGGCGGCTTCAAGTTCTTTAATTGTCATTTTGGATCAGGGTATTTAACATGAGGAAGCTCCCAGTGCGGGCCATCCTTAAACGATTTCCAGTCACCGCCCCAAGTAATCTGCACATTCTCCAATCGAGCGGCCTCTTTCATGGCCTCTTCAATGTGGTCGAACAACGGCCAGTCCCAACGGATGCTGCCAGCGACGTAGGGGGCAATATCCACTGCAAAGCCATGGATATGGCGTGATCGCATTGTCTTGGTTGCGCCCTTGGCAAATAGCTCTTTCTGCCGAGCCAAGGTTCGCAAACCTTCAATCACAGTGAAGTCTATCTTGGAAATGCTGATCGCACGTTTCACCACGCGCACCAAATCAGGATGCACGCCGCGAAGATTTAGCAGGGAACGTGGGCCTAGTTTAAAAGCCATTACCGATCAGCCTTATTGTCCAGTTTGTCTTCAATCCGGCGAAGGTGCATCATTACCTCATCAAACTTCTTGTCGATGGCATTGAACTTCTCTTCACCATAATCCAGCTTCGTCTCAAGAATAGCGAGACGATTGCTCAACTGCGTCCACACACCAACAAGGCCAAAGACGCCAGCGATGATTGTGAGAAGCGTGTCAAAACCGAAGTTCATGTCCATCGACAGAAGCCTTTACCAAGGAAGCGCGGGATGCACGACAGGCGGGTTCACCTGATCCGCGATCTGCTGCGCCACGTTGGCTTCGAGGCTTGCAACCTGTTCCGCGCCCAAGGCGTCCTTAACCCAGCCAATCACTTGCTCTTCGGTCAGTGACGCATACGGAACAAACGGCGCATCGGGATCGAGCGTAACGCCCTGTGAGCCGTAGACGCTACCAGCGTGTTCGCCATCAACGCCATCAAGACGCCA
>Ga0208005_1000691_pt1 | contig 11927 bp, 10 predicted proteins | sample DEB19_08_DNA_3_FD_184530 | JGI IMG/M metagenome (GOLD analysis project Ga0208005, IMG submission 184530) | Aqueous microbial communities from the Delaware River and Bay under freshwater to marine salinity gradient to study organic matter... | ecosystem: Environmental > Aquatic > Marine > Coastal... | reverse complement strand
GGCTCCGGTCACTCCAATCAACAGGCAACCCGGTCGCCTGATCCCAACGCTCAAGCCCGTAGACATAGAGCTACCCATGCGTCGGGCGGTCGAACGGCTCGCTCCCGGCATCTTCCGAGACATCAACTACGATCCCGAGCTGATCCTCGAAGCCGCCATGCGGAGCCTCGGCCCGCGCTACGCAAAACAGTCGCTTCTCGAAGAACAACGGATGTTTGAAAGGATGAAGTAAATGGCTACTCCAGAAGAAACGAAGAAAATCAGGGAAGATCTCAGGAAACAAGCCGAGCAGCGGATCAACCCGTTGCTCAAGGGCTTGTCGATGCTGACCGGCGGAATCGCTGGAGAGTTCACCGGGACCAACGAGCAGATCCGCCAGCAGCGTCAGGCTCGACGCGCCATCATGGAGGAGGATCTCGCTGCATTACAGCAGGAGCGGATGATGGAAAAAATGGATGCTTTTGAGGCTAAAAGACTCAAAAGGCAACTTGAGTTCGATGAAGCCCAGAGGTTGGCTGAAATGCTAAGGCGTTCCGAAGAAGCTGCGGGCGCGGAAGATGTTTTGAGTGGAAGCACATTTGTAGGCCCTGTTTCACAATCCAGAGAACTTGGCCGCATGAACGCCCGCATTCAACGCCTTGCAACAGGCGAGAAGGAGGCCGCTGAAAAAGCAGGATTGATTGGCCGACTTGTTGCGGAAATGGGTCCGACCGAAAGAGCCGCCGTGGAATCTGGAATTGTTCCAAGGTACGAAGACATGGACATTGGGACTCTCAGGAAAATGGCATCTGCTTCAGAGGCTTCGAGGTCTATCGCAAAGGAAGCTCGTCTGGCAAAACGCGAAGAAGGCCAAGTCTTCATCAGCAGAAATGCCGAAGGCCAAGTCAGTGTTCAAGGCCCTGCCGATAAAGTTGCTGAGTATCAGAAAGCAAATCCCGATCTGTTCTCAAAACAAAAGGGTGCGCCATACAGAATCAGGCTCCAGCCAGGCATGGAGGGAAATCAGTTGTTCGCCGATTTCGGTGACATGACTACTGAGGAAATTGAAAGAATCCAGCCAAACATCCTTCGTTTGCAGAAGATGTATGGTGGCAGCAACGCAATGGATTCTGGAGATCAAGCCACAAAAGGAATCACTACACCAACGCCTCTTCCGAAGGGGCCGGCAGCCGAAAAGGGAGCCGCGCAAGTCGGTCGTGGAACCGGTGAAACGCGAGGCAGGGCTGCCGCAGCGATTGCTTCAGAAATGGCCGCTGCTCCAACGCCTGAGATGTACGGACCTCCATCTCCTGGTGAACAGTTCATTCAAACCGGAAGGCGTTTGGGGGCATTGGAGGGACGAGGAGGGGCTGCAACCTATGGCGCACAGCAAACCCTCACGAGCCCATTCTACGAGGCTGTAGCCCAAGAACTCGCAACCCAACCTCAACGTGTTGGTGGCGAAAGCGTCATTGTCAAAGGAGCCAAAGCTGTCATTGCCAGCGAGTTCCCAACTGAACAATGGAACAAACTCCCGCAAGAGGTTCAGAACAGGATCTACATCGAGGCTCTCAACAGGTCAGCGGCTGAAATGGCAAAGCCCCCTCAACAAAAGGGAATGTTTGGTGTTGGATACGCTGAGTCTCCGTTTGCTCCATACTCCATCAAGAGGGACTAAGACGAAATAACATGACCAAGGAACAGCGCGACTGGCTGATCAAGAACAACCTCGATCCAGAGGTCTACGACATCGACGCTGAAGGCAACGTCTTCGAGAACCCCATCATGGGAAAACTCGAAGCCGGTGCCAGATCGGCTGCCGCCAGTCTTGTTCCTGCTGCTGGCGGGTTCGGAGGTGGTGCAGCGGGTGCCGCAATTGGTGCCCCGCTCGGACCGCTTGGTGTGATCGCAGGCGGTTTGATCGGTGGTCTTAGCGGATCTTTTGGGGCCAGCAAGATTCAAGAAGCAGCACTTGAAAAATACTCCCCAGAGACGCTTGAGAAGCTCTCCCAAGCACAAGAAGAGCAACCTGTCGCCTCATACGCTGGCGGATTCCTTCCGACTGCGCTGACACTCCGCCCCACAACCAAGGGGCTTAGTGGCCTACTCAGACCCGCTGCTCGCCAAACCACGCTTCGAGAAGCGATCTCAAAGCCTGAGTTTGTCGCCCCTGCTTCCAACGTTGCCATCAACGTGGGCCAAGCGGCTGCTGGTCAGGCGTTAGACGTTTCTCAAGGAGCAGAGTTTTCCGGCCCTCGAATGGCCGCTGATATTGCTCTTGGAACTCTGTTCTCTCGCCCGACTCGATTGGGCAGGAAACTGGGGCTTCCTGACATTCCCGAGGATGCTCCGGTCCAACAGTTGGATTTGGATCGAGCCAGATTCATGGCACAACCACCAGAGGAGTTTGTCACTCCTCGTGAGGAACGTCTCGGTGTTGGGCGCGAAAAGGTTGCCCCGGAACAATTCTTCGGAACTGAGACCGAGCAGCGCAATCGCCCCATCAGCGAAGAGCGGATGGCAAAGCAGTACGCTGATTGGTGGAAGTCCGAGACCGAACCCACGACAACGCTCATCAAGCAGGCCGCTGACAGCGTGAAGGTGAAGCTGCCCCGCGAGAGGATTTCTGAGTTGGCCAACGATCCTGAGGTGGCTCGCGTCATCTCGGACCCGACAACGCTTCCAGAGTTCGTTCAGAACCAATATCAGCAGGCTCTTGAGGACGCCTACGATCAGGTGCGTCAGAAGAGGGCTATGGCAGAGCGTTTCCTCACCGCAGAGGAACGCGCTGACATTACCAAGATGGAAGAGCTTCGGGCTGTTACCGAAGAGCCATTCAAGGCTGAAACTGCTGCCGTAAAGACCGCCCAAGACATTTACGATAGCCTCTACACCCGCTTACAACGCCAAGGCGAAGGAGCCAAGATCACCCAAGCGGACATCGACGCCGCTGCTCAGATCGCTGCTCGCCGCAATCTCAAGATCGAGCTGGATCGGGCCTTTGCCGGCGACCGCGAAGTGCGCGGGATGTACTTGGTCAACAAGGACGGAGATCGCGTTGTCCGGGTCAATCCGCTGATGGCGACCCCGGATACCGCCATCCATGAAATCGGTCACGACATCTTCAGCGGAGTCACCAATCCATCGATGCGGAAGTCGCTCCTTGAATCCGCTCAGGACAGCCCCGCTTATCGCAGTGAGCTTGCGGCACGACAGGCCGAAGTTGATCAAGGAAGACTGACGCAAGAGCAGGCCAACAACTACGCGCTCGAAGAGGGCTTGATCCAATCATTCGGAGAGCAAGCTCCGAGTATCAAGCGCAGCGAGATCAGATCTTGGTTCAAGGCGGTGAAGGCTTCGACCAAGCAGCTATTCACCGGCAAGATTTCGCCCGAGGATGCTATCGCTTGGCTCCATTACGCATCTACCGAATCAGTTCCTTGGAAGGGTGTTGCTGCCCCGAAGGCTCGTGAGGAGAGGATGCAGAGAGAGCAGCCGCTTCAAGAAATCTCATCGGCTGAGACTTCTCTGGCTCAAATCCCAGCAGTCTTCAAGAGCAAGACCTTTGTTCCTCGTGGAACAAACATAGACATAGGTGCAGGAAAATTTGATTTGGGGAAACAGTACCTAGAAAGCGAACGGGGTGTCTCCGAAAGTGTTCCGTTCGATCCATTCAATCGCAGCATTGAATCCAATCGGATGGCAGTTGAACGCTTGCAGTCAGGCGAACGATTTGGAACCGCTACAATCCCAAATGTACTAAACGTAATCGCTGAAGCATCTGCGCGAGACAACGTAATCTTGCAGGCAGCACGAGCGATTGAACCAGAAGGGGTTGCTTACTTTCAAATCTACGAAGGTGATCGATCTGGTATTGGCCGCAAAACATCAAAAGGGTTTCAGAACAACAAGAAGACTTCGGATTATGTAAACGAAGTCGGAAATCACTTTGATAACGTAAGATCGACAGGGAACATCATTGTAGCAACCGGCCCCAAGCCATCTGACAGAAAAGCATTCTGGCAGTTATCGCCAGATGCAGCCGGACCATCTGTTCGCTTTCAACGCGGAGAGGAGGACGCTACCCGCAAGTTCGCTGAGCGTGTCATCGCTTCCGAAGAAGTACCGGCTGAGGTTCGCCGTAGAGTCGCTGAATCTCCGCTGATCAACTACAAGCGGCAGAACGTGGCCGACGCCGCAGAGACCGCTTCCACGCTCAGCGATCGGCAGCTCACCTCGGACTCGTTGGACGCCAAATCCAACACTCGGGTCATCTCCAGCATGGAGCTGTTCAACCGAGCGATTCGCGCTGGTGACTTCTCCGGTGCTTCCGAGATCGCCGTTTCCATGGCGAAAGAAGGCACCACTTGGGGCCAGCTCATCAACCAGTTCAAGCTCCTCAAGTCGGCCACTCCAGAGGGTGTCATCCAACTGGTCTCGAAATCGCTCGAACAGAAGAAGCGCAAGCCGATGACCCAGGCACAGGTCACCGCGCTGACCGATGCGATGAACCAGTATCGCGCCGCGAGCGATCAGGTCACCGCAGCGAAACGAGCGGCACGAGACGCCATCGATGCCAACAACGAGGCCGCGATCCAGCAGGCAGCCAAGCAGTTCGACTTGGCCAGCGCAGTCCAAGGTCAAGCCGATGTGGCGATGAACGAGCTGATCAGCAGGATCAACCCGTCGAGCGCAGCCGATCTGTTTGTCTCAATGGTTCAAGGATCGGTCATGTCACCGATCTCCATCGTCAGGAACGTGGTCGGAAACATCATCAACGCTCCTCTTCGTGACGCTTCAGATGCCACAGCGGCAGCAATCGACTCCGCTTTGTTTGGCGGCAAGAACTCCAGTTACAACTACCGCGCTCGCAGCATTGAGCGACTCAACGCCTTCGCCAAGTCGTTGCCGCAGGCAGCAAAGATCCTGCTCAAGGGTTCGGACGCGATGCCTTACGAACTCGGCACCGACATCGGCAATCCGCTGAACTTCACACGCGCATGGCGCAACCTCTACGAGGCCATGTCCGGTCAGTACGAGGGCGCACCCATCGCTCGCAACATTGTCGAGGCCACCCTTGGGGCAATCCCCGATGTCTTCCTTCGACTCACGCAGGCCACCGACGTTCCGTTCCGTGCAGCCGAGCGAGCCAGAATCATCACCGAGGTGGGACGCCAGCGCGGTCTTTCAAAGTCCCAGATCGAGTTGGCCAAGCGTGACCCCAAGCTCCTGCGGATCACCGACGAGCAGGCTCAGGCTGGTCGCAAAGGGTTCACCGAAGACGATCTCGGACTCATCGAGTACGAAGCCGCAAAGGCCGTGTTCCAACAGGACAACGCTGCCACACGCATGGTCAGCGGAATCAACCGCTTCATCAAACAGGAAGGCGGACCAGTGGCCTACGTCCCCTATCGCCTCATCTCGCTCTTCCAGAAAACCCCGATCAACGTAGCCGCAGAAGCCCTGTCATTCACCCCAGCCGGCGTCCTTCGCAACTGGAAGGACATGACCGTGCGTGAGCGCGAGATCGCCACTTCACGACTCATCATCGGAGGAATCGTCACAGGAGCTTACGCTTACCTCTACGACAAGGGCGTCATCACCCCGAACCTCGATACCCCCGGAGAAACCAACAAGGCTCGTGAGCTGGCAAAGGCTGGCGGCGTCATGCCTCCAGGCACACTCAACGTAAGCGGCCTCCGACGCCTCGTCCGTGGAGAAAGCCCAACCTTCCAGCCGGGTGATACGGTCAAGGATCTCTCGGCCCTCGGAACTTCCGGCGCACTTGGCATGATGGTCGGAACAGCCAAGCGTCTCCAAGAGCGCAGCCCCACCGATGACCCTGACTTCCTTGCTCTCGGCAAGGGCGCGGCTCTCTCAGGCATCAACTTCGTGATGGAGCAGCAGTTCCTCAAGGGCACCAGCGACTTCATCAAGCTCCTCTCGCAGGAATCCGGCTCCGCACTCGACCGATTCGTGAAGAGCCTGTCGGTCACAGCCGCTTCTCCGGTCGCCCCAGCCATCCTCGGTGCGGTGCGCCGGGTTGAGCGCGAGAACCTCCCGGCCATCGGCGGTGAGGGCTTCATCAAGGATACGGTCAACGAACTCAACCAGCGGTTCGCGGCCATTGGCCTACAGATCCCCGGCACCCGCGATCCAAACGCCATGCCGGTGCGCCGAGACCTCTGGGGAGAACCCGTCGAACAGACTCCCAAGAGCGAAAACCCGTGGATCTACAACTTCTTCAGCGCAGCCAAGAGCCGCCAGATCGATGCGGACCCGCTCAACGCCACGCTCTACTCCATCTGGCGTCGAACCGCCGACAACCAGGTCATCCCGTCGGCCATCAACCCCAAGATCACCTACAAGGGGACAACCTTCGAGCGCATGACCCCGGATCAGTACGACCGTTACACCCAACTGGTCGGGTTCTATCGGCGCAAACTGGCTGAAAGAGCCTACCTCAGCGGCCAGTTCCAGCAGCGCGGAGATGAAGTCCGCATCAACCTGATGAAACGCGCCTACGACAAGGGTCTGGAGATCGGAAAGTACCGTTTCCTCAAGGAATTGCGCGAATCCGGCCAGTCCCTGACACCTCAGGCAGGTCGCCGGGGCTTCACCGCAGAATAATTTCAACATTTTCCTTGCGGCAGAGTACGACACGGTGCAACATCTGCCCCGTGAGCGTAAAACTCCTCTCAACGAAGCAGATCGCCACTGCTCTCGGGGTCCACCCCGAGACGGTGCGCCGATGGATCCGTTCGGGGCGGCTCCCAGCGATGAAGGCCACCAGCCAGGTCATCCGGGTCCGCTCCGATGTGGTCGAGCAGATGCTCCGAAACCAACAAGACAAATGAACGCAATCGCAACGACAACGCCATCATCCGAGATGTACGACAAGATCTCGGACCCCATCACCGCCATCGAAAAGATGGGCGAGTGGATCGCTTCATCCGGCATGCTCGGATGCACCAAGGTCGAGCAGGGCAAGCTCATCGCGTGGCAATGCGCCGCCGAGAAGAAGACCCCGTTCGACTTCAAGCGCGAGTACCACATCATCAACGGATCCTTGAGCATGCGCTCCGATGCCATGCTCGCCGGATACCGTGTTCGCGGAGGCAAAGTCCTCTGGAAGCAGTTCGACTCGAAAGCCGCCATCGCCATCTGGAAGTACGATGGCAACGAGTGCGAGATCGGCTTCACCGAGAACGATGCCCGCATCGCTGGCCTACTCCCAGCCAAGCCGGGTTCCGGGTGGGCCAAGGATCCGTCCGCCATGCTCCGCGCCCGCTGCATCTCCAAGGCAGTCCGCATGCTCGCCCCCGAGGTCGTCGCCGGGATCTACACCCCGGAGGAAACCGAGGACTTCCAGCCCGCTCCTTCCGAGGTCGCAGTCACCCCAGCCAAGTCCTTCGACATCACCTCCAAACTCGAAGAGCTTTTCGAGTCACGCGAGACCGAGGTGAACCAACTCCTCATCGGTGCCGGACGCATCAAGGAAGGTCAGACCTTCCGCGACATCGACGATGTGACCGCTTCCAAGTACATCAAGCGGCCCGACCTCATCCTCTCCAAGCTCCCGGCTCCCGCCGTCGAGACCACCGTGGAGGTCGCACCGTGAGCGCACTCCAGATCAAACTCATGGCGGCAGCGGATTACCACGCCAGCCGATCTCTCTCCAAGTCCGGGCTCGACCAGTTCCGAAAGTCACCAGCCCACTTCCGCGCATGGCAGGACGGTGATGCCAAGCAGGAGTCCACTCCTGCCATGGAGTTCGGCACCGCCGCTCACATGGCTGTCCTTGAGCCAGAACTGTTCATCCAGAAGTACAAGCCGTTCAACGGGGACAAGCGCACCAAGGAAGGCAAGGCCATCTGGCAGGCAATCCTCGACTCAGGCCACACCCCGCTGGCAGCAGAGACTTGGGATTCGATCAACTGCCTCGCGGCATCCGTCCACGCCCACCCTGCCGCCGCCCAACTCCTCCACCGCATCGAGCCAGAGACCTCGTGGTTCGACAACTGGATGGGCATCGAGGTCAAAGCCCGACTCGATGGCATCGCAGACGATTACATCATCGACCTCAAGACCACCCAGGACGCATCGCCATCGGCGTTCGCCAAGTCCGTCGCGCAGTTCCGATACCATGTCCAAGCCGCTTGGTACCAGCGCATCACCGGCATCCGCCGCTTCGTATTCATCGCAGCAGAGAAGGAGCCGCCCTTCGGCATCGCCTGCTACGAGCTTGATCAGCAGGCCATCGACCTCGGCAACGAGATCATCGATGCTCAGCTTGCCACCTTCCGCGAATGCCAAGCCCTCAACTCTTGGCCCTGTTATTCATCCTCAACCGAAACCCTTTCTCTGCCCGCGTGGGCTTTGAAGAACAACGAAAACCAGTAACACCATGAAGTTCACAGTCGATCGTTCCCAAGCAGAAGTGAAGTCCTTCGCCAAGCCCGGCGAATACACCGTCGTCGTCAACTCCGCCAAGGACGAGGGCCTCGACAAGTACGGCAACCCCGTCGTCACCATCCGCTACAAGGCTGCCACCGGCGAGACCGCCAGCGACCGGTTCACCCTCAAGGAAACCCTCATGTGGCGCGTCCAGTCGCTCATCTCCGCCACCGATGCCAACATCGATGACGGCAAGGAGTTCGACTTCTCGGTCCCAGGTGCCTTCCTCGCCTTCCTCCAAGGCTTTGTGGGGCTCGCGCTCAACATCGTCCTTGAAGAGGAGAAGTACACCGACAAGAACGGTGCCGAACAAAACGTCCTGCGCGTGAAGCGGCTGAAGAAGACCCCCGCTGACGAGGCGTTCTGATCATCAAAACAAAGCCCCCGGAGGTTCCAGCCTCCGGGGGTGTGCGAACAAGTAACAAAGCGCAACGAAACGCTATGCAGCTCCGACCCTACCAAGAGAAGTGCATCGGTCAAGTGTTCCAGTCTTGGAACCAATACCGTAAGACACTCATCGTGCTGCCTACCGGTGGTGGCAAGACAATCATCTTTGCCAACATCGCCAGCAAAGCGACCGGTAGAACACTCATCATCGCTCACCGCGAGGAGCTGCTTCAACAGGCCATCGACAAGATCAAGACCTCAACCGGGTTGGTCGCCGACTTGGAACGCGCCGAATCCACGAGCAGCATCAACACAAAGATCGTCGTAGGATCCATCCAGACCCTGATCCGAAGACTCGATCGATTCACCATGGATGACTTCCAGAACGTCATCGTGGACGAATCACATCACGTCGCAGCAGACAGCTATCAGACCGTCCTAGGACACTTCGCCAGATCGCGTATCCTCGGAGTCACCGCAACCCCGGATCGGTCCGACAAGAAACAACTCGGCTCATTCTTCGAGACCGTGGCCTACGAGGTCACACTCATGGAACTCATCAAGGATGGATACCTGTCACCCATCAAGGTCCGCGTCTGCGACGTGTCCATCGACCTGTCCAAAGTCAGCTTCTCCGCAGGCGACTTCGATTCCAACGACACCGCTCACGCCATCGAACCATATCTCCAGCGGGTCGCGGAACAGATCAAGCAGTACGGCGGCAAGAAGACCCTCGTGTTCCTCCCGCTCATCGCCACGTCACAGAAGATGACCGGCATCTGCCAGAGCATCGGACTCAACGCACGTCACGTCGATGGCGGCAGCGAGGATCGGGCCGACATCCTGCGCTGGTTCAAGGATCAGGAACGCGCCGTCCTCTGCAACGCCATGCTGCTCACCGAAGGGTACGATGAGCCAAGCATCGACACGATCGTCTGTCTGCGCCCAACAAGGAGCCGTGCGCTCTACACCCAGATGGTCGGTCGCGGAACCCGGCTGTTCCCAGGTAAGAACCACCTCACCATCCTCGACTTCCTGTGGATGACCGGGAAACACAAGCTCGTGAAGCCCACACGGCTCGTCACAGCAGATGAAGTCGGAGACATCGCCGACGACCTGATTTCAAAGCAAGGTGAGTTTGATCTCCAAGACGTTGCCGGCGAAGCAGTCATCCAGCGCGAGACCGCTCTGGCAAAGCAGTTGGCCATCAAGAAGAGAGCCACCGGAATACTCATCGATCCCGTCGAGTACGCAGTCTCGGTCCACGACGCATCGCTCGCAGACTTCGAGCCAACCATGCCGTGGCACTCGCAACCCATGAGCTTCAAGCAGGAACAAATGCTAAACAGCTACGGGTTCGACGTGAAACTCGTCACCTGCAAGGGCCATGCATCAGCGATCATCGACAGGTTGATGACCCGCAATCACATGAATCTAGCCAGCCCAAAGCAGGTGCGTGTGCTGCAACGATACGGCGTGAAGAAGCCCGAACAATGGACCCGCAAAGCCGCCAGCGAGTTCCTCGACAAAGCATTCAACAAGAAATGAACACCGCGCTCACGATCATCTCGATGGCCGCGATCCTCCCGATCTTCACACTCCTCGGAGTCTTCGTAGGCCACAAACTCACCATCAGATCACAGAACCAACCACCAACCAATGAACAGAACAATCGTAGCCTGTGACCCCGGCGTGAACGGCGGGTTCGCAGTCAAAACCCAGGACAGGATCCTCCTGTTCCCAATGCCGGAATCCGTGCCGGACATCCACGAACTCCTCATGGACATCAAACTATCAGACTCACACATCTGGATCGAGAAGGTGCCGAAGTTCGTGAGCAAACTAACCCCAGCCGCAGCCGTCGCAACTCTCCACGAGAACTACGGCATCGTACAAGGACTGGCCTACTCTCAAGGCTATGCCCTCCACCGCGTCGAGCCACGAGTCTGGCAGGAACCGCTCGGACTCGGTGGCAGGAAGTCGTGCGCCACCGGCCCAGAATGGAAGCGTAAGCTCAAGGCCAAGGCCCAGGAACTCTACCCCCACTTGGATGTCACCCTCGGCAACTGCGATGCCCTGCTGATCCTCCACTACGCGACCGGAGGGCACCGATGAAAAGGACCGCCCCGGAACGGATAATGACCGACGGAGATGGTGCTTACCACATGACCAAGAACGATGTGGGCCAAGCGTTCAAGGCAGCGAGGAACTACAAGTTCAAGGACAACACCTCGGTGTGGAGAAGGAACAACAAAGCCAAGGAGGCCAAGCCGTGAGCGTTACACCGAGGACGGATGAACAGATAAACGGAAAACCATGCACTCGGTTTGCAATACTCGCTGGCGATTCACTGCGAGATGCTTTGGTTCCATCTGATTTCTCCCGCCAACTTGAACGGGAACTCAACGCTGCCAATGAGCGCATCACCCAACTAGAGCGAGAGAACGACGCTCTCCGCGCCGATCTGCTGCTGTGGGAGAATGGAGGGCCGTTGCCATGAAGTATCCAAGCTATTGCTGCCAGAAGTGCGGAGAACTGATAGGATGGATTGGTCGATTCATGTTCCCGTTCTTCCATAAATGCAGAAAGAAGGAGGTGAAGCCGTGAGAAACGTAATCGCATTCTACTCAGACGCACTGACGAACGGCATGATACTCTCAGTGGTGTTTGTAATTGGATTCATGGTGGGCGGTTCAATGACGCGGCACATAGATCAGGAAGCAGCAGTCAAAGCAGGACACGCCGAGTGGGTTAGATGCGCTGGCGGAGGTCCGACTCAATTCAAATGGAAGGAGTGCAAATGAGCCAAATCAACAACACGGGTATGCTTGAGATGATGCGCGGAACACCACCGCCAACGTGGGAGCAGACCTGCTTGGATCTGGACAAGAAACTCGCTGATTCACGCCAGCATATCATTGAGCTTGAAAACCGTCTCCGCGCTCTGTGGGACAAGCTCGAAGGGGAGAGGAAGTTCTACGATCAGCGCATCCGAGAACTCGAAATAGCTGGCAACGCAATGTACGCATTCATCAACCCTCCATCTCCGAGCATGAGGACCATCCGAATGGACAACCTGTTGCAAGGATGGGACGACGCTAAGA
>Ga0208005_1000690_pt1 | contig 11953 bp, 21 predicted proteins | sample DEB19_08_DNA_3_FD_184530 | JGI IMG/M metagenome (GOLD analysis project Ga0208005, IMG submission 184530) | Aqueous microbial communities from the Delaware River and Bay under freshwater to marine salinity gradient to study organic matter... | ecosystem: Environmental > Aquatic > Marine > Coastal... | reverse complement strand
TAAAAATAATTTCCTACTTCAGTTAGGCCAAATAGTTGATAAGAAACTATGGGCTACTATACTAGAATCACACCATAAAAATATTGTAAACATTGCTAAGTTTGGTGACTCTATTGGAGTGTCTGGTATATCAGCAGATTGGAACGCAATGAACATTGGTAACTTACATGATCCTGTCATGCAAGAAATGTATGTACAAGAAATTGTAAGTATTATTGATGATATGCGTAAAGTGTTTTCAGGCAAGATTACGTGGGGGCAAAGTACAATGCCATGGCATGACAATCGCATCATTGATAAAATCGATGCATTACATGTTTCAGTTATGCCCAAATTATCTGATACTGATATGATTAATTTTAATTCTGATACAGTTAGTAATGCAGTATCAAAAGAGATGTACAAATTATATCAAGACCTAAATTGTATTTGGCCCTCGCAAAACTATTGTACTAATACTAGATCAGGGAAAGATGTTCCTGTTATTTTTGAAATCGCAGTACAAAGCAGAGACAAGTATTTTAAAGAGGGTTGGGTCGAAGATGGATTTTGTATTCCAGGCGTAACAACAGATAACAAGAAGGTTGATTGTATACAAACTACCTATACCACAGACTTTAGTGTGCAGGCTATAGGCATTGATGGAATGCTTAAAGCAATAAAGTCACAATCATTCTTTAAGGTTGATGGGGTAAACTTTCATAGTTCATATTGGCATACTGATACACTAAAGCCTAGTACAGGGTTTGTGCAGACACAATATGGAATGAAAGAGGATAGCGAGGGATTCCCTAATCTCAGTCAAAGCATACGTGGTAAGCCAGCAGAAACCGTTGTAAAACAATGGTTTAAAAGGTCTTGACAATTAATCCAAACTACTGTAATATATACATTATGGATACTATAGAACGTGATGCACACAACACCAAGTTTCTTATGACTACTCTTATTGAGACTGGTCCTGAGGGCTTGCGTAATTGGTTCCTCGAACAGAGCGACCATCGTAAGGCATATGTTGTAGAATTACTACAGGGTCTAGGTAAGGACCTGACTAAACTTAGTCAGGAAATCGACCGTCCCCCATGTGTTGTAATTCCGCTACATCGTAAACCCAAGTTCCGTCTAGTCAAGTAAGGCTTGACAATAAATGGATTTGGGTATATAATACGTAGTATTGAAACTGATAAACAGGAGTTGGAAATGCGTACTAAGCGATATATCACTGGTCTTGACAATAGCCGTAAAATCCGTGTGATTTGTAATGGTGTCGGTTTCTATACCACTGTCAAGGGTGCGTTTGATATGGCATTTCATGACCAGCGAGTTGCGGTGACTAGTGCTTTGGTTTCACTTGGCTGTGACCAGCATCTTCCCGAAGGTCAGCGCCCTACAGGTTTTGGTACTCGCATGAAAGTGTACAACGGCAAAGGCGAAGAGGTTTTTGTTGATGTGCAAGTTGATTTAGTTTGAGGTGATTTATGGATAAAGTAGAACGTGACGGCTTTGTAGCCGTATTGTATTCCCCGGACTTTGGTGCCGGTTGGTTTACTTGGAACCCAGAGCATCCGGAGTTGCTTTTTGACCCGGTGATCGTGCAATTGGTTGAGACTGACCAGCATGACCAAATTGAGGCCTACGTAGCATCCAACTACGGTGAAGGCGTGTATTTGGGTGGTGCGCACCAGTTGCGATTGGCTTGGGTACCAAAAGGCATGCGCTTCCGTGTAAGTGAGTATGACGGCTCCGAATCCGTTGTCACTGAGGAAGAAGAAGTCTGGCAGGTAGCGTAAGTTGTTGATTTGTCGAGCCTTTTTTCTGCTAAAAACAGTGGATTAAAGGCTTGACAATAAATGGATTTGGGCGTATAATACATGTATTGAAAGTTGATTAACGGAGCAAATATGTCTACAGTTTACGCACAAATGACCGAGCAACAAAAACGTGAAGTCCGTATGTACGGATGTACCGAGGCTCAAATGCGTGAGGCAGTCGAACAGAGCCTTACTTTTCGTTTTAGCGGTCCTGCTATGATGGCTGCTAGTCTGATGAGTGATGCGCAGGAAATGATCAACACCGAATATGGTGAGGTTGATTTCAATCGTGCAGAGGACGCACGCCAGGCACTGAATCGTGCTAAGTGGATTTTGTTCACGTATGTTATGGAGACCCGATAATGGCTTTCGTTATCAAATTCTACGCCGACCCCGGACATGGCTGGGGTGCGGTTAAGCGTAAGGTTCTCGACCAACTCGGTATTGCTGATAAGATTACAGCCTTCAGTTACCAAAAGGGTCAGACGGTTTACCTCGAGGAAGATTGCGACCTGTCTACGCTGGTTACGGCTTTGGCACTCAAGGGTGAGACCGTACAGTACAAGGAAAAGCACACCAACAAGTATAGTCCGATCCGTAGTTATGATCGGTTTGTGGCTTGACAATAAATCCAAATTGTCATATAATATCGGTATAGTTTGATATAACAGAGTGATATATGACCAAAAGTAAGTTTCAAGCATATATGGTTTTGTTCTCTATACCTTTATTGTTAATGTCCCTAATAGTTTTAATTGGCTATTTTTTGTTAGGGTTAGGACTAGTTGGATATGAGTTGCTACCCCATATAAAAGGTTTTATTTCAAGTCAACCATGGTGGGTATGGCCTCCTCTCATTGCTATTGCATTTTTAGGTTTTTTCTTAGAACTTGTGAAGTCGGTTGACAATAAATCTAATATATAATATAATATCGGTATAGTCTGAAACAACGGAGATATCAAATGGCTCGCTATCAACGCCCCGTAATCAATCTTCAAGCAACCGATGTTTGGGCCGCGGCATGTGCGGCTCAGCGTATCAACGGTGCTTACCTCAAGGTTATCGAAGAAGGTAAGAACACCGAGACCAATCGGCAGATCATGGATAATTTCATTGCCAACACTGACCTCATCACCGAGGCTGATCGTGAGCAAGGCGAGTTGGTTCGTACTTATTACAAGGGTCTGACATTCAAGATCCTGCAAGGCAAGAAACTAAACGATTTTGACAATACCGCAATGGTGATTGCTAATCGTGATGTTATTGAAAGTACCTACGATGTTGCGGTAATCGCAAGTCTCCCCTCATGCTATCAACGTGCTGTTGAACGTGACAACAAGAACCGCAAACTTGAAAACGCTAGTGGTGGACTTGTTGGTCGTGTAGGTCAAAAGGTCAAGGTTAACGTTGAAGTTGTGCGTAGTAACTACAGCCAACAGTATGGTGTTTACTTTGTCAGCGGATTGACCACTGATGATCAGGCTGTGTTTTTCAGTTATCGCAATGGTATCGAGGCAGGTAAGTTGATTATTGCCGAAGGTACTGTCAAGCGTCATGGTGAGAACATCACCCAACTTAATCGTGTAAAGGTAATCTAATGATTAGTGTAGATACCATTCGCAAATGTTCCTTTCTGAATTCTATTACACTTGAGGAACTTTTGCGTAAAAATTATCCTAAGGACACTGTAATCAAAAGTGAATTTGTTGGCATTACAAATGCAGGACAATTTTGCTATCAAATTGGTTATCAAGATCCAGACCTCGAAGGACAGGGCCTAACTTTCTGTAAGGTGTTTGTTCATATTGATAACGATGGCAACATTATTGCGGACTACTAATATGGAACTTCAACTAGCGAACCAACTACAACATCATATTGCCGACCTTCTTTGGGAGGCTAAAGATGGCACTGAAGTCAAAGAAATCATCCATACTTATGGTAAGGATGCTCATGTTGTATTTCATATGATGATGGCTGCTCACTTTGACACACATATGGATACTGATATTGCATGTGAGATTATAGAAAGGATCAAACAATCATGAGGAACTTTTTACTAGGTACATTGTTTGGTATTGTGATTGCCACAATCGGCTTTAGCGGTGTTGCTAAGATGCTGGATCGAGGTGTAGACAAGGTTAAAGAAGTAGCAACAGAACAGGCAAAATAAAATGGGACTTGATCAATACGCATATGTTGCCAGCAAGGCAGGCGAAGATTGGAACAACCATCAAGAAATTAGTTATTGGCGTAAGCATCCTAACTTGCAAGGTTGGATGGAACGTCTGTGGGAACAGAAGGGTCGACCAGGATTGTTTGGTGTAGGCCAAGATAAAGAGTATGACGTTAGTTTTAACGGTATTGAAGTTGAACTAACATGGGATGATATTGACAGGCTTGAAAAGGATATCAAGTCTGGTCAAGTGTCCAAACTAAATACCACAGGATTCTTTTTTGGTAATCCTAGTGATGAACACTATTACGAGCATGACCTAGAATTTTGCGTGAATGCAAAGACAGAATTGTTTCTAGGTCGCAAAGTGTTTTATAATTCAAGTTGGTAACTATGGCTAAACTATTTCGAATTACACCGGTAGACAAGAAATCCATCTATGCTGTTTACGATGTTTACAAATTAGATGAAGAAGGAAATGCACGTGGATTTGTCGTGCGTGAACTTTATCGGTGGGGTCAGGGTTTCCGTGAACTTGATGAACCCATTTATGCGGAAGATAAATGGGTAATCTGTTATCCTAATATCGGTTGGGGTAGTGAATTAGATGATGGCATCAGTATCGATTTTGAATTTGACGATAGTTTTACCGACGAGGAAAAAGCCGAAATTGAAGAACATTGGTGCAACGGTGACCCAGAAGATCCCGATGGACGTTGCAGTGCGGCTTGGCTATATGACTATAGCGATTGGTTAGTAGAGGATGACTACATTGAAATTTTGGGTCCGTTTAAGGTTGACATTATTGACGAAGACCAGTATAATGTAGTCATTGAAGAAAATATTGAATTGCAACCCCGGCCCAAACTAGATCCTAATAGTGCGTGGCCCTTTAAATGAGGTAATTATGTCTGCAAGTTGGATTGCTAAACTTAATGAGAGTGACAGTCGCCTTCACAAGGAAGATGTTATTCGTCAGGCACTTGAGGCTGCTACACTAGGTAGTAGCAACGCACATAGGTTTCTTACATTACTCAAGGTCTGTTACAATCCTTATGTAACTTTTGGTGTCAAGCAAGTTCCTAATCGTGAATTTGATGATGGCATGGAAGTAGAAAGTGAAAATCCTTGGGATGAGTTTGATGAACTGCTCAGAGAACTAGCACAACGCGGCTTGACCGGCAATGCCGCACGTGAGGCTATTGAAGAATTATCATTGCGTTTTGATAGTGTTGAGTGGAACACATTCCTTGCTCCAGTACTGCGCCGTGATATGCGAGCCGGTATTAGTGATAAGACTATCAATAAAATCTGTAAGAAAACTGACTACGAAGTTCCTATCTTTGGTTGTCAACTTGCGACCAATAGTGAGAATCGTCCTGAGATGAAGGGCATTAAACGCCTCGAACCTAAGTTGGATGGTGTGCGTGTATTGATGACTGTTATTCCCGCTGATGACGGTGAGGTTACTGTTATTTCACTTAGCCGTAATGGTAAACTGTTTGAAAATTTCAGTCACATTGAAAAACAAATTAGCGACAATTGGCTTAAACTGATTCGCAAAACTAGTATTGCTAAACAACTTAGCAATGGTTTTGTACTTGACGGTGAAGTGATTGGTAATACATTCCAAGAACTTATGCGTCAAGCACGCCGTAAAGAAAACGTACAGGCTGAGGACAGTGTGTTTAATATTTTTGATATTATCCCACTTGCAGATTTCCGTAGAGGACATTGGAATGCTCAATTGAGTAAACGTATTGATGCACTTGAATCAATGCGTAGTGTAATTGAGAACATGCCCAACGTTGAACTATTGCCTCATCTTATGGTTGACCTTGATTATGCTGAGGGGCGTGACCAACTAATGCGTTATGCTAAGGATCAGGTTAACGCAGGATTCGAAGGCATTATGATTAAGGATACTAATGCTCCTTACGAGTGTAAACGTAATACGTTTTGGATGAAGTGGAAGCCTACTATTACAGTTGACTTGACTGTGATTGCACTTGAAGAAGGTACTGGTCGTAACGCAGGTCGTCTTGGTGCTCTTGTTTGCGAGGGTGTTGATGACGGCAAAGAAATCCGTGTTAATGTAGGTAGCGGATTTAGTGATGGTGATCGTGATGACTACTGGGCTAATAGCAATAGTGTCGTTGGTCGTACTGCTGAAATTCTTTGTGACGTAATCACACAGAATCAAGATGGTACATATAGTTTGCGTTTCCCTCGCTTTGTTCGTTTTAGGGATGACAAATGAATCATACCGTGATTAGCAATGAGGATGCTATCCTCTTTCATAAATTGCAGAAATTTTTTAGTGAGGTGAAAGACCTAACTATCAACCATGATGTACTAGAAGATCATGCTGTAGTATATCCCAGAGACTTAGGAGATGCATTGTCACGTGTTGATCCACATTGGGCTGAACCAAAATGACATATGCAGAATACTTTGAACTAAATCGTTATAAGCCTAAATGGTTTATTGGTGATCGTGTTGAAGGTAAATGGAATGGTATTCCATTTGTTGGTAGTGTAGGCAATGATAACCTTGTAAGTGAACTTGAGGGACCCAAAGTATCGGTCCTTGTTGACCTTCCTATATTGCATAAAGGCAAGATACATAGTATAATCTTTTTAAAGCCTAAAGAATTGAAAGCGAGAAAATAATGGTAACACTTGTAAAACATGAATGGCATAGCGTAGATAGTCAGTTTGCACTTGATCTAGATGCAGATTTGTTGTCAGAGATTTATCCAGATATGGATGAGGATGAGATCGCCAATCTCTTAGCACAAATTGAACTCGGTGAAGTGTCCGTTGACGATGTAATTGAAGAGGCGTACAGTAATGACGTTGAACTTGAATGGGAACGTCAATATGATGATTGGTGGACTGACCGTAAAGGTGGATATGATATTACATATGAACTAGGTGATGAATCTAGTTGGGTAGATAATAGTCCTCCCGAGCCAACTCATAAATGCACCAAGTGCAAGTGGAAGGGTCAGAAGTATGACGCAGAATGGCAGTGGGAAGATAGTGAAGGTAACTCATATGATGAAGCAAAGCATGTTTGTCCTATGTGCGAAAGTGATATTGAACTGACACCTGAAGGTGTCGTTAAAGACGAAGAACACCGTAAGCGTATGGCTGAAATTGATGCCATGTTTGAGAACGATGACGATTCTAACTGAACTAGTAGGTAAGAAACACACCTTTGACGATGGTGACAGTATTGAGGTCATACAAGTCAAATGGCGTAGTGAAGATCCTATGGATACATTAGTAACAGTGCATATCCAGCAAGGTCCGGGTATACCTAGAAAACTTGTGTTCAACGCTATAGATTTTCAAAACAATTATGGTCATCTATTTGGTATTTCTACCCCAACAGAAGGTCCTTCTGAACCATTTGATACTATATAGATATTAAGCGTACTCACAGACTAAATATATTGATGCCTTTTGGAAAAATATTTACATTATCTAACTTAGTTTTAGTTACAGCACTTACTTTAAGTGGTATCGCGGCCTGGTATAGTATACTGGGCCTTGTTGCCATTTTCGCCGCGGCTGTAATACCCATTATTATTATGGGCGGCGCATTAGAATTCGCCAAAGTAGTCACTACTGTTTGGCTACATCGTTACTGGGATCGCATATCCTGGCAACTAAGATTATATCTAGTGCCGGCGGTAATATCATTAGCACTATTAACCAGCATGGGTATCTTTGGCTTCTTGTCAAAGGCACACATGGATCAAGGCATTGTGTCTGGTGACAGCCAAGCCAAACTTTCATTATACGATGAAAAGATTAAAACACAACGTGATAATATTGAAATAGCACGTAAGGCATTAACTCAGATGGATGCCCAAGTTGATGCTAGATTAAGTCGTGGTGATAGTGAAAGTGGTGCTGAACGTGCAGTACAGATTCGCAGACAACAAGCAAAAGAAAGACAGCAACTACAAAAAGAGATCGGTGATGCACAAAAAGAAATCGCTAGATTAAATGAAGAACGTGCTCCTATTGCCGCAGAGAATCGTAAGATTGAAGCAGAAGTTGGACCTATCAAATATATCGCCGCACTAATTTACGGTGATAATCCAGATGCTAATTTATTAGAACGTGCAGTACGTTGGGTTATTATCCTTATCGTTCTAGTATTTGACCCATTGGCATTAACGTTAGTTATTGCCGCAAATACAAGCAGACGTTGGGAGAACGAAGATGCCACTACCGATAATCATAATGATAATGAACATAGTAATAGTGAAGGAAATGACGAACAACCAGATCGACCTGACACAGTGGTGGACGAGGTTGTTCCAGATGAGCCTAAGCCAGATGAACCCGAAAAGTCCGTGCTAGAAAAGTACCCTTATCTTTCACAAGGATTTAAAGTTCCAGAGGGTTGGGGTACTGTTCCTCCTCAAGTCTATACTCCAGAGAAAGAAGAAGTTACTGAAGTTATAGAACCAACTCCCGAAGTCACTGAAAATATTGAACACAAGTTAGATATTATCAGAGCATTACATACTGAAGAACCTCTAGAGGAACCTAAAGAAGAACCAAAAGAGATAGTGACAGAAGGTGTTACTAAAGAAAAACCTTTTAAGGATGTAGAAGGTGGTTATGTTGTGTTTGAGGGTAAGGCAATGCACAAAGATGCATTTACTTCTCTTTACCCACAATTTGCATTAATGGCAGATAATGCACAGCAAGTCAATACTAACTTTGGCCCTGCATTCCCAAAAATGGCTAACAAAGGTGATGTATTCGTCAGAGTTGACATATTACCAAATAAGGTATTTAAATTTGACGGAAGCAAATGGATAGAGATACAAAAGGAAACATCCAATTCATATCTATATGATGAATCTTATATCCAATATTTGGTTTCTGAGATAGAAAAGGGCACATATGACGTTGAGTTATTATCCGATAATGAACGTGCCCTTATTGAAGAATATCTACGTACCCAAAAGTCTTGATATTAAATCCCAACTATAATATACTACTATTATTGTAAAACAACCTCAGGAGGGGTTATGAAGTGTCGAGTGTTAAGTGTTGCGGTTGCTACTGCTATTATGGCAGGTTGCGCTAGTCAGGGTCCTAGCAAGGGTGAAATCCCTAGCATAGAATCACAATCATTTAAAACCAATGTACCAGGTGAGACTATCAAAATCACCAAGTCATGTGGTTGGTTGTGGAATAGCAAGAAATGTAACATTGATAGCATTGAAGCCGTAGGTGTTCAGCCTAGTATTGGTGCTACACGTTTGATTCAAAAGACCGTAACATTGCAGGCATGTGACAATGCACGTGCTAATGTTGTAAGTTATGTGTTCGGTGATAACGTAACTGATTCACGTTCTTCACGTATGCGTAGCCGTCAGAATGAAAATCAAAAGGATCGTGTCAAGTCTCGCACTGAGAAGGGTGATGAGGTAGGCATGTCTGATAGCGATGCTGAAAAGGATACTAACTTCAGCATTCAAGAATCATTGGTCAATACTGATATTGATACTGTGCGTACCGTAACTACAAACGCACAAGGTCGATTGGTTGGCTTTAAGATTGCCGATACTAAAATTGTAGATGGTAAGACTATCTCTTGTACTATTAATTGGAGTCGCCTCGATTCAGAAGATTTGGGAAAGGTACGTAATTTGATTTCAGGAAAGTAAAATGAAATTTACTTTTTGGATCATTCTACTATTCCCTGTATTCTGTTTTGCTAATCCTATTAATGTAACTGCTAGTGGCAAAACATACGAAGAGGCAAAGTATAATGCCTTTCGTGAGGCTATAGAATATAAAATAGGTACTGTTGTAGTATCTGAACGTGAGCAAGAAAATCTTAAACTTGTTCGTAACAATATCTTAGCCTATAGTGCAGGTTATGTTGATAAGTTTAAGGTTGTTGGAGTAACAGACTATGGCGACAGAATTCAAGTAGTTGTTGATGTTTGGGTATCTAGTAGTAAGTTGTCTGACTTACTATTGTCTAAGCCAAACAACATTACTATCTTTGAAAATCAACGTCATGCCACGCAACACCAAACATATTTGGAAGAGCGTAGTAGAAGTGATAGTTTAGTATGGTCAGTTATGCGGCACTATCCTCATCGTGCGTATAACTTAGAACAACTACCTTACCAATTAAAGGTAGATCATAATAGAAATTTATCACTAGTGATTCCGTATGTAATGTCATGGAATCAAAACTTTATTAATTCGTTTAATGAATTAATGACTAATATCGATAGCAATGCTAGTTTCTTTGAAAGGACACCAGGCAATGTTAGTGTGCAACCCATACCCCATTTCTTTGCAGTAAGTAGTGACAAGTATAAATTTAATGACTTAACACATATTAACGCAATACGTAATCATATGCAGGGTAATAGAGAGGTTCGTGTTAAATTATTGATGAAAAATTTAAACAACCAAACTATAATGGATCAATGTTTTTATCCTAGATTCTTATCTGGGCATCAACGTTCATTCTATGAATTGGGTGACCCACATAGGGTAAGGTTGTATGGTGCTACACAAGAAAAATACAGTGTTAATATTGCTTTACCCAATAATGTATCTGATAGTGTACTAAGGGGTTTGTACTCTATTAAGTTAGAACTAGTAGCACATGAAAACTGTAATATATAATTTATAAAGATAAGTAATACTATGGCTGATTCGAAAATTTCACATTGTTCATTTTGCAATAATCATAAGGATGCTGTTAAAAAACTTATAGTAAGTGATAGCGTAGCGATTTGTAGTGATTGCATTGATTTATGTAATCAATTAATCGTAGACGATACTACTATTGAGAAACCTGAAGAAGAGGTACAATCTTTTGATGCATATGCAATTAAGGAACATCTTGACCAACATGTAATAGGTCAAGACGATGCTAAACGTGTATTAAGTGTAGCAATTGCTAACCATTACAAACGCATAACTAATCCACCAAAGAACGGATTAGAAATCAATAAAGGGAACGTACTATTAGTTGGTCCCACTGGTAGTGGTAAAACACTGTTGGCTAAGTCTGTAGCCAAATACTTGAACGTTCCCTTTGTTGTAGCAGATGCTACATCACTAACCGAAGCAGGATACGTGGGTGATGACGTAGAGAGCATGATTAGTATGCTACTAGCCGCCGCAAAGAATGATGTTAAACTTGCAGAGCGAGGCATTGTCTTCATTGATGAGGTTGATAAAATTGCACGTAAGAGTGAACATACTAGCATCACACGTGACGTAAGTGGTGAAGGTGTTCAACAAGCATTATTGAAGTTGGTAGAAGGTACAAAATGTCGTGTACCCCCAATGGGTAATCGTAAACACCCCGGGTCAGAAATGACAGAGGTAGATACTAAGAACATATTGTTCATTGCAGGTGGTGCATTCGTAGGACTGGCTGATGTAGTAAAGTCTAGACTAAAGGGTAGTAATATTGGCTTTAGTGCTGATGTTAAATCTAAACATGATGGTACTGGGTTAGATAAACTCTCACCGGATGACTTAACTAGATTTGGTATGATTCCTGAATTCATCGGACGCTTTACTACTACAATTGGACTTACAGATTTGGATAAAGACCAACTTATAAAGGTCCTTACAGAAGTAAAAAATAACTTTATTGAACAATATCAATACTTGTTTAGTGTAGATGAGATAACGTTATCCTTCAATAAAGAAGCGATTGAGCAAATAGCAGATAATTGTATCAGTCTTAAGACAGGGGCTAGAGGCTTACAGACTGAGATCGAACGTGTACTAATGCCGCATATGTTCCATATTAGTCAGTACAAGAAAAAGGGAATAACCGAGATAAATATTACTCAGGACTTGGTTATTAATCCAAAAATACTAATATGAAGGGCAGAAAAGTAATAGTACAAGACGATAACGTTGAAAAGGCACTTAGAAAGTTTAAAAA
>Ga0208005_1000687_pt1 | contig 11985 bp, 12 predicted proteins | sample DEB19_08_DNA_3_FD_184530 | JGI IMG/M metagenome (GOLD analysis project Ga0208005, IMG submission 184530) | Aqueous microbial communities from the Delaware River and Bay under freshwater to marine salinity gradient to study organic matter... | ecosystem: Environmental > Aquatic > Marine > Coastal... | reverse complement strand
TAGAGCCGGCGCCGCGGCCGTGCGCCGGTCCGATGCGACGAAGAGGAGGCGAACGATTCGATGCGGACAAAAAAGGAGGAGTGGAGGCAGCTCATCCGTGTGGAGAGGAGTGAGTTGCAAGTTCGATCAAATCTGCACAAAAAAATGCAACACACCAAACTCACCCAAATCTCCTCCTCTGCATTGGCTGCAGGCGGCGGCGTATGGAGCGCAGACGACGACACCTTGCTCTCGTTGATGCAGGAGGAGGAGGAGATGACGGAGGAGGGATTACGGGAGGGGCCGTCTCTCAATTTCGGGCCGTTGGCGCCCGCCACAGAATTTGGGCAGAGGTCGGCCCCTGTTGTTGGGTAGCATGGCTTCAGATGAACAGCAGGATGAAGCCGGCGGCGGACAAGGAGGAGAGCGGCTGTAGGACAAAGATGGCGGCGGAGGCAAAGAGGGAGAGACATCCCGATGGGTTGGCCGGGGGCTGAGCGGAGAGCACACTCAGTTGTTGTCGTTGTTGTGCTGTTGCTTGCTGTGTCTTGCGCTTTTTCTGCATGCAGAGCTGTGCAGAAAAATCTTTTGCGCTACTTGCACAGCTTCCGCCGTTGGCCAAACCTGTGCAAGTACAAGCAAGCCAAGCACAAAATAAAACTGTGCAAGCACAGCACGCTGGTGGATGGGTGTTCGTTGTTGATCCTACTTGCACAGCTTCCGCCGTTGGCCAAACCTGTGCAAGCACAAGCAAGCCACGCACAAAATAAAACTGTGCAAGCACAGCGCGCTGGTGGATGGGTGTTCGTTGCTGCTGGTCACCGTTGGTCGTTGTTGAAGCGAAGGGAGATTTGAATTGGAAGGGATAATTCTCATGCGGTTTTGGGGCATGCCGTTAGCTCCGTTTGTAAATAAAAGAGGCCCAGAAAACGCACTTCGCTGCATGAAAGAATAGAGTAAAATAATAGTTTTCACGAAGCTAGAATGAAATCTTTTTCTGATCGATGATGAATTTCTGGGTTTATGGCAGTTCTGTGAGTTGTGGAGGCCAGAATTCTGCCGTAACGAAGTCATCTAATGTGTCGTGGAGCTTTGGGGGGCTCTTGTGTCGTGATACAAGCAAAATTCTGTCGTTACGTAGGTAGATTGTGGGTAGGTACGTGTAGAAGTGTCGTAATTGGGTTTTCAGATGGCTCTGGAACCATCCGCCAATCATACCCTCGCTTGCAGCACAGTCTTCGTTGGAAACTGCATTCACATCCACAGCCATTAGCTTGTCTGGAAGATCAAACGAATCGACATTGGTGAGCCCCCAACCGACAACTGTGACAGGAGCGCCGACATACGGAGATGAGGCATCGTCGTTCACCTTGACGAAGTCAATGTCTTGATCAGTAGGCTCTTGGAGGAATACCAACATGATATCGTTATTAGTTGTGTCACTATCGTAGCCGGGATGCGCAAGTGTCAAAGCTATAAGTATTTCTTCTCCTTCAGCGATGCTCAGGTCATGACGACCGATGACAGCTGTCTGCATGCCATCGAAATGGCTGTGATTGTGAAGAGAGAGAGAGAGGAGTAGAGAGAAGCTTGTCAGCAAACATAGGGAGAAGGACATGTGAATTCAATCAAAACGATCACAGATCACACTCACCCTGCACTGAGTATCACATCACGGGCAATGATGCTCCCACCGCAGAAATGGCCCAGCCAGTCTTGGAACAATACCGTGTAGGCAAATCTGCCAGCATCAGTTACATTGCCACCGATGATTCTAGTGTGGCTCTTACTACCCGTTGCCATTATCCACAGATGAGAGGACAAGAGTAGGACAACATGATGTGAGGACAAACGTTAGTATTCAACATGTCATGCAAATGTAAGCTTGATTCGCCGTTGCTTTTCCCAAGAAGCAATGTTTACCTTTGTCTTCAGGCCCTTCAGCAAGTCCAGGCTCTTACCCATCGAGAAGGTGATGGGTCACCTGCTCCTTCTGGTGCTCCTTGCCGGACACAACATCTCCACGAACTTTGGAGCCAGAGACAGCATTGGTGCCGGAAAAGAGGAGAATCAGCGTGGCTGAGAGAAGGAGATTCACCATGTCGTCAATTTTGGTGGTTGTTTGGGAAAAAGAGATCTACGATCTGCTTCCGGAGCAGGGAAGTGAAATATGAGACTATGGTTGATCATAATGGTGCTTTTATTTCCCAGGCAAATTTAGGATCAAGTTTGATGAGCTTGGCGCACGTTTGAGATGACAGTGCAGCATTCAAGCATGCACATCCCATGCATGGAATGAGTTTGTGCCAGATGCTGCACTGGAGGATCACTGCACTGCCTCGCTTGGTTCACTTGGTCTTGACACTCCTGGTCTTGATATGATATTCCTCCGTAGGATACCTCATCATGGGTGAACCTTCGTCATTTGCCAGGGGGGTCCATCTAAGTGATTAGCCACCCAGGATATGTCTCTTCCGTGGCGCGAGAAGGAGAGCAACCTGAAACAACTGCAAAGGAGCATATTGATGACATCGAGATCAGGGAAAAGACGTATAATATTGAGAGTAGTGCCGTGGGCTTTCGTATAATGCATCAATTAAGTCATGAATATCACATGATAGCAGATGGTAGGTTCTATTTTTCCGATCTTTTCACTAAACATGAGTATTAACAATTCTACTCTCCCATGGCATTAAAAGGGAGGCAAATGATACTAGTGAGTTGGTCGAAGGCAGGGGTTTGAAACGGCATAATATTTGCCTGGAATTCTTCTTTATCAGACAGCTCTGGCAAAAAAAGACGTGACCTTTAAGTGCTTTTTATATCTGATCTCTCTCTTTCTCTCTCGAAGATGTATTTTTCAGCAAAGTGGGGCAACTGCGCATAAATTGAGCTCAACCTAAAACAAAATGCCTCCAAGCCATCAGCTTACAACCTCTCGACACAACTCTAGTAGTGGTCCTTGATGTAGCAGTCATGACCGTGGACATATTCAAGCTTGTGCTCGTTGATGGGCACCTTCCAAACCTCGCACCTCTTGTAGTACGCGTTGTACTCGTACCCGTAGCAATCGTATCCAAAATACTCGCATTTCTGCTCGCATTGGCTCTTGGATGCATATTCAAACAGGAGGTAGTCATGCCCTTCGTAACCCTCGTTCCCGTGGTAGTTGACGCAGCACTTGTTGTAATACTCCTTGAAGTGAGATCCGTAGGACCCCGATCCGGAACTGTGGCCGTAGCCAGTAGACCCGTACCACTTGCCTGAGGATCGGTAGCTCGACCCGTAGCCGTAGCCAGATCCTTTTCCGGAGGAGCCGTATCCGGATCCATAACTATGGCCATGGCCTCCATGGGATCCATAACTGGAGCCGTAGCCACCCCAACGCCCGCGCAGGCTGGGTGCAGACTCGACGTCTTCAGGTTCATCATCCTCGCTTTCTTCCTCTTCTTCCTCTTCGAGCTCTAGGGCCATTTCCTCGGCGGCTTCCTCCTCGGCTTCATCCACTTCCCACGCCTCAGGTGGGCTGTCTGTTCGTGAGTTGATATGATGTGAGGACAAGCGTTAGTATTCAACATGGCATGCAAATGTAAGCTTGATTCGCCGTTGCTTTTCGCGAGAAGCAACATTTACCTTCGTCTTCAGGCCCTTCAGCAAGTCCAGGCTCTTGCCCATTGAGAAGATGACGGGTCACCTGCTCCTTCTGGTGCCCCTTGCCGGACACATCTCCACGAACGTTGGAGCCAGAGACGGCGCTGGCACCGGAAAAGAGGAGAATCAGCGTGGCTGAGGGAAGAAGATTCATGTTGTCGATTTTGGTGGTTGTTTGGGAAAAAGAGATCTACGATCTGCTTTCGGAGCAGGGAAGTGAATTATGAGACTATGGTTGATCATATAATGGTGATTTTATTTCCCAGGCAAATCTAGTTGGATCAAGATCAAGTTTGATGAGCTTGGCGCACGTTTGAGATGACAGTGCAGCATTCAAGCACTCGCATCAGCCAATGTACCGGAGATGATGATGCCTCGTCAGTTACAGTTCATTTTTTGGTCTTGAGGCTGGTCTTGATCAGATATGGTATGTAAGGAAAAATTCAGGTGTGTGTGCTCTTTCCCACAATGTTGCAGATCCTGTGCAGAGTGCAGATCCCTATCTGGGTGATGCTCTTTTGCCGAAGCTAAGCAGATCGATCTAGGTATCATCGCTCCAGAGGAGGACAGGAAATCTGGCTTTTACTTTGCTTCATGATGTGGCGTTTTTCATGTCCCTTCTTCTCTATCAAGCTCATTACTTCAATGATAGAGTGGAACCTTGCACTCACATCTGATGGATGGCATGTACATCTAGTCCCCCTACTATGTTATGATCCAAGGCTAGTCCCTGTAAGCCGTTTTCACTTCAATTGCTCCTCCAATTTCTTCTCTAAAATGTCCTCGAGCCGCCTCTCGTACTCGTCCAACGACGGCCTGTCCCAGTCCTCCGGCAGCGGGAGCATCCTCGAGATGTCCAGCGTCCTGTACCACGACGACGGTATCCCCGCCAGCTTCTCCCACTTCCCGACGTACGCCCTCCTCGTCAGCAAGTCGCACCGGTTCTCCTCGATCTTGTCCAGGACCTTGCCGTACGCGTCCAGCGAGAGCTGCACCGGCAGGCGCGACTCCGGCCGCAGCATCGGCACCCCCCGCAGGGCGCGCGCGTAGTACATCCTCGCGCGCGCAATCTCGAACTTCATCAGGTTGACGTAGTTCTCGTCGACGACCTTGTCGTACAATTGCTGCTCGGTGACGCCGAACCTTTTCATGTCGTCCCTGGGAAGGTAGACGCGCCCGCGCTTCTCCGCATCCTCGCCCACATCGTGGAGTATGTTGGTGATCTGGAACGCGACACCAAGTGAAAGAGCCGGCTCCCTGTATGGTGGTGGGGTGTACAAAAAGAGGGAGTGATGTGGACATCAGAAAAGAGATCGCAGATTACCATGTAAAAAACGAACGGATGATGAGCACTCACTTTGCCATCTCGTCCGTGTATCCGGGGGCGCAGCCGAACACGGGCATGGACATCAATCCCACGGTCCCGGCCACCCGATAGCAGTACAGGTACAGCTCGTCCCACGTGTTGTACACCTCCTGCCCGAGCCCGGGGATGTCCATGAGCATGCCCCGGATCATGTCCGAGAACGGCGCGATCGGCAGGCCGGGGTACTTGACCTTGCAGTCCAGCAGCGGCAGGTCCAACACGTCCACGACGTCGCCCCGGTCGAGCAGCCTCTCCGTGCGTATCTCCCACTCGGACAGGTCCGTGAGCATCTCTGCATTTGGATCCCGAGCCTCGGGCCTGGGGGCATCAACGATCTCATCCGTGCGTCGACACCAGACGTAGACGGCCCATATGGCCCTCATGGCAGGCTCGGGCAGGACCTGGGTTCCCAGGTAGAACGTCTTGGCGAACGCTCGGCGACCTTGGCGAGCACCAAGCCGACGGGCGAGTCGGCGTCGGTCACGTCGAAGAGGTCGCCGCGCGATTGGCGTCCTTCCACCTCGTGATCCAAATGGTAGCCTGCCGATTGATTGTTGTTTCCATCCTCCCCCAGTTGAAGCAGCTCCCACGCCCCGCTGTCTGCCTGGCACTAGTCCTCAAGCGAAACCGCCAGCTCCCGCCGCGGTACCGGTACGGCCCCCTCCGAGTCGCTCAGCCACGCCTTCGCCTGAACGATCGCGTCCCACATCGAGGAGAGGACAGAGCTCTTTACGGAGCACTCCTGCGCCGGCTGGAGGGGACACCTTGCCTCGGTCCTCGCCAGCGCCGCCGGCTTGGAGTCCGTCAGCTCCTCGAGCGAGGAGACCGTCACGCGAGCGACAACACCCTCAAGTATCAGCAGGGTATTGTACCCTAACGTAATTCACCTGCCTCCCTGGAAAATAATCGAGGATGGAATCAAGAATCAAACAACAGAGAAAGTAATGAGTGATAGCTGGATAGGAAGTAATAATAATGCTCAACATGGGCCGGCACGAAAACATCCCCCCCAAATTTCCTTTACCACCAGCAGCGTCAGAAGGTCGAGCGCGTGGCGCTGGGAGCGATCTGAAATGAAAAAAAGGGTGCACCTCTAGAGGCACCTCACCTATTTTTGCCACCACCCACCTCGTGCGTCGTCAGACGCCGCTGCCGCCCGCAGCCTGGGGGCTCTCTCTCTAGATAGAGCGGTCCGGTAGGCAACGGCGGAAACGGAAAATGAGGCCTTCAGCTGGCCTCCAAAAAATGGCGGGAAAAGGGATCCTTTTTCGGTTACTTCTTTTGGCTTTTAGGCCTGTCAACGGGTACTAATTTGCTACATACGGCCCCCAATGGACACTGACTTAGATTATGTGCTTTCCTTGGGCCTGTCCCAACTCTATCAATGGGACATGACTGCTCTTTCTGTTGCTATTGTGATCTAGCCGTGTTATAACTTACGCACATTAAGGTATGCTGCAAGTTCTTGCAATTATTTCCTTACTATGTAGGCGAGATTTTTACTTGGGTGTCTACGAGAAAGGCCCAAAGGTCTCCGGGTTTTATCGGTTTTGCCGGTCATCGGATCCAAACACCTAGATAAGAAGGTTAGTAATACAGCAAATCTGTTCACGTACGTCCGGAAATACTTTACTGACATACTGTATTGTTGAATAAACATCTGTAGATCGTGTCGCCGATTTGCCTACCACACATCCTCGTGGACGAAAAAATATGCTCTCAAAGAACCCCGCTCTAGAGGCAAATCGGCGACACGATCTTGATCTAATAAAGATCTCTGAAAATTGTTAGTGACTACTATGCGTTACCGGTGATTTCCGTAGTGCGTAGGCCGCTGCGGCTAGAACATGATAGTTGCTAGATTATCGCACTTTAGAATTATTTGTGTGGGTCTCACCAACTCTACAAGGGAATAGTATGTTTGTTGCGACCAAAGTCAACAAAAAATACCTTGAAGAAGATTAAGAACAACCAGAAACAGGGGCAAGCCCAAGGGGAATTCAAGAAAACCCCTCCGCATTGAGACACTCATCTGGTACTGTCGGTAGGTGTGCCATTGAACAATTTAACCTTCAGTTAACCTCGTTTTTAGTCCTTGCAGCCAAAAAAATACATTCGGCTTATGGATTATCATAGGTGCTGCAATCAAAGCCAAGCGGATTAGCCAGCTGGACTACACGGGTCTGTTGATCTGATATCTGGGCATACATCTTGGCCATGCCCCCATGAGGGTTCTTTGTCTTGCTGATATGAAGACCCCAGGCATGGACAAGCTGTACTTCTATGCCCTGCAGATGTGACGAATGCTTCCTCTGTGCTTAAAGGAGGCTGAGGTTGCAGAGAAACTCCTCACAGTTCGTGACATGGCTGTTTTGGATGACAAGAGAAACGCACAAGACGAGCCCCTAGACGACGAGGAGGATTCATCCAGCGATGAGGAGGAAGCTGCCAGAGATGATGATAATGATGATGCTAGCGTGGCCAATGTCTTCATGTTGTTGGATGCGACTGAGATCACAGCAGAGATTGCATCCATGAAGACTGTGAACTCCGTCTGCCAACAAGCACAACTCGACGATGAAGTGGCTCGCCGGCTGTGACCCGATTGGATGCTGCTGTGACAAGTCAATCAGTGCTGGATATGTTCGCTCAATCAGTGATTCCGTGGCCACTTCTGTCTCAGCCATTCTGAAGCAGACTCCGTATGGGTGTGCCGTGGAGGTGGACAAGGGCTTTTTGATCAAGAACGACTGCGCCCTCTTGGGTATGCTATCCATTCGCCCGATGAAGATGTTGGACCATCAGAAGCAGGATGCTGGTCTGACCCAGAAGGTGGGCAAGACCCGGATCACGGTTGAGCCGGTGCACGGCGGGGCCAAACAATCTGCAGACTTCTTCAGTATCGCGGATAGAATCTTCAGATCAACTGAAAATCAAGATCAACCAAATTGGACTGGCGGATAGAATCTTCACATCAACGTTCCTCCTCCAGAACTTCAAGCTCCCGTTCATCCAGGGACAGGAGAAAGATGCACCGACAACGGGTAGGCCGTAGGCCGAGTAGAGGAGAGATCCGCTGGTACAGTGCAACGGATGACGGCTTGGTTGATGTGCGGTCCGACATTGAGCTATGGGGCCTTATGAGTCAGAGATCACGCGCTGGCACAAACTGCGGAAGGAGCATCCGGAAGATGAAGTCTCGGACACGGCGATCTCGGAGATGGTCCTGGAGGATGACTGGCCGGCCAAGTTGCGGAAGGCACACTTTGAGAAAATCGAGTCTTTTATCTCTGATTCTCGTTTTGCATAATATTCATATTCTACATTCTATAGTTTGACAAATATTTTGATACATATTATATGAAGAGTCTTCTATAACTAATATACAATCTATTTACATCTGAGCTGTTCTCAAAAGAATGAGAAAACTTTCAGCGCGTGCATAGCTTACGTAGTGAGAGTCGTTCAACTTCTCCTATTTCGTGGCATCGCCGCCGAAGATGTCATACTGAGCATCGAGGCCCTCCTTCAAGTTGTACTGCCTGTCACGGCCCAACTTCTATCAGAATGTGTCATGTCTGATTAGTCATCAGGGATTCATTAGAGAGTGTACCAGGATGTGAAGTGAACTTGGGGTCGCCGTTCCTCCGTGAGTTAGCTCTGGCAGTTAAAACCGGGTTTATGGTTCATGGGAACATTCTCGCCTCTGGATTGTAGGTGTGTATGCCTGTAGTCTGCCGATGATACCGTATGCTATTGTGATTGAATGTCTTTCTGGTCATGAGTGTTAAGGCTGCGGCAATCAAATGAGAAACAAAGTACCTTGAGGTTGAGCGCGATGCTTGAAGGGGTAGGATCCTTGATGAATGTGTGAGACCACTGTGTGGTGTGAGACCACTGTGTGGTCTGATCAAGGTTTCAATTCATGATAAGAAATTGTTGCTTTGTGATAGGGTTGGGCAGTAGGCCAAGGTTGACCTTTTTAATTGATCATCACATCTCTTGGAGTGGCTGAGTGCTGCTGATGTGATGGGACACCATGGCTACGAAGATTCGAATTGTGCTTCGAATATCGCTGGCTAATGGTCCAACCCCAGTTAGTCAAGAGGTGGTATCTTCTTGAGGGGACTGATTGCTTTGGGTGAATCTGGTTGCAGAAAGGGCTGTTAGTGCAAAGGCATATGATTTGAGAAGCAGGCAATCATGATCCATTGAACTCATTGAGCAACATCATTGTCATGTTATTATGGTATGGTTACGATTCTACCACAATGATTGAGCGCTTCGTCGTTGGAAAGGGGTCATTGAGAGTCAAGCTTCTGAGCAGGTTGGAAATAAAGGGTAATTGTTACCATCAACGAGGTATGGTGTAGACTTGAACTTTGATCGCACTGTGTGGCAACAGGTTGTGTTGCAAGATCAAGGGTATTGCCAAAACCATGCTTGATTTGGAATGATCTAGCAGTTGGCGTACATGGCAAAAGTTCTGGAGCTTAGCTCTGAGATACTTGAGGAACCTTCATCTCGTTTGATCTGTCATGATCTGAGAAAATGGATTTTATGTTGGCTTGAATTGGTTTGCTGCCAAGCTGGGCAGGATGCTCTCCAGGAAATTCGGTTGGAATTTGGAAAGCATCACCATTCTATGCTACACCTCGAGGTATTGATTATCACTTTGTTGGCAGGATGTGTCAATGATAGAGTGCGAGTCATAAGATTTTGACTCAATGCCAGATCGGTCATCTCCATTTGTACCTGTGGTTGGTACGAATATCAATGGGGCTGATCGACTTGCTGCATGATTGCATCAAGGGGACGAGAGTCAAGTGATGCAGATGATGCAGTTCAATTTCTGGTGATGATGTCAAGGCTATGAGGAGGATGGGCTGTGACAGGAGCAAATCCTGATGCCCAGATATCCTGCCTCAACGCTATGGTAGTCTCTGGGCAGTATTGTCAGAGAGATAATCAGTTGGTTTGAAGTGGAACGATTGGGCAAGCTAAGTGTTCATGGTTTAATGTTGTGATGTCGCATGTGATTGTCGACGAGAAAAACCTGCTACGTGATGCCACCTTCCATTGCGTAACCAGTCTCGAAGGGTCTAGTCTGAAAGGATAGATCAAAGCTCGTCTGACGAGCTGGCTGTGGCATCATTGGTTGTCCATCATACCATAGATCATATTTTAACCGGAACGCAAGGACAAGAACTTGAGTTGCCGCATAGATTTGGATTCAAGACCGAGTCAATTTGGCTGTGCAGACATTCCTGAGATAGGAATCAGCAAAATTTGATGATGTTACGTTTCCTGGGGAGTCGCTTTAACCTTTGATGCATGTCATCTTTGGTTGTGAACTGGGCGTGAGGATTGCTGCACTTAGTCTGTGATATCTTCGCTGTGACTGGCCACAGTGGCAGGCACATCCAAGTCCAAGAAGCTCAGTGTAGCCTGGGTAGTTGCCTTATTGGATCTTAAGTGGGCACAAGGATTGCGGCTTTAGTGCAGGCATATCCAAGTCCAAAGGATACAACGAGTTGTCTGAATCAATGCAACTTGCTTTGCTTATTCAGGATCGGGATCATTCACCATGGATGATACGATCATATTGCTATCGAGGTCATGTGATTGACAAGATAGAGTTGCCAGCTCCCATGGATGATGGATCAGTGCAATGTCTGGTTCGACTTTTGGCACCTGTTGGTCCAACGCACATGGTTCAAGCCATGGCGAGTATTTCGTGGATGGAACACTGGGTTTGTGTTTGCACGAATGGCAGCAGTTGCAGGAGCCTTGGGTTGGCTTTGTGCATATCATGTGAACAGTCCAATGGTGACATTTAATTATGCGCTAATTGGAAGTGTCAAGCTTGAAGGATGTATCTGCATCCGAGGTCGAGCAAAGTCTGTCAGCTTTCCGAGTCAGGATTGTGACATTATCTCATCTCTAAGAGTGTGTAGGGTGTGTGAGTCGAGTGGCAATGATTTGATCGTACCAGCCTTGGCGTATCCTGCAACTACAGTGATGAGTGAGTGTACTGCTTTTCCGTGTTGTATCAATTTACATGTGCAATTACGTATTGCAACGTCACGAGGCGATGCCGGTTGGGTAGAACTCGTGAATTGAGATTAATATTGAGTGGCAGCAATGCTATCAGCAATCGTTATCCTGGCAGTTCGTAGGTAGTACAACTGGTCTAGGACGGATGGGATCGTGGTAGATGATTCTGTTCAAAGGGTCCCATACGTTGAGTCGCATTCGTTGAAGGCCAACATTTTGATGCAACCTTCCTCGACATTTGAGTTCGGTGGATTCATTGCTGATGTTGATTCTTTGAATGTTGATCAAGTTTGAGGGGACTGAGAAAATGTGCCCGCAAATGGGTACAATCAATTTGGCAGTGAGTAGGAGGTTCTACTGCCCATTGCCTATGACTCGAAGGTTGTTCGACAATTAGAAGGGTGGATAAAACTGCCCACGTTGGACTTAGTAAGGTTCTACGGCAAGAGCAGCGGTAAGCTGATCTCGGAGTGGATTGAGAGTGCATCTCGAGCTCACAATCCAATCCAATTAATTCAATGGAATTATGAACGCAATCAATGAGGGGTTTGGCTTTCAAAGCATGATCCTTGAGATAAAGTAATGAACGAAATACCGCCGGACCACCACAAGGGCGCTCATGGTGACTCCGGTGGGGTGACAGCGGCCTAAACAACCTCGCGGTCATCTCTTCCTAGGCTTTGGTAGATTAGGTACGCAGGATAGGTTCCGTGTAGGTTTGGACGCTGGCGAACGTTGCAGAAGTGCTGCCGTGTTGTGTTCTCGGGACATACGTGCACGGGCGACTTTTCTGACCATCGCAATGGCTGTGATTGTGGAGAGAGAGAGAGAGAGAGAGAGAGAGAGAGAGAGAGAGAGAGAGAGAGAGAGAGAGAGAGAGAGAGAGAGAGAGAGAGAGAGAGAGAGAGAGAGAGAGAGAGAGAGAGAGAGAG